>Ga0315544_1000892_pt1 | contig 25341 bp, 21 predicted proteins | sample SalMarSW160130MG_2_FD_202543 | JGI IMG/M metagenome (GOLD analysis project Ga0315544, IMG submission 202543) | Salt marsh sediment microbial communities from the Plum Island Ecosystem LTER, Massachusetts, United States - Salt Marsh Sediment SW1601-130 ... | reverse complement strand
CTAGTAAGTCTGGGTAAAAGCAATCCTCATTTTTATATGCCTAATTTTGTAGGAAAAAAAGTGGGGGAGGTAAAAGATCTTTTTGAGAAGTTACCTTTAAAGATAGGGAAGGTAAAAGAGTCTCCTTCTTTAAAAGAAGAAGGAGTTATTCTTTCTCAATCTCCTCCTCCTGGATCTAGATTAGATTCAGAGACCCCAATTGATCTTTTGATAAGTGTGATTTATAGAGAAAAGAAACCTTCATTATCTCAAATCTCAAAATGGATATTGATTCCGGTTCGGATTCGTGTGGGGTGGGTCAAAAGGTCAGTTAAGGCAGTGGTTATTGATACTCAGGGAAAGAAAATTCTTGATTTTGGACAGAGAAATCCGGGGGAAGAAGTATGGATTGGGGCTGTTGTGGTTGGGAAGGGAGAGATTCGTTGTTACCTGGATAATGCATTAATAAGAGTTGATAAGGTTGGGTAGATATCCAACCATCTAGGTCCTGAAAAGAGAATGAAATGGAGGATAAATGGTCAAGATAGCAGCTTCTATCCTTGCAGCTGACTTCAGTGATCTTTATAAGGCAGTCAGAAGAGTAGAAAAGGCAGCCGATAGTCTTCATCTCGACATCATGGATGGACATTTCGTTCCCAATATAACGTTTGGTCCTGATATAGTGAGGTCACTGAGAGACAAGGTCGATCTGCCTTTTGAGGCTCATTTGATGGTAGATAATCCCCAAGAATGGATTGCCCCATTTGCCAGAGCAGGCTGTGATTTAATTACCGTTCATGTTGAAACGTCCTATCATTTAGATCGGTTAATCACTCTGATCAGAAAAGAAGGGGTGAAGGCCGGGGTTGCTCTAAATCCGTCCACCTCCCTGAGCCAATTAGAGCATATTTTATCGCGGGTGGATTTAGTTCTTCCCATGACAGTAAATCCTGGCTTTGGAGCTCAGGAATTGCTGGGCTGGGTTCTGCCAAAGATAAGGAGCCTTAGGGAAATCACCAGGGGAAAAGGGCTTTCCCTGGAAATAGAGGTGGATGGGGGAGTAAATCAAGCCACCGCTAAAGAAGTAGTCACCTCAGGGGCTACTGTTTTGGTAGTAGGAACGGCTGTTTTCAATGCAAACGATCCAAAAGAAGCGATTTTTGAATTAAAAAGAAGCTGTGAAAGGGCGTTTTCAAGAGAAAAGGAGGGAGTTGTCCAGTGGCGACAAAGATTGGACTGAGAAGGATGGGGACTAAAAAGGTTCCCTTTTACCGCATAGTTGTAGCGGATTCCCGTTCTTTATCCAGGGGAAGATTTATTGACCAATTGGGGTGGTACGATCCTCGCCAAAAAAAGGTGGAGGTAGACAAAGAAAAAATACTGGGTTGGATAAGTAAAGGGGCAGAGCTTACGAATTCTGCGAAGAAGGTGTTGGTGAATTTTTCCATTGTTTCTCTCCATGAGATATCTTAGGACAGTTGGAAGAGGGAAAAGGATGAATTTGACCCAAACAAGGAGGTTGAGATGCGTGAGTTAGTGGAGTACATTGTCAAGCAGATAGTAGACGCCCCCGATGAGGTGAAAGTACAGGAAATAAAGGCAGAGAAAGTTATTCTCCTGGAGATTTCGGTGGCTAAAGAAGATATGGGTAAGGTGATTGGAAGAGGGGGTAGAGTGGCTAATGCCTTGCGGACAATCGTAGGGGCAGCTGCAGCTAAATTGAGAAAAAGGGTAATGGTGGAAATTCTGGAGGACTAAACATTCGCAATGCGGGTGGATATTATCACTCTTTTTCCCTCCATGTTCCAGGGTCCTTTTGACGAGAGCATTATCAAAAGAGCGAGAGAAAAAGGGATTTTGGAAATTAATCTTCATAACCTGCGTGAATTTACCCATACCAAGCATCGGACAGTAGATGATTTACCTTTTGGTGGCGGGGGAGGTATGGTTATGAAACCAGAACCCCTTTTTGAAACAGTAGAGAAAATCAAGACTCAAGCTGATTTCACCTCCCGTGTCCTCCTCCTCTCTCCTCAGGGGATACCTTTTTGTCAAGAAAAAGCAAAGGAGCTTGCCCAGGAAGAAGCTCTTCTTTTAATTTGTGGGCATTACGAGGGTGTAGATGAGAGGGTAAGGGAGCACTTAGTAGATGAGGAAATATCCTTAGGGGACTACGTGCTCACAGGGGGAGAACTAGCAGCTATGGTAATCATAGATGTGGTGGCCAGGATGCTTCCGGGAGTTTTAGGCTGTGAACAATCGGCCAAGGAAGATTCCTTCTATCATGGTCTTTTGGACTATCCTCAATATACAAGACCGGCTAGCTTCTGTGCTTGGAAAGTGCCGGAAGTGCTTCTATCCGGGAATCACTACAAGATCAAGCTATGGCGAAGAAAGAAAATGCTGGAGGCGACTTTGAGGAAGCGCCCCGATCTATTAAGAAAAATCAAGCTTAGTGAGGGCGATAGAAAGCTATTAAGAGAAGTTAAAAAGAGATTGGCTGATGCAAACAAAACTGCAAAAAGTTGAAGAAAAAGGGGTAAAAAAGGAGATTTCAGAGTTCCGCCCTGGAGATACTGTGGCTGTCCATCTGAGCATCCATGAAGGAAAAAGAGAAAGAACACAGATTTTTGAGGGAATAGTTCTGAAAAGAAGAGGAGGAGGAATGAGAGAAACCTTTACGGTAAGAAAAGTCTCCTTTGGCATAGGGATAGAAAGAATATTTCCGTTGCATTTGCCCTTAATTAAGAAAATAGAGGTAACTAAGCAGGGAAAGGAAAGAAGAGCTAATCTATCTTATCGAAGAGGGAGAATTAAAAGGTGAAAAAAAGACTTCTTCCCTGGATGAGGGAGACAGTTGAGACTATAGTTATTGCTTTTATTCTGGCCTTTTTGATACGTACTTTCGTGGTACAGGCTTTCTATATTCCTTCCGGATCCATGGAACCAAATCTTCAAATAGGAGACCGTATTCTAGCATACAAGTTTCTTTATGGACTGAAAAATGTAAAAAGGGGGGATATAATTGTTTTTAAGTTCCCTCTTAATCCTCGCAAAGACTTTATCAAAAGAGTGATTGGACTACCAGGGGACATAATTAAAGTAGAAAATAAGGAGATTTACGTCAATGGTAAGCAACTGAGCGAGCCGTACATTGTCCACAGAGATAAGTGGAATAGTGGTTTTCCTCGTGACGAATATCCTCCGACTTCGGTTCCTGCCGGATCTTTGTTTATGCTCGGTGATAACCGAGACTCTAGTGACGATAGCCGCTATTGGGGATTTGTCCCGGCCAAGTATATAGTGGGAGAGGCATTCCTCGTTTACTGGCCCTTGTGGCGAATCAGGATTATGAGAGGATTTTCTTACTAAGAACATATTGAGAGAAAAGGGAATTATTAGTGCAAGACAGGCGTTAGGAAGGAAAGGAGAAGAGGTAGCAGTTGATTTTTTAAAGAAACAGGGTTACAGGATTATCAAAAGAAATTATCGCTGTCGAGCAGGAGAGATAGACATAGTAGTAAAGGAAGGCAGCAGCTTAGTGTTTGTAGAGGTAAAATCCCGCCGATCCACTCATTTTGGTTTGCCCGAGGAAGCTGTCTCTTATGAAAAGAGACGCCATCTTACCAGAGTAGCCTTAGGTTATCTTACCCACCACCGCATAAAAGAGACTAAGTGCCGTTTTGATGTAGTGAGTGTGTTAATGAATGAGAATGGAGTCAAAGAGATCCGGCTAATCAAGAATGCTTTCGAAGCGGTGTATTAAGTGAGGCTATTATAAGGTGCCAAGCGATATTGTAAAGGAGAAAGGAAAACGAAGAATGCACAACTAAGAAAGCGAGTTTTACAGGGCTATGAAGAAGGGGAGGGAATTTTTAGATTGGCTCCAACCTGGGTTCCTAGATCCTTTCTTGTGCCTGGCGGAAGAATTAAGTTAGCTCCACAGGATCTTTATATTCTTGGTGCTGATCGGGGAGGAATTGATGAAAGATGGCTTGCTTCTGTAACACGCGCTGATAATCTAGGAGCTCCTGAGGATGAGGGCTTAAGTTATATTGTGTTGAATGACAAAAAAATAATGCTCTTAAAAGACGCTATTGAAGTGGAAGGAAACCTTATCTTGGGGAAAGAAATTATGGAGAGATACGGAGGATGGAAAATATTAACAAAATTTTTTGATAATTTGGGTCCAATTCCTCATCATCTTCACCAGGACAATGAGGAGGCCTCCCTGGTAGGTCGAGAAGGAAAACCCGAAGCATACTATTTCCCACCCCAACTTAACTTTATTGAAAATCGATCTCCTTACACCTATTTTGGTTTAGAGCCGGGTACAACAAAAAAAGATATTAAAAGGTGTCTAGAGCGTTGGACTCAGGGTGACAACGGGATACTAAATTATGCACGAGCCTACAAGATTCAACCAGGAACGGGTTGGTTTATTCCACCGGGTATTTTGCATGCTCCGGGTTCTTTAGTTACTTATGAAGTCCAGTGGGCATCGGATGTGTTTGCCATGTTTCAATCTATGCTCGAGGGTAGACCCGTGCCATGGGATCTTCTGGTAAAAGATATTCCACCGGAGAGACATCAAGATCTTGATTTTATTGTGGATATAATTGACTGGCCGGCAAATGTTGATGAGCGCTTTAAAGAAAACCATTATCTGGAGCCGGTACCTGTAGCTAACACCGACCTTGAAGGATATCAAGAAAGATGGATTGTTTATGGGACAAAAGATTTATTTAGTGCAAAAGAACTGACCATATCCTCAGGCAAGAGTGTGACCATAAAAGAAAACGGCGCTTATGGATTAGTTGTAGTACAGGGTCACGGAACCATTGGCAAGTTAGTTGTAGAGTCTCCCACGATGATCAGATACAGGGATTTGACCCATGATGAGTTGTTTGTTTCGCGTGAAGCAGCAAGAAATGGGGTAACCATTACAAACAATGGCCATGAGAACTTAGTAGTTTTAAAGCATTTTGGCCCCGGGGCAAATCCAGATGCACCACTAATCAGGGACGCCGTCCTCAATTAGGGATTTTACCTTAAATGGTTTCCCATTTTTTATAAAGACCTTGGATACTCGAGGTTTGTCAACCATGCAGATGACTTCATAATTAATGGTTCCAGTTTTTTCGGCGATTTCTTCCACGGATATATTTTCTCCCTCCTGCCTACCCCAGAGAACAACCTCGTCGTCTACTTCTACTCCAGGGATGTCCGTCACATCTATCATGCATAGATCCATGCAAATTCTTCCAATTATAGGAGCTCTTCTTCCTCTAACCAGGACTTCTCCTCTGTCAGAAAGAAGCCTGGGATAGCCATCTGCATATCCCACCGGTAAAGTGGCTACCGTCGTCTCTTTGATTGTAGTGTATGCCCTTCCATAGCCTATGCTTTCACCGGTTCCCACCTTCTTTATAAAAATGATCTTTGTCTTAAATTTCGCCACAGGCTTCAATTTGATGGTTCTTTTGGCGAGAGATAAAGGAAACAGTCCGTAGATAGTTATGCCTGGTCTTACCATGTCCAGATGGGTATAAGGTAGATCAAGAATGGCCGCGCTATTTGCCGCGTGCTTGAGGGGAAGGCGTATGCCTTCTTTTTCCAGTTCATCCACTACTCTTTTGTATTGAGCAAACTGCAGCTCGGTATAGCTCTCATCTTCCTCATCAGCGGCAGCAAAATGGGTATATAAGCCTTCGATGTCAATATTATTCATTTTTTTTATTCTTTTAATAAAATCTAAAGCCTCCTCCGATTTGATTCCTAATCGCCTCATACCTGTGTCAATCTTTATGTGAACTCTGGCATTTTTTTTATATTTTACGGCAGTTTGAGATAATGTCTTGACGGTCTGAAGATCACAGATAGTGGGAACAAGATCATAAAAAAGAAGGCAATCTACCTGATCTTCCGAAGTAAGTCCCAGGAGTAGAATAGGAGCTTTAACACCTGCCTTGCGTAATATTATCCCTTCCTCTAATGCCCCAACTCCCAACCAGGTGGCACCACTTTCTAAAGCTACCTGTGATATTTCGATGGCATCATGTCCATAAGCATTCGCCTTGACCACAGCCATAATTTCAGAGTTCTTTCCAGCTATTCTTCTTATAGTTTTGATATTGTGAGTAACAGCATCGAGATCGATCTCCAACCACACCCGTCCTAAATTATCCACCCACAGACCCTTTCTTTTTCTTTATTGTGCCGCCCTTTTTATAGCTAGTTCTATCATTCTCTTAAGTAGCTTTGAGAATTCGTAACCGGCTGCAAGCGCGGCTTTTGGGAGAAGACTTGTCGCCGTCATTCCTGGATTGGTATTAGCCTCTAAAACATAAAGATTTCTATCTTCTTCAATTAGCATATCAATCCTGGCCACAATATCTAAATTTAAAGCCTTGAAAGCCTGGAGTGCCAATAGTTGAGTTTTCTCATATAGCCTTTTAGGAAGTCTGGCCGGGACAATATATTCTGTCTCTCCCTGGGTATATTTTGATTTAAAATCATAAACTCCTCTTTTGGGTACTATTTCCACAACTGGTAGGGGTTCTAAGTCGGGTGCCAGTCCCAAAATTCCCACTGTTACTTCTGTCCCTCTCAAATATTTTTCTACAAGCAAACATTTCCCGTATTTCATAGATTCTTTGATTGAGGATTTCAGGTTCATTTTTTCTTTGACCACCTTTAAGCCCACGCTCGAACCTTGCAGAGCTGGCTTCAAAACTATCGGGAGACCAAATTCTTCCCCTAGTTTTTTTGTGAGCCTATCTAAGTATCCGCGCTTGGTGGTTTCTTCCTGAGAAATCACCTTCCAAGGTGGGGTTGGAATGCCCTCACTTTTAAATATTTTTTTAGCCATTACTTTATTTAAAGCTAAAGCACTACCTAAGAGATCTGGCCCGGTAAACGGTATTTCCATCAGTTTGCACACGGCCTGAATTGTTCCATCTTCCCCCCATCCTCCGTGTAAAGCAAGGACAGCCACATCAATTTTTTCCCTTTCAATTTCTTTTAGCATCTTGCGATCGACATCCATCTTTACCACATCTAGCCCTTCATCTTTTAAGGCTTTGTATATCGCCTGCCCACTTTTCAAAGAAATTTCACGTTCTTCCGATTCTCCTCCGTACAAGACGCCTATTTTTTTGTCGGCCAGTATCATCTGTGGTTTCCTTTTATGTTTGCCTCTCCCCAGCTACAAGTGTAGAAACAATTCCTCTTTCATTGAAGCTTGATCATTTTTGTTTATTCTTCAAACTCAATTCTCTTCCTCTAAGAAAATTTAAACCTCCCCAGAAGGATGGTGGGGTCATGGCCCAAATTGAGATTACTTTCCCTTCTCCAGTATTCTTAAACCTATGGGGAATACGGCTCTGAAAATAGATACTGTCACCCTCTTTTAAACAATATCTTTCCTTTCCTAATCTCACCTCTAACTCACCCTTGATGACATATCCACATTCCTCCCCACTGTGCGTTACCAGTTCATTTTCTTCATTTTCGTCCTCTTCTGGCTCAATCTCCACCAATAAGAATTCAATTTTCTTATTTGGGTCCGGTGAAAGTAGTTGATAAATAACATGAGAATTTGAAAATATGGTGGTCTTCTTTCTTTGTTTTTTTCTCATCACCGGCCAGGGCTTAGGAGTGGCTTCAGTGAAAAAGGATACCATGGGTACTTTTAAAGCACTTGAAATTTTTGCTAGGCTATTAAGAGAGGGACTAATGAGATCTCTTTCTACCTGACTGATAAGGCTACTGGTTAGATTGATCTTTTTAGATAGTTCCTTGATACTCATATTCCTTGCCAGCCGGAACTCTCTTATAACCTTTCCGATTTTCATTTTATTCAACCACCTTTGAGCACTCATTTTTTAAGGCCTAGGAATTTAAGAATTGTCCAAGGGCGAACGAACCTGCTCGTTTATAATCCGGTAGTCGCAGGCTTTAGCCTGCGTAAACAAGCGCAACCTAAAGGTTGCGGCTACCTCGCCGCATTTTCTCGAAAATTAATTTCAGGTTAATAATTTAATATATAATAAAATAACTTTGGAAAATGTCAAGTCCATTTGTCCAGTTTCAGGAAAAAGGTAGGTAGTCGCAGGCTTTAGCCTGCGCAAAACTGCCCAAAATAGCGCAACCTAAAGGTTGCGACTACCGTACTTTGCCACACAAGCGCAAGTGCTTGCAAAGACGAATGGGCAAAGGCCGGCAGGAATTTAGTCTGGTATGAGAAATTAGGCGGGAGATAAAATAGAAATTTTTCAAGCCTGAAAGGTAGGTTTTATTAAGGAGACCTCAAGGGGGCCCTCATTCCCATCATTCCCATTTTAAAGCGGGCCATCACCACCAGTTGGGCGGGAGCATCCTTCATATTGGAAACTATCTGGTACTGAGTGACGGCCTCAGCAAAGCTACCTTCTGCTTCGTAGATATTGCCTAAAAGAAAATGGGAAAGGGGACTTTCTGGGTCTATCTTCAATGCCTCTTTCACATCGGCAGCTGCTTTATCCAGCTTTCCTCCTTGAAAGTAGACCATTCCCCGAGCATTATAAAAATCTATTTTATGGGGATACAAACTCTCACCTTTCTTGAAGTAATGGGCAACTTTTTCTACAGCTTTTTTGTCTTCGTAGAGAATCCCTAGCATGAGGTAAGTATAACCATCTTCAGAATTAAGTTTCAAGGCTTTCTCATAGGCCTGAATAGCATCATCTATTCTTCCTTCCCGATAGAGCTTACTACCTTCTTCTTGGTAAATTGTAGCCGGCTGGGGTTTTGGAAGGACCTTCACCATGACGATATAAGCAGCTACCAGGATACCGGCAGCAATTCCTCCTCTCACAGCCAAGCTTCTAATGCGTAAAGATCTTCTCTTTCTTATTAGCTCATCCAGATACCACCACCAGTGAGAATGGGGAATTCTTCTTTCTTCGCGGTAGGGTAGGGGAGCAATAGAGCTGGTTAGCCTTCTGAATATGGGCTTTGCTTTATCTTTTATGATCTGATCAAGGCCATCAAGTCTTGATTTTTCTACCGAAAGGTCGGTCCCCCTTCTCTTTAACCTACCGGAAAGCATTTGGATCTCATCCCTTAAAATTAGAATTTTCAGGATGTCTTTGGAAAACTCATCAATATTAAGCAGATACTTTTTGTACTGCTCAACCATCTCTCTTAAATCAGTCAAGGTCATCTTTTCCTCGCTCATAGGGTTTTCTTTAGTCATTTGACCTTCACTCATTGTTGTTTAGACAGCCTTTTTCCAAAATCCCTGGCTTCTGATAGCTTCTTGATACTCTGAAAAGCAATGACAATCGAGCCCTTTTCCTCCAATAATTTCATAATTCTCTTCAGGGCTTTACTCACGCCAAATAGTTTGGGAATAACGAAGACAGCTATTTTTTTACCCTCCAGGCCGGAACATTTCTTAAGATAAGAGGCAAGTGGTTCAGAAAATTTGCCTCCCCAGAAGCCAAGAACAGGGCTGCCCACATAGACAAGATCGTAGAGAAATAGACTCTCTGCCCGGGCCGATTTTTCTGCCTTCACCTGGCGCGCTTCATGTCCCATAGCTTGAATACTTGCGGAGAGAGCCTGAACGACGGCTTCCATGCCTTTTGATTCACCTGAATATATTATGATCGCTCTCAAAGTTATCTCCTCATAATTAGAAGTTAAGTGTGACTATTCGGCCGCAGATTTACGCAGGCTAAAGCCTGCGGCTACCTAGAATAATATCTGTGTTCATCTGCGGCTAAATAGTTACTTTTTCTTTTAATATATCTCTTTTTTGATAGCATTGCTCTTTAAAGACTGCAATTTCAGCATCCAGATTTGTATTTGACGAATCACCAAAAGAAGCATGAACGATTGGAAAAACTAAGTCAGGTTCCTTTTTTCTTAATTCTTTTGCCATTGCCTCTATTTTTGCTGTTGCAGCGCCTTCTTGCATACAAGTGAAAGGACCTATGTGAAATATTCCTGAAATATAAGCGTCGTCCTGGAGCTCAGTTAAATCATGCATAAGATAATAGGCGACTGCCGAGTTTATCGGAGATTCTCCTTCAATATCCCTGTGATATTCATTTTCTTTTTCCAAGATTTCAATTAATTTTATTGGCTCCGGAAGAATATGTCGGCTATAAAGAAGTTTGTGGAATGGATGAGCTATTCTTTTTCCTATGTGTTTTATATATAGCTCTTTAACAGATAATTCGGTAAATTTTTTTGCTTCTTTTAAAGTCTTGCTTAAATTTTCTTTTACTTTTCCATTCAAATCTTCAATTTTACTTGAATTATCTCGGTTTATATATCGTAGTGAATTTAGATATAGATTTTTTAGTCCCAGAATTGTACCTCTTTTAAACTTTCTTTGATTTATCTCATTTATATAGTTAATCCATTCTATTATGGGTGACCTTATCATCTCTAGGCCTTGTTCTTCTAATTTTTCAATGACATAATTAGTATAAGGGTCATGATGCCTCATGTAAATTTCTCCTATGTAAAGAACAAGAGGAAATCTTTCATTATTTTGTAGATTTGTTTTTTTGAAAGCTTCGACTGTCTCTTTTCCCCATTCGACTATCTCTTTTGTATTGGCTCCTTTTTCTACGACTTTTAGTAACTTGTTTAGTCTTAATCTCTTCAAATCACTAATTTCTTTTTTTTTCTTAGCATAAGGACGAAACCTTAAAGTTATATCTTCTAGTAAATCAGATGCCTGTATTCCTTTAACTAGAATCTGTTGTAATTTAATTTTGTCTCTTGAGTTGAACTTTTCTGGGAGAGGGATGTCAAAATAACCAGTTGTAGATGAAGGGCCTGCAATTGGAATTTTTTCAAGTCCCTCTCTGTCTGCAAAGTCTCTTAGAATCTCTTTATATTTCCCAAATCTGCAAGGCCCACTTGTTGTGGGCAACATGACTAAGTAATTTTCTTCAACATGTTTTTTGCCTTTTTCTTTAATTTTTTCGTCCAAAAAGCCGAGAACATCTCCGACAACTCCTTTAAGTGGCTGGCAAACCTCTGTATAGATGTGCTTTCTTGCAATTTCATATCCTTTTTGGGTGGCGGTTGGCAACACTTGGCTGTCTATTCCAAAATATTTTAGCACAGCAGTTCCAATGAAACTTCCATCTCCCATATAAGGAATTAGCCAAATTCTTTTATCATTGGCTTTTGTAGAATATGATTTTATCTTTATGTCTTCCATTCTCAATCTTTTTGGCTTATTTTGTTGTACAACTCTTTCAAAAGCTTCTGTTCTTGTTATAAAAGGGGCATTGTTAGTTTGAGCATCTGTTAATAGAATGAGCATAGGCTTATTTGCTGCTTGCTGAATTTTTTCTTCTTGATAAATTTTTAAACTATCAGGTCCACAACCAAAATTCATCATTCTTATAGGAAATAGATTTGGTTGTTGGGCAACCCACAAATTAGCTTTCAATATTTTAACACTCTGAACCCAAAACTCATTTTCTGCTATACTATCTAAATGTATATCTTTAAATTTATATTCTAAAAACACTTGCGGTATATAGTTTAGACCTCTTATTTGTGAAAACATAACTCCTGAATTTGAGCTTGCTTCTGGGTCAAGTATTACATAATCTCTTCCAATACCAACATAAGCTTTTTCTTTTTTTCTTTCAATTCTTTTTAAAAATTTATCTCCTTCTTTGTATAACTCTTTTTTAAATTCTTCTTCTGCTTCATTGGCATATTCTATTGCATCCTTAATCTGTTTATGGGTGAATTTAAATGCCAACCTCTTAGACTCATTCTTAAGCGCTTCAAATAAAAGATCTTCATCTTCATAATGTAAAATGAGATTTACTTGTTTATTCTTATTGAGAGAAAGAACATCGTTTAAGATGTATCCTTCCGATTCTGTATAGATACAGTATTTTAAGTCGGGCGGTTGTTCTTTTTTATGTTCAATAAAACTCGGATTAAATAAATATTCTATATTGGGATCATTATTTAATAGTGCTGCATGACCTGTTACTAATTTTCTTGCCAGACAAAATTCTGTTCTTGAATTCTCTACTCCTATTTTTGCTATTTCTTCGTTACTTTCTGGCGATGCTACAGGGTAAAAACCAAGTTTCTTAAATAGAGCAGCGCCCCAGATTCCTTTTTCTCCAAGTGTTGCAGTAGCTCTTCTAATTCCTATTGTTTTTCGGCGTATTTCATCGCAATTATTTAGTATTTCTTCAAGTTCTCCAAGTAAGCAGCCATACTTTTTAAAATGTTTTTCATATATCGAGTGATATTTTTCAACATAATTTATTTTTGGTCTCAGAGATGCTTCTGAGTTTCCTCGAGGGCAAAAACCTCCAGTAATTATTTTATCATCTTCAATAGAAAATACTTCTAACAAACAATTTCTTATGCCGCATGATTTCTCTTTGAACAAATCTTTACAATATATTTTTTCTTTTTTAAGAGGCATCTCTGTCAGATTCCATCCCCTAAATGCAGTTGCATAGGGCTTGTTTTGTTTTTCTAAATCTTTAATGGTTCTAATTACGTCAAGTGCTGCTCCTAATGCTCCAAGCATCTCTCTGTGAGGATAAGCATTTATTTGTTTGCCTGTAATTTGTGCAAGTGCCGCAAGAAAAGCTTTTCCTAAAGGCGGGCCTCCTTGAGCAGAACATTTTTCTCCGATATGTTGGCTCCCTCCAACAAATTTATAATAATAGCTTGCTGCTGTTGCTCTTAATATTGCAGCTGCTATTTCTTCTTTGCTAAATCCTTCTGCTATAAGCCTGTTTTCATCCATTTCCATAAAAACACCGCAAGTTGAATCAATTGTTGGAACCCTTTTTGCTCTTAGTGCATATTCCTGAAGAGAACTTTCTACATCCAAATTTATGACATCAGCCATATTCTCAAGGGTTTGGCCAGAGCCGGCTTGACAACTGTAATTCATTTTTGCTTCTTTTACTCCTCCGTTACGGGAGAAGCTGGTAAATTTCATATCCTGTCCACCTATTTCAAAGATTGTATCAACTTCGGAATCATAGTGTTTAATTCCAAGAGCATGACAAGTAATTTCATCTGTTGTTTTATCTGTAATTTCTATATTCCGTTTGGCTAATTCTTTAGTTTTTTTCTTGCTAACTAAAATTCTTTCATAAAGTTTTCTTGCAGAACCAGTAGTGCCAATACCTTTTACATTTACTTTGTCTTGATGTTTGCCTAAGTACTTTATAACTTTTTTCAACGCCTTTTCAGGATCTCCATGCGTTTTAATATAGATTTTATCAAGAAGTTTTCCTGTTAAATCAACCAAGGCTCCTTTTGTTGTTGTGCTTCCCCCATCTATTCCTATTACAACATCTGTTTCTTCTATTTTTTCCTCTAATTTTTTGGTTTTTTCATTTACTTTTTTTAAGTAGTTATACAAAGAAGGGGTAAATTTTCTCTGTTTTCTGCTATATTCTGCAACTTTATCTAATTGCTCAGGGTCAAAGACAAAGTTGTTATTTTCTTCTATCCCCTTTAATGCTACACCTATAGCGGCTATATTATGATGATACTGCGGTTTTTTTATGGGGATTCCAAGAACATCTTCTAAGTTTTTTCTGATTAGGTCATTTGTTAAAACTCCTCCTGTAGCTATTGCACTGCCGGAATCTTTATTTATCTGTTCATTGCCGATTACATCAATTTTATAGTTTCTTGCAATTGTTTTGAAAAGACCTGCTAGGTTATCTTCTCTTTTTACCCCTTCATTTTGTTTGTGAATTAAATCAGATTGTATGATAACACCACATCTTGCCAGAAATTCACTCGGCTCTCTTGACTTACTAGCTTCTTGCTCTGCCTTTTTGAACATTTCTTCCAATCTTAATTGCGCTTTATGTCTTTCATTTTTTGAAGAAGAAATATTGGCGTCAGGGACTTCTTTTTCAAATAATCTTCTGCATTGCTTTTCTATTAATGTTCCAGAGCCCCCTCCACATTTGGATCCTGTCCTCCATTCTTGAATGATTTTCTTGCCGTTTGTTTTGTTTAAATTAAAGAAATAAGGATCTTTTGCCCCCATATGAAAAATATATTTTGCATCTGGCTCTATTATTTCTGCTCCTTTAGGGATTGCTACACTATCAAAAGTAAAGGTTACTCCTTTCATTACAGCTGGAGAGGAGTTCGCACCAGTTCCTGTAAATGCTGTATTTTTTATCTTATTTTTATCAAATTTTTCTACTATGTTTTGCCATGCTTCTTTTATTGCTTCAATGGGATCAGCAAAATGCATTATTGGTTTTGGAGAGTACACTACTTTTTTATCTTTATCAAGAACTGCGTAATGCACAGAACTGCTTCCAACATCAAAGCCTACAAAGAGATTTTTTTGATTATCCATTTATAATTTTTTACAAAATCCTTCTTTCTTGGAAAATACTCATCCTTGGTAAACATTCACTGAAGGACGTTCCATGTTGTTGACTGCAAAGAGCAGGGCGGGTAGCCGCACCCTTCAGGATGCGTATAAACGCAGGCTAAAGCCTGCGACTACCGAGATTGCTCGTTTCGCAATGACGGGGGTTCACTGAGTATCTACTGTTTATCTTCGAAATTTAGCATAAGAAAGTAGTATGTCAAGCACCTTGCTAGTTTTCGGGTAAGTATTCAGTGAACCCCGTCATTTTTGGTAATCGCAGGCTTTAGCCTGCGCACCCTAAAGGGTGCGGCTACCCTGAAAATTCAATGTGACACGGCGTTTACTGCGCATTTACTTTTCCGGAAACGTCCATTTCACAGTCAACTACCTGGATGGTTTATCTGAATGTGAAGATGGAGGTATGTTCGATAAGGTTCTTGTTTATTTCAATAGTTCTTCCGGGGGATCCGGTTGTTGAGTCTAGTGAAGAAATGATGAGTTCCACTGGATATCTATTCTTCTCGATTTGGAATAAGTAACTTCCTGTTCTTTTTTCTTCCGGGTATACGCTGAAGAGGAAAGGTCTTGGAATCTCTGAAGCTCGGTGCTCAGGATATACATAGTTTTTCTCATCTTTTAGGAATACTTGGGGGTGGCAGCTCTTTACATTGGCGCCAACATTCTCAAACGTTAGGTTTATCAGAGTAAATGCATAACCCTTTCTTGCCTTTATTGATAAACTATCTTTAATCAGTTCTTTTGATATCTTTATGGAATTAATCCTTAAAGCGAAGTCGCCAATTTTTATGAATTCGGTTGAGTGATCGATCCCTTCGTTAGACGGACGACTCTCCCTGGAACCAGGCGAGGAAAAATAAAGCAGGGTGAGCGGAAGGAGGCTAAAAATGACGAAAAAGATGATGGGGATGAGCAATATCTGAAGGACTGTTCTGCTTTGCCAGGAAAAGGATCTCTTTTTAAATGAAGGCATCTTGTTTAGAGTTTATATCCTATATTTCTTAAAAACTTTTTGCGTGCCTTAACATCGGTTTCTTTTTCAACTCCTTTTGAGTGAAATCCATCGATAACTCCCATGACTCCTCGACCTTGTTCTGTCTCGGCTATCACTACTTCGACTGGGTTTGCAGTAGCGCAGAATATGGAACAGATCTCAGGGCAATCTTTAATTGAGTTAAGTATATTCATGGGGAATGCTTTTTTTAATAGTACCACGAAACTGTGTCCAGCTCCCATAGCACTGGCGTTCTTGATGGCTACAGATCTTAGCTCTTCATCATTTCCCTCTGCCCTTACCAAACAGGGACCCGAGGCTTCACAGAAGGCAAGACCAAATTTTACTTCTGGAACCGAGTTTATCACGGCCTCATAAAGATCTTCTGTTGTCTTGATGAAGTGAGTTTGCCCAATAATGATGTTGGCATCGGCAGGAACTTCCATCTTAACTATCTTTAACTCCATACTCAACCTCCTCAACTCATTTGTAAGTATTCAGTGAACCCCGTCATTTTTGGTAGTCGCAGGCTTTAGCCTGCGCACCCTAAAGGGTGCGGCTACCCTTAACTATCTTTAACTCCATACTCAACCTCCTCAACTCATTTTCTTCAGAGGGGACGACCGATGTTTTGCTAATGACTGGTCTTTTTCGGCCGCCTCCATCTTGGCGGAAAGATTCAAAGCGAGGCTATAAAAAGGATTCGCATACCTGCAGGATCCAAGCCATCGCCTCGTAATGGAAGAAAGAGAGTAAACCTGTTTTATGACCCATCTATGGCCTTCCTCCAGCTCGTCTACTGTCATCAGTTTGGGACGAAACATTACATGAGTTCCATCTCCGTGAGACCAATTGGTATCAAGAATTCTTCCCTCGAGGAGAAATCTTTGATAGAGGCCGGTCCTGGGAATGGGGGTAAGAATAAAAAATATGGGTCGGTCGATTAGACTTTTCTCAATAAACTCTACCGTTCGGGGAAAAATAGAGACATCATCCTTATCAAATCCAAACATGAAGTATCCAATTATGGTGATTCCCTGATCATGTATCTTCTTGATGATTTCTTCGTATCTTTTCACCTTGTTGAAGCTCTTATTTACTCCGTTCAAACTTTTCTGGGACACGGACTCAAACCCCAACCCCATCCGTATACATCCACTTTGAGCAGCCAGTTTTAAGAGCTGGGTGTCATTGACTCTGGCTAAAGAGAAATTGCCAAACCACTTCTTCCGCAGAGGAATTAACTTCTTGAATAATTTTTTGGCATAATCCGGGTTTCCTATCAGGTTGTCATCAGCAAAAGCGAGGTGATCTTTCTTCAGAGTTTTTATTTCTTTTATTACATCTTCAATCGGTCTTGAACGATAACTCCTGCCGAAAAGAGTAGGCATGTAACAAAAATCGCAATTAAAAGGGCAGCCTCGACTGGTTTCGACCATCTCGATAGTGGTAAATCCCTTACATTTCACCAGATTCCTTCGAGGAAGAGCAAGGTCTTCCATCTTCACAGGAGTTTTTGATTGGTAGAATTTCTTTAGCGAGCCTTTTTGAAAATCTTGAAGTAAATCCTTCCAAACCAGCTCTGCTTCTCCGATCACCACACTATTTGCATGACGGATAGCTTCCTCAGGAAGAACAGAAGCATGGGGGCCTCCCATTACCACGAATTTACTTCTTTTCCTGAACTCATCAGCAATTCTATAGGCTCTATGTGCATCAGCGGTTAAGTAAGTGAGACCGATAAGATCAGCGTCACTTTCATAGTCTATCGACTCCGTTCTCTCATCAGTTATTTTAACCTCAATGCTCGAAGGAGTCAGAGCAGCTAGAATTGGTAAAGTCAAGGTTCGCAAGAATAGTTGCCAGGCTCGGGTCCTCTTATGAGTAACTCTCACCAGCTCAATTCTCATTTGATAAACCACTCCTCTTCTATACTTTTCTTCGGGAAATTCCTTTCTCTCTTCTGCCGGCAGTTCTAGGCTGAGGAATTCGGGGTAATAATCTTCTTTTGAATATCTTCTTTTGGTTCAGTTTTCTTAAGGGGAACCTGCTTTTATAAGCCTTATAGGCCACGGTCTTCCTCAATAAAATTTTCTATGGGTTGAGTGATGTAGTTTAGGCTGCTTCAGTGGCAAGGATAGCTATGAACTTAACCAGATTTAGAAGGTCACTAATCCTGACATTTTCATTCTCGCCATGAATCCGACTTTCTTTATGTCGACCGATGCCATAGGAGGCCACTTTCATTCGGGTAGTCTTCACAATGTAAGCTACATCGGTTGAACCCCCAGAGCCAAAGACACTGAGCCTTTCTCCTGATACTGACTCAGCTATTTGCTTTACCTTTTGCACCCAGGGATGGTTAGGATCCTGGAAAAAGGAAGGGTAAGAAGGAGTGGTTCTCAGTTTACACTTAAGCTTGGGATCATTTGCCTGCGCTTTATTAACCGCATCCTGAATCTCTCTGGTGACTTGAAGTTCGTCCTCCTCAGGAATTAGACGACGGTCTCCTTCCAGGATAAATTCTGAAGGAACAATGTTGTGTTTCAGTCCTCCCCGAGCCATAGTAATGTTTAAGAGAGGAATAACTGTCTTTATACCGGTCTCGGCAGCTATTTTTGGATTCACCGGCATCCTACTTTTTCTTAATTCCACTTTCTTTTTCAATTTCAAAAGCTGTTCTAAAGCCCCAAAGCTATGTTCAATGGGATTTATCCCTAGGAATGACTCACCCGAGTGAATACTTTCACCTTTAATAGTTAGGCTCCAGATTATAGTTCCATTGGCTCCAATTCCGATGCCATCACTGGACCCATCCAGACAATGGAAATATTGACAATCCTTAAAATATCCCTGATCAGCAAGGTACATCAGTCCACTGTAGGGTCCGACTTCTTCGTCAGAGGTCAAAGCTACCACTACATTGTATTTTGGCTCTAGACCTAATTCATAGAGAATCCGAAAAGCAGCAATGATAGCAGCGCATCCACCTTTATTGTCACTGGTACCTCTTCCCCAAATTCTGCCATCCTTTACTAATCCACGGTAAGGTGGCATGGTCCACTTAGATTCATCTACAGGAACCGTATCTATATGGGCATACCAGAGTATGGTCTGCTTGCTTCCCTTTTTAAAATTGGCCAGGAGATTGCTTCTCACTCCCTCTAGTTGTGGGTGTACTACTTTACATCTCTGGTGAAAGACCTCCGGCGGAAGGTCTATTCGATCCACCTGAAATCCCATAGTAGTAAAATAAGGCAGCATAATATCCACTATCCTGTCGTAGTTAAGACCAGGGGGTGTGGGAGTAGGAATCTGGACCAGTCTTTGAAGCAATTTTATGATTTCGCCCTGCTTTTCATCCACTGCCCCATTGATTCTCTCCACTACTGACATGATATTATCTCCTCAATCGATTTTCACTGTTTGTCTATCAATCCTTTTAAGTATAAAATATCTTGAGCCCAGTTTCTCCTCTACTGTTGAAATCATCACTCCCTCATGACCAGCGTAGATCAATTTATCAAATCTGTCTAGAATTTGGTTGGAATTAGTGTCCTCATAGAAAACCAAGGTGTGACTGATGGCTTCACCCTCTTCACCGCTGAGGATGAGATCGCCTACCTGGAGAAAATCTTCCGAACTGCCAATTCTAATCACGGCATCCTCTCCATTCTGGTCAATCAATTTTTCTTCTGAATCTCTTACAAAGGTTCCATCTAGCCTCCTGATCTCAATGCGAAAAGGACTGGAGGCTGCCAGATAATATCTATCCTGGTCAACATCTAAGCCGAACGCAACATCGGGCAAGGTTATTCTATTTACTATTTTACCACTAAGGTTGTAAATCAGAACTTCTTTTTTATATACTGGCACATAAACTAAATTTTCCTCAACGCAAAGGCCGCCTACTGGCACAAAAGAGTCGTAGAGTTTCTCCAGCCTGATTTTCTCTTGTAGATTTCCATCCAGGTCAAAAATATAGAGACTATCTGAAGTGAGTAGGTAGATAGATCTACCTTCATCATCAACTCCTATCCCTTGGGGTCTAAGCTCTCCTTGGGTGGTGTAGGTTTGACCATCCAGGGTAAGAGTATGCTCAACCTTTGGTCTGATAATCTTTTCTACCTCACCTTCCAAATTGAGAATCTCTATTTCCCTTTCCAAATTCTTGGTTTCGTTTATGAGGAAAATTTTACCATTCTTCGAGATAGCAATGTCCAGATAATTAGCTGAAGGACTTTCAATATCCCTTTCTGTTTTGAAATCCAGATCAAAAGTCTTGATTTTTCCTTTACCACACAGATAGTAAAAACCACTGTGAAAAGAAATTCCTTTTGGGACCCAGTCTTTGAAAATATCCAAAGTAGCCAATCTAAAAATCCTCTCATCCATTGGTTCGGTATAGACTCCTCTGGCTAGCTCCGTCGCTGAAGTGTAAACAAGATTTTTATTTCCCATGGCTCTTAAAGCTGAGATGATCAAATCAGAACATTCGATAGAAATAGGATTGGCCAGGTCGGCCTGATGCTGATCAGGCTTGCCAGCTATTTTGTAGGCGGTACCCCAACACCAGGGAACTCCTCTGAGAGCCTCCGTATATCTAATCAGCTTGTTTTTGTGGTTGGACAGTCGGCTGATTCGATGGACGGTGGGCTTGATACCTTTATCATAGTCATTGGTCGCAATGCGATGGGGCTGCGAGGGATCCTCTTGGCCAGGAGAAGATATTATCCGACCATGGTAATTTACCTCAACTCTGAATCTGACCGTTCCCACCTCTTTTTTTGGATTTATCATCCATCCTTTTTGAGCTAGAGATTCTTGTTCATATTCAATGACTGCAAATGCCCGAAACTCACCCTCATCGGGACCCTCGGTGAAGACGTTGGAGTACCATTCGTAGTCTTCTAATTCTGGATGAAGGGGTTTCATTTTCGGCATAATCCTGTACCAGTTTATCTCCAGAGGACCCCAAAGTTCTTTCTTCCATCTCTTAAGTGATTCATCAGTGATGGTGTACTTTTTATTACCTATTTTTAACCTCGGGGGTAGAGAATCATCGTCTCCTAAGTAATGATTTCCTCTGGCATCTTTTACTACAGCAAAAAGATAGATATTCTCATCATAGGTGATGAGCTTACTATTGTCATCAGGAATATTATAAGAACCGGAGACAATGATGATTTTGTCAAGGAAAGGTGGCTCTTTCGGTAGGGAGGCAAGAAGCTCTTCTCCTGCCAGAATAATCTGAAGAATCACTAAACCAAAGACTAACAAAGTAGCTTTGTATTTCTCCATCGTTTTTCTAAGACTGAAGACCTTGGATTTAATTAGTTTATCTTATTTATTGAAGGATATTTAGATAATTTAAGAACTGACTTTATAATAGCAAAATTTTAAGGGAAAATCAAATGGAAAGGATAGTTGATTTTTCCTTAAATTGCCGTATTATAAAAAGATAAAGAAAGATGGACGATAATTTTCTCGGGTGATAGTTGAATGCAAAAGGCAAAGATTTTAAGTTATAAACCCAAAGAGAGACTGGAAGAGGTACTCAAGGCCCACGGACTCATCGCTAAAAAACTGGAAAATTTTGAAGAAAGGACTGAGCAAATTGAAATGGCCCAAGCAGTGGAGAAAGCCATTCACCAGAGAAAGCACCTCATTGTGGAGGCTGGTACTGGTATCGGAAAGAGTCTAGCTTATCTGGTTCCTTTTATTTATTGGGCAGTAGAGGAGGAAAAACGGGTGATTGTCTCTACCTATACCAAGACTCTTCAACACCAGCTCACTGAAAGAGATCTTCCCTTCCTGCGTGAGGCTTTAGGAGTTGACTTTCGCTTTACTCTTGTGGTGGGAGCTGAGAATTATCTCTGTTTAAGAAGACTGGAGAGAGCTCGGGTTTACGAACTGTTGGATACCAAAAAGGAAGTTAAGGAGCTGGTAAAGATCTTTCAGGCTAAGCCTTACCTGGAAAGAGGCTTAAAATCGGAGCTAGATTTTGAACCATCACCGAAGGTTTGGGAAAGAGTTTGTCGAGAGGTTGATCTTTGTCTGGGTAAAAGATGCCCCCATCAAAGGAGTTGCTATTATACAGAGGCTAGAAAAGAAGCGTATAGATCACAGGTGTTGGTGGTGAATCATCATCTTTTCTTTGCTCACCTTACCTCAGGCGAAAAAATACTGCCTCCTTTTGAGGCAGTTGTTTTTGATGAAGCTCACAATTTGGAGGAAGTAGCTGCAAACTCCTTGGGGATAAAGATTTCTCATTTAGGGATAAGGGTTCTTTTAGATTCTATATGCAATCCCCGTAGTCAAAAAGGTCTTGTGTTCAGATTAACTAATCTAAAGGGTGAGGAAAGAGATTTTTTAGCCAAGATGGTTGACGAGGTAAAAATAGCTAACGATAACTTTTTTTCTGACTTAAGGACCAAGTTCAAGAATGAGAATATCAAACAACGAATTAGAACTCCCCAATTTTTTGTTAATCTCCTGGATGTTCCTCTTTCTAGTCTTATCTCCGAGTTAAGCTTACTTCAAGATAAAGAAGAGGATGAAGAAAAAAAGCTGGAGATCTCATCCTACCTTCTACGCTGCCAGGAGGCGAAAACTAATCTGAGTAAAATCATTCGCCAAGAAGAAAAAGATTACGTCTACTGGGTGGAGTTTTTCCCCACAAGGAAAGCTGTGAGCTATGCTTTACATGCAGCTCCCGTAAATATTGCCGAAGAGTTAAAGCTGAGGGTTTTTCAGAGGATAAAATTGGTTGTTCTCACCTCGGCCACCTTGTCCGCAAGTAGAAGTTTTAATTATATACGAGAAAGGTTAGGATTGGAAGAAGGAGAAGAGCTTCTTCTTGATTCCTCCTTTGATTATAGCCGCCAAACTCTTCTTTACATCCCTTCACATATGCCTGATCCCTGGCGGCAGGCGACGTTATTTTCTCTGAGAGCAACAGAGAAGATCAAAAAGATCTTGGCCATAATCAAGGGATACACTTTCGTCCTTTTTACCAGTTTCCAAATGCTTGATGAGGTTTATGAACCACTTAAAGAGGATGTAACTACTCTTAAGATTTTAAGACAGGGAGATATGCCACGTTACCTGCTTTTAGAGGAATTCAAAAAGAAGGAAGGTTCTGTGCTTCTTGGAACCAGTAGCTTCTGGCAGGGGGTTGATGTTCCGGGCAAAGCCCTGCAGTGTGTGATTATTACTAAGCTTCCTTTTTCTGTACCCAATGAGCCTGTGGTGGAGGCCAAAATAGAGTTTTTGCAGGCTCAGAATAAAAATCCTTTTCTTCATTATCAGCTTCCCCAGGCTATTATTCTGCTCAAACAGGGATTTGGCCGCCTTATTCGCAGCACGAAAGACAAAGGAGTGGTGGCTATTCTTGATCCTCGCCTTAGGAGCCGGAGTTACGGAAAGATGTTTCTCAATTCCTTGCCTCAGTGTGAAATAACCTCCAGTTTATCCAAAGTTAAAGAATTTATGAAAGCGAGTCCAATGCCGTGATTAAGTGTCTACATTGTGGCAAAGAATCATACCTGATTGCCGAGAGTTTGAGCATTTGTGGGGATTGGTAATTTGAACCTTCTAAGTAATGCCTATTAGGTATAGCACTCTACTCTTTCTTATCTCCTTATCCGGCAATTGTTTTCTTTATCGCACCGAAATCCATCTTCTCCATATACTTATACAGGATATTCTTATCGCTGATTTCCGATCCCGTTACCGTGATCAAAGTCTTTCCTTCAAGGATGAGAGAGAGCTCGCCTTCTTTATCTTGGGCGGAGAATTTTTCAACGGCCTTCTCCCCTTTAACTCTTACGAGCTTGGCATTAGGCTCTGCGGCTAACATCATAGGATTGGTTAACCACATCATTACTGTCTGCAAGAGAGGTGACTGGGTTATGATTTGAATTTCTATGGATTCCCCCGTGTCTTCTTTATTGTAGGTCTTGCTAGCGGTTACACCTCCACCAAAAAATCCCATGGGGGCAGCCGACGCGCTGGCTTCCTGAGCTGTCCATCCCGCCAATGGATCAGGTAATAGCTTCTTTAGCTGTTCTGCCTGGAGATTCTGAATTTGACCTACTACAAATTGCAGTTCGCTCGACGCTTCAGAATATTTTCCCTCCTGGTATAGTGTCTTGGCCCTTTCTATCGTGTCTGAGATTTCATCGGCTCGAGCTCCTGCCATCCCCATAAGCCCCAAAATCACCACTGATAGAACTATCACACCTTTTTTCATTTCTTCCTCCTCAAAATTTAGCTTCCTTTCCTGAGCTAACTCTTTCCTTCTTTTATAACGCAGCGGTATTATAGCAGAACCTTGAAAAATTGACAACCAACTTTTACACGAAAAAATTGGTAGGTAGCCGCAGGCTTTAGCCTGCGTAAAAGAGCGCAACCTAAAGGTTGCGGCTACTTAAATGTGGAATCTGTGATTTTGAAATTGATCTTTCTGTTCCTTGCCTAGACCGTTGTTAATGCAAATATTGTGGATTCCAAGATATTCCAAAAATTTATGAGGATGAATTTCCTGCAAAAGTTGGTTGATAAGAAACACGTAAGAACAGTTGATCTTCAAAGAATTTATGGTAAATTTTAAATAGATCTATGGGGGTGGGAAAAATGAATATTGGCAATTTGAACCCTTTGAGTAATATCTATTAGAAAAAAGGAAAATGGTGTCGAGACATGCTTGACAAATCTGAATATAGGGCTACGGTGGTTACTGAAGATCCCAGGTTTTCCCTACTCGAAAAAGACAATCATCTGCAGATATTTGGAGCAGCTACAAAAGATAAGCTATGTGATTAAGAAATTAGATGCCTACAGCAAACTAAAGATACTGGGAGAGGTGGCCAGATTTGATGTCTGTGGCTTTCCTTCAGTGTTTACCGGCAAGAACAGAAAGTTTCAGCGGTTCAAGTTTATTTATCCGGCGGTAGGAAAGAAAGGCCATTGCGTTCGATTGTTTAAGGTCTTGCAGAGTAATGCCTGTGAAGGGAATTGTTTTTATTGTAGTAATAGAAAAGATAGGAATTTTCAAAGGATTAGCTTTACACCTGATGAACTTGCCAAACTATTTCTTCAATATTATTCAAAAGGATTGGTGGACGGACTTTTCCTTTCCTCAGCCATTAATAGATCGGCTGATCAGTCGGAGGAAAGAATGCTCAAAACCGTCCAGCTACTCCGCACCAGACATGGTTACCGTGGCTACATTCATTACAAAGTACTGCCGGGTACAGATGAATCAATAATTAATACGGCTGCTCGGCTTGCTGATCGGCTTTCCATAAACCTTGAGGCGCCGAGCGCGAAACATTTAGCTGAGCTTTCACCCAGCAAGAACTATGTCTCAGATTTATTGGGTGGATTAGAGAAAATTGTCAGAGTCAACCGCCAAAAACCTTTGAAGGCTGGCATAACCACTCAACTAGTGGTGGGAGCAGCTAAGGAGACAGACAGGGAGATATTGAATCTCTCGGGTAGGCTTTACCAGGGTTATAAACTCTGGCGGGTGTATTACAGCGCCTTCATGCCCATTATGGATACTCCCCTTGATAACCTATCCCCCTGTTCGCCTCTTCGTGAGTACAGGCTCTACCAGGCTGATTTTCTTTTAAGGAGATACGGATTTACTCCCCAGGAGCTTCCCTTTGAAAAGAATGGCAACCTGCCGCAAGACCATGATCCTAAACTTGCCTGGGCCCTCAGACATGAGGATAAATTTCCAGTGGAGGTAAATAAGGTTGATTTTCACGAGCTTATACGGGTGCCCGGGATAGGAAGAATTTCGGCCAAGAGAATTGTGGAGACTCGGAAGCAAGGGAAGTTCACCCGACTTAATCAGTTGAGAAGAACTGGAGTAGTGACTGCCCGCGCTCGTAACTTTCTTACTCTGCAAGGTAGATTTTGCGGTGGTGGGGAA
>Ga0315544_1000884_pt1 | contig 25523 bp, 23 predicted proteins | sample SalMarSW160130MG_2_FD_202543 | JGI IMG/M metagenome (GOLD analysis project Ga0315544, IMG submission 202543) | Salt marsh sediment microbial communities from the Plum Island Ecosystem LTER, Massachusetts, United States - Salt Marsh Sediment SW1601-130 ... | reverse complement strand
GCGCGGGCCGCTGGTTGATCGACGAAAGGCGGGCGCGGTGAGCCTGCGCGCGCAGACCGCTCTCGCGCTCGGCGTGATGCTTCTTGTGGCCCTCGCCGTGCTCTTCGCGGTCGTCGGCCCGATGCTTACCGGGACGTTCGCGCGGTTGGAAGTCACGGAGGTGCGCGAGCACGTCGCACGCGTGGTGGACGCGATCGATGCCGACCTGGCGTCGATGAGGAGCACGGCGGGAGTTTGGGCGGCGTGGGACGTCACGTACGAGTCCGTCGGGGGGGAATTGCCTTCGCTCTACGAGGACAACATGACGGCAGCGTCTCTGGTGTCGCTTCGCTTGAACCTCATGCTGCTCAGCGGCCTCGACGGCGAGCCGATCGCGTTCACCGCGGTCGATCTCGAGAGCGGTGAGGAGGTCGAGGCTCCGGCGGAGCTTCTCAGTGCACCGTACGTCTCGTCGCTGTTCCCGGCGCTGGTCGGCGGAGAGACGTCTCTCACCAGCGGGCTGCTTCGGCTGAACGACGGCCTCCTCCTCGTCGCGGCCCACGCGATTCTGACGAGCGAGGACGAAGGGCCGAGCCGGGGCGTGCTGATCGTCGGGCGGTTCCTCGGACCCGCGGAGATCCAACGCCTGGCGGAGCAGACCCACCTGATCGTGACCGTCCGGGGCCTCGACGACCCGCGGTTCGACGTCTCCATTCTGGATCGGCTGATCGGTGGGGCCGCGGAGTCGGAGGACATCGTGGTCCACTCCACCTCCGGCGAGTCGATCGCGGGGCACACCCTCCTGCGGGACCTCCGGGGGGAGCCGGTGGGCATCGTGTCGATCGAGACCACAAGAGACACCTACCAAGCGGGCCAAGCCTCCCTCCGGTACTTGGGAGGCACCGCGCTCGGCACGCTCGTCTTCACCACGGTTCTGCTGTTGTTCCTGCTGGACAGGAGGGTTCTCGCCCGGACGTCCGTCCTCGCCAAGGGCGTGGCGGAGATCACGGCGCAGAACGCCCCCAGCGGGCGCGTCGCCGCGTCCGGGCGTGACGAGATCGCGCAGCTGGCCGCCGGGATGAACGAGATGCTCGAGACGCTCGCGCAGTCGCGGCAGAAGCTTCAGCGGAGCGAAAGACAGTACCGCAACCTGTTCGAGTATTCGAGGGACGCGATCTACATCACCACGCCCGAGGGGCGTTTCATCGACGCGAACCACGCGCTCGTCGACCTTCTCGGCTGCCCACGAAAGGAGCTGATGCAGCGCGACGCGGCCTCGTTCTACCACGATCCGAAGGCGCGCGACCGGTTCAAAGCCGCCATTGCCGGACCGGGCTTCGTCGTCGACTATCCGGTCCAGCTGAAGCGATACGACGGAACGGTCCTCGACTGCCTCTTGACCACGGTGGTGCAGACAAGCCCGGACGGAGAGGTCTCCGTCTATCAGGGGATCATCCGGGACGTCACCGAGCTGAAGCGGCAGCAGGCCGAGCTGTCCTACCTGGCGATGCACGATCCGCTCACCGGTCTGCTCAACCGGGGCGCGCTCGAAGATCGGCTCTCCTTGGAACTGGCGCACGCCAGCCGCAACCTCGAACGGTGCGGCGTGATGTACGTCGACCTCGACCGGTTCAAGGAAGTCAACGACACGCAGGGGCACGCGGTGGGAGACGAGATCCTTCGCCAAATCGCCGGTCGGCTCGTCGTCGTGCTGCGCAAGAGCGACTCGGTGGCGCGCATCGGTGGCGACGAGTTCGTGGTCGTGATCCCCGACATGGAAGAGCTGTCGGACGGGGGCAACGTGGCGGAGAAGCTGTTGCGGGTCCTCGAGGAGCCGTTCGTCAGTCCCGGCCAGCCGGTCACGCTGTCGGCGAGCATCGGGATCGCCATCTACCCGGACGATGCAGAGGAGGGGGAGCTCCTGGTCCAGTACGCCGACGCGGCGATGTACGTCGCCAAGCAAAAGGGTCGGGGCACGTGGTACAAGTACGATCGTGGCGACGCGGGCGCGTAGGGTCCCTCGGTCCGGGAGACCCTCGGATCGACGGGCCGATTGCGAAGGCCCTTCCCTTTTCGCGCCGATTGGGGTACCGTGGGCTACGCGAACTCCGTCCTCGGCAGTCGCTGCCCAACGGACCGGGATCGCAAAAAGGAGATCGGATGGCATATGGAGAGCGCAGGATGGTCGACGTACGGCACCTTAACTTGAAGTGCGCCGACTGCGGGAAAGAGATCGACGAGCTTCCGTTTGAGCCGTCGTCTGACCGTCCTGTGTATTGCGAGGACTGCAACCGCAAGCGCCGCCCGCCGCGAAGCGGCGGGGGCGGTCGCGGAGGCAGACAGGGTGGTGGCCGAGGCGGTAACTCCCGCGGAGGCAAGAACAACGACTGGCGATACTAGGCTAGAGACAGAGCTTCACGGTTTCGAACGACGGGCCGGCGAGAGCCGGCCCGTTTCTTGTTTGTACTGTTCGTGAAGGCACAAGTACGAATGCGGCGACGCGGGCGCGTAGGATCGGGTCTCCAAAGACGCGGTCGGATTAGCGGTTCGGAAGTCGATCTACCAGAGCGGAGTCGGTTTCTAAAGCCTGTGAAGAGATGGATGACAATGACAGCAGGGAACGGAACATCACTGGGGACAGGATTGCCGATGCAGCAAGAAGGCTACCACGGATCCTGTGTCTTGTCACACGCGATCTCCTGAGCACTGGCTACAACGGAAGACTACGACGTGAAGGTAGATGGCTTACATGTGCCCGTCAGGCTTCCCGTTGCGATCTGTTGCTCTTTACGTCGCTGCTATTGCCGGTCTATGTAGCCAGCTAGCTGGGCGTACTTTCGTAGTGTCTTCCTGATCTCGTTTCGAACCGTGGCAGGCGTTGTGTTGGCTGGGGAGTACAGCTTCAGCTCGGTGAGCACGTGCTTCTGGTGCACACCGGATCGAGTGCTCATGACGTCAGCGACTACTCTTGAGCTCGCGCTGCGGATCTCCGTCTCATATTCCGAGGGGTAGCCAAGCTCGGTAAGACACTTCGCTAACCTTTTCGCGACCGCAGTAGGCGATGAAGTAGCTTCCTCATACCACTTACGACCCTCCTGCGCTCGCTTTGAATCGCGAGCGAACAGGGAGCCGAAGGAGCGCTCGTCCGACGCACCTGAGAGGACCGAGTAGTAGTGCGTCTTTGCGAACTGGTTCAGGTATGATGGAGCGGGAATGTAGTCGTCATCATCCAGCCTCCTGCAGATGCTATGTAAGTCGGCAACAGGTACTGGAATGACTCGGAAGTCGAAGTAGAGCCTGGCTTGGTTGTATGAGCGTAGTGGAAGCTGTTTGCGGTCCTCGTTGTTCAGTCGGTTGTACCACGCGCTCCAGTTAAGCGTATAGCCAGCGGCTGAGTTGGCGAAGCTCTTGACTCTCTCAATGCCAGTACCATCCACTACTGGCCACAGCAGAATCACGTGGAACTCCGACAAATCCTGCAGTCGATAGAGTGGCTCACCGATTCGACTCCCGATTTGCTCGATCGCATCGCCAATAGTAGACGCGACTCTACAAGTGCTCTCAGTGTCACTTGTGAGCACGTCGAAGTCGGCGAGTTCCTTGCCTTCGTTGTGGAAAGAGAATGTCTCCTCGATGATCTCCGGCCATTCATCACGAGGAAGACCAACCAGCTCGAAATCAGGTTCGAGAAGGATCCTGGTGTTACGGCTGGTGGCCGACGTGAGCGATTTCTGGAACTGCCTATCTGTTGTGAGCCAGAGGAAGATCATCGGCTGATCACGCAATGGTCCCCGGTCCAGCAGACTCAGCTTCTCGATGAACTCTGTTGGTATGGCCTCTGAACTCCTCACCTTCTCCTCGTATTGGTCGATCACCCAGATGAAGAGGTCTCGTTGGCTGAAGAGGTCGATGCGGCGGCACAGATGCCCGGTCAACTCATCGGTTGGTAGCGTTAATTGCTCGTCGGTAAGAAGCTCGAGATGCGAGGATGGAATGTGTGTCGATAACTCACATGCAGCGCAAGTCTTGCCGCATCCGCTCTGCCCGAAGATGGGGAGGAAGCGAATTCCACCACTGACCTGCATACTTGCATAGGCTCGCTGGATGAGGGCATTCAGTCTAGGAACAGGTCGCAGCTTGCTGCGGTACTCCTCGTCGAGATCTTCATACCGCGACGGCAGTCGGATACTCACACTGACCTCCCATGACACACCACTGCTCGACCGCTGGCCAGCCGCGTCTGATCGCTGCAGTAGCAAGTCACTTGGGACACGGTCAGCTTGCAGCCGATCCTCTGTGCTTGTACCTGGAGACGAGCACTACAAGAGCTATCGTACGTTGAGGCGGACGTCGCTACAAGCTCCAGCAGCGAAACGGCGCAGAGCGTGTATGCGCAAGCGGAGGTTCCACAAACGAACCGAATCTCCAAGCCATTGATGTTCCTGTATCCTATCCCGGAGGCCATCGACCATGACCATCCCGGAATCTGACGAGAAGCTGCTCGGTGAGTGCGAGGTCGAGACGTTCCGCGCGAGCGGGCCCGGCGGTCAGAACGTCAACCGGCGCGAGACCGCGGTCCGGCTCCGCCATCTGCCGACCGGGATCGTCGTTACCTGCCAGCAGGAGCGGAGCCAGCTGCGCAACAAGCAGATCGCGCTCGAGGAGCTGCGCCGGAGGCTCGAGGAGCGCGTGGTACCGAAGCGGCGGCGGATCCCGACGATCGTCCCCCGCGCCGTGCGCCGGCGAAACGTCGCGGAGAAGAGGAAGCGGAGCCTGAAGAAGCTCCTCCGCAGGAAGCCCCGAATCGACGACTAGCCGGCCCCCAGTAGCGCCGCGACCGCCGCGGTCCGCTAGGTATCGCGCTCCTTCACCTCGGACTCGATCTCGACGGACGTCGCATCCGACTTGAGGACGAACCGCTCCTCTCGCCTTCGGGCAGCGCGCCTCGCCAACCGTGGCGCGAAGAAGCCGACGACCTTCCACAGCCCGAAGAAGAACTTGCCCTTGGATCCCTTGGAGTCGTCCTTCGCGGCGAGGGCCTTGTCCAGGTCCTCCGCGTTCTTCTTGAACTGCTTTTTCTTCTTCTTGCGGTCCTTGTCGTCGGCGAACTTCTTCTTCCACCACTTCGCCCACCCATCTGCGTGTGCGTCCTTGGCTTTGGCGCCCTGCGGATCCCCGTTGTAGTCGGGGTCTCCCGGGAAGCGGTGCTCCGCGTATCGTTTGAAGTGGTAGCGCATCAGCTTGATCGCGAAGGTGTCGCTCTCGCGTAGCCACTTCTCGATCTTGTTCTCGGGGTCTCCGGCCGGCCACGCGTTGCCTGCCTGCTTGGCCGCGAAAGCGTCGAGCGCCTTCTCCATCTCCTCGTAGGTCACGCCGGCGGCGTCCGCGAGGTTCTGGACCGTCTTCTTCTTGCGTTTTTCCTGGAGGACGTACTGCTTGAGGAGATCCTTCACCGTGGCGGGCTCGAACTGCATCAGGCCGCGCGCAGGACCTCCGCCTCCTTGCTCGCGGGTCGTCGCGTGCGCGCTCTCGTGCCACATGATGTACATGAAATGCCAGGCGATCCAGTTGCGCTTTCTCTTCTGTTTCTCGTTCGCGTCTTTCTCTTTTTGGTTCTTCGGGTCGGGATACGGGTCCGGATCGGTCTCCTTCAACACCTCGTCGACGATCTCCCGCAGCTTCTTCGCGCGCTTCTTCGCGTCCTTCTCCTTGACGTCGATCTTCTTCTTCGTCAGCTTCGGCGCCATGATCGCCCTCCTTCCTTCGTAGTCGGATCGTCTCCCTTGATATCATCCGCGCACCTTGCAGATCAAGTATGACTCGATGACGATTACGGAGGCGGTTGCGATCTACCGATACCGCGTCAAGCCTTGCGCTTGAGGATCGGTCGGAGCAGCGGTCGCCAGTGGCCGTTCCACTTGGTGATGGCGCGCTGTCGCGACTCGGCCAGTGGTCCTCGACAAACACAGCACGGGCAGAAGACCTGAAAGGTGTCTCGGTGGGCAAGGCGTGGTTGGGGGCCGGAGGTGATCGCGAGGGTCGTGTTCCCGCAGAACGGGCACGGCCGAGCGTCCTTCAAGCTCGGATCCGAGTACGCCTTGGACAGGAGTTCTGCCTCGTCGCTCATGTCGCCCTGCCTCCGTCGTGGATTTCATCAGGAGTGCGGAGACAGATTATACGCCGTGGCCGTCCCTGCGACGTACCGAGCGCCACGAGCCAAGATCCTCGAGTGACCGAAGGATGCCGGCAAGCATCTCGAGTCCCGACGTCGCGCCTTGAGAAGCCAGCGAGTGGGTCGCCGGTCGGACGTCGCGATCGAACTCGGAGACGAGCGCGGAGAGGACTTCGAGAACCGGTTCGAACACCGATCCGTTCGCTGCCGTCGCCAGCATCTGAGCCGCAGGAAGGGAAGTCCCCTGATTCTCTGCTGAGTGCAACGTGGCGCGGAGGTCGAGGAGCGATGTCTTCGCCTCATCCGAGATCCGTTCGAACGCCGTGAAGCCTGCCAGCATACCGACCAACGCGTCGTCCCCGCTCGGCGTCGAGCCGGTTCCGAGGCCGACGAGGTCGAGGAGCACTTCCGAATCGCCGGTCTCCTTCCAGTGCTTCAGGATTGCATCGATCTCGGGCCGGAACGGATCTGAATTGCGCTTCGCCCGCTCCTCTTCGAGGAGCTCCTTCAGAATTGGCAGTCGAGACAATACTCGTTCTCCCTCCTCTGAGGTGTAGGGCTTGATCTTCAGTTCTTCAACCGCGGCTGCCGAAACGTCGAGTGTCCACCCGCCGCGGAATCGGAGCCTTCTCGATTCCGCCAATACTGGCTCGTTCTCTGACAGTTCCAAGAGAGAACGAGCCTGTACAGCCCAGGGATGAAGTGGCACGTCTTGCATCTGAATCGACACGAACCCGGGATCCGACTCTTCATGGAAGAGCACGTTGAAGCCGCGCCGAAACGCCGAAGCGACTCGTCCCGAGCGTGGCTTGGCTATGAGGTACCGAAACGCGTGTGCTCCAATTCGGTTCGCCGCTTGAACATCCATTGCTCATCCACCACGAGTTCGTGCTAGGCACGAACTCGCAAGGGACTCACCAGCCATGGAGCCGGGTGAGTACCCAACCGATGTGGGTCGAGTAGGGTTGACCGCCTCCGGTGGCCAACCCTACGTGCGACCCACCTCATGCAAATGTGGGTTCTTCGCGCCGGCGATGTCGCCGAACTTGGTCAGGACGCACTCGGACTTGACCTGCATCAGCTCGTCGTACCGTTCGTCGTCGACGATCGCCACGATCCGGCAGATCGAGCTCTCGCCGTCGACGAACCGCCACGGGAAGCAGCCGATCGTGGCGCGCTGGTCGAGGAGCAGGTCGATGTCGCCGCCGAGGCACTCGGCGTGGATGATCCCGTATGGGAACAGCTCGATGTGCATCAGCTGGTACTTCGACGCGTCGAACCGCTCGGCGAGCGACGTGCCGTATTTCTCCTGGAAATGGGCCTCGGCCTCCTTCGCCTGGCGAGGCATCCAGTCGCGGATGATCGTGTTCATCGGGTGGTCGGCGGAGCCGCAGTCGACGCCGATCCAGCGGATCTTCTTCTCCCGGCACCAGACGGCGAAGTCGCGATCCGGACCGGGGTGCTTGACCATGTACCGGACCTCGTCGGCGGTCGGCTGGTCCCAGCCGTAGTGGTGGTAGCCGGTGTGGAGGATCAGGACGTCGCCTTCCTTCACCTCGACGCGCTCCTCGATCATCTCCGGGGTGTAGATGTCGTAGTCGCCGACGGCCTCGGACAGGTCGACGACGACGCCGTCGTGGACGAGGAAGTCGAAGTCGAGCTGCGCGATGTCCTTGCCCGGCGTGTAGAAGTGGATCTCCCCGTCGAGGTGCGTGCCGACGTGATTGGAGTGCGTCAGCAGTTGGCCGTTCGCCCCGTTCGGCGCCAGCCGCTTGAAGTACTTCACCTGCAGCGGCTCGTACGTCGGCCACGGCGGCGTGGCGATCGACAGTGGAATCGTCAGATCGATGAACTTCATCTTCCTACCTCCCTTCAAAGCTTCACCGCAGAGGACGCGGAGACACGCAGAGGGAAGATCTCAAGGGTAGAAGCAAAGACCTAACCATCTGCTCTGCCTCCCGTTTCGGGTCTCTGGTCGGTTTCCCGATTCCTGCTCTCCGGCCCATGACTTCTGCCTAAACCCTCTCCTTGGTTCTGGCTTTCTCGGCGTGCTCTGCGCTCTCTGCGGTTCATGCTTCTGGTTCTCCGCGGTTAGGTCTTGCCTACTGCCAGTGTTTCCGCAAGGGCGCGCGCCGCGTCGGCGAAGCACTGGAACGGCGGCGTCACGAGTCCCGCTCCGACCATCCCCACGCCCGGCTCCTTGTGCGCGATCCCGGTGTTGATCGCCGGGACGATCCCGGTCTCGACGACGCGGAGGGCGTCGATCCCTGTCGGCGTCCCGCGGAAGCCGAGCGCCGGGACCTGATAGACGCGGCTCTCGGCGAGCGCGATCTTCCGCATCCTCCTCGTCGTCTCCAGCGCCCGCTCCGGCGAGCCGCCGACGAACTGGACGATCGCCGGCGCGGCGGCCATCGCGAACCCGCCGTACCCGGCCGTCTCGGTGATCGCCGAGTCGCCGATGTCCGGCGCCGCGTCGTCCGGTCCGTATCCCGGGAGGTACAGCCCGTCGACGATCGGCGCCGGGGCGGTGAACCAGCGGTCGCCGGTCCCCGAGACGCGGACCCCGAACTCGGTCCCGTTCCGCGCCATGACGGTCACGAGCGAGCTCCCCTCGACCCCGGCCGCGGCGTCGAGGGCGCACTTCCCGGCCGGCATCGTCAGGTTGAGGGTGAAGTGGTCGTTCCCGTGGAGGAACTCGAGCACGCGGGCGACCGCGGCGCGATCGGCGTCGAGGCGGACGAGGAACGGCGCCAGCTCGCGGATCAACAGCGACGTCCCGGCGCGGTTCCGATTGTGCCCCTCGTCGCCCATCTGCAGCGCCTGGGCGATCAGCGAGCGAAGGTCGAACGGGCTGTGCGCTTCGATCGCTGCGGAGAGGATCGGCGCCAGCTCGTCGGCCATCCAGTTCAGCCGGTCGATCACCTCGTCGGCGTAGGCGCCGTAGCGGAGGACCTTCCCGAGCCCCTCGTTCAGCGTGCAGTAGGCGCGGTTGCCGGCCGCCGCGTTCTCGACGATCCAGACCGGCATCGACGGCGTGACCACCCCGGCCATCGGCCCGACGGCGTCGTGGTGATGACAGGGGTCGAACGCGATCTCGCCGGACGCGGCGAGCTTCTCGGCCTCCTCTGGCGACGCGGCGAGCCCCTCGTAGATTAGGCCGCCGATGACCGCGCCGCGCATCGGCCCGCACATCCGCTCCCACTCGACCGGCGGCCCGGCGTGGAGGATCGTCCGGTCGGTCATCCCCGGGATCACGTCGCGCGCGGTCCCGATCCCGATGACCCTCGGCTCGGCGGCGAGGAGCCGCGCGACGGCCTCGGCGTTCGCCCGCTCGATCTTCTCGATCCATCGACCGTCGACGGCGAGCCGGTCGAGGAGGTCGGCGAGCTCGGCGTCCCCACCGGCCGGCGGCCTCCAGTCGAGGTCGACGACCGGCGTGCCGCTTTCACGTAACGTCTCGGCGAACGACGAGAGGCCGAGGTTGACGACGCGAAGCTCGCGCGAGAAGAGCTCCTGGATCGGCGGCCGGTCGGCGCTCATTCGTCGCTCTCCTTCAGCGCGTCGACGACCCATCCGGCGGCCGCGGCGTTGCTCGGCGCGACGAGGACGCCGGCCTCGGTCAGGGTCGCGACCTGTTGGCTCCGCTTCTGAGGGTCTTCGTCGGTCCCGGTGACCGACGCGATCACGAGGAGATCCCGGCCGTCCTTCCCCGCGAGCTCGATCGCCCGCTTCGCCGCGTCGGCAAGGCTCCCGCCCGGATCCGGATGCGCGCCGTGGCCGAGGACGCAGTCGGTGAGGACGATTCCGACAGCCGGGGCGTTCGCGTAGCGAACGACTTTGCCATCTCGCAGGGACGGCGCAATCATGGGATGCGGCTTTCCGACGGTGAACGCGTCGTCGCCGAGGTCCCAGACGACGTGGCCGGCCGCCTCGTCGCCCGGTCGGATTTTCAGCGCCGGCTCGGCGGCGACGTTCGAGCGGACCTCGAGGCCGGCCCGATGGAGGACGTCCCACGCCTCCTGGGCAAGCGTCCCGCCGCAGAACAGGCCGATGACTCGGCCGGAGACCGATTCCTGCGCGGGAAGCGTTTCGGCGAGGGGGACTTCCGGTCGGATGCCGGCCGCGGCGCAGCCGAGCACGGCCGCCTCCGCCAGCGTGCGCGCGAACGAGATACCGTCGTCGGCCTTCCGCGCTCCCGCTGTCACGAAGTGGACGACGGCCGGCTTCCCGGCCGCGCGCAGCGCGGCGACGACGCGATCGGCGACCGCCGGCTCGGGCGCCTTCGAGACGACGACGATCACGTCCGTCTCGGGATCGCTCGCGAGCGCCTCGATGCCGAAGCGCGTCATCCGGGCTTCGACGTCGCGTGACAGGTCGCGCCCGCCGGTTCCGATCGCCTGCGAGATCCCTCCGCCGAGCCGATGGACGAGCGAGGAGATCTCCTGAATGCCGGTGCCGGAGGCCCCGACGATCCCGATCCGTCCCCGGCGGACGATGTTGGCGAAACCGAGCGGGACCCCGTTGAGGATCGCGGTCCCGCAATCGGGCCCCATCAGCAGCAGGCCGCGCTCGATCGCCTCCTTCTTGAGGGCGATCTCGTCCTCGACCGAGACGTTGTCCGAGAAGAGCATCACGTGGAGCCCCCGACGGAGCGCCCGGCGCGCCTCGCGGGCCGCGTACGCTCCCGGGACGGAGATCAGCGCGAGGTCCGCGTCCGGATCGATCCGGATCGCCTCGGAGATCGTCGTCGGTCTTGGTCCGTCCGCCGTGCCGCCCTCCTCGCCGGACGGTCCGGCGAGCAGCAGCCGGAGGCGTTCGTTCGCCGCGTCGATCGCGTCGTCCGAGGCGGCGCCGATCGCGATCACTAGATCGTTTGCGTGAATCGTCTGCGACGATTCACGAGCGGCGAGCGATTCAGAGGAATCGTTCGCCTGGGGAATGACGAAGCCGGCCTTCTCCAGGTTCTCGAGATTCGCGCGCGTTCCCATCGCGACGATCGCCTGGCCGACCTCGGGGAGCCGCTCGAGCTCGTGGCTGATCCGCATCAGGAAGACCGAGTCGAAGTAGCGATTCGGCTCGATCAGGATCCGCTTCATCCGATCTCTCCCTGCTCTCGGATGCGAAGCAGAACCCGCTCGGCGTCGAGCGGCAGCGTGGTGAACTCGATCCCGAGCGCGTCGAAGAGGGCGTTCCCGATCGCCCCGGGGACGGAGATCATCGGGTGCTCGGCGATGCCGCGCGCCCCGTACGGCCCGCCCGGCTGGGGGTTCTCGAGAAGGATTTGCTGCGTCCTGCGCGGGACGTCCTTGGCGGTCGGGATCTTGTAGTCGACGAACGCCGGGTTCAGGAGCCGGCCGTGCTCGTCGAACTTGAACCCCTCCCACAGCGCCGAGCCGAGCCCCTGCACGACCCCGCCGACGACCTGCCCGACGCACAGCTTCGGATTGAGGACCTTCCCCGCGTCGATGGCGGTGGCGATGTCGAGGACCTCGATCTCGCCGGTCTGCGTGTCGACCTCGATCTCCACTCCGTGCGCGCCGTACGTCCAGTACTGCGCCGGCAGTCCTTGGCCGGTCTCCGGGTCGAGGTGCGTCAGGCCGGTGGCGATGTAGCGGCCGTGGCCGATCACCGGTCCGCCGATCGAGTTGCCGTTCTCGAACGTGTAGCCGAGGGCGAGCCGCGGATACGGGATCCTCCGGTCCGGATCGTCCTTGACGAACGCGGCGCCGTCCTCGCAGACGATCTCGTTCGGCTCGACGTCGAGCGCCCGGGCCGCGACGTCGCGGATCTGGCGGAGGCAGTCGGCGGAGGCCTCGATGACGGCGTTTCCGCCCATGTAGGCGAAGCGGCTCGCCACCGTCTGCCAGTCGTACGGCGAGAAGGCGGTGTCGCAGTCCCACGTGACGTGGACCTTGTCGATCGGGAGCTTCAGCTCCTCGGCGGCGACCTGCCTCAGGACCGTGTACGTCCCCTGGCCGTAGTCGACGCCGGAGACGAGCACGTCGGCCGCCCCGTCCTCGTCGAGCTTGATCACCGCGGCGCACGACGTGTAGGTCGGCATCGCCGGCGCCTTGTGGAGCATCGCGATCCCCTTGCCGCGGGCCTTGTGCGGCTCGGAAGGCGGCTCGCTCGGCCTCCCCCAACCGATCGCCTTCGCGACGGCGTCGAGGCACTCGACCGGGCTGCCGTGTCCCGCGGTGAACGGTTCACCGGTGATCGTCGTCTCGCCCTCGCGAAGGAGGTTGACCCGCCGAAACTGGGCGGGATCCATTCCGAGCTTCCGGGCCGTCATGTCGATCGCCCGCTCGATCCCCCACAGGACCTCGAGGTGCCCGAACCCGCGGTAGGCGGTGCCGAAGACCTTGTTCGTGTAGACGACGTAGGAGTCGATCCAGCAGTTCGGAATGACGTACGGCCCGGCACCGGAGTAGGCGGCCGCGCGGCCGATGTTGACCCCGTAGTCGGCGTACGCGCCGGCGTCCCAGACGTAGGTCGCCTTCAGGGCGACGATCCGCCCGTCGCTGTCCGCGCCGATCTCGACGGTCGAATGGAGGCCCTGCCGCGAAGGGAGGGTGTTGAACTCCTCCTCGCGCGTGGCGACGATCTTGACCGGACGTCCGCCCGCAGCCCGCGAAAGCACGTAGGCGAGCGGTTCCAGGTGGAGCCCCGCCTTCCCACCGAAGCCGCCGCCGACGTACGGGACGTGGACGCGGAGGTTCGCGTGCGGGAGGCCGAAGCAGACGCTCATCAGGTGGCGGACGGTGTACGGCGACTGGCTCGACGACCAGATCTCGGCGCGGTCGCCCGGGAGGGCCTGGCCGATCGTCGCGTGGGTCTCCATCGGGACGTGCTGGACCGGCGGGTTGTAGAACTCGGCGGTCAGCGCCACGTCGGCCGAGGCGAACGCGACGTCGACGTCGCCCTTCCTCACCTTCTGATGATGGGCGATGTTCGTCCCCGACTTGGGGAAGAAGACGCCCTCCATGTGCGCGTAGGTGCCCAGGTCGGGGTGGACGAGCGGCGAGCCTTCCTTCAGACCGTCGCGAGGGTCGAGGACGGGCTCGAGCGGCTCGTACTCGACCTCGACGAGGCGGCAGGCCTCGCGCGCGGCGTCGAGCGTGTCCGCTGCCACGGCGACGACCGGCTCGCCCTGGTACCGGACGACCTCGCGGGCGAGGATCCGCTTGTCCTGCAGGTAGAGGCCGAGGCGGTAGTCGAGCGTGTCGCCGGTGAGGACCGCGCGGACGCCGGGGAGCGCTTTTGCGGCCGACGTGTCGATCTTCAGGATCCTCGCCGACGCGTGCGGTGAGGTCAGGACGGCGGCGTGAAGCATCCCGGGCAGGGCGAGATCGTGGGTGTACCGCGCCGCGCCGGTCACCTTGTCGATCGCGTCGTCGCGCGCGACCGGCTTGCCGACGTAGCGAAGCTCATCCGGCACGGGCGTCACCTCCGTTCGAGCGCTCGGCCGCTCGGTCATCCTCCACGGGAAGCCGTCTGTCCTCTCCGGCTTCCCGTCCGTGCTGGTCGGCTGCAAGCCGAACAGCACGAAGAATCGCCTCGTACCCGGTGCACCGGCAGAGGTTCCCGGCGATCGCCTCGACGATCTCGTCGTCCGTCGGGTTCGGACTCCGCTCGAGGAGCGCGCGGGCGGACAGGATCATCCCCGGGGTGCAGAAGCCGCACTGGACGGCGCCGGCGTCGATGAACGCCTTCTGGAGGTCGGACAGCTCGCCGTCGCGCGCCTCGCCCTCGATGGTCCGGACGTCGCGCCCGTCCGCTTCGACGGCGAGGACGAGGCAGGCGGTGACCGGCGCCCCGTCGAGGAGGACCGTGCAGGCGCCGCACTCGCCGATCCCGCAGCCTTCCTTGGCCCCCGTGAGGTGCAGCCGCTCGCGCAGGAGCTCGAGCAGGGTCATCGCCGCGGGGACCGTCGCCCGCTCGATCCGTCCGTTCACGGTCAGCCGGATCTCATGCATCAAGACCGCCTCCCTCCGCGGAGAAGCCGGTCGACGAGGCGTCGGAGGAGAACGGGAAGGACGGCGCGTCGATAGGCGGCCGACGCGCGGACGTCGGAGATCGGCGACACGGCGGCCTCGGCGAGCTCGATCGCGCGGCCGGCGACGGCGTCGACCGAGCCGCTCGCGTCGATCGGCTCGAGGAGGACCGGGGTCGGCGCGCAGCTGCCGACGGCGACCCTCAGCGTCCCGGCGTCCGGCGCGTACGATCCGGCGACGTTGACCACGGCGAGGTCGTGTCCGCGGATCCGCTGCTGCTTGAGAAACGCGGTCCGCGTTCCGCTCTCGGGGGCGGGAATCCGAACGTCGGTCACGATCTCCTCGGAGGTCAAGCAGGTCCGCTTGACGCCGGTGAACAGCTTCGAGACCGGGACGGTGCGGGTCCCGCTCGGCCCGGCGACGGTCAGACGTGCGTCGACCGTCATCAGCACCGGCGCCGAGTCGGCGGCCGGCGAGGCGTTACACAGGTTCCCGGCGAGCGTCGCCCGATTGCGAAGCTGGTAGGTGCCGATCGAGAGGGCCGATTCGGCGAGCGCGGGAAACGCGTCCCGGATCGCCCGGTGCTCGGCGACCCGGTTCAGCGGGACCGCCGCACCGATGACCCGTTCCGGCCCGTCGACGTCGAGGACGGCGAGCTCGTCGACCGACTTGACGTCGACGAGGAGCCTCGGCGAGCGAAGCCCGTTTCGGATCTCGACCAGGAGGTCCGTTCCGCCGGCGAGGACCGCGGCGTCGTCGCTCTCGGCGAGGAGGCGGCAGGCCTCGTCGATCGAACGGGCACGAACGTAGTCGAACGCTCCGAGCACGACTCGCTCCTTTCCCACCAACCTATTGAAAGGCGAAAAGACGGGCTGAATCAGCCTCGTCACGGTTCCATGATAGACAACGGGCCGGGATTTGCCAAGTCGCCTGACAGGTTGCGGACCGGGGCGTTGCGCCGCTCTCGGGCCGCGCGATCCGCCGCCGGGAATCCCGGGCTTGATTCCTCGGGAGGACCGTTTCACCATTCCGTCGGAGCGCGAACCTATGGAACACGCACATCGTCGTCACGAGCCTTCACCGGGGAGCCGGATCGGCGTCGCCTTCTGGCTTAACCTCGCGTTCGCCTTGCTCGAGATCGTCGGCGGGCTGTGGACGAACAGCGTGGCGGTCCTCTCCGACGCGCTGCACGACTTCGGCGACTCCGTCGCCCTCGGCTTGACCTGGCACTTCGCCCGGCTGTCGAAGCGGAAGGGAGACGAGACGTTCACGTTCGGCTACCGACGGTTCTCGCTCCTCGGCGCGCTGGTGATGTCGTTCGTCCTCTTCGCCGGAGGATTCGTGGTCCTGTCCCGGGCGGTCGAGCGGCTGATGGCGCCCGTGGCTTCGAACGCGACCGGGATGATCTATCTGGCCATCGCTGGGATCGCGATCAACGGGATCGCCGCGCTCCGCACACACGGCGGCCGGAGCCTGAGCGAGCGCGTGGTGACGTGGCACTTCGTCGAGGACGTCCTCGGCTGGCTCGCCGTCCTCGCCGCGGGGATCGTCATGTCGTTCACCGACGTCCGGATCCTCGATCCGGTCCTCTCGATCCTGATCACGCTCTACGTGCTCTGGAACGTCGGCCGCCGCTTGAAGGACACGCTGATCATCCTCCTCCAAGGGACGCCGCCCGACGTGTCGGTCGAACAGGTCGAGGACCTCATCCGAGCGATGCCGGGCGTCTGTGACGTGCATCACACGCACATCTGGACGCAGGACGGCGAACGGCACGTCCTGACGACGCACGTCGTCGCCGACGAGGGGACGACCCTCGGTGACACCGGCGATCTTCGCCGCCGGATCCGGGAAAGCGTCGAACCGCTCGGCATCCTCCACGCGACGATCGAGGTCGAGCGCGAGTCGGACTGCTCCGGATGCGGCGAGGACTGCCACGCTTCGTAATTCGGCGGCTCGCACCGGTTGAAACCTTCCGCCGCTTCGCGTGTAGGACCGGTCGAGGAGGTGTGCGCAATGTGCGTGACCGCGTGGCTGCTTCTGTCGTTCTTCTGGGCCTTTTGGGTGTTTGCATTCGGCGGCTGGTGGTGCGGCGGAATCTGCTAGGCCGAGCGAGGAACGGCGCTTCTCTTCCGTAGGCGCCTCCTCGCAAAGGTAAGAGGGTCCTTTCTCAGGGGAGCGGGGCTCGAACGGGCCCCGCTCCTTTTCGTCTCGGTTCGTCACAAGTTTTTCAATGGAACTTCATGCTTTGACGACGTCGATCCGGAGCCTATGCTTCCGAGGAGTTCGTGGAGCCGGCGAGGGGAGACATGCGTCAGGAGCTTCGAATCGAAGGGATGCACTGCGCGTCGTGCGCTCGGGCCGTCGAGCACGCTCTCCGCGGCGTCGAGGGCGTGCAGAGCGCGGACGTCCGCCTTCTCACCGAGCGGGCGGCGATCGAGCACGACGACCGAGTGACCGTGGAACGGCTGGTCGAGGCGGTCGCGGAGGCGGGCTATCGGGCGCGCGCCGCCGCCGCGGAGGAGGATCGCCTCGCGGGGGACGCGCGTCGCGTCGCGTCGGCGAAGCGACGGATGAAGCTCGCGTGGGCGTTCGCCGTGCCGATCATGGGGTGGATGATTCCCGAGATGTTCCTCGGGGTCATGTGGCCGAGCCCGCTCCTCTTCCACGTCGGGATGGTCGTCCTGGCCGCGATTCCGCTCGCGTTCGCGGGCGGGCCGACGATCCGGGCGGGCTTCCGCGCCCTGGCTCACCGCGCCCCGACGATGGATTCGTTGATCGCCCTCGGGATCGCCGTCTCGTTTCTGACCGGCCTTCTGGCGATCCTCGGCGAGCTCGGGCTGTCGGCGCGGTCGTTCGACTACGCCGGGATCTCGGCGATGATCCTCGCGATCCACTTGACCGGCCGATGGATCGAGACGACGGCCAAGGGGCGCGCCTCTCAGGCGATCCGCCGGCTGATGGAGCTCGGCGCGAAGTCGGCCCGCGTCCTCCGCGACGGCGAGGAGATCGGCGTGCCGGTCGACTCCGTCGAGGTCGGCGACGTGCTGGTCGTCCGCCCCGGCGAGAAGATCCCGACCGACGGGGTGATCGTCTTCGGCGAGAGCCACCTCGACGAGTCCCTCGTGACCGGCGAGTCGGCCCCCGTGCGGCGCGGCGTCGGCGATCCGGTCGTCGGTGCGACGGTGAACGGCGAGGGCCTCCTCCGGGTCCGCGCGACGGACGTCGGGGAGACGACGTTCCTCGCCCGGATCGTCCGGATGATCGAGGAGGCGCAGTCGAGCAAGGTGCCGATCCAGGCGTTCGCCGACCGCGTCACGCGGGTCTTCGTCCCGGTCGTCCTCGGGATCGCCCTGGTCACGCTCGTCGTCTGGATCGCCTTTCCCGGCGCTCTGGGAACGGTCGTCGAGCGGGCCGGCGTCCTCCTCCCCTGGGTCGACGCGAACCTGGGTCTCTTCTCCCGCGCGCTGTACGCGGCGATCGCGGTGCTCGTGATCGCCTGCCCGTGCGCGCTCGGCCTGGCGACGCCGACCGCGCTGATGGTCGGGAGCGGGATCGGCGGCGAGAACGGGATCCTGTTCCGCTCCGGCGAGGCGATCCAGACGCTGCAGGAAGCGCGGCTCGTCGTCTTCGACAAGACCGGCACGATCACCGTCGGCCGGCCGGGGGTCACGGACGTCCGCCCGAACGGGATCGCAGAGGACGAGCTTTTTCGCGTCGCGGCGAGCCTGGAGGCCGGCTCCGAGCACCCGATCGGTCGGGCGATCGTCCGCGAGAGCGAAAGTCGGGGCCTCACGTTGTCGCCGGTCGAGCGGTTCCGTGCGGTGTCGGGACGGGGCGTGCGTGGGAACGTGGGCGGCGCGCGCGTCGTCGCCGGAACGCGGGAGTGGCTGGCCGAGCTGGGCCACGACGTCGATCCCGTTGCGGCCGATTGGGAGCGGCTCGCCGGAGAGGCGAAGACGGTGGTCGGCGTCGCCCGCGAGATCGGAGGCGTTCTCGGCCTGATCGCGATCGCCGATCGGGTGAAGGGCGGCGCGAGCGCGGCGATCGACGCGCTGGAACGCATGGGCCTTCGCCCGATGCTCCTGACCGGGGATCACGCCGCGACGGCCGAGGCGGTCGCGGCCTCCGTCGGGATCGAGCGCGTCGCCGCGGACGTTCGCCCGGAGGAGAAACTCGCCGCGATCCGAAGCCTCCAAGGGGAGGGCGAGCGCGTCGTGATGGTCGGAGACGGGATCAACGACGCGCCGGCGCTGAAGGCGGCCGACGTCGGGATCGCGATCGGGACGGGGACCGACGTCGCGATGGAGGCGGCCGACGTGACGCTCGTCTCCGGGGATCTCGACGCGCTCGTTCGCGCGGTTCGCCTCTCGCGAGCCACGTTCGGGAAGATCCGTCAGAACCTGTTCTGGGCGTTCTTCTACAACGTCTTCGCGATCCCGCTCGCCGTGCTCGGCCTCCTCCACCCGCTGATCGCCGAGGCGGCGATGGCCCTCTCGTCGATCAACGTCGTGACGAACGCGAATCGCCTCCGGCGGGTGAACCTGTCGGGCGACTAGGCGGCTCCGTTTCCGAGAAACCCGCGATCTTGCGTCGGTTGTCCCGATTCTGCGGGGCGGTATAATCGCCGCGTGCCAGTAGCCCATCGCTATTGGCATCGATCCTTTTGTGCGGGAGGTGGGCGCGGACATGAAGGTCACGCTCACGGCGATCAAGGCGGACGTGGGGAGCATCGGCGGGCACATCTGCCCGAGCGAGAGGCTCCTCGCGGCGGTCGAGGAGACGGTGGACCGACAAGGGGCCGGTCTGATCATCGACCACGAACTGAACCACACCGGCGACGACGTCGCCGTCCTCATGACGCACGATCGGGGGGTCGACGACGAGCGCGTCCATCGACTGGCGTGGGACGCGTTCCTCGCAGGGACGGAGGTGGCGAGGGAACAGGGGCTGTACGGCGCCGGGCAGGACATCCTGAAGGACGCCTTCTCCGGCAACACCCGCGGCCTCGGGCCGGCGGTGGCGGAGATGGAGTTCGAGGAACGGCCGAACGAGCCGTTCCTGATGTTCACCGCCGACAAGACCGAGCCCGGGGCGTACAATCTGCCCCTGTTCCTGGCGTTCGCCGACCCGATGTACAACGCGGGGCTGATCCTGTCGCCGGCCGGCGGCAAGGGCTACCGGTACACCGTGATGGACGTCGATTGCACCGAGGGGGACCGCGTGATCGAGCTTGTCACCCCCGAGGACACCTACGACCTGGCCGCGCTCCTTCGCGACAACGGCCGGTTCGTGGTCGAGTCGATCCACTCCCGCCACGACGGGGAGATCGCCGTCTCCTCCTGCACGACGCGCCTCCGGAACATCGCCGGGAAGTACGTCGGGAAAGACGATCCGATCATGCTCGTCCGCACCCAGAAGGGCTTTCCCGCCACCGGCGAGATCCTCGCGCCGTTCGAGATCTGTCATTACGTGTCCGGCTTCATGCGAGGAAGCCACATCGGACCGCTGATGCCGGTGAAGGCGAAAAGCTCCGTCTCGTTCTTCGACGGGCCGCCGATCGTCTCCTGTCTCGCGTTCTCGATCCGCGACGGGGTGCTGACCGAGCCGGTCGACGCGTTCGATCATCCGTATTGGGACTGGGTCCGTCAGAAGGCGTCGCGGAAGGCGCACGACATCCGCGAACAAGGCTTCTCCGGCCCGGCGATGCTCGGGATCCACGACCTGGAATACGTCGGCATCAGCCACCGGTTGGACGCGCTCGACGAGCGGTTTACCATCCGAGCGAAGGGATCGAACGAATGAACCGGGAGCAGCTCGAGGAACGGATCTCGCGCGTCGTCTACTCCGCGGAGGCGATCCAGCATCGAGTCGGTGCGTTGGCGGACGAGATCGCGACCGACTACTGCGACCGGGGGTACGCCGAGGATCCGCAGAAGCGCCCGATCCTGCTGGTCGGGATCCTTCGCGGCGCGCTCGTCTTCATGTCCGATCTCGCCCGCCGGTTTCCGATGCCGGTCGAGTACGACCTGATCTCCGTCTCCTCGTACGGGAACGGAACGGCACCGGGTGCAGTCCGGCTGGTCAAGGACCTCGAGAAGCCGATCGACGGGCGGGACGTCCTGATCATCGAGGACATCATCGACACGGGGTTCACGATCGAGTACCTGAAGCGCAGCTTCGCCGCGCGGAACGCCGCTTCGGTCCGCGTCTGCACGCTGGTCGACAAGGTCGCTCGCCGCGAGACGCCGGTCGACATCGACTACGTCGGGTTCACGATGGACGAGGACGCGTTCGTCGTCGGATACGGCATGGATTACGCGGAGCTGTACCGGAACCTGCCGTTCATCGGGGTCCTGAAGCCGGAATTCATCCGATGACCGAGGAGGCCCGGTTCCTCACCCTGGGGATCGAGACATCGTGCGACGAGACGTCGGTCGCGATCCTCCGGGGGGAGAGCGGGGTCCTCGTCAACCTCGTCTACTCGCAGGCCGAGCTTCACGCGCGGTACGGCGGGGTGGTCCCCGAGGTGGCGTCCCGCGATCACGTTCGAAAGCTCCCGTACCTCGTGCGGGAGGCGGTCGAGACGGCGGAGGTTTCGTTCTCGGACCTCTCGCTGATCGCAGCGACGAGCGGGCCGGGACTGATCGGGCCGCTCCTCGTCGGTCTGTCCCACGGCAAGGGGATGGCGTTCGGGCTCGGGATCCCGTTCATCGGGGTCAACCATCTGGAGGGGCATATCTTCGCGCACCGACTGCAGGCGCCGGAGGTCGTGCCCCCGTTCATGGCGCTGATCGTCTCCGGCGGACACACGACGCTGGTCGACGTGCCGGCGTACGTGGAGTACCGCTTGGTGGGGCGAACGGTCGACGACGCGGCGGGCGAGGCGTTGGACAAGGTCGGCAAGATGATCGGGATCGGGTACCCGGCCGGGGCGGAGATCGACCGGCTGGCCGGCCGAGGGGATCCGAACGCGATCCCGTTCCCGCGTCCGATGGCCGACTCTCCGGGATTCGACTTTTCCTTCGCCGGGCTGAAGACGGCGGTCCTGTATCACCTGCGGAAGCATCCGCGCGAGCGGACCGAGGACGTCGCGGCGTCGGTCCTCGCGAGCGTCGTCGGCGTCCTGACCGGGAAGTCGATCGAAGCGACGCGACGGTACCATCGCCGTCGACTCGTCGTCGTCGGAGGCGTGGCGGCGAACGCGCACCTCCGGCGCGGCCTCGTCGCTGCGGGGGCCGAACGGGGGATCGAGGTATCGTTCCCCCCGCTCGATCTATGCACCGACAACGCCGCGATGATCGCCGCCGCCGGCGCGTTCAGGCACCTGCGACTCGGGGAGTCGGACCCGCTCTCCCTCGCCCCGGATCCTTCGCTCGGAATCGGGGAAGAAAACAAGGGGCTTCTCCGCGGGGCCTAGACAGGGATCGGATCCTTCGGCGCGGTTACTCCGATGTGCCCGCGAGCACCGGCTCCGGTTCGGCGTCCTCGACGTCGACGACGCGGCGCAACGAGGCGAGGGCGACCTCGATCATCCCGTCGTCCGGCTCCGCGGTGGTCAGCCGCTGCAGCCAAAGCCCCGGCTGCGCCAGCACGCGGACCCACCAGCGATGGTAGTTACGCCCGGTGAACCGGAGGGCCTCGTACGACACGCCGGCGACGACCGGGAGGAGGAGGAGACGGGAGAGGATCTTCAGCCACAGGGTCGGATTTCCGGCGAGGGAGAAGACGAGGATCGCGATCACGAAGACGGTCATCAGGAAGGCGGTCCCGCACCGCGGGTGGAGCGTCGTGTGCGGCTTGGCGTTGTCGACCGTCAGCGGCTCGTCGGCCTCGTAGGTGTAGACGGCCTTGTGCTCCGCGCCGTGGTACCGGAAGACGCGGCGGATGTCCTTCAGTCGAGAGATGACGATCAGGTAGAGGAAGAAAAACCCCAGCCGGATGAACCCCTCGACGAGGTTGAACAGCACGGAGTTGCCGAGCCGGAGCCCGGCGATGTTGTTCGTCAGGTAGAGCGGGAGGACGATGAACGCCCCGATCGCGACGGCGATCGCGAAGACGAAGGTGAAGAACGTCCCGCCGCGGCTCATTTGCTCCTCCTCGGGGAAGGCGAGCTGGGTCGACAGGTTCAGCGCCCGGAGGCCGAGGGACATCATGTCGTACAGCCGGAACAGGCCCCGCAGAAACGGGATCCGGCCGAGTCGCTTGAACCGGGATCGGGCCGGAATCGGGCGGACGAGGATCTCACCGTCGGTCTGACGCCGAACGGCGACCGCTATGCGATCGCCGTTTTGCATCATCACACCTTCGATGACCGCTTGTCCGCCGACGGGCGGCTTCACTTAGCCTTCTTTCGCCCCTTGGCGTCCTTGGCGTACTTCCGATGGAACCGCTCCACGCGTCCCTCGGTGTCGACGAAGCGCTCCTCGCCGGTGAAGAACGGATGGCATTTCGAGCAGATGTCGACGCGCATCTCCTCCACCGTGGAGAGCGTGTCGAACTCGGCTCCGCATCCGCAGTGGATCTTCGCCGGTTTCAGCTCGGGGTGGATCCCCTGTTTCACGATTCCTCCGCTTTCCTTCCCTACCGCTTGGAGTACTGCTCGCTCTTTCGCGCCTTGCGCCGGTTGATCTTCTTCCGCTCGACCTCGCGGGCGTCGCGCGTCAGCAGGCCGGCCCGCCTCAACGGAAGCTTGTACTCGTCCGTGACGCCGACCAGGGCGCGGGCGATCCCGAGGCGGATCGCCTCCAACTGGCCCGTGAAGCCGCCGCCGCGCACTCGGGCCATCACGTCGTACTTCCCGACCGTTCCGGTCACGTAGAACGGCTGCTTCAAGCTCTTCTCCAAGTACTCCGGCGCGTTCAGGTGCGGGGAGAAGTACTCGTCCGCGGGACGTCCGTTGACGACGAGCTCGCCGCCTCCTTCGGAAAGGTAGACGCGAGCCGTCGCGCTCTTCCGGCGTCCGATGGCGTGAAACGCGTCGTTCACTCGCTTTGGCAACCGCCGCTCACCCTGCTCCACGAAAGGAAAACACCTCCTGCAACCGTACCCATGGACAGATGGGCGAATGATACTTGACCCGCGATGGGGTGTCAACGCCCATCGATTGGCCGTTTCACGACCCCGATGCGCCTCGAGGACGGCGCGCTAGAAGAGCCAGCGGATCATGCGCCGGACGTACGGGCTCTCCATCCGGTTCATCATCCACCGCTCCGAGACCCGCTTCGTGAGGAACGACATCGACGGGAAGGCGTGTTGGAGGAACATGATCTTGTGGAGTCGGAGCCGATTCTGAATCGCCAGCCCCCACTCGTTGATCATCTCCCCGGCGCCCTCGCCGACGATCCGGACGCCGTAGATGCGTCCGGTTTTTCCGACGTACGCTCGGACGGAGCCGACGGCGAACCCCTCGGCGATCGCCGCCCCGTAGTCGGCGTAGCGTTCCTCGACGACCTCGTACGGAACGTCGTTCGCCTTCAGGTCCCGCTCGAGCGCGCCGACGTGGGCGACCTGCGGTTCGGTGAAGACGGCCCACGGGACGACGTACTTGCGGAAGTCGAATCGGATCGGCCACGGCGCGATCGCGTTCATCAGCGCGATCATCCCCTGATGCATCGCGGCGTGCGAGAAGCGGTGGACGCCGTTGCAGTCGCCCGGTGCGTAGACGTGCGCCGCGGACGTGCGCAGGCGGTTGTCGACCTCGATCCCGTCCTCGCCGTACCGGATTCCGGCCGCCTCCAGGTTCAGCCCGTCGAAGTCGAACCTTCGCCCGGCGGCGACGAGGAGGCGATCGCCTCGGAACAGCTCGCCGTGGTCGGTCTGAAGGGCGATGACGGCGCCCTCGCGAGCGACGCGCCGGACGCCGCGCGCGTTGTAGACGGAGATCCCTTCGTGGGTGAAGACCTCCTCGAGGAGCTTCCCCGCGTCCCAGTCGCCGTGCGGGAGGAGGTGCGGATCGAGGTGAACGATCGTCACCCGCGAGCCGAGCCGACGGAACGCCTGCGCCATCTCGCATCCGATCGCCCCGCCGCCGATGATCAGCAGACTCTCGGGAATCGACTCCAGCCCGAAGATCGTCTCGTTCGTCAGGTAGTCGATCGTGTCGAGTCCGGCGATCTCCGGGATCGCCGGGCGCGACCCGACGCAGACGAAGATCCGCTTCGCCGTGGCCCGCCGGCCGCCGACGGCGACCGTGTGCGGATCGACGAACGACGCCGGACCCTCTCCGAGCCTCAGGTCGACCTTCTCGAACATCTTGGTCGTCTTCTTCTCGGCGATGAAGCGGAGGTGATCGGCGATCCGATCGAACGGCTTCTCGGTCCGTGGCGGCTCGACGTCGGACATCGCGTACTCCGAGAGCCGCCCGACGAGGTGGCGCACGTGCGCCATTCGGAGGAGCGCCTTGCTCGGAATACAGCCGACGTTCATGCACTCGCCGCCGAGGGCGCGCCGCTCGATCCCGAGGACGCGCAGCCCCATCTCCGACGCCATGATCGAGACGGCCATCCCGGCCGGCCCGAGGCCGATCACGGTGACGTCGTAGTCGTGGCGCAAAGCCCGATCACCTCCCTGTTCGGCGAGCCCAGAGTATAGCCGGTCGAAACCGGTCGGGCAGTCGGGGCAGACGTCACGGCGGGTCGGCGAAGGATCGGTGCGCGGCGCCCTCCGAAGCTGAACCCCTTCGGCCGTGACGAAGTGCGGCGCCCCTGTGGGATTTGGAGGCTTGGGACAGGGACGCCGCGTGGGTGTCAGGCCGTGTCGGGCCCGGCGGCCTGGACGGCCGTCGGGCGCGCGTCCTTCTCCGCCGGGAAGACGATCGGGCCGCCGTCGGCGAGCTGACGCGTCAGCGTCGGGAGAAGATCGTCGTCCTCCCCGTAGGCCAGCACGCGTCCGGCCGACCGAAGAATCCGATCGCGGATCTCCGCGTACATGGCGGGGGATTCCCGCTCGAGCTCGCGGAGCAGGTCGGAGAGACCGGCGCCGGCCGGCAGGAGGAGCCTCCGCTCGTCCTTGCTCGGAGTGAGGCCATCGGATCGGTACAGCACGACGAGGACGTCTTTCCGCTCTCCGGGGCTCACGGTGATCCCTCCCTCAGCTCGGCGTCCGCCTCGGAGAAGCCGTGCCGCGTTCCCTGCTCGATCGACCCCTCCGGATCCTGCCACGGGGCCAGGAGGAGAGCGCCGACGACCGACGTCGTCGCGCCGACGGCCGCTCGGATCCTGTCGCGGTGCCTGCGCGGGCCGCGGATCTGGAAGACCATGCGATGGGTTCTTCGTCCGGTTCTCTTCGCGCTTCGCGTGTTCGTTCTGTACATCGTCACCTCCTGGGTGCCCCGGCCGTCGGGGATTTTCGCTCCCGTGCGCCTTCGCGCGCCGACG
>Ga0315544_1000883_pt1 | contig 25524 bp, 23 predicted proteins | sample SalMarSW160130MG_2_FD_202543 | JGI IMG/M metagenome (GOLD analysis project Ga0315544, IMG submission 202543) | Salt marsh sediment microbial communities from the Plum Island Ecosystem LTER, Massachusetts, United States - Salt Marsh Sediment SW1601-130 ... | reverse complement strand
ACTCGGACTTCACAGAGGGTCATTGGCGTATTGTCGCCAATCCAAGCCATGTCCTCAAGATAACTGGTAGTGCTTCCACAGACTACTTTCAGCCGTTTGCCGTTGCTATGCGTTTCGCTATCAGCATCGGAAGCTGGCACTACCTTGACGGTATTACTGCCAGCTAGAGCCTTAACGTAACCAGTAAAGCCTTTACGCCCTACCGTATAACCGCAAACCGTTACACGGTCTGCTAATACACGATTGAGGGCGTTTACCAGCGTAGCCTTATGTGCTACGAAGCCATCACCTGAACGCTTGCCCCCGATATTCAGTTGTTCCAAGTTTAATCACCCCTTTTGGCTATCTGGCTAGTGGGCAAACCTGCCAGCTTCACCTAGTAGTAAGCTATCCGTTAAGCTGAGATACTCTAGCCTTAACGGTGCTTCCACTATATAATTTGCGGAAAAGGGCGAAAATCGGACATTCTAAAACATCTTTTTTTGTTCCCTCTTTCGCCATCTCCAAATATACTTTTGTTCGTTCTCAGTCAGGGCTTCTCTATCTCGTAGCTTCTCTCCGATAGTGAGTAGCCGTTCTGGCGCTCCGAGTAAGAATGTCCGAGCGTCAATCCAAGCGTCTATGTCCAGGGCTTTATCATCGGCAATTAGCTCTCCGAGTTCGGTTAGATTGCCTTGACTGTCTACGATAGGCTTATTCAGGCTCTCTACCTTGACCAGTTTCGGGCATTGGCTGTAAAGGTTATCCTCTTTACACTTCCGCCGTTGCGCCTTGCTACAGTTGCCACAGGTTAAGCCGTTAGTCCGCTTGTAGTGTTCTCTCCAGTATCGGGCTTTGGTGAAGCTGGCTATGCGATACATCCAGCTATGATTATCGGGCTTGTGTCCGTTGCTTCTGCCAGCGTCGGCAAGGTTGCTGATTATGGTATGGAGTAAGTCCTCTCGGTCAGGCACACTGTTGGCTATCGGCAAGGCTACATTATAATAGGCAAGGTAAGGCTCAGGGAGTTGGTCATAGCCGTTGCCGTTGTGGTCATCTTGCCTTTGGTTGCGCCTTCGGCTAGACTTTACATGGCGGGGCTTTGTCTTGAGTGTTTGACAGTTTGCCGACTTTCCGCACCACGGACAAACGCCCTGCCTCTCATTTAATACCCAAATCTTACCGCACCGACTACAATGTCCTTGAGGATTATTGTTATCACCGTTTAACGGTGTTGGTGCTGTTGCCATCGTTACCATCGCTTGACCCCCTTATTGAGCTTATTTGACATCGTGGGGCAAGCGTTCAGGTCGGGCTTTCTGCTATTCAGTTGTTAAGGTGCATTTTTGTGTGTGTTTCTAGCTTCATTGTGTAACAAAAATACAAATTGAGATACATCAAGAAAAAGCTATATCCTCGACCCCCTCCCGGGGACTGGACTATGAAATGAAAAAACGAAAAGCCTCCCAAAACGGGAGGCTAGTAATTCTGACGGCCTATTATTATAGGTGTAAGAAGAAGTTCAATTTTGCTGGGTGGTCAGCATAGACCCTGCATCATTGTGGTGTCCTCACAGTTGACTTAACAGGAGCTTTTATCTTCCTCAATGGGCACAATGCCGAATGAAAGAAGACGGCAGAAACCGCCCAGCCATAAGCGAGCACATCCGTCAGTGAAAGGAACGACATGGCGCCGACAATATAGGCACCGTGATAGCTTCCCTCTAGATACCCGAAGGCGAACTGCACGGCGGCAAAAATGAGCGTAACAAGTCCCAATAACCAGTTAAAGAAATTGGGGTTACGGTGATACTTTCGCATCCAGTAGCATAGATAGAATAGTAGCAGTGCCATTCCTGCCGTCAGCCCGCCGGCGTAGTAGACTATTGTACGACGTGTGCCGGTAAACCACTCCGGCAGGGTCACGGATGGATTCATTCCCAAGAATCCCGGCTGGAGTTCGACAAAGCGGACACCCAAGACCATCGCGGACAGTATGTGTGCCGTTTCGTGTATTGCCACTACAACCAAGGCCAGAGCCAGCGTGTAGAGCATGAGAAAGCCATACTGCCCTCCGCTCAGCCTTAACTCCTTTAATATTCTAAAAGAAGACAACGGTTCTCCTCGCTTATCGGAAGAAGAAAGCCTGAATCACCTTGAAGATGATGCCTACTACCACTATCCCCCAAAGTATATAGCCGAGAATCTCGTTGATATCCATATTAATTACTTCTCTCCAAGCAATTGATTTACCATCAGTCCGGTTACCCTAAAAACATTTACTTACAACATAGCCTGCAGCTGAAATTATCCCCAGGACCACCCCTACAATTACCCAGATTGTTCCTTTCTCGCTGTCGCTAGAAGCACCAGAGGCAGGCTCCTGCTTCGGAGCTTCTTTTTGTGCCACAACTGGCAGGTTGCTTTCGATGTGGTGTTTCGCTTCGCTACCATCTACGTAATAATCAATGTTTCCGGTAATTTGTCCTTGGTAAGGCTCATTCGCGCGCAGGTTAACGCTTATGTACCGCTGGTAGCCCTTCTCCACCCGGTAGACGGCGGTGGCAAGTCCCGTGGTCGCCGTGCTGAACTCCGTGGATGTCACGCTCCAACCGGAAGGAATACGGAGAGTTAGCTGAACTACAAGGTCACCGGGCGATGTAATCGGATTCACCACGGAAAGAATCAGGATAACCTCATCTCCTATTAATACATCCGTTCTCTGCCCGTACAAGCTGACATATGGCTCTACCGGGTCGGGAGCATCTGCCTTCGCTACAATGGAGTTACTTCCCAGCGCACCAGTAACTGCCAGTATGCTGATGAAAAGCAACCCTATTCGCTTAATCCATCCTCTGGATAACATTGATAATCCTTCCACTTATTAATGCGACTTTGCAGCTACAATGACCGCAATACCACCGAGAAAAACTACTGCCCCGATTATCCACCAGCCAATCCAGATGCCACCGGCTTCAGAGTCTGGTACTTGTTTGGGGTCAGTCAATTTTGATTGTTCCGGCTGCGGCGAAGCTGCCACTACCTTGAAGGGGTGCGTTAGTGAAATAGGCTGGTATGAGTCCTTGTTCCCGTCTAGGTAATACTGCCCGCTGAACTGAATGAAGAATGACTTGCCGACTGTCGTCTCATCAGCCTTGATGTTGAGATAGATAGTCCTCGCTGTTCCCGGTGCAGCGCTAAACTGCCCATAAGTGGTACCGGCAGCGGTTGCCAATCCCATACCCTGGCCGTAGACGTAGATACCGGCGGGTACTGACACGTAGAAATCCCCTTGCATCGTTACATCATTGAGACTAGAGTTAGAAAAGAACAACTCTATCAGACCGTCCTGGGACGAATCAATAACATCACAGACAGGCCGTAGCTTTACCACCGGCCCTTCCCTTAGTATTGGTCCAGCTACGGTTTGATTGTCGCTGCTTTCCTCGGCAAAGGCAGCGCCTGCCGGAAGCATTAGTACCGCTATCAGGCAAAGCTCAAGCAATATGAACCCGGTTAGTCCCTTCCTTTGAATCCTGAATCTGTTTTTCATTTTGTTACCTCCTTGTTTATCCCAACCTGACCGTTGCCGTCAGGTCTGGCTTGTTGCCGTTATGATTGCCACCGCCGAACCCCAGTTGGTGCCTGCTTTTGTCGTTTATCCGTGATATGGCCAGGTCAATATCAGATTTATTTAATGAGAGTTCAGGTTGCCCCGCCGGGCGCTGTATGACCAAGCTGTAAACAATTTCCTGAAGCTGAGCTGGCGTGCAGTTCTCCGCCTTCATGGCAATGTATTCTTGGGTTTCATCATCCAGCAGTATCTTCTCGCAGAGGCGATGGACTAGCTCCCTCCGCTGTTCTATCGCAGGGCGGGTGAGCTTTATCACCCGGTCGAAGCGAGCAGGTCTCTGGCTTAAAGCTTTGTCAAGAGTGTCCAGGCAGTTGGTGGTGGCGATGGTGACCACCTCTCGCTGCTCTTCGACTCCGTCCATCACGGAAAGGAGCGATAGCAGCGCCGAGCCTCTCTGGTAGCCGAACTCCATCCGGTTCTGCCCGATGAGGTCGATATCCTCGATAAAGACGATGCAGGGGCTGAGGTCTTCGGCCAACTCGTAAAGCTCGGTGACGTAGTCGTCATCGTCAAGGGAATAGCCGTTGGTGGTGATGCAGGTGATACCATCCGCCCCGGACATGAGCGCCCGGCAGATGATGGTCTTGCCAGTGCCCGGTTCACCGGCCAGCAGTATGCCTCTCTTGAGCGGAATGCCGTATTTGCCCCACTCCTCGCTCCGCCTGAGGAATTCCACCGTGTTGGCATTGATTTCTTTTTTAGTTTCGGCATCCAGCACGATGCTGTCCCAGTCCCTGTCCTTGATATCCAGGAAGCGTATCCGCCGGGAAAATTCTATCCGCTTACCCCGGTAAAAGTTTTCTTTCTCGGCGATGGCGAGGACACTGCTAATGAACTTTGCCATCTCTTCTTTGTTCTTCACCGGGCCTTCTAGCTGGACGGAGCCGTCAAACCTCGGGTTAACATCTACCGTGACGATGCAGCGGGTTTCGCCCTTCTGCACGAACATCTGCCCTCCCATGAGAAGGTTTAAGATGCCATCGCCGGTATCTACGTTGATATAGGTCGGTTCGGGTCCGCGGTATCCGAGGGTGGCGGTGATTTTCCAGCCGTCTCTTTCCAGATATTGATGGAACGCCCAGGTCAGCAGCTCACCGTAATATCTGGGGAGGATGCACGCATGGTTGGTGCGCCTGCCCTTACCGAGAAAGCTGTTTGCGGCCGACCGGTTCTTTTTCTGTAGCCGCTGCCGCTGCTTCTCCCGCCAGTCCGGAGACTCCTCAGTCTCGTCTTCGCCGTCTTCTTCTTCAATTGCTTCCAGTAAACGTTCTTCTGCTCCCATCTTTATCCTCATTATTTTCAGTTTTCGTTATCAGTCTAGCAGGCGGTTATGACAGCGTAGTGTCGTAGAATTTGTCGCATTTCAAAGAAATATTCAGCGCTTTTACGCACAGCTCAACTATTTTCTTTGTCAACAACGCCCGGAGTGCTATAATGCAGCCAAAAGGGGCTTCCGGGAGGTTTCTATGGTTAAAAGGTTTAAGAAGACAGAGCATTTGATCAAGTTGTGGTCTCACCTTCACAACAATCCTCATGGCTATACCATCGGGGAACTTGCAGAAATGCTGGAAGTAAACGTCAGGACGGTATATCGGTACTTAGAGGCGCTGCAAAGCGACCTTAATGTCCCGATACGCGATGAAAATAAACGATGGCTACTGGATATAAAGCGAACGCTGCCGCCGATACGCTTTACCCTGCCGGAGGCGCTGAATGTCTTCCTGGCCGTCCGGCTGATGCTGGGCTACGACAAGCGTTACGACCCAAACCTGGACGCCACCTTCAGCAAGCTAGGCACCGTGCTGCCGCAGCCGCTGGCGGAGCAAGTGCAGAGAACTGTTGACTGGATGCATAACCTTCCCAGGGATGAGCGATACCTGCGCACCATGTCCGAACTGGCAAGGGCCTGGGTAGCGCAGAACCGGGTAAAGATTACCTACCGGACATACGATGCCAAGAAGGCGATAGAACGAACTATCGAGCCGTATTTCATCGAGCCGGCGGCGTCGGGGCACGCCAGCTATGTTGTCGCTTACTGTCACTATGCCGGGGCGATACGCATCTTCAGGATTGGGCGCATCGAGAGCATCCGCACGACCGACGAGACCTATACCATCCCTGCCGACTTTGACGCCAACAAATACTTCGGCCCGGCCTGGGGTGTTTCGGTGGAGGGTGAAGTGAAGACTGTCCGGCTCTGGTTCGACAAGGGAGTGGCCAGGCTGGTGGAAGAGACGATATGGCACCCGTCGCAGGTGCTGAAAAGGCAGAAAGATGGCTCGCTGATAATGACGTTAGAGGTCATGGACACCATCGAGCTTTTCCGCTGGATACTGGGGTGGGGGCAGGACGTGGAGGTGCTGGAGCCACTGGAAATCCGCAAAGCTGTCATGGAGACGGCGGAAGGGGTGAGAGAGATGTATATAGAGAAGCGGAAGAAATAATGTGATGTCTTGATATTGTGGACTCATGAGGTGGGGCGTGAGTTTAAAAGTAAAGAGGAGGACAGTAAATGCCGAGTAAGAAAGCAGTGCTGCAAGATGTGGCGATAAGCTTGAACTGGAACCTTCACTCTTCCGCAGGTGAGAATATATTATCATCGCTATTAGCAGCATCTTTAAATAATTCGAGTGATTTCATGGTATGGTTTTTTAAAGAAAGATGTAAGATTGGAATGAATGATATTGGAATGAATGACAGGCGTAATTTCAAGAATTTTTACGCTTATACGAACGATAGTATTCCATATATATTTAAGTGTATGGGTATTAAGGGGAAACCCGTACCAAGTCGCCCTGACATATTGATTTTACATGATGGTTATAGGGATCAATGGAAAACTGTATGCAGATGTAATAAACGGGAGAAATCCGATTTCAATAAAGCCAAGAAAGCGGCTATAAAAACGCCGGTTATATTTATCGAAGTTAAGCATACAGACTTAAGTGAGAAAGATTACAAGAAATACAAAAGTCTACTTGATAGTCTATCCGGGTTAGCAGAAAAAAAGACAAAAAGCCCAACCCTGTCCAAGTACCATAAATTTATCATTATTTCATCCCACAATAAGAAAGCCTTAGAAAGGATAATTCCAAATAGTGTTGGGAAGGACAAGCTGTGGTATGAGTTGACAAAAAGTACTGATAATAAAAAGCGCGTAAAGCACATAACATTTGAGGAAATTTACGATGAGATAAAAAACTGGGGTGATGAGTGCTACATTTTAGAGTTATTTAAACTCTATTTGGCTCTCTATCTAGGGAAAAACGAAGATGAAATCTTTAAAGAATATTGGCGTAAAGTTACAAAAAATAAAATTTACGATCTAAAATGGGAAATTGCAGATTATATACATCAGCTAGCAAAAAATGCCTTCATAAAAGATACTAATAAGAATAAATTACGTGAAGAAGATATAAAATACCTCCATACGATTGAACTGCTTAAACAAGGTGGTAACGATTATAAAATTAAGTTCAGTACTAGAGAACATACAAAGGGTTATAGGAAATTTGATTTAAAACTCGGGCAAAACGCGGAGCCGATTGAATTTGACTTGAACGATATTACATCGGACATAATTACTAAAAATTTGAATAAAGTCACAAATTTCATAAGAACAGAAGTTTTAGGACAGCACTAGGCTTTAACATGTCAATAGAAGCTGCAATTTGTTACATCAGATAACACTATGATTTATGACACAGGGCTGTCACAGGGGTGTGAGATCATAGTGGGGAATAGGAGAGGTGACCTATGGCATATTGTCAGAAATGTGGAAAACCAGTTAGAGCGAACGATAAATTCTGTAACAACTGCGGCGCCAAGTTACCTGGATCTGCCGTTGAACAGGAGACATCTAAAGACAAATTAGTTACAAAGCCTTGCGCATACTGCGACGGCACCGGAGAAGCTGATGTAGGCGAGCTTACTCCGGTTTATCGAACATGCCCGGTATGTAAGGGTAATCGTGAGGTACGAGTGCCAGGCAACTACACCAAGTGCCAAATCTGCGATGGCACGGGTAAAGAAGATATTGGAGAGTCTATTCCACTGTTCGAGCGTTGCAAAAATTGTCATGGCACAGGGTGGGCTCCACCTCCCCCTGTGTATAGGTGACGGGGCTGAGGTCAAGGGGTAGAGAAAATACGAAGAATAATGATGCTTAGGAGGTGGAATGGTAGATAACATTTTCTCCTCGCTTTTCAGGTGGGGAGATTCTAGTAGCAAGGAAGAAGATTACTACAGCAAAAATTTGGCCCTTGTTTTATCACATTTGTTAGATTCGTCTGACGGTGACTGTAGGCTAGCAGCTATTGATATATTAAATAATGCTTTCGCCAAAAGGCTGGGGTTCTCGTTCAACAACAGTGATGATATTCATATCCAAGCCCACAAAAAGTGGGAGGACGCAGGAATACCTGATATTACGATACAAGCGGAAAATAAGCTGATATATGTTGAAATCAAGGTGAGTTCTCCTATGGACAGAGAAGCGCTTGAGAGAGTTAAAAATTACAGAAGCGAACTCTTAACACAGGAAGAAGCTGATAACGGACTTATATTAATTACTAAATCTGGATACGAGTCCGTTGACAGTATTCCTCTTGAACAGATTCCGTGGTTTTCGTTAAGCGGAGAGCTACGGGAAGCTTTGAAAAATTTGAAAAGTAATGACAAAACGGAGTCAGTTGCTATTTATTTACTAGACAAATTCTACGAATTTTTGAAGGAGGGTGGTATGGCTATCCTAAAGGTGGATAACTATTTTGACCCCGCAACGATCCACAATTTGACCAAACTGCTTACTATGCTTGAGTTTGTATGTAAGAAATTAGAATTCTCGAAGAAGAAACCTTGGTTCGAAGTAGGATCAAGCACGCAAGCCGACTACTCCAGTTTAGGCTATTGGAATAAGAAGGACGGAAACTATGCTATCAGTATTTACTCTGAGACTCCTGTCAGTTGCTATTTCGAAATACATGAACCCGACGAGATAAAGAGGGTATTCGCACGTGAACAAGAGGTTGCAAAAGAACAGGTTAAAACCGAACTAGGTGAAGAAGCGGATTTGTGGGAAGAAGAAGGATGTATTGGAGTGAAGTTAGATTTGGGTTCCGGAAATTTTTCGGGAGAGGATGTGAGTGAGTCGGATCAAGTGAAGATAATCGAAAAATTCATTAAGGAAACAATGGATAAATGGAAAACACTAAAAAAGGTGGGTTTTAGGAGGAGCAGGTAGAGAAGGTGTTTTGATGAAAATCTCTTATGACGCCTATCTTGATATTGAGACCACCGGACTGTCCTGCCAGTATGCGGATATAACCGTTATCGGCATCTACCTGGTCAACGGCAGTGATAGCAGGCTGGTGCAACTGGTGGGCAGAGATGTAACCATTGATAATCTTCTTGAATCTGTTGAGAGTGTGAATACCATCTACACCTATAACGGCAGCCGGTTTGACCTGCCCTTCATTCACGACTCGCTGGACATTAACCTTGCTGACACTTTTCACCACCACGACCTGATGTATGACTGCTGGCGATGTAACCTGAAGGGCGGTTTCAAGGCGGTGGAGCAGCAATTGGGTATTCCCCGGCAGTTGAAGAGCATAGACGGATGGGATGCAGTGTTGTTGTGGCAGAGGTATCAGGATTATAATGACCGGAAAGCCCTGATTACGCTGCTGAAGTACAACGAAGAAGATGTAATGAATCTGAAGGTGCTCAGGGAGAGGCTACTTGCCCGAACAAGGTAAAGAAACTCGGAAAGGATGCCGATGTGATGCTATCAAAATCCCGCTACCTCAACGGTTTACAGTGCCCCCGGCTATTGTGGATTGCCACTAATGAGCCGGAGCGGATACCGGAGCCGGATGCCGCCACGCAGCATATCTTTGACCAGGGGCATCTGGTCGGCGAACTGGCTAAAAAACTGTTCCCTGGAGGAACAGACGTGCCGGCCGACGACTTCATGGGCAACATCTCGATGACGAAAGAGCTTTTACAGCAGCGAAGACCACTGTTCGAAGCCGGGGTTCTCTCTGGCCAGATTTATTCACGGGCCGATATTCTGAATCCGGTGAATGAAGACGAATGGGATATCATCGAGGTCAAAAGCTCCACCTCGGTCAAAGATATCAACTATCATGATGTCTCCTTCCAGAAGCTATGCTGGGAAGACGCCGGCTTGAAGATCAGGAAATGCTTTCTCGCCTGCATCAATAACCAGTACGTCAGGAACGGTGAAATTGACCCGGAGAAGCTTTTTACTGTCGAGGATATTACAGATGAAGTCACCGCTGCCAGCGAAGGCATAAGGGACAGGATTAGCGATATGCTTAAGGTTATCAGCTCTCCGGAATGCCCTGAAATGGATATAGGCCCGCATTGCAGCGACCCATATGATTGCTCTCTTACCGAATGCTGGGATGGACTGCCGGAACACAACGTCTTCACTCTGTATTACGGCGGTAAGAAGTCCCATGAGCTATACCGTAGCGGGGTGCTCGATATCGCCCACATTCCTGCGGGCTACAAACTGAACGACAAACAGCGTATTCAGTGCGACTGCGTACGAAATGGTAAACCCTATACGGACAAGGAAGCGATAAGGCAGTTCCTTGATGTACTTGAATACCCGCTCTATTACCTGGACTTTGAGACCTTCGGCACAGCCATACCACTCTTTGACGGCACCAGGCCTTATCAAAATATCCCCTTCCAGTTCTCACTTCACGTTCAGGAGAATCCCGGAAGCGAGCTAAAGCATTATTCCTTTCTGGCTGAAGGGAGACAGGACCCGTGCCCCAGGCTTCTGGCATCGTTGAGCAGACTTATCGGTAGCAATGGCAGTATAATCGCCTACAATAAGTCATTTGAAGAAGGAGTGCTGAAGAATCTCGGTACATCCTTCCCCGAATACGCAGATCGGACAGAGAATGTTGTTTCGAGGCTAACCGACCTCATCATTCCTTTCCGCAGTTTTCATTACTACCATCCATCACAGAAGGGCAGTGCTTCCCTGAAAAGCGTACTGCCAGCGGTAACTGGCCAGGGATATGACAATATGGCAATAGCTAAGGGAGACGATGCCAGCCTTGCCTTCTTGAGCATCACCTTTGACAATGTATCACCGGAAGAGGTTGAGAGAATAAGAACTGACCTGCTTGCCTACTGCAAGTTGGATACCGAGGCTATGGTCAGGATTATAGAGAGGCTTGAGGAAATAGCAAGATAAACGGATCAAGCTATCACAGTAACTCATATGACTTTTATTTCGAACCGGAAGAAGATCTTATTATTCTTTATCCCATGTCGACATCCCGATGTTTGTCCAGTTTTGATACAGGGTTTAGTTATCACAACAGGCAACATCTTTTCCAACCAGTAATGAGCCGATTTTCCGTATATTCTATTTTCTCGTTTCCTCTTACCCATATCTTGATGTACTTTAGCATTCAGCGCATAATGAGTGCATACTTTGATTTATGCAGTGATATTAGATGAACCAAATTAACATCAATTTACCTGCCATTCAGAATATAGCTATTACAGGTGTTCGGCGAACCGCAGTGTTCATGGGCTTTGGGATTAATGCTGCTAACAATCCCGATTTTAGGCAATATGAACTTGCTAAAATTACCAGCCTTGAATTCATTGAGCCTATCTCTGACGAGAAAACTCTGACTGATTTCAAGACTGAGTTTGGACGATGGATTGTCGGTAACGGTCTTAGGGAATTAATTGAGACTTTCTGTGTTTTCTTGGACGAAATACATCTTGTTTGCTTATTGGTGGCTACAAGCGCCGGGAAAATTTCAAAAGACCAATTTCAAACGAAGAATGCAGGGTTTCGACATTATGGGCTTAAAGACAAATTGAAGCATTTAAATGATGATTTTGGTGTAGCAACAGGACAATCCGATTATTTAATGAGCATTAATCAAGCACGTAACTGTCTAACACATCGCCGAGGCATTGTAGGTATTGAAGATTGTTTAAACGGGAAGGAACTGATTGTTAGGTGGAAGGGAATTGATACCTATGCTGAAACACCATCCGGCGAGAGAATATCACTGTTTCCTATGCCCGGGGGAGGTGTCCTTCTTGCAGAAGGCGGGAAGATAATGGCGGCATTCCCAGAGCGTACCAAGATGTTCCCGCTGCGTTCTCTGATAACCTTTTCTCCTAGAGACTTGTCCGAAATCTGCCATTTTACGCTTAACCAAACTAATGAAGTAATTTGCGCTATTGAAGAACATGCAAGGAATAGCGGTATCCCTGTTACAACACCAGAACCCGTCCAACATGATTCCAAATGATAGTCATGACCTGCATGAACAGACGTACGCATGAAAGGGCCAACATCCCCATGTTTGTTCGAAGGTGACAAAAAAGTATTTTGTTGGATAACAATTGCTTATATTGTTACCCAACAAAACTGACATTTGTGCAATCTTACTGACAACTCACAAAAAGTCGTTTTATGTCTTACCAAAACAGCTGCTTTCACATTCCCTCCCCGAGGGAAACTAATAGTCAAAACAATAGGAAAAAGTCTCCTTCTCGGGAGGGTTTGCCATATGGAATTGGTCAGTTAGCAGCCCTGATAATTATTACTTATCCATACTCATTTGACAGTATCGTGCTGTTGCAATAGAGTGGCAATGTAACCAGCAACAAAACAAAAGTCATTTTTTCTCGGTATCCGGTCCGGTTTTAGCCGGTCTAAGCATTATACTTTATAGAGAGAAGAAAGGAGCGGCCGGTTGCTCGAAGAAGCAAGGGTGATAGCCTTGGTGCGGGCCGGTGAAGACGATGTTTTTGGCGCTGGTCTTCGATATCGTGCAGCTACTGACTTATCCGGACAGGCAGGCCCGGGTTATCCTTACCGTCGCTGTTCTCATCGCGGCTATTATGACTTATATATTTAAGGAGAAAATCATGAACGTACGATTTTCAGGTAAATGGCTTCGCCCGGTACTGGCAATCGGAGTGGCAGCCGTCGTCCTCGCCCTGGCAATAATACAGCCCTGGAGCGGTTCGCTCGAACCCAGGGCTGTCCTGGCGAAAACCCATGAGGCGTTAGAAAACATCCAGACGTACCGGTTGGACTATTTCGGTACAACCACCGTGGATGGCGAGACATCATCACATCACATGGAGGTCATGTTTGCCGCGCCTGACCGCTACCATATCAGTGTGACCAGTGATGACCAAAGAGATGAAGTTATCATCATAGACGAGGCTCAATATTTTACGAATAGCGCTTTCAGCCGGGTGTCGCTAATGGTTTCCTCCAATAGTTTTTCATCCATGCTCACCAAGGAAGCCACTCTGGACCTGCTGGATGAGCTTACCGACCTGGAAACACTTCCGGAGGAGATGATAGACGGGGTCAGGTGCCTCCATTACCTCGGGAAATTGGATATGGAAAAACGGATAGAAGAAACAAGGCATAACATCCAGGAATTTAACGCCAGTTCAGATACACATGTCGTGACGGACGCACAAATGGAGGAGATGTTTGAGCAGATGCGCTCCATCGACGTTACGCATGAAATCTGGATAGGGGAGGACGATTACCTGATACGGCAGGTGAAGACGGAGCAACGGGGCCCGGCCGATAAAGGCGGGCCAATCTCTGTAAGCATGACCATGCGGTATTCCGGGTTCAACCAGCCCGTGACCATCGAGCCGCCGCTGGACTCTGATGGCCAGTTATTGGCTGGCTGGGAATTAGCAGGTAGCATTACGCCAGATTCAAAGCAACCGGTCTTCGGAAGAAATATCACGTCTTCTATAGGCGTCCAGGAAGGCTATCAAGACTGGGCGCACCAGGAAGTGAAGTACTCCATCACCATTACCAATAACAGCATCGAAACAGTAAAAAACATACGACTCACCATCGCCACAATGCTCACCGATGAAACAAATAAACCGGCGACTATGGAAGTCGAGCCGGAAACATCGGATGATGTCATTGCTCCCGGGGAAAGCCGGACTTACCATGCTCGCTGCCCGTTCGATGCGAGCGACTACACCAAGGAAGAAATCCTCGAATTGCAGGAGGTGACAACAATCCTCGTCCACTTTACTACCGAAGACGGCAAGGAATTGACAGAACTCCTTTTCCCCGACGCGCCTTATCCCACCAAGACGCCGCCCGCAAATCCACCCGGGGAATAACCGTAGTAACGAAAGGAGTAAAATAACGTTATACTTATCAGTGATATGATAAAAAAATTATTAGCTCTATGCACTATAGCTCTGACGGTTCTGGTGCTAGTAATCGTTAGCTGTAACCCGGAGCCTTCTCCTCCAACAGCGTCGAACCCTACGCCGGCCCCGGTGACATCGGTGCTTCCGGCGGAACACCCCCGCGACTTCCCCGAAAATCTGAAGCGGCTAACCGAGGAGGATAAACAAAAGGCCCTGGAAATTGCCCTCAGCACTCCTGAGGCACAGGAGCAGCTAAAGCAGGAGAGCAAGTACAAAACAGACATCGGCTGGATAGCCCTGAACCCGAATCCCGAGGGAGAGGGGTACTCCGGGTACCGGAAATTTGATTACGAGATAGTGGAAGAAGGGATACCCAGAGGGGAAGTCGATATCACGCCGCCCGGCTCATCGGAGAGGGTGGTCTCGGAAGGCGTACCTGACGATGCTGAGATATATCCCGTCGTCACCATCTGGTTCGAGGAACCGGTGTATTGGATTATCTCAGTGGCCGTCGACCTGAAAGCGAAAAAGGTGGTATTTACTGAAAGCTATCCCAACCACCTCGGTCGTCCCGACAGGTTCCCGCCTACCATGCTCCAAATAAACGCTACGCCTTCCCAAGCGGAATACAAGCCGGGACAACCGGTGCAACTGGATTTCACCTTTCATAATGATTACAGCGAGCCGGTAATATTATCCAATCCTCCAGAGACGTTAGTGCTGCACCATGATATGCCTGGCAACACTGAGGACTGGATAGTAAGGTCGTATCCCGGTGGTACCGAGCAGCTAATAATAGACGAGGGACAAACCGCAGCTTACCAGTTTGTCTGGGACCAGAAAGATGATGATGATAAACAGGTTGCTCCGGGCCATTACTACCTCAGGGTATACGAGAGACCTGTATCACAAGCGGGGAAGAAGGGCATGAGTCTGGGGCAAGAATTCGAGGTGTTTATCCAGTATGAGCAGGGGGCCATGATAAAGACCATAGAAGTAAATCAGTCCCAGACCGTCTCCGGTTTGCCTTTACTGCAAGAAGATACCGAGATACTCACCGAACTTACGGTAACCTTGAAGCAGGTGGAATTGTCCGAGGAACGCGCTCAGTTTTATGCCCTAGCTACCCTGCCCGGATACACATATAACAGCCCTCATGACTATTCCGCCATGCACTGGATACGATGCGCCGATGCCGAGTACACTTTCAGCAACATAACTAAAGATGCCGGATGTGCGGACAAGCGAGCCGACGAAGAAGGCATCTGGCTGATGTGGGGATATGTGAATCCCCGCGATCAGGTTCCAAAAGATGCTAAAGAGCTAACTTTTAGAATATTTATGAGCTTCGATAACCGTCCCAGCAAAGAACTGCACGGCCCCTAGGAGTTCAAGGTGCCGCTGGATTGAGTTAGTTGAAGGAGTAAAATCCAGCTAAACTCGGGAGGTAAATGATGAAGAAACTAATTGCCATCCCGACATTAGTACTGCTGATATTTACGGTCTTTCCCGGCTGCCAATCGCAGTCGGAGAATAGCGCCAGTCCATCGCCCTCAGTTCAGCCGCTGGCGCCTGTCCCCGGACCCCCAAATGCTGCTCCTCCTCCACTGGAAAATGTAATCTGGAGACTTGATTACGCCACCATCAAGTACGACAGCCAAGGCAACCAACTCTGGGTAGCCCGCTACAACGGGCCGGGCAACAACATTGACGATGCCAACGCACTTGCGGTGGATGAGGCGGGAAATGTTTATGTTACTGGAGCGAGCCGTGGCGACCGGGGCAATGGCATCAGGGAAGACTACGCCACCGTAAAGTACGATTCCAGCGGGAACCAGCTCTGGGTGGCTCGCTATGGTGGACCGGGTGACGGCGATAACACCGCTACTGCCCTGGCCGTGGATCATGAAGGGAATAGCTATGTTACCGGGCAAAGCACCAGCCGGGAAGGCGACCTAGACTACGCCACCGTCAAGTATAACAGCGAAGGTCGTGAAATCTGGGTAGCCCGCTATAACGGGCCGGGGAATAACGTGGACGGGGCCGACGCTCTGGCCGTGGACAGCGAGGGTAACGTCTATGTCACCGGGAACAGCCGTGGTAATAAGGGACATGACGATTACGCTACCATCAAGTACGACAGTCAGGGCAACGAACTTTGGGTAGCTCGATATGATGACGGCTCGTCCACAGCCCTGGCGGTTGATGCCGTCGGCAATGTATATGTCACCGGGTTCAGCCGTGCCGGTGATGATCTGCATTACGCTACCGTCAAGTACGACAGTAACGGTAATCAGCTCTGGGCGTCCACCTACAACGCCCCGGAAGGTGAACAGGATATCGCCTATGCTCTGGTGGTCGACAATATGGGTAATGTATTTGTCACTGGCCGGAGCATTAGTACCAATTATGATTATGCCACCGTGAAGTACGACAGTCAGGGCAACGAGCTCTGGGTAGCACGCTACAACGGCTCCGCAAACAGAGGTGACCAAGCTACCAGCCTCGCTGTTGACACCGACGGAAACGTTTACGTTACCGGACGAAGCGACAACGAAAACAGGGACCGCGACTATACCACCCTTAAATACGATACCGACGGCAAACTGCTCTGGGAGACTCGCTATACCGGAGAGGATAACGGTGACAACATGGCTGAAGCTCTGGCTGTAGATGCCGACGGGAATGTCTACATCACTGGGCAGAGCCAGGGAGAGGATGGCGATTGGGATTATGCTACCGTCAAGTATAACAGCAACGGCAGACAGCTATGGGCGTCCCGCTACAATGGGCCGGGAAACAGCCTTGATAGAGCTACATCCCTAGCCATAGACAGCGAGGGTAACATCTATGTCACCGGGAGTAGTGGAGGTGCTGCCGGAATTCCAATTACGACTCAGTCGCCTTGGCCGGACGTGCCTGTTTATTCTGATGTCACCCAGGTGATAAAGATTAAAACCGGGAGTGAAATCGCGTTCGGTTTTGAGACGGGCACGAGGCTCGGCCTGGGCTGGGATGAGACCCATGATGACAATCTCATTTCTCTCGTGGATAGAGAACTGGTTATGAACCAGACCGGCATCAACGGGACTACCTGGTTCTTGTTTAAGGCGCTGAAACCGGGCGAGACCCAGATTACGTTTGCCTACGGTCATGGGGGTACCGTAACCAACGAAATGGTGTTTCGCATTGAAATCGAGTGAGATATATAAGTAGCTTGAGGGCACAATGACAGGTAAAGTTAAGCTTTACATAGGTTTACTGGTTCTGGGGCTGGTGGTCATAGGAGGTGGAGTCTGGTTTCTGGTAAAATCCCCACCAGAAATTAATATACCTGAAGGGTCCCCGGTTATAGTCCTGGATATTGACCGCGTTATGGCAGGAGAGTTCAGTTGCCTGTATATTTACGAAGACGGCAGCATCATCTATATTGAAGAGAAAGGTTTACGGATTCGGTCGCCGCTACACCCGCCTAAAAGAACATGGAGAACCGGGCAGATTCCGGCGGAAGAGCTAAACGGCCTGCTGGTATTTATTGAGGATAGCGGTTTTAAGGAACTGGATGAATACTACCAATTCCCAGGTAAGCCAGGTGAAGGCGGCGGTTTTACCATGGGCGATATGAGTTGTACCGTCTATATTGATTACGGAGATTTACACAAAAAGGTGACTGCTTTCGGCTATCTAACACCCGACCACGGCATAACGTACCCGGATATGCCCTATCCGATTAATGAAATCTATAGTAAGCTTAAGAATATCGCTGGGAATCAAACGGAGGAAATTTACCACGAGACTATTAAAGATTGAACCTTCTGGTAAGTAGAAAGTCCGAAGCGGGAGGTGAGAAATGAAAAAACTAGCCGTCCTTCCAGTTCTGGTTATATTATTGCTGACATCTTCCTGTCAGTTCATTACAGGAGCAACACCATCTCCGAAACCGGAACCTGCCCCAGCCCCAGCTCCGACACCCATCCCCAGGCCCGGCCCGGCACTGGCACCCTCTCTCGAACCCGGGAAAAAGATTAATGCCAATCGCGTGCGTGTCAAAAATGGCGAATTCGTTGAGTTTTCCGGGATTACCATACTCCCCGACGGGACATATCTTCAGACGCAGCTGTACGTCGGGGACGAGCCAGAACCTTGGTGGCCTGCCGATAAGCATATCCAGGTGCAGGATAAGAAATGGCAGATTACCGTGCCTCTGGGAGAAAACGGGGCACCTAAATATCTATCCATGAGCACTTACTATTCGTTCAAGGTCTGGCAGAAGGATAACCCGGCAGTGATGGCTGGGTCCGGGTTCGATCTGATGGGTCCTCCGCCTGATCCCAACGATTATCCTATGAACTTCCCCAAAGAACTGAAGGCGCAGATGCCTGACGGCAACCCGGTCATCATTATGAGAATCCTCTACACAATGCGCGGCGAGAGAAGCTTTCTTGGTATCTACGAGGATGGGTTTGTTGTCTATGTTGAAGAAACCGGGATGCGACCGACGATGCAGACAATAAAAATATGGAAAGTCGGGCGGGTCTCCGGGGAAGAGCTGAATAATCTTTTTGATTTCTTGAGGAGCAGCAATTTCATGGAACTGGACAAGCACTACAGCCTGTCGACCATTCCTCATACCGACCTTGACCTCAAAATCCTAGCGTATTACCAAGACATTAACAAATTCATAACAGCCCAAGGTTATTCCAGCCCCGACGGCGGGAAGACTATCCCGAATATGCCCTACCCGCTTAACGAGATATATAAGAGACTCAGGGATATTGCCATAAACCGGACTGTGGAAGTAGCCCGCGAGACAATTAAAGATTGAATTTGGCAAGGAGTAAAATATGAAAAGAGTAGTGTTAATTTTGATACTCATCACCCTGGTCATAGTTCCCTTGCCGGGGTGCACGCCTTCCGGAGGGGAAGAAGTGGATGGTGAATCTATCACAGAGTTCGGGCGCATGCTCGGATTTGTGCCGTACTCGTTCCTGGAAGAACACGACATCTGGTTCGATAACTGGGCAAAAGCCAAGCAGTTATACGGGGTGGAGGATATTAAAAGCATCGCAGCCGTGAAGAATTTACCGGAGGACAGGCTGGAAAGCTTCGTGGCTCTTTCTCCAAAGCTGACCGGCAACCGATGGCGAAACCTGGAACTGGAGCCGGTTGTCGGCTTCGACATCATGATGGTGGACCGCATGGTCTTTACGGATATCATCCCGCCGCGCAGCTTTTCCCTCTCCGAGGGAGACTTCGACGAAGCGCTGATAGGCAACAAGCTGACCGGACTGGGATATACCAAGATGGAATACGGCGACCATACCTATTATGGAACGGGTGAAGACTATAATGTCAACTTGGAAAACGAACTGGCGAAGATGGTGGCGAACAGCATGAACTGCCTGGCCGTCTCCGATAACACCGTCATCGCCGCCCCGGCCAGTAAATACGTCACCGGCATGTTCGACGCCCGGGATGGGAACGTGCCGTCTATCATCGATAACACCGCCTGCCGGGCGCTGGCGGAAAGCCTGGGGGATGTGCTGACGGCGGTGATGATGATACCGGAGAGGATATTAATCACCGATTTGAGAGCGCGGGGAATACCCAAGTTCGATTTCGATGTTCCCGATGACTGGGGGCTTCTCCATCAGTTCGACATGGCGGCCCTGGGATATCGGCAAGATGGAGAGAAAGGCTTCATGGTGATAGCCCTCTACTACCAGGACGAGTCTGCCGCAAAGGCGGACGGCGCATTGATAATCAAGCGGATGGAGACCTATACCCTCGGCGGCATCTGGTCGACCCAGACGGAAAAAAGACCGTTTACCGATAAGTATATACCCGGCGAGCCTGTCATAAAGCATTATCCGGGAGGCGTGGTTTTAACGATTGCCTGCCAGCTGATACCGGAAGAGCATCAGTACGTTTCCATGGATATGGGAGCTGCCGGAATGGGCCTCCGCGACCTCCTCTTCTTGGCGCCCGACCCTTCATTGTATGTAGCGGAGTGAGAGATAAGCCACTTGTTCTCTCATAGTTCTACGCATAAGCATTGAACAATAGGGCGGATTGTGTACTCTAATCTTTCATTAATACTATCTCTCCATCCAATGTCCCAACTACATTCCACACTACTACAGGCATATCTTTATATCTCGCGTGTTGACAAATCAGTACACGAGTGCTAATGTTTACGTGTTTATACGCACAAATAATGTACGTATAATAGTTACGGTGGGGCAAGGGATATGAGTGCGTGAAACAGGGGCACTAGTAACTACTGAACAATATGGTAGTGGCTGGTGCCCTTTTTATTTGGAATAGCTTGACTTTTTGCGAAAGGACGACATATTTTAGGGCAAAGGAAAAATGAAGGATGAAAAGACTATGAAGAGCAATTTCGTCACGTATCTAGTTCTTGGGCTTGTTTTACTCACGCTTATCGCAGTTGGTGCCTGCGATAAGTCAGCGCCAGAACCGACGCCAGAACCAGCCACAATGCCAGAACCGGAGGCACCAGCACCGCAACCGGAGGCACCAGCACCGCAACCGGAGGCACCAGCACCGGAACCAGCTAAGTTTGAGGTAATCTCTCTGGATATTAAGCCCCCGGAAGTTGTTCTTGGGGAAACCGTCAGCATCATAGCCGAAGTTAAGAATATTGGGGGTAGCGAAGGCACTTATGCTGCAGCCCTCACTATAGACGGAGCCGCAGTAGAGACGAAAGAGGTTATTCTTGCACCAGGAGCATCGACGACAGTGAGCTTCTCGCTATTAAAAGATACCACTGGTACTTACCAAGTTGGCATTGGTGGACTAAGCTCAAGCCTGACAGTGAAGCAAAAGCTGGTCATAAAAGAGGTGGAGCTCAAATATGATGACAGTGAGGTGAGAGATTGCATATCTACTATCTCTCCCATGTTTGGCGGTCATATCGTGGATTTCTCGCCACCAGCTACTCCCTTTACCGTTAAAAAGATACGGATATTTGGGGTAATTTCACGTCTCGCCGAAGGCTTGGAAGGTAAGAGTTTTGATGCAGAAATTTTGGACAAAGATTTGGAAGTTCTGTATAGCGCTACTTATCCGTATACTGAGTTTACTAACAATCCTTCTTGGGTAGAAGTGGAAGTTCCTGACATCGAAGTATCCGATGAATTTTATGTTCATATATATACGGACAGCCCCTATCCTGGGCTTCACATTGGTGCTGACGACAGTGTAGTCAACGAGCATTCTGACCTGACAGTCCGAACAGCAGAAGGAGTCACCCTATTAGATGAGTGGCCATACACGCCTACTCTTTGGTTCGGAGATAAAAACAAGGTTAACTGGATGATACAAGTTGTCGGCACGTATATGATGGCAGAAGGCTAATATTCGTGAAAGGCTTCTTTACAAAATATCTGCTCATTGTCTTTATCATGCTCGTGCTGGTTTTACCATGCGCCTGTGCAAAGCCAGCACCAGCACCATCTCCAGCATCATCACCTATCCCATCTCCAGCAGCGTTTGAGGTAGCATCTCTAAATGTCACGCCACTAGAGGTAATAGCTGGAGAAACAGTCAGCATCACAGCCGAAGTCAAAAATACCGGTGGTAGCGAAGGCACCTATACCACAGTCCTCACTATAAATGGAGCCAGCGTAGAGACAGAAGAGATCGCACTAGCAGCAGGGGCATCAGAGACAGTGAGCTTCTCCTTGGTGAAGGATACCTCTGGCACCTACCAAGTTAGCATCGGTGGACTAACCTCAAGCCTGACAGTAAAGCCAGCACCGGCTCCATCTCCTGCTGAGTTTTTGCTTACATCCCTTGATATTGTGCCCGAGGAGGTTGTAGCTGGCGAAGAAGCTACTATTAGTGCTCGAGTGAAGAACATCGGCGGCACCGAGGGTACCTATACCATAACGCTGTCAGTCGAAGGAGCCAAAATACAGTCAAAAGTAATCAAGTTAGCGTCCGAAATGACAGAAACGGTTTCTTTTACAGTTACCAAGGACAAGCCAGGGTCTTGCAATGTGGAGATTAATGGCTTGTCAAGTACTTTCCGGGTTCTCAAACCGGCAGAATTCATGTTTGGTAACCTCCTGATTACCCCACCAATAGCCGAAGTAAATCAAGGGCTAACCATCACCGCCGATGTGAATAATACTGGTGAAGTCGAGGACAGATATAAAGTAACACTCATAATTAACGGAGACAAGGTAGAGACAAAAGAGCTAACGATATCACCGGGGGCTATAGAAAAGACAAGCTTCGCCTTTACTAAAGATACTGCCGGTAGCTACAAGATTGAAGTTGGAAGTTTAGCCAGGCTTGTTATTGTAGTGGAGAAGGGCAATATTCTAGCGCAGTTGGCTACTGCCTATCCAGAGTTATGCCAGGAAATGCTAAAGCTGCCTGATTTACAAGAAGTAAATGACAGGGATAAGGAGGCAATTGAGGATATTGCTCAGCTAGCTTTAGATGCTAAAAATAAGCCTGCCCTTGAATCTATAATTAACGAAGGGATAAAAGACAAGAGAAAATACTGCACCCCTCTACAAGCACTCTTATGGATTGCTTATGATAGAGATTTTTATGGATATAATCCGCTCAGGAACTTCTTCATAGTGAGCTTTGTAGGCGATATTTGGAAGACTACAACCACATCAAAGAACTTTGCCTCGGAGAGATGGCTTAATTTTATAGAAGTTGCAAACAGGCTGAATTCGCCCGAGCTCATAGCAACATATATGCAGAACAATTTTTCGTACAGTTATACAATGGGAGAAGACGAGGGTATCAAGTCGGCAGAGCAGATTTTCAAAGATAAAAAGGGGGCTTGCTATGACCATGCGTTGTTTGCTGCTTATTGTTTGAAGAAAAATGGCTATGATAAAGCCTGGGGAGTAAAAGTAACATTCGATCAACTAGTTAAAGGATGCTTCATTGGTCACATCGGATGTATATATCAAGACCCTAAGGACAGTCTTTACTATTGCACGGATTTTGGAACCAAAGGCTACACGGTATACGGCCCATTCAGTTCGATAGATGAAGCAGCCAAACTTGTTTGTAAAGTGGGGAGTGGGGGAGAAGCTGGCTTAGCATCTTACAGTCTACATGATATTGACATAGAAACGGGGAAATACAAAACAACCTGGTAATCTGGTAAGCATATTCTTTTTCCCAAACTGACACATACTATTTCATGCTATATTAAGACATAAACAGGCTAGCCACTGAAGTGTTAGGGATATGACTTCAGGATTCCTCACACAATTGTCCAGATTGTACATCACAAGCGCTACTACTCCGTTTGTAATGTGATAAACCGGATAAATTGGTTACCCAAAGTAGTCAAGAGCCTGTCCATTTGATGAATCCCTTTGTCTGTTATAGTAGTCCTCATATCCCCGATTCCAATAAGCTCTCTAAGTCTCAGGTCATTCCAAATTGATTCCAGAAGCTCTTCAGGGTATTCGGGGAACAGCTTCCTCATGATGGCCATGCGACTTGTAGCCAGCCCACCCCCGGTTCCAACTCGATTTCCTGTGGCCATATCGAATGAGAGGGGATTCTCCAAAACTCTCAACACACGAATATGAAGCGGCGTTAACGCTTCGGTCAACGCTAGATAGAAAATCTTCCTGTCTTCATCGGGGGCGTCAGGAAGAAGAGAGTTAAGCATTATGGCCCGATAGACCCGCAGTTTCTCTTCGTGATAGTTCTCCATAGCGTTCTTGAAGCAACGCTCAAATAGGAAAGCATATTCTTCGGTATGGACATATCCTTCCCCAACCTGCGAAAGTTTCTCACCTAGCGCCTGAGCATCTTTTCTAAGGTCATCCAGCAATCTGCGCAGCCTCTCTTCCTTGACCTTGGGGATGTAGTCATCGATAAGAGAGCTCATGATCCCCCCTACCCCAGGTAACGCGTTGATACCAGCCTTGATAATGTTCACTACATGGTCCCTAGCTTCGGATGAAGCGATATGGCGCACCCTATTTGGCAGCTTCTGTTCTGGCGGCTCCTTGCTCATAGCTCCTTGTTCCTTTCTGGAAGACGTAACCGCGTTTTCGCTAATATTCTACCATACCATGTATTACAAAAGTTGAGAGCGCTTATCCCGGTCGCCCTCAACTTTTGTCAAAATGCACTATTGCTTGCTTTGTGCAGTAGGCACAAATAGAGGCTCTCCCAAGTGCCAGTTTTTATTTGGGAGGCCTCTTTTCTTAATTGAGAGGCGCTCTGTAGTCAAAATCTAGGCGTTCTTTTAAGGCGGCGGATGTTCTCCTCTTATTCCTTTTCTCTCTTTCAGGGATGTTAACTCAAGGGGTGGTGCTGGAGAACAAAAAAGGGAATAGCCGAACGGCTATCCCCTGAAAATGGGCACGAAAAAAGGCAAAAGCACCCCTATATCGTCCGAGGCACTTTTGCCTTGATTTCGCTCTTTACGGCTTTTTTTGAGCCAAGCTAGCCCGCCTGAAAAAGGCAAGGCTTACCCTATAGCTCCGAGCGGTTATTACCTTGTTTTTTGCTCCAGCCCTTTACCCGCTCAAGCCTTTTATCAATAGCCCGCAATTCGCTGGCACTATCGCTTGAGGACTAGCCTCAAGACGGCTTGATAGGATAGAGTAAGCCAGAGCAAGGCTAACGCCCAAAGTAAAAAGCCCACTCCGAATATAAAAGCCCGCTTATTCTATTGTCCAGAGCCTTGCCCCAGCCTGCGATACGCTAGCACTGGTCAAGTCCTGCAAGAGGTTTTACCCTCTCACTATATATATCGCCGAAAAGTCCTGAAATTCTACACTAAAACCAGCTTTTTTTGTACCTTTTTTGCCTCTCTCCAGTAGTATTGTTGCTCGCTTTTTGTAAGCTGATAACCCGCATACTTTTTATAGGCTAGCTTGACAAACCTATGAGGATAATTGTCTAACGTTAGCCTTGCCTGCAATCTAGCCACAAGGTCAACGGCATGGTCATCGGCAATTAGTTCGTGTAATGGGGTGCTATCGCCGTTGCCATCCTCTACCAGCTTGTCAAGGCGTTCCATTTTAACGGCTTTTGGGCAATCGGGATACATAAACCAGTCTTTACACTTCTCCCGTTGCGCTTTACTACAATGGCTACAGTCTATGCCGTTAATCCGCTTAAACCACTTGCGCCAGTAATCGGCTACCCCATAACAGGCTACCCGTATCAGCCCCGCTTCTGTTAACGGCTTGCCGATTAGGTCATACTTTGCCTTGACTTTAGCCATCACCAGCAAGAGGTCGTGTAAAAAGTCCTGTCTATCCTCTGGTTTTACCCGCCTGACAAAGCCTCTGGCTACCTTATAGTATAGTGCCCAGTCGCCGTTTAAGCCGTGATACCCGTTGCCGTTGCCTTGATAGCCGTTACCGTCTATGGTATATTCCTGATAGTCTAGCATTGTGGACACGCTCCCTTTGTTAGATTTGCCCTGTCTAGTTACCGCTAGGCAGGGCATCCTTTTTGCCAGCCACAAGGCAAGGCTCTGGACTTCTGATATTCAGTTGTTAAGGTACGCAGATATTCCCCATTCAGTATTGAACAAAAGGAAGGAAAGTGATATTTCAAAATGAACCTATATTTTCATCGTTTGCGGACGGGGACGTTTTCACTGGGCAGGTAGTTCCATTGTTCAAGACCCTGAGTATCGGACATGCCGGCGAAGAT
>Ga0315544_1000881_pt1 | contig 25534 bp, 21 predicted proteins | sample SalMarSW160130MG_2_FD_202543 | JGI IMG/M metagenome (GOLD analysis project Ga0315544, IMG submission 202543) | Salt marsh sediment microbial communities from the Plum Island Ecosystem LTER, Massachusetts, United States - Salt Marsh Sediment SW1601-130 ... | reverse complement strand
GCCGGTATGTGGACCATCCGTGGGGCAGCGGTAGTCTTCGTCGGCATAATTCTTTTAGGGACCGGCCCGTGGAGCTGGGCGCGACAGACGGCTGAAAAAATCGGACTGCGAGAGCCGACGAAGCCTGGTATCCTTTATGAAGACGAAACAAACTATTGTTACGTGGCCGTCAAGAGCATGGGCGGTGAACCGGAAAGGCGGGTTTTTGTTCAGGACACGCTTGTGCACAGTGAGATAGTCGGTCGGCGAGCCGAACAAGCTTCAATACACCTATGAACAGATAATAGCTGCGATAACGCATCGTTTTGCCGCTACTATCGACAAACCTTTTTTTTAGTTCTTGGGGGGGTTATGCACTGCCAAGGTATCTTGAGAGATTCTGGCCCAACGGCACAGTCGATGTGGCTGAAATCGACCCCGGTGTTACCAAAGCCGCTTTTGCCGCCTTTGAACTCGACCCGCAAACCAGAGTAAACACGATATCACTCGATGCCCGTAACTACGTCGACGGCCTAATCGAAAAACAACATCGCGGACTTGCTACCGGCAGGTACGATTTCATTTACGAGGACGCCCTGAACGACTACTGTGTTCCTTTTCAGCTCACCACAAAAGAGTTCAACGACACACTTTACGAGCTGCTTACTGAAGACGGAATCTATATGGTTGAGCTTATTGACACGTATGACAGTGCGCTGTTTCTTGGCTCTTTTGTGAGCACGCTGGAGCAGACGTTTCCCTTTGTGACCGTTATCTCGGAAAAGAACGTGAGGAGCTACGAGCGCAACACATATGTCGTAGTGGCGGCGAAACATCCTCTGGACCTTACCGATGTCTGCAGTGGTTTTGAGGTCGGTCGGGACGTGTGGTATCTAAACGATTCTGAAATGGAACAGTTACGCGAAAAATCCAAGGGGGTAATTCTTACCGACAACTACGCCCCTGTTGAAAATATGCTCGCACCGGTCTTTCTTAGAAATGTGGAAGCTCGGGCACGGAAAATCGCGGAGCGGGCAGAAAAGTACGCCGCGGAAGGGAACCTGAAAAGAGCTATGCAGAAGCTCGAGCTTTTGGCGAAAACAGACCCCGCTGTTTCCGTCAGGGCGTACCGTGTAATAGCGCTGATATTTGCCGATACAGGTAGGACAGGCCATGCATTCAGTGTTTATCGTGCCGCCATCGAGCGATTCGCAGGCCCACAACACAGAGTTGATACACTGTCGCTTCGATATAATTATGCGATGCTTCTGGCAAAAGCAGGTAACGACTCAGAAGCGGCGCAACAGCTTCAAAGCACAATAGATGTGTGCCGTCAGGTGCTCGAAGAGAATCCTGACTCAGTCGAGCCCCATATCGTGCTCGGTAATTACGCTGCGGAGAAGGGTGATTTCGCCGGAGCGGTCGAGCACTTTCAGAGGGCGGTAGACCTGCGGCCGGACAATCCGGAAAATTATGAGAATCTCGTTCAAGCGTTTGAGGCGTGGGGAAAACGAGATTCCGCAGTCCAGGCCGCTCAGGATGCAGCCGAGTATTTCTATAGTCATAGCCGGATGCAGGAAGCCGAGTACTTCAGAAATTACGCGCAGAAGATAAAATCCCAAACGAAACCTTAATTTGGCCTGCCTGCTTCTTTCGGTAACTGCCGCACTGAAGCGCCAGGCCCTGCGACATCGAGGCCTGAGTACCGTAATTATCGCCGAGCGATACTATGCCTTGGCCACGCGTTTAGGATGCTCGTATTTCGATTGTTTTTCCCGCAGAAACGTTATTCCTCTGCCTGTTACTATCTCGTGCTGCTCGTGCAGATAATCAATGTACTGCAGCATCGCCCATGCGGTGTTATTCCAGCTCATTTGGTAGCCGCGCTGGTGCGCCTGCCTTTCCATATAGAGCCGTCTTTGCTTGTGGAATAACAGATAATCCAGTGCAGCCGCAATCTGTTCGACCGACGGCTCGCCTGCATCCACCAGAATACCGCGGACGTACCGGCCCATTACCAGTCCCTCTGGGCATTCCTTGTTTGAGTATATAAGCTCCCGCGCATATCTGAATTTCGTCGCAATCGCCGCCCTTCCCGAGCCAAGCGTGTCCGCGAGCACACCGCTTGATATCTGCTGCATATTGAGATACGGCAGGAGCATTACATTCGTTGCGCCATACAATTGTATCAGCATTGCCTCGTCGAGGTAAGTATCCAAAAAGACTATATCGTAATCGTCAAAATTGGTTCCCTGCAGTTGCTTGACTCTGCACCACTTTACGTTTGCGTCTTCAAGGGCCTTTGAAACAGAGGCCTGAAAGTCTCTGTACGGTTTACCGTCTTCGTAACGCATAAAGTCCGGATGGCACTCGCCTGCGATGAGGTACACTATTTTCTTGCGCTGCTCGGGTGTGCACGACTCCTCGAGAAACCGGCCGAAGCCGCGTATGCCGTATTCGATTCCTTTGTCAGGCGACAAAAGCCCCAGTGTCGTTATCAGGAAGCGATTCTCAAGGCCGAACTGTTTCTTGATGTCCAGCCGGTCGAAATGCGACGGGTGATGCATTCGTATCCCGTGGTCGATGTGTTTGAGCTTGCTGTGTTCGATGTTGTAGGTGTCCGATTCGAGTATGTCGATGGCGCTTTCGGTGGTTACAACTACGCCGTCGCAGATTTTCGCGAGTTTCTTGATAACTATTTTCTGGTGCTCGTTCGGATTATCAAGAACCGTGTGCAGATAAGTCAGGGTTGTCAGCTTCGCGGCGGTAAATGCCCTGGCCATTAGGATATAATTTGTTCCCTTGCCTTGTCCGTTGTCCACGTCGGGGTCCAGGCCGTATTCGTGCTGCAAAAGCACTACGGTCGGATAAGTGCTCTCCTTGGCTCGTGTAATTATGTCCTTTGTCGTATGAACCCACGACTGCGGGCTGAACTGGTCGATGACGAGGTCCACCGGGATATTATATGGGCCGTTTCCGCTGTCTATCGCCGCAATGCGAATGTTGCCCACCTCGCCGGTAAAATGTGACAGCGCGTTGGCTAAGTTCTTTGAAAACGTCGCTATGCCGCATCGCCTCGGCGGATAAGTGCTGACTATCCGGATATTGTACGGCATATGATATCTCTGCCCGAAAAATTGAGGTTGTTACATGGTAATTCTTGAAGCTATTAGAACAAAGCGCACGGCTAAAGTCAAGCTGTTTCGATATACCGTGTGTTGTTGTGAGTGGCTATTTTCCTGCCTTTTTGGTTTTGGCGGTCTTTTTTCTGCCGAGGATTTCGTCGGCCTGTTCGGCTGATTCGGGCGGCCATTGTCCCTCAGACTGCAGTTGCTGCAGTTTGTCTTTTTGCTTGATGCTGACAATCGTTCGGCATTTTGGGTACCTGTTACAGCCTAGGAACGGACCTTTGCGACTGTGTCTTACTACAAGCTCGCCTCGGCCACACTTATGACATTTTATACCCGTTGGCTCGGGCGCCTGCTTGGGAGGAGCGATATTACCCTGTTTGTCCAGCTTCACTATAGTTTTGCAGTTGGGATAATCGCTGCATCCGAGAAAGCTGCCGAATCTGCCGCTCCTGTGCACCAGCGGTTTGCCGCAGTTCGGACAGTTGTGCTCGCTTACCTTCTGCTCGACCATTTTTCCTTCCTTGTCACAGGACCATGTGAATTTGCACTCCGGGTATGCGGAGCAGCTTAGGAATCTGCCTTTTCTCCCGAAGCGATAAACCAGTTTTTCGCCGCAGACCGGGCATTCGTATTCGCTCGGCGTTACCTCTGCCCTGGCGTGCTTCATTTGCGCAGTGGCGGTATCGAGATTTGCCTTGAACGGCCCGTAAAACTCGCTCAAAACGCGGATCCAGTCTAAGTGCTGTTCCTCGATTTTGTCTAACTGCTCCTCCATATATCTTGTAAAGGCCACATCCATTATTTTGGGGAAGTATTCGCTTAGCTTGTCGGTTACCACCTCTCCCAGATCTGTGGCGTAAAGTTTTCTTTCTGTCTGCTCGACGTATCCCCTGTCCTGGATAGTGCTGATTATGCTCGCATACGTGCTTGGCCTGCCGATGCCTTCCTTTTCCAGCGCCTTTACCAGCGACGCCTCGGTGTATCTGGCGGGCGGCTTTGTGAAATGCTGCTCTGCCTTGATATCCACTGCCGCCAGTTCCTGCCCGATTTTTACTGCCGGCAGCTGCTGCTCATTCGATGCAACCAGCCATACCTTTGTGAACCCGTCGAATACGAGCACACGCCCGCCGGCCTTGAACCGGCATAGACCGATTGGCGTCTCGGCCGCAATATCCAGATTCGTAACGTCCCATTTTGCAGCCGACATCTGGCACGCGACAAACCGCCGCCAGACAAGGTCGTAAAGCTTATACTGTTCTATGGAAACCAGCGGCTTGATGTCTTCCGGCGTCAGGTCCACGTCCGTCGGCCGAATCGCCTCGTGTGCCTGCTGCGCGCTCTTTTTTGCGGCAAATACGTTCGCCTTCGTCGGCACATACTCGCTGCCGAAGCGCCTGCCGATGAATCCCCTCGCCTCATTTACCGCCTCAGGCGAAAGATGCGTGCTGTCTGTTCTCATATACGTGATAAGCCCGAGTGAGCCCATCTCCGACCCGAGGTCGACGCCTTCGTATAACTGCTGTGCTATTATCATTGTGCGCTTTGTTGAGAAGCCCAGCCGATTCGATGCCGCCTGCTGTAAAGTCGACGTGATAAAAGGCGGCCCAGGCCGGGACGACGATTCTTTCCTGTCAACATTGCCGACCTTGAATTTTGCGTCCTTGACCGACTCTAAAATGCGATTTGCCTGCTCACTGTTCGATGCCTTGAAATTCTTATCGCCTATCTTATAAAGCTCCGCCTTGAAGGCGTTGTGCTCGGCGAGCCACTGGTTTTGTTGCTCAACAGTTGGGCCTTTTTGGTCTGGTGCGCCTGACCGTCGCTTCGATTTTGACTCTGTCGCGGCCTCGATGAAGCTTTGCCACTCCCGGCTGTAATCGCTGTCGAGCTGAGTCGTGAATACTGAGGGTATGAGCCAGTATTCCTCCTGTTTGAAGCCGCGGATTTCACGCTCCCGCCCGACGACAATTTTGGCCGCAACCGACTGCACCCGCCCAGCGGAAAGTCCTCTCGCGACCTTTTTCCACAAAAGCGGGCTTATCTGGTAGCCCACAATCCGGTCGAGTATCCGTCTTGCCTGTTGTGCCATTACCTTGTCGATGTCAATCCGCCCGGGTTTGGCAAATGCCTGCTTTATGGCCGACTGGGTTATCGCGTTGAATATAACTCGATAAACCCTCTCCTTCGGCAGGCCCAGAATCTGCGCTAGATGCCACGCAATCGCCTCACCCTCCCGGTCGAGATCGCTCGCCAGATATACGTCACTGCACTTCGCTGCTGCCGCCTTGAGAGATGAAACAACTTTTTTCTTGCCGGCCGATATCGTATAGGTCGGCTCGAAACCGTTTTCTATATCCACGCCGAAATTTTTTGCGGGCAAATCGCGCACGTGCCCCATCGACGCCTTAACGTCAAAGCCCGGCCCTAAATATTTGTTTATTGTCCGCGCCTTGGCCGGCGATTCCACTATCACAAGCGATTTACTATTTGTGCCTGTCTTTGCCATATATTGAGCCCACTTTTCACTATAGCGCTGACACCAAAGCCGTTACTGCTTATCGAAGCTTCCGGCAGTGTAGGTCAAAGACAAATAAAGATGCTGCCGGGAATTGTCAAGAAAAACAATTTTTGCCTCCGCCTGCGCAGGGCTGGCGGGAGGCACAAAAAGATTTCGTCTTGAGATAGATTAGACTTCGCGTTTTGTATACGATATCGGGAGGCGTGTAAAATCAGCTTGCCGGGACGAAAGTCCACCTCCCTTAAGAAATGTTCCGGAAAAGGTTTAATCTCACTTATGCCGGGCAGGAAGTATCGAGACCCGGAACGGTCCTTTATTCAACGTCCACTCTGCATAACAGGTCGTAGCCGAATCCCCAAGACAAGCGTTAGTCAATGGGGCCGCTCGGCGTATACCCGAGCCTGGTCCATACGCCTAACTGTATGTAATATAAATCCTTATTGCCCGGCTGAGGGTAAGGAACTGTACGGCCTGCGGCAGTATCCCAGTGACTCTCCTTGGTTAGATTATCAACCCACTTGCGATAATCAGTATGCGTATCTGCGAAAGATAGTGCCACACCCATACCGTGTCGCTTTGGCGGCGGGTCCCACCAGGATTCCTCATTATACATCACACCATAACTACCTGCCCCAGACTCACCTTCGCACAGGAAGACAATTCTGTCGGTTGGATGCTTAAGCTGATTCAGATTTCTAACCTTAGTCGGAGGATTACCAAACAACGACCCACCAAAGCCATTCATCGAGTCAGCTATGGTGTAAGAGATATATTCACTTTTAGCAGTTGTAGGACAGACATACCCCCCGAAGTCTTTGATATATTTCCACAGCACTCCACAGGCGATGGCGTGTTCCCAGTCCGCCTTGGTGCGGTCGACGGCGGCGATGAGACTTGTGTAGTTGTGGGGGGGTAGTTTCGACCCATCCGACGGCAGAGTGGCTGTATTCCATAGATGGGGCCGCTCGTACCAGCCGGGGCCGCAACTTTGGGTTGTAGAACACGACGCTAAATGAGAGTAATATATATCGCTGGCCGGTATCTTGCCGTCGTTTTCCTCCGCATACATCTGCCACGCGGCTGTTAGCTGCCTGAGGTTGTTAAAACAGACCGCGCGTTTTCCCTGCTCCCTGGCGCGGTTCAGCGCCGGCAGTAATATCGCCATTAATAGCGCAATAATCGCGATTACCACCAGAAGCTCGATTAGTGTAAATCCTTCGTTTTTCCTGTTTTTGTTCATACACTTCAATCCTCGTACATACTCAACGGTCAATCTATTTCAAAAAAGCAGCGAACGCATTATATCAAAACCCCCACACTGCCGCAAGTCTTAAAATCAACATATACCAATATGGCGGCTATGGGCACTCGGAACAAGCAAGCCCGTCATCCGCCTTCTATAATATAAAGTCCCGAATTGCCTTGTTTTGTTACAGCATCAGCCCCGATTTTTGCGAATTTTCCCAAAAATCACTAAAATAGGGTGTAACAAGTAGCGTTCCGTCTGGACTATATACTGTAGTGGAGATAGATGGGTTCTGTACTGCAAAAAGTAAACCTTGAGTTGATTCGCCGGGCCCAGCGAGGCAACAAGGAGAGTATTGAGCAGCTTTCCGAACAGGTTAGAGAACATTTATTCGGGTATATTTACCGGCTGACACTTGATTACGACCTCGCCCAGGACCTCTTACAGGATACTATAATCTATATGATCCAGTCACTTGACCGACTCGAATACCCGGAGAAGTTTTGGAAATGGATATTCAGGACTGCGCTTGGAAAAGTGCAGCATTACAATCGGAAACTGAAATGGCGAAGAAAAGCTGAGTCGTCCGAATATGAGCAGATGCGTACGCACTATCAATCCTCTGCCAATTGCAACGATGGTCTGACCGAACTGTTGCGAAAAGAGCTGTCCGACGCAGTATTCAAGGCGATGAAGCGGCTCAAATTCAATTATCGAAACATACTTGTTCTGCGCTGCTTCGAGAATCTTGAGTATTCTGAAATAGCGGAGATGCTGGATGTGTCCGAACTGCAGTCTCGGGTCTTGTTTTACCGTGCGAAATCCTCGCTGCGGAAGCAACTCGCCAGCGACGGCATCGGCAGCCGATATTTCCTTCTCGTCCTTGCCCTGTTTGGTCTGGCTACCAGTTCAGCCAAAGCCATATCCACCACTACAATTAGCGCCTCCTATCTCCAAGTGGGCTTGCCGGCAACGCTATTGGGTTCCACGTCGTTGAAAGTCGGCTTGGCGGTAACCGCCGAGATGGTAGCGATTGCATTGGCTCTGCCCGTCCAAATGTTCCTTTATGTACTGGGTATTGCCTGCCTTTCCGGACTATTCATTTTTCTCATTTGCCTTGTCACCGACCGCAAGAGTTAACTCGGGGCGTTGCTGTATAGCACAACTTAGGCCGTCGATGTGCGCTGCAGCAAATCACAAAGAAGCGGCTTTAGATTTCGGATGGCGTTTCCGCGGTGGCTGATGGCGTTTTTCTCTTCCCGGCCAAGCTGAGCAACCGTTTTATTGAGTGTTGGCACAAAAAAAATCGGGTCGTAGCCGAAGCCGTTTTCGCCGATTTCGTGCTCTGCGATAAGCCCCTCCAGAGCTCCCTGCGTCTCGAGCAGGACCTTTTCAGGACTTGCCCGCCGTCCTTCTGGCGGGCTTGCCAAGCACAGGCAGCACACGAATCGGGCCGTCCTTTTTCCCCTTGGAACGCCTTTTAGAAGCTCCAGGACCTTGGTCATATTCTTATGGTCGAGAAGCTCCCGGTCCGCCTCTTTTTCACCGGAAAATCTCGCGCTTTTTACTCCCGGCTCACCCCCGAGCGCATCAACAACCAGTCCCGAGTCGTCTGCCAGTGTCCAAAGCCCTGTGGCTTTCGCATAGCCCAGTGCTTTCTTGCGGGCGTTTTGGGCAAAGGTTCTGCCGTCCTCTTCAATTTCTGGAATATTCGGGAAATCCGCCAAGCCCACCCAGTCGATATCGCCAGCCAGCATCAGGCGTATTTCTGCCAGCTTTCCCGGATTGGTGCTGGCAACAAGTATCCTGCGTCTTTTCACGTGCTATCCTGCCCGGCTCATCAGCTTCTTCAGAAGTGCCCGCTGGAAGTGCAGGCGATTTTCGGACTGGTCGAAGATGACCGAGCTGGGCGACTCTACGGCCTCGTCGGTGATTTCGCAGCCGCGATGCGCGGGCAGACAGTGCATAATTTTTGCGTTCGCAGGGGCATTTTTCAGCAATTCTGAGTTGACCTGGAAGCCCTTAAACGCCTCGGTTCGCTTTTGTTTTTCGTTTTCCAGTCCCATACTGACCCAAGTGTCGGTATAGACAATATCGGCTCCTGCAACCGCCTCGTTGGGATTGTTTGTAACCGAGACAGTACCGGCTCGTATGGCGTTTACCTTTTCGACCGTGCCCCAGTCAAGCTCGTAGCCGGCTGGCGATGTGACAATCAGCTTCATTCTGAATTTCACCGCGGCAAAAGCCAGCGACCGCGCGACGTTATTGCCGTCGCCGATAAATGTGACCCTGGCGTCTTCGAGCTGGCCGAGATGCTCTTTTATAGTGAGCACATCCGCCATTGCCTGGCACGGATGTGACCAGTCCGTAAGCGCATTTACCACCGGCACGGTCGCATACTGTGCGAGCTCGGTTACGGTCTCGTGCTCAAACGTCCGTGCCATTATGCCGTCAACGTATCGGCTGAGCACCCTTGCCATATCTTTAATCGGCTCGCGTTTGCCGATACCGCCTATGTCTTCGGGTCTAACGAAAATGGCGCTTCCGCCCAGGTCCGTCATCGCCACGTGAAAGCTCACCCGCGTCCGCAAGCTGGGTTTCTCGAACAGCATCGCCAGCACCTTGCCTGCCAGGCACACATCCCGCCCGCCCTGCTTGTACAGCTTCTTCAACTTGCTGCTGGCGTCTAACAGCTCTTTCAGCTCTTCAACGGAACAATCGTTTATGCACAAAAAATGCTTCATTCCTTCTCACTCAGGACGCTGTTGAGGATACTTATCGCCTCATCAATCTGCTCTTTTGTGACAATCATCGCGGGCATAAACCGCAGCACCGTATTATTCGTGCAGTTAATCCGCAGCCCCTTCGCAAGGCACTTATCAACTATCTCGCCGCCCGGCCCAGTCAACTGCACGCCAATCATCAGCCCTATCCCTCTCACTGAGTCGATTATTGGGTGTTTTTGCTTAAGCTCGATAAGTTTACTTTTGGCATACTCGCCCATTTTAACGGCATTTTCAAGCAGGTTGTCTTCCTCGATCGCCTCGATTACCGCGATACCGGCTGCGCATGCGAGACAGTTCCCGCCGAACGTCGATGCGTGCTTTCCGGGCACTAATTTCGCCGCCACTTCTTCTTTAGCCATCATCGCGCCTATCGCCACACCGCCGCCGAGCGCCTTGGCCATCGTCATAATATCCGGCTCGACGTCAAAATGCTGATACCCGAACCACTTGCCCGTTCGCCCGATTCCCGTTTGCACCTCGTCGAGTATCATCATCGCGCCGTTCTCGTCACACAATTCTCGAATCGCCTCGATGTAATGCTTTGTCGCAACGTTTATTCCGCCTTCGCCCTGAATCGGCTCTATCATCACGGAGCAAACCTCATCGGTAAACGCCTCTTGGAGCGCCTTTACGTCGTTGAATGGCACGTAGATAAAACCGGGCAGAAGCGGTAAAAAGCCCTCATGATACTTTGGCTGCGCCGTCGCCGTAACCGTTGCAAAAGTCCTGCCGTGAAAGCTGCCCTGGGCGGTAATGAATTTGTATTTACCTTCTGCCGTCGCCAATCGCGCCAGCTTAAGAGCCGCTTCATTGGCTTCTGCGCCGCTGTTGCAGAAAAAGCATTTACCCCCGAAAGCACGTTCGCTCAGTAGTTTCGACAGTATGCCCTGCTGCTCGGAGTAAAACGTGTTGTCTATATGCAGAAGCTGCCCCACCTGTTTGCGCAGTGCCTCGACCACTTTCGGATGGCAGTGCCCGATGCCGCTGACCGCCCAGCCGGGGAACATATCCAGTATCTTGTTGCCGTCGGCGTCGTGCATATAGCAGCCCTGGCCCCGGACAATCACACGCGGCAGCCGGCCATAATTGGCAATCACGTATTTTTTATAAAGCTCAATCGTTTCCTGCGTTGTCATTTTTTCTCTCTGGTTTCACTTCACGATTTCCGTTCCAACGCCTTTGTCCGTATATATTTCCAGCAGCAGAGAATGTTCGATGCGTCCGTCGATTATGTGCGACTTCTTCACGCCGCCTGCCAGCGCAGTTAAACACGCCTCGACTTTCGGGAACATCGCATCGGTGATAATTTTCGCTTCAATCATTTCCTTGATTTGCGCCTCGTTCAAGCTCGATATCCAGCTATCCGGGTCGTTAATGTCTCTGCGTATCCCGTGGGTGTCGCTTACCATCACCAGTTTCTCGGCCTCGGCCGCAGCGGCGACTTTGCCTGCAGCGCTGTCGGCGTTTACGTTGAGATTACCGCCTGAGCGGTCTTTTGCCACCGATGCAATCACCGGTATTGTCCCGTCTATGCACAGCGTTTTGAGGAGTTGGCCGTTTACCTCGACGACCTTGCCGACTAAGCCGAGGTCGATTTTGCGTCCGTCGGCGCCATCGAGCCGGAGCGGCTCGGCAAAAAGCACGCAACTGCTCAAGCTGTGCAAACCCATCGGCCGGCAGCCAAGCTCGGCCAAAGCCGAGCACATCGGCTCATTTATGCCGTGCACCAGCGTGTGCTCGACTATCCGCAGCGTCCGCTCGTCGGTATATCGTCTGCCCTGAACCCACACCGGCTCTAAACCCGCTTCGTTCATCGCCCGTGTTATCGCCTTGCCGCCGCCGTGAACGATAATCGTCCGTATCCCGACCGTCGCCATAAACGCAACATCGGTCAGCAGCTTCTTCTGCAGGCAGGCATCATCAAGGACGCTGCCGCCCAATTTCACCACCACTATCTTGCCACGGAACTTGCGAATATATTCCATTGCCTCAATCAGCCCGTGGGCCTTGGTTATTGCTTCCTGCACACCCGTATCTCCAGAAAGTAACCAGATTGAAAGTCGTAAGCATAAGTTTGCGCTCGGCGCGCGTCAACTCATTATTTATCCGGTCGTTGCTGGCGAAAAATCGGTTTTACAGGCAACCTTTTGTTGCTGCTGCACGTATTAAAATTGAGGATTGATATGATGAGATCCAAAGGGCAGATACTCGTAGTGTTGCTGGTTGTTCTTGCAATTCTTATCGTGCTCGTGGGCCGGCGCGCTGTTTCTTTCAAAGGGAACAACCAGGTGAATGCCTCGCAAGCCCAGGGTAATATAGCGGACCTGAACGAATGCGAGAGAGCAATCTTTGCCGCCGGCTGTTTCTGGCACGTCCAGTTCGAATTCGACAAGGTTTCCGGTGTCGTTGCCACAACCGTTGGTTACACAGGCGGCACGACTGAAAATCCCACCTACAAACAGGGCTGCACTCACAAGACAGGGCACGCCGAGGCCGTCGAAATATACTATGACCCCAACAGGGTAAGTTACGAGAAGCTGCTCGACGTCTTTTTCGAGAACCACAATCCCACTACGAAGAACCGCCAGGGCTTCGATATTGGCACGCAATACCGCTCGGCGATTTTCTATTGTAATCCCGAACAGAACAAGGCCGCACTGACTAAAATCGATGAGCTTTCAAATTCGGGCGAATTCTTTCGCCCGATTGTCACCGAGGTCAAACCCGCCGGCCCGTTTTACAGGGCCGAAGAATATCACCAGAAGTATTTCGAAAAGAGCAGTATCTTCTCCTGCCCGATTTTCTGAACCCGTGATGAACTCAGAACTTTGACGCCATGCCGATAAAACTGGGGTGATCTTGCGAGGAAAGCTGCACAGGCCCTTGATTAACTTTTTTTGGGGCCTTGTTTAATTGAGTGGCTTAAAATAGCTTATTAAGTCGAAAACACAAATTGCAGTAAATGTTTGTTGCGTTACTCCTGCTGTTCCTCGTCGCTGTCGTTTTCGTTGTCGTCGGCGAGTGCTTCGCTGAGTTCCTGGGCCTCGGCATCGGTTTCACTCTCGATGAGCTGGCCCTTCTCTTTTAGCTCGGCGCAGACGACGCAGTAACGCGCCCAGGGTATGGCCCTTAGCCGGGCCTTGGGAATTGGTTCACCCCTACCTTCGCAGGTGCCGTATGTCCTCTCTTCAATCCTTGCCAGCGCATCGTTTATCTCTGTTAGAATTTTCTTTTCGCTGTCCATCAGGTCCAGAGCGAATTCCTGCTCGAAATTATCCGAACCGGCATCAGCCATATGGAAGGGCATACTCGACAGCTCGCTTCGTTCCTTCTTGAAGGTCTCGTCTTCTATAGTATTGACGTTGCCGAGTATTTCGCTGCGCTTGGCCATTAACAGTGCCCGGAATTTTTCTATTTCCACGGCCGTCAACGTGCTTTTACGGGTTTTGCTGCTTTTCTTCTTTGCCATTTCCTACGGACCTTTATGGCTGAGCTTGAATGCTGCACCACGCAGACAAACAAAAAATCAGGATGCAAGATTATATACTTCTCTTGTCGGCCCACAACTAAATTCCGCTGGGCAAACTCAATTTCTTTCGACAATAACACCGCCCCACTTTCCCAAAAACGAGCTGGATGTGACAATTTTCCTCTTTTACAGGTGGGATTAGAAAAGCCGCGAGCTGTCCAGAAGCAATGTTACCGGTCCGTCATTGATGCTTTTTACCTGCATATGCGCGCCGAAAACCCCCTTTGCAACACTAAGCCCCCGTTCGGCTATTAGTTTTGCTGTCATCTCATACAACCGTTCGGCAAATTGTGGCTCGCCGGCGGCGTCAAACCCGAGCCGGCGGCCCTTGCGGCAGTCGCCGTGAAGCGTGAAATTGCTGACCAGCAGAATTTCCCCGCCGACATCCTGAACGCTGCGATTCATTTTTCCCGCTTCGTCTGCGAATATCCGCAGCCCGGCGATTTTTCCCGCTATGAACTCCGCATCCTTGTCGCTGTCGTCCCTGCCAACGCTCAGAAAAACAAGCAGACCATTGCCGATTTGGCCTGTAATCCGGCCGTCTGCCTCCACGCTTGCGCTCGATACTCTTTGTATTACTACCCGCATACTGGCGGATTATAGCCGATGGCGGCCTATAATAAAATCCCGTCTGGAGATAAATCAGCCCACCGAAGCGGGGCGGAAAATCACGTATATACAGAAATTTAGTGGGCAAGCCGGCCCCCTCTTTGGCCGATATTCGACAACGAATCAGGGATAAAAAAAATGTCCAGTCAGATGCTTGATACGAACCAAAACCTCAACCGTCAGGTTCACGCAGAGGAACTATCGGGCCTTCCTGTTGACACTTCTGTTTTGTTTTCGGACCATAAAGGAAGATACAGGCGACGAATCGAAAAACGCCAGAGGAAGATGCTTGCTAAGCTCGGTTTTCTTGCGCCGTTTCTTGAGCCTGGTGAAAAAATTCTGCACGTTATATCCGGCTGTTCGCCCATATCATATGTCGAACAATTTCTTAAAGGGGCTTTGCTCTACCTGATAAAGCGCTCCTTATTTATCGTTACCAACAAGCGCATCCTTCATGTCCCGACCACGCCGCGACTGTCCTACCGTGGCTCAATTGCACAAATCCTGTATGCCGATTGCATGAGATTGCATATCAGGTTTTCAACGCTGATTGCCAGGTACAAGAGTGGTCGAGTCGAGAAATTCCCCTGTGTCAGCTTCAGGGGCCGAAGGAAAGCCAGGGCGCTGCTCAGGAATATGTCTCGTGAAGGTCGACCAAGTGATGCATTTGAAAGGGCACACCTTTGCCCGCGATGCACTCAACCACTTATAAGAAACTACTACACCTGTCCGCACTGCTCGCTGGTGTTCAAGAGCAAAGCATGTGCCAGAGCACTGTCAATCATCTTTCCCGGAGGCGGATACTTTTATACCCGTCATCCCCTGCTCGGCATTCTTGATTTAGTTATGCAGACCCTTTTTGTGCTTCTGCTGGGCGCGATTCTTGTGGCCTTTTTTATGACGCCACCGGGCCACCAGCAACAACAACTCAAACATGCCATCTTGACTTGTGCGATTGTTCTCGTTTTCGAGAAATTGGTCGCGGTGCTGCACGCACACAATTTTGTCGATGAATTCATACCGAAGCACCGGCACGTTGAGGAGCAAGCGGACGGAGCAGCGGCTTACAGTTCTTTGCCCAGGCCGGAGGAAATGCTCAGCACCGGCTGGCGCTCCCGTTAATCTGTTTTGCCCTCTTGATACTCTCACACAGAACGGATTCCCTTGACCATCAGCGACAAGACGCCTCCAAAAGCGGCTTGAAAGTCACGGTGTTTGCTGTTATAGTTCCCTCCATAAGCTTCGATTCCATAGGAATAAGGATACTCGAATGAAACTTGACCCCATGAAAATGAAGAATTGGGAGATAGCCGAAGCGGCTGAGGAGAATATCAAGCCCATTTTCCAGTTGGCTGAGGAGATGGGGCTGCAAAAAGATGAACTGCTGCCGGCCGGTTACACCCTGGGCAAGGTCGATTTTACTAAGGTGCTCGACCGGCTAAAGGATGCTCCCACAGCCAAATATATCGATGTTACCGCAATTACGCCGACCCCCTTTGGCGAGGGTAAAACCACGACTACGCTCGGGCTTGTTCAGGGCCTTGCCAAATGCGGCAAAAGGCCGGTTGGCGCGATTCGCCAGGCAAGCGCAGGCCCAACTTTCAATATCAAAGGCGGTGCGGCCGGCGGCGGCCTCGCCCAGTGCATACCACTGATTCCGTTTTCAATTCGGCTGACCGGGGACATCGATTCCGTCACTAATGCGCACAACCTGTGTATGGTCGCGCTAACCGCCAGGATGCAGCACGAAAGAAACTATGACGACGAGCGGCTGGCAAAAAGAAAACTTCGCCGGCTGGATATCGACCCCGATTCCGTCCAAATCGGCTGGGCGATTGACCTTTGTGCCCAGTCGCTTCGCAATATCAGAATAGGTATGGGCGGCAAAACCGACGGCTACGAAATGGATTCCGGCTTTCAGATTTCAGTCTCCAGCGAGGTTATGGCGATACTGGCGATTGCGAAGAATCTCAAGGATTTTCGCAAACGTATCGCGAAAATGGTGGTGGCCAAAGACCGAAAGGGCAATGACATAACAACTGCCGACCTCGAGGTTGACGGCGCAATGACCGCCTGGATGCTCGATGCGCTGAATCCCAACCTGCTTCAAACTATCGAGGGCCAACCTGTCTTTGTTCACGCAGGCCCGTTTGCGAATATAGCCATCGGCCAAAGCTCCGTAATCGCGGATCTCACCGGTACCAGGCTGGGTGATTATCACGTTACCGAAAGCGGCTTTGGCACCGATATCGGCTATGAAAAGTTCTGGAACCTCAAATGCCGAATCTCCGGGCTGCGCCCCGACGCCGTGGTTATAGTCGCAACGATTCGCGCGCTGAAAATGCACGGCGGCGGCCCGCCGGTAAGGCCGGGTGCTTCGCTGAGCGAAGAGTACTCCAGAGAGCATATCGAGTTGTTGGAAAAGGGCTGTGAAAACCTCATCGCCCATATCAATATCGTCAAAAAAAGCGGCATCAGACCGATAGTATGCATAAACAGCTTCTGCACCGACACCAAAGCCGAGCATAACCTTGTCAAAGAAATCGCCGAACAAAACGGCGCGGTTGCCATTGTCTCGAACCACTGGCTAAAAGGCGGCGATGGAGCGGTTGAGCTGGCACAGGCCGTAATCGATGCCTGTCAGCAGAAGAACGATTTCAAATTTCTGTATGATTCGGATGTCCCCCTGCGAAAACGCATAGAGCGTATCGCCACGGAAGTCTACGGGGCCAATGGTGTATCATACGCGGAGGTTGCGCTGGAGAAGATAAAAGCACTGGAGGCCAACCCTGAGACGCAAAACTTCGGCACCTGTATGGCAAAGACACATCTGAGCTTGTCCTACGACCCGGGTTTTAAGGGTATGCCCATCGGCTGGCAGTTACCCATAAGGGACGTGCTCGTATACAAAGGCGCTGAATTTATTGTGCCCCTGGCCGGCGAGGTCAAATTGATGCCGGGCACCGGCTCGGACCCGGCCTTTAGACGTGTCGATGTTGATGTAAAAACCGGCAGGGTAAAGGGATTGTTCTAAGCACCGCCACAACGAGAGGAACGCGATGGCAGCGAAGGTTATAGACGGAAAACAAATTGCCGCTGATATGCGGGCCCGGCTTAAAGCCGAAGTTGCCGAGCTTGCCAGAAAGGGCATTGTGCCCGGACTCGGTGTGGTGCTTGTCGGCGATGATCCCGCATCGAAGTCATACGTAACAGCCAAGCAAAAGGCCTGCGAGGAAATCGGTATCTATTCGGATGACAACCGCCTGCCCGCCGATACGTCGCAGGAAGAGCTGATCTCTCATATCGACCGGCTGAATAAGGACAAAAAAATTCACGGCATTTTAACCCAGTTGCCTTTGCCCGGTCATATTGATGAAATCGCTGTGCTTCTCAAAATAGACCCCGCCAAGGATGTGGACGGCTTTCATCCCATAAACGTCGGTAAAATGGTAACGGGTCACAAGGCGTTTCTGCCCTGCACGCCGCACGGTGTTGTGCAGCTTTTGATTAAGAGCGGCGTCAAAATCGAAGGCGCTGATATTGTAATCGTCGGCCGAAGCAACATCGTCGGAAAGCCCCTGGCAAATATACTCATACAGAAAAGCCCGATGGGCAATGCGACCGTAACAATTTGTCACACTCGAACCAGAAATCTCGCCGACCATACGAGAAGGGCTGATATCATTGTTGCCGCTGCCGGACACCCCAACACCATCACTGCTGATATGATAAAAGATGGCGCGGTGGTCATTGACGTGGGCGTTAACCGCGTTGAGGACTCCACGAAAAAGTCTGGTTATCGCCTTGTCGGCGACGTTGATTTCGAGAATGTAAAGGAAAAGGCCTCGCTGATAACCCCGGTTCCCGGCGGTGTGGGGCCGATGACGATAACTATGCTGCTCTATAACACCGTCGAATCAGCAAAACGTTCCGCGGGCCTGTTGCAGTAGCTCGTCCCGGAAGATTTGCGCACAACCGTCTTTATCCTTCGACCGAATTTGGTTCAGCCGCTGGCGAAGTTTCCGTTGTTTCATTGGGTTCCACGGCCCCCTCTTCCTGTTTTTCTTCAGGCGGCAAATCCTCCACCAGGTCCGAAAGCGGCTTGACCAGATTCTCTGCGCGGTAAGTTGGCAGCCGATAAACCCATCTCTTGTGTGTATCTGAGAATTCCTCCGCGGCGTCACGGGCGAGCAGCTTGGCCTCCTTTACTTTTAGCTGTTCTTCCGACTCGACTTCGCCCTGTGTTTTCGTCACGGGTGTTTGGTCCTCGAATTCCGCGTCGCATTTGGCAAACCATCTGTCATTCTCCTTTGCCAGCCAGAAGGTGTAAACCGTGGAATCGTTCAGCCGGCAGATGTATCTTCTGTCGAATTTCAAATTCGTCTGCGATGATTCGGTGTTGACGTCGTCAAATCTTAGGTTTGCCAGGGCCGTAAAGACCCTGTCGGCGACGTTTTCCTTCAGCTTTTTTCCTTCAGGCGGGTTGTCGAGCGATATCTTATTCTCGTCGTCGCCGGACCTGAGCACGTAGGTTTCGTCGGGATAGCTGACCGTTACTGATTTTATGTTTTCCCTGGCCATGTTCGTGAGCAACGGGTCAATATAGTCCATTGACTGGTTTTTAATCCAGACCGGCTCCGACGTTAAATAGACCCTGTTGTCGGTAACCTGTCTGACGTAAGTGCCCCGGCCCTGTTCTTTCGGCTGGCTGATGACAACACCCGTTAACAGGGATGAATCCGCCTTGTAGAATTTCACCACGTTTCTTGCACTCTCTTCGTCAACGCCGAGGTCCTTGAAATTGGCGGGATTTTCGCTGTACAGTTCTGTAGTCTGTATGTCCAGGCAGGAGCTGATAAGTTTATTTATTTCATCCGTCTTGGCGGGATAGTTGTCTTTACTTGTCACCAGGAAGTCGGTACGTCGTCGAGTCAGTATCACCTGGTTACTGCCTGTGCCTATCGTTGTGCTTGCTATCTGGTCGGGGTCGAGTCCCTGGATAAGATAAGACGGGACGGTTGCGGTAACACGCACTGTGCTCGAAAAATTCGTTACTGCGATTGCCAGTACAACCATAACGAAGGCCGCAAAACCAAGTATCGTAAGATTGCGGTTACTCATATCACAGACTCCTGCTCTTTGGCCACGCCTTATGCGTCGCTTGCGTGACTTATGTAGTGTCTTTTCATAACGCTTCGCCGCACGCCGAGTGCTACCGCGATTAGCAGTATCGCAGCCGGCGCAAGCAGCATATTAAAGGCCCGCAGCTTGTTGCCGAGCCGCTCAATGCGCTGGCGCTTCTGCATTCTCACCTCTCGCAGTTGACGCCGGGCATTGAGTTTCTTGAGTTCGATGTCTCGTGTCTTCTGGACTATCGAGCTTCCTATGATTCGTTTTTCCTCCTCGCTTGTCGAGGTGACTAACTTTCTCAGCTCATCTTCGAAGCCGGCGATTTCGGTATTAAGTTTGGCGACCTCGTCGGCGGTTTCGGCATCGGCCTTGGCTTCGATTGCATCGACGACGGTAAAAGGCCTCTGGAAATTGCCCCGCGACCTGATTGAAATAAGGTCGCTCGAACCGCCAAGCTCATCAATGGCGTTCATCAGCAGTGTGCTGTTGTCGCCCACGATAATCGTGCCGAAGATGGGGTTTTTCTGATAAGCCATTCCGTCGCTTATGAAGTCGACGTCCGAGAACACAACGACTGCGCAATCCTCAGCCGACTCGGTAAGCCCCGTTATTTGCACCTTGGTCTTTTCAGGTTTGGCCGTATCGTTCGCATCTTCAGGGTTCTTCTTCGAATCCACCTGTACTTCGATGCCGTCCGGAAAGCTGCTTTTGAATTTTCCGCTCAGCAGGTATCCCATCGCCACGGGCTTTGTGCCGTCGGTGAAGCTGTCCATAAGAGATTGCGGGTCGAGCATCTGCAAATCAAACGGGCTGTTAACTTTGAAGCTGTTGCCTGTGGCGGTTGTCATTACGAGCGGCGTTCGCTCAATCCCGTTGTTTTCCTCAGCTTCGTCGTCGGTCGTGTTAAATACACCTGCGAACCAGACCTGAACGTTATTGAGCTGTGCGGTAATAACGTTGTTTGGATTAAAGCACGCCGGAGGAGTCAGTTGCAGGTAGCCGATAATTTTTTCCCGGCTCTGTCCGGCTCTAAGCATCGCCAGCGGGGCAAGCTCTCTGTCGCCCGCAAACGTCATTTCGGGCATATCGAGTCCCCAGGCGTTGAGCAGCTTCTTCAGATTGGAATTCTGTAACGCCCTGCCGAGCTGTCTAATTGCCTGCTCGGGCTGGTCGGCTTCGCAGTGCGGGTCGACGCATATAATGGTCCGCCCGCCTTTCAGAACGAACTGGTCTATCGCGAACAGTGTCTGCTCGGAAAGGTTCTTCGGATGAACGACCAGAAGGATGTCGATATCGTTAATATCCTTGGTATCGGCGGGGACTTTTTTGACCTCATATTTCTGGCGAAGCTGCTCAATGATGGTCCAGGCCATCTTTGGTTTTTGCCCCTGCATCATCATCATTTGGGCCATATAATCGCTGACCTCACCCATTATCGGCAGCGAGCTGAGCACCCCTATGGTCTTCTTCTGGCGGGTCGTGACTGTATCTATCAACTGGCTGATATCGTATTCGATGAAGTTCTGGCGGTCGGGCGTGAAAAATGCGATAGACTTCTCTGCGCCGAATTGTGTCCGCACGACCAGCCCGAAAAAGAAGTTCTCTTCATCCGTTATCGGGAATCTCTTTAGCCCATAGCGGGCTGCATCCACCTCCTCATACGAAAAAGGCCTGGGGTCGATTATCTCCAGCTCGACCATCCCTTTACCCGCTGCTACGTACTCCTCCAGAAGCGACTTGACGAACTCGTAATAGGTGTTGAAATACTTTATCTGGTCTGGTCCTTTCATTGCTGCGGTCTTGGCGTAGTAGAGCTTGAGCTTTATCGGCTGGTTGAGCTTGGCCAGAATCGATTTTGTGCCGGCCGAAAGCGTGTAGAGCTTCCGCTCGGTAACATCAACTTTGAGCCGCCTGCCTATGCTCTGGCATATGCTTATCGCACTGAATGTTATCACTAAAATGAAAACCACGGCGATTATCGCACGCAGGGTCCTGTTCATCAGCTTGCCTTCCTTTCTTCGAGTATCACCGCACCTGCCACCACCCAGCCGACAATCAGAATGAGAAAATAGGAAACGTCACTGAACTCGAGCACGCCTCTCTGGAGCGACTCGAAGTGCGTCTGAAAGCTCATCGACTCTATCGCCGTCACAAGCCCCATCGGCAGAAACGTCGAAAGATAATTCATAGTTGTCGGCATACCCGCGGAAACCAGCGCCGCGCAGGCCACCACCGACAGCACAAAGCTGATTACCTGGTTTTTGCTCACTGCCGAGAAGAAACACCCGATTGCCAGGAACCCCCCGGCCATCAGAAAGCTGCCTAAATAACCCGAAACTATCAGGCCGATATCCGGGTTGCCGAGAAAGCACACCGTGATGACCATCGGGAAAGTCAGCGCCAGGGCGATTGCAAGAAAGACCCACGCCGCAAAAAACTTGCCTAATACCGCCTGGGACACGGTTATAGGTAATGTCAGCAACAGTTCGATTGAGCCGCTTTTTCGCTCCTCGGCCCACAGTCGCATCGCCGTCGCCGGCACTAAAAATGCAAACAGCAGCGGCAGATTAACAAAGAACATCACCATATCCGCCTGCTTAATTTCGAAGAAGCCGTTCTTGAATGTAAGGTAGCCGGAGAAGAAAAGGAATACCACTAAAAACACGTATGCGATTGGCGTGGTGAAGTATGATTTCAATTCCCTTTTGAATATCGCCCAAAAGCCGTGCATTTCGAACTCCTGTCTAAACAAACTTCGCAGTTTTGATACTGATTCGGCCGGTTCAGGCCGCTTTACCCTTCGTAATTTTTCTGAACACCTCATCCAGCGAGCAGTTGTATTTTTTTCGCAGTTCCTCCGGCGTTGAATCGACTAAGATTTTACCTCTCGCAATGATTATTGTTCGACTGCAAATCGCCTCGACCTCTTCGAGAATGTGCGTCGAGACAACGATGCATTTGTCTTTGGCCATTTTGCTGATAAGGCCCCGAACTTCGTGTTTCTGATTGGGGTCAAGGCCATCAGTCGGCTCGTCTAAAATCAGCACCTGTGGGTCGTGAATCAGTGCCTGTGCAAGCCCCACTCTCCTTCGATAACCCTTCGACAATGTCTCTATTGTCTGGTGGTACACCGAGCCAATCGAGCACATCGGCACAATGCGGTCCAGCGCCTGCCTGCGGTCTTTGCCCCGGATTTGACGGGCATCGCAGATAAAATCGAGAAAGCTCCCCACCGTCATTTCGTTATAGGCGGGGACGTTTTCCGCAAGGTAGCCGATTGCCTTTCGGACATCGAGAGGGTTTTTGAGGATATCGAAGCCGCACACCGTCGCAGTGCCGCTGTCGGGTTTGAGAAAGCATGCTAACATCCGCATAACCGTGCTTTTTCCTGCGCCGTTGGGCCCCAGAAAGCCCAGCACCTCGCCTTTTTGCACCTCGAATGAAACGTCGTCAACCGCAACAATCGGCCCGAAACTGCGCCTCAGGTTCTTTATGCTTATCATTTCTTTCTCCTTGCCGGCATACGGATATTTATACCAATATCGACCGAGCAGTGCCTGCGTTCACCTTTGGCGAAATTGCTTCTACATTTTTGCGCGGATTATAGCCAAACGGAGTTGACGGTCAAGCCCTTCGTTCCTTGGGTTTGTATATATGCAAGCTCTGTCCCAGGAATACTTCGGCCGCCTCCATTAAGGTTTCCGATAACGTCGGATGTGGATGGATGGTCAAAGCAATGTCGGAAGCCACCGCCGACATTTCAATCGCCAGTGCAGCTTCCGATATCAGTTCTCCTGCCCCGGCGCCGACTATCCCCGCGCCGAGGACCCTTTCGGTTTCAACATCGATAATTAGTTTGGTTAATCCGTCGTTTTCACCCAGTGTTGCTGCCCGCCCGGAGGCCGCCCAGGGAAACCTGGCTACTTTTACGTTTCGCCCGGAATCTTTGGCTTGTTTTTCGCTCGGTCCGCATTCCGCTATCTCTGGGTCGGTGTATTCGACAAAGGGTATTACCTTGGGTTCAAAAACGGCATCGTTTCCCGCAATCACTTTGGCGGCCACCATTGCCTGATGTGTGGCCTTGTGGGCCAGTTGCGGCGGACCGGCAACATCCCCAGCCGCATAAATTGACGGCTCGGCTGTCCTGCAGCTCTTGTCGGTTTGGACGTACCCTTTGTCGTTAATCCCAACGTTTGTGTTTTCCAGGCCGATATCTTTGGAGTTCGGCTTGCGCCCGACGGCTACAAGCACTTTTTCGTAAAATCCTTCCTTCTTTTCGATGTTTTCACCGTCGAAGGCCGCTTTGAAACCGTCTTTTTCCTGGCTTATGCTCGCCACTTTTGTATTGAGCATAATTGATTCAAAAAGCTTCTCTAACCTTTTGGCTAACACCTTCACCAGTTCGGCATCCGTGCCGGGCATCAAACCGGGCGTCATCTCCACGACGGATACCTTTGTCCCCAGGCAGGCATAAATGCTACCCAGCTCCAGCCCTATGTAGCCGCCCCCAATTACCAGCATTGATTGCGGAATACTTTCAAGTTCGAGTGCGGCTGTGGAATCCATAACGCCGCCGGGCTCGAAAGGTATGTTCGGAATCGATGCGGGCGACGCGCCCGTAGCCAAAATGGCATGCTCGAAGGTTATCCTTTCGGTGCTGTTTTTCTCTCTTTTGACCTCAATTGTATTGCCGTCTGTGAATTTTGCAGTGGCCTGGATGTATTCTACATTTCTCTTTTTGCAAAGCTGGCCAAGCCCGCCGGTCAGCTTTCTTACAACACTGTCTTTCCAGGTTCTTATTTTATCTGCGTCGATATTCGGCTTGCCGAATTCGACTCCGAAGTCCTTTGCTTTCTGGGCGTCCGTTATTAATTTGGCCAGATGTAAAAGTGCTTTCGTCGGGATGCAGCCCTTATAAAGGCATACCCCGCCCGGGTTCTCCTTCTTGTCGATGAGAGTTACTTTAATCCCCAAATCCGCCGCGTGAAAAGCAGCGGCATATCCGCCCGGCCCGGCGCCTATAACAACAAGCTCCCGTCTGTCATTTTTCCCGGCCATCAAAACCTCAAAAGCAAGAATAATCCGAGCTAACCGGTTTTCTCTTCCAGGTTTAAAAGAAACGGTTTTTCCAGAGCTTCAGCAGCCCGGCGAACAAAAATGGAGGCGGGGGGATTCGAACCCCCGTCCCGAGACGCTTCAAGACGAGCATCTACATACTTAGTCGTTTTTTTGTTTTTTCGCCTCCGCAACCGGCAAACGACGGCCAATTGCTTCGGCTATTTCGGGATTAATCTTAGCCCGCCGGCCCGAAAGCTCCGGCGAGAGCAGCCCGCTCTTTGACGCCCTTTTCAGGCCCGCAGGCACTGCCTGAAAGGGCGGGTTGCCTGATTTAGGCAGCCATACGTAATTGGTAGTTGCCAATTAAATGTAGTGCCGGAATGATTAACCAGGCCAACCGGCGTCCTGGGTATGCAGCTCGACTGTCCATCGTCCGGTCGAAGCCATTCGCCCCCATATCCACTTTTCAATTATCCCGACTTGTCGGGATTCTCATCCCTTGCCCGCCTGAATTTACCCGTCTTTAGCGGGTAAGGTTCATATATTATACCATTAAAAACGCCGCTCGAAAGAAGAAATTGCATACAGGCCGTTTCATAACTGTCATTCCCGCGAAAGCGGGAATCCAGTTTTAAATCCATGGATTCCGGTTCAAGACCGGAATGACAAAAGGGGTCCATAATCAAAGTCGTTTAGTTTATGATTCAAAGAGCAATAATAACTTTTCCTTGTCATTCTCGACGAGGAAATGATATAATGTTTCTCGCAAATGTTCCGGCAATTAAGCTGGCTGACCGCGGAGGAAAGGACAATGCTCGTTAACAGGCCCAAAAACCGACAAAAAGCGTTGTTTGCTGCCGGTCTTTTTCTCTGCGCCGCCCTTTCTGCCCATGCCTGCGCCGATGACCCCAACTATCCCTGGAATCTCGGCCCCAACGGCATTAACGCAGCCGCCGCCTGGGACGCCTTCGGTGTGGATGGCAACGGGGTAAAAATCGCAATAATTGACTCAGGCGTAGACTACAACGCAGCAGAACTAAGCGGAGCAAAGTACTTGGGTGGATACGATTTTTGTTCAACAGGAACAGCCTACAGCTGCTCCGGAGAAGACGCTGACCCAAAAGACGAATATGGTCACGGCACAGAAATGGCCTCAGCAATACTCAGCACAACATACGGCGCAGCCCCAAACGCGGAATACTACGCTGTGAAGGTAGGGAATGATGACGGGCAGTCAAGTGTGTATGTTTTAGAAAAAGCCTTAGAATGGGCAATTTTAACTGAACCAAATATAATTTACACAGGAATAAAATCATATGGGTATCAGACAATTGATGAACTAATAATTGCCGCCTATTCAAAAGGAGTGGTACTTGTTGCCCCAACATATGGAAACCCATGGGGGATTCCAGCAATTGCTCCACAAGTAATTGGCGTAGGTAGTCACACAAAGGGTATTCCACAAGAAGTTCTTTACGGGACAACTTACACCCCCCCAAATACATTAGAAAACGCTAGCGAACTCCTCGGCCCTGGTGAGGAGATTGC
>Ga0315544_1000878_pt1 | contig 25636 bp, 20 predicted proteins | sample SalMarSW160130MG_2_FD_202543 | JGI IMG/M metagenome (GOLD analysis project Ga0315544, IMG submission 202543) | Salt marsh sediment microbial communities from the Plum Island Ecosystem LTER, Massachusetts, United States - Salt Marsh Sediment SW1601-130 ... | reverse complement strand
CTTGACTTTATAAAGTAATTAGTTGACTTAAAAACAAGAAATCGTATAATTCATTTAATTTTAAAATCATGGGAGAGAGGATAAATAAGGTTAAAGAAGTATTAGAAAGCAAAGGAATAACACAAAGGTGGTTAGCCAAACAATTAGATAAGAATGCTAATACAATAGCAAATATTTGTAATAATAAGGTTCAGCCCCACCTAAAGGACTTAAAAAGAATTGCTGAAATCCTGGACGTTGACATCCGGGAATTACTTGTTTCTACAAAAGAAAAGGATTAAAGTAATTACCTCCATATTGTCCTTAACATTCGTGCTGCTATTTGCTTATGGCTTTTAAAACCCAGTCTTCTTTTATAAGAACATCCTTCAGCAGCAATTGATAAGGTAACTGATTAAGTTTAGACTCTTTAAATCCTTCTAATATGTTTATAATGGATGATGCTGTTATTAAAGATAAATTGAGTTCATATTCTTCTCTACAATCTTTCTCGAATTCATCACTAAATTCAGGTGCAATAAGTAAACTCTTTAAAACCCTATAATTCTTTGATTGTACTAAATCAATATAAGATTTTATTTGTCTATATACTGAGCTAAACTTATTATAACCACTTTCTTTAACGGTTTTGCATTCTAATAAAATCAATTCATTATTTCCCAAGTTAAGAATAATGTCAATTTGATGTTTACTATCATTTAATGATTTTCTCAATTTTTCATCAACTGAAAAACCTAATTTTGAGAAAATTGTTTTTGTTATTTCTTCAAATTTTATTCCAATGTCACTTTCTTTAATAATAATGCCATTATCTTTTAAAACATTAAGATCGCGATATGCCAAATTGATGTAATTTTCAATATATAAATTTTCAGTATCTTTATAGTTATCAAGAATATTAGTTACTAAATCCCCCCTTGTTTTAATTGAGATAATTTCACAATATTTCTTTAAGTTTTCATCTGTTAATAAATCCAATATGTCTCTGGGTTTAATGTTATAGTCTAATAAATAATTGCTTTTTAAAATATCCTCATCTTGAAGTTCAAATTCAGTCTTCAATAAATCCTTGATCTCGGGAACATTCTGTTCTAATTCATTTAACATTTTTTCATATCCATCTATTGAAATCCCCACTTTATCTTCCTTATCAATTTGCTCAAAATAGTGTACTAAATTGTGTACCTTTTCTTCATTTGTAGCACCTCGCAAGGGTGGAAAAATATTTAAGTCTTTTTCGATTAATTGATTTATAAAAGTCTTCCTTTCTGATGTTTTTACGTTATCTTTAAAGATATCATTTAAAAGCACTTCGGAAAAATGTATTCCTTCTTTTATTATTTTTTTGATCTTTAATTCTAAAGGCAGCTTCCAATCAATATTGTGTCTTCTTGCTACTAAATTAATTTGAGGCTCCCTTAGTTGTCTTAAAACTCGACGAAAATATTTATCTGCTATTTCTTTACCCCTGATTTTTCTTAATATCCTAATAACCTCATCGGGAATATAGACTAAATAATTTTTCTTTGTATAAAAGACAATTCCAAGATTCTTTAACTCATTTATTATTTTATCAATATTAAGTTTTTTAATTCCTAATATTAGGTAATTAATTAATTTGATTTCTTCCTGGGAAAGGCCCAAACCTCTTGCTAATGTTAATAATATTGATTGCTCATCACAGGTTATTTTACATTCTTGATTTCTCTCAATATCATTATAATATGCAGTGTACAGACAGGATTTATAAATTTTATAATCTCGTTTTCTTGCTTCTTCAATTTCTGACTTATCAGACTCAAGGATTATTTCAAAAGCCTTTGTTTTTGAGCTTAAAGATTTTATTTCATTCTCATAAAGTGAGTTAAACCAATCTCTTGACATTATACAATTTCCGTCTCTAATAATAATATCGACCAAAATATCTAATTGTGAAATAGCCTCTGTTAATTCAGATTTAATACTTTCTAAAAATTCATCTTCAACTAATGAAAATACTTTTGCAATATTTATATTGTCCACGTTTTTTAAATCCTTATTGGTTTCTGACAGTATTTCCTCAATCTCTTTAAAGTTTTTGGGAGAAGAATCAATAATAGTAGTAATTACTTTTAAAAATGAATTTTTTTCAAAAGAATTTAATTGATCCAATATTCTTTCAAGTTTCATTATTATAAATTTTTAATATCTGAAGAAAAAATGGAAATGCAAATGTCTTATTACCGATAAATATTATGAAAACACAATTTACGAATACTTAATAATATTTCAAAATATATTTTTAGTACTTTTATTAAATTAATATTTCCATTGCAGATTACAATATATAAGAAATTAATAAAAAAGTTCGTAAGTAATTATTTTAGCGCACCAGGATCAATCCGGTTGCTGAGGTATTAATTTCTATATCGGAGTAGTATAATACCATTACTTGAATCGAGAACGTGCATTAGAGGGCTTTAAAATGCGCCAAAAATTTTAGATTGGCCAAAATTGCACGAATTTAACAAGCTAAGGGGGGAAATAACCATAAAATATAGTAAAATATACAACTCTGGCAGTATTTTTGTCGTATATTAAAAAAAATATACTCTACTCGGTATTTTATATAAAATTTTTTTATAAATTTACAGTATTAATCATCCCTGGTATTAATCAGATACCAGCCCCCCTTTCGGCTCCGGTCGAGGGGTTTTTTTTTATATAGTTATGCGAAGGATAATTTTTTTAGTAGATGGTTTTAATCTGTATCATTCTATATTATCAATTTATTTCAAAACGGGACAAAAACTAAAATGGTTAGATATTTATTCGTTGTGCGAATCATTTTTAAATCAATTTGGTAAAAAAAATCAAATCAGAATAGGGACCATATATTATTTTACTGCCATATTGGAACACAAACGGGTGGAAGACCCCCAGAAGATATTCAGACATGAGACATATTTGAAATGTCTAAAAAATTCCGGAATTGAGGTAATTATAAATGATTTTAAGGAAAAAAATGTTAGATGTGGCGCCACCTGTAGAGAGAATTACAAAATTTATCAAGAAAAAGAGACCGATGTCGCAATTGCAGCTAAATTGTTTGAAGTTTTATATTCAAATTTATGTGATATAGTAATAATTATTACGGGAGATACAGATTTAAAACCAGCTTATAATTTATGTATTGAATTATTTAAAGATAAAAAGATATATTTTGGATTTCCCTTTGATAGAAAAAATAAATCCCTGAATGGTTTTAAAATAAAACTCAAAAAATATATTAATAATCAATTTCCCGATCCGGTAATTTTAAAAGACGGCTCAAAAATTTATAAACCCACCACATGGTAAATTAATTTTAGCAGTTAGTTTTAAGTAATTATTGTGTGTAAACAGGAATGTAATTAAAAAAATAAACGCCCAATATTTTGAAATACAGACGTTTATAAATTATAGTTGTGGAGCTGGGCGGAATCGAACCGCCGTCCAAACAAGTAACCAGAAAGCTTTCTACATGCTTATCCTGTTATTGGTTTTTGTGTAAAGGCTGGTAACAGGCAACCGAACCTAAACCTTATCTCCTTAAGTTTTCATCCGGACTTAGGAGAATCACCCGGACTATCCCTGACTTACGATGTGCCTCTATATCCATTACCGCAGGGAAAGGTTCCGGAGAAGCAGCCCGTCCCAACTACCTTGAGCCGGGATTAAGCCTTTAATCTACTAAACTTCGATCAAGCTGCGAGCGCGAAGTTATTTTCGCCATTTAAACTTATTGCACTGCAGTTTTACGGGATAAAATGCGTTGCCCGGCATGCTTACTTACCAGTTTATCCTGCTGTCAAAGCCAGATCAGCCCCATATATTTTAACCGTACAAAATTACAAAATTTATGCCATTTTTAATACTGATTTTTATACTATCTGGCGTTTTTAAGATCAGCTATCATTTTTTTGGGATCCTTTGAATCAAAAATAGTTGTTCCTGCAACCAGCACATCCACTCCTGCTTCATATAGTTTTCCGGCGTTACCAGTGTCAACACCCCCGTCTACTTCAATAAGTGCATTTGAATTCTTGCTGATAATAAGCTCTTTAAGCCTTTTTATTCTCTGATAGGAGTTTTTAATAAATTCCTGCCCTCCAAATCCCGGATTGACTGACATGATAAGTACCATATCAACATCTGTTATAATGTCATCAAGCAGAGATATTGATGTATGAGGATTCAAAGAAACTCCTGCTTTCATTCCTAGTTCCTTTATTTTATGAACAGTCCTGTTCAAATGATTACATGCTTCATAATGAACAGTAAGGTTGAATGCCCCTGCATCTTTAAATTCCTTCAGGTACTTATGAGGTTCAACAATCATTAGATGAACATCCAGTGGCTTTCTGGTAATTTTATATACATGTTCAATGACTGGTAATCCAAAGGAAATATTCGGTACAAACACACCATCCATTACATCAAAATGAATCCAGTCTGCTTCACTTTCATTGAGCATTGAAATTTCATCATATAAATGATTAAAATCGGCTGCAAGAACTGAAGGGGCAATTAAATGCTCCATTTATCAATAATTAAATTTGACACAAAAATATAATTTCTACATTACAAAAAAGAGGAAATTCTTATAATTCCCCTTTTTTAGTAAATATATATTAAAATTATTTAACCCAGGTAGGTTTTTAATATCTTACAGCGAGTTGCATTTTTCAGGCGTTTGATGGCTTTTTCCTTTATTTGCCTTACCCTCTCCCTTGTAAGATTAAAAACCTCGCCTATTTCCTCTAGTGTATTGGGGTGTTTTCCGTTTAGTCCGAAATATAATCTAATTATATTAGCTTCCCTGAAAGTTAAAGTAGATAAAACCCTTTCAATTTCTTTTCTTAATGAGTCGGTTAATAATCCTTTATCCGGACTGGGAGTATCTTTATTCAGCATTACTTCATACATATTTCCCTCTTCTCCCTGCTGCAGGGGTGCATCCATTGAAACATGCCTTCCTGCGGTTTTCAGGGATTCTTTTACATCATCGGGTGCTAACTCCAAAGTGTATGCTACTTCCTGCACTGAAGGTTCTCTTTCAAACTTTTGCTCCAGCTCAGATAGAGTTTTATTTATTTTGTTTATTGAACCAATTTTATTTAAAGGAAGGCGTACAATCCTTGCCTGTTCAGCAAGGGCCTGTAAAATGGATTGTCTGATCCACCATACTGCGTATGATATAAACTTAAAACCCCTGGTTTCATCAAATCTCTGGGCAGCTTTTATAAGCCCCAGGTTACCCTCATTTATCAAGTCAGGTAAACTAAGTCCCTGATTCTGGTATTGTTTTGAGACTGATACAACAAATCTCAAGTTCGCCTTTATCAATTTTTCCAATGCCTTATCATCTCCAATTTTAATCCTTCTTGCAAGCTCAACTTCCTCCTCAGCGGTTATGAGATCAACTTTCCCTATTTCGTGTAAATATTTGTCAAGAGAAGGGGTTTCGCGGTTCGTAACTTGTTTAATAATTTTGAGTTGTCTCATATTACAAGGGACTTATAATTGTGAGTTTATTGTGATGATATCCCGTGAGAAAATTATTTTAGTATTTTTAGGTTTTGTATAAAAAAAATATTACTTTTGAGATACTACCTGATATAATTGCAATCAGTTAACCCTTGTCAACGAACCTATATTTATCGTAATAAGATAAAAGCCACTAAAATTAAAAAAAATTTATTAATTTTTATTATTTGTAAAATATTTTATATTTTTTTTTGGTAATTCTGAGTAAATACTTATAATTGCACTGAATTACCGATATGAATTAACCAGTTGATTGTAGAAATCGTATCCCTGAATACAATTTGATTGAATATTATCCTTTATAATTACATAACATCTTGATTTAGAATTTTAAGCCTCTATTATTATAATAATTAATATCCTATAGTAATTATGTATGACATATTAGAACTGAATAAAAAGCTTGTTTCAGAACTTAGAGATATTGCCAAGCAATTGAAAATTAAGAAAATTGATTCATTAAAGAAAGAAGATTTGATTTATAAGATTTTGGATCAACAAGCTATTAGTGCAACTGGTAAAAAGAAAGAAAATGAGTTTGTAAGGAAAAAGCGCGTAAGATCCAGGAGGAAAGAAGTAGATACTGAAGCTAAGAAACTGACGGAGATAGATGAAGATAACAATAGTTATTTTAAAAATGATAAGGAAAAGCTGGTTAATGAAACGATTGAATTGCTGGATAAAGAACAAAGGATGAAGAATGCTGATGAAAGGAATAGAGATATGATCAAAACCGATTTTAGTGAAGGGCTTGATATAGACAAACAGGAAAAGAAAGATGTTGAACCTCCGACAATTGCTAAACACGAGAAAAGGCAACCGGACAAGTTGTATGAATTTGATGGAATTATCAGCAATTCGGGAGTACTTGAAATTATGCCGGATGGATATGGATTTTTAAGATCTTCAGATTATAATTATCTGAATTCACCTGACGATATATATGTATCTCAATCACAAATAAAGTTATTCGGACTAAAGACCGGTGATTCCGTGAAAGGCACTATACGACCTCCAAAGGAGGGAGAAAAATATTTTCCACTTATTAAAGTAGAGGAAATAAACGGACGGGATCCTGACTTTATAAGGGACAGGGTTCCTTTTGACTATTTAACTCCTCTATTTCCCAATGAAAAATTTACGCTAATACGGCCGGGAGAAGTTGGGGTTTTGTCTGTGAGAATTGTCGACATGTTTAGTCCGATAGGCAAGGGGCAAAGAGGTCTTATTGTAGCCCAGCCCAAGACCGGAAAGACTATTTTATTACAGGATATAGCAAATGCAATAGCTGCTAATCATCCGGAGGTTTACTTAATTATACTCCTTATAGATGAGCGGCCTGAAGAAGTTACAGATATGGCCCGGAATGTAAGGGGAGAAGTAATTTCCTCCACTTTTGATGAGCCTGCTGAAAGACATGTGAGAATTGCCAACATAGTACTTGAAAAATCAAAAAGACTGGTGGAATGTGGTCATGATGTTGTGATTCTGCTTGATTCAATAACAAGGTTAGCCCGCGCATTTAATACTATTGCCCCGGCATCAGGTAAAGTCTTGTCAGGAGGAGTTGATTCCAATGCGTTACATAAGCCAAAGAGATTTTTTGGGGCAGCCCGCAATATTGAGAACGGGGGATCTCTCACAATTTTAGCCACAGCGCTTACAGAGACCGGCTCAAAGATGGACGATGTGATCTTTGAAGAATTTAAGGGGACCGGGAATCTTGAATTGCAGCTTGACCGTAAACTATCCAACAGACGTATTTATCCGTCAGTTGATATTACAGCATCCAGCACAAGAAGGGAAGAATTATTATTAAACAAGAATTTTCTTAATAAAATATGGATTCTCAGAAAATATCTTACTGATATGAATTCTATCGAAGCTATGGAATTTCTGCGGGAAAGATTGGCGAAAACCGAATCAAATGAAGAGTTTTTAATTTCAATGAACGGTGAATAAGAAATTAAACTGATGAATCTTAGCGGGCTTTTCCCGCTTTTTTTTATTTATTTTATTCAATATATTTATTATAAGAAAACTACTGGATCTTCTATTCTTTATTTTTAATCAAAATGAATAACCTTTAAATGTTGTAAAACAGTATAAAAATTTATCGATTTCTTGTAATTTTGTACTTTCATTTTTTAAGATTTCAAGCATAAAATATTAATAATCAGCTAATTAAAATGAATAAGAAGAATAATTTCATTACTTGTGACGGGAATTATGCTGCATCGCATATTGCATATATGTTTAGTGAAGTGGCAGCAATTTATCCTATAACTCCATCATCAACAATGGCCGAATACATTGATGAATGGGCAGCAAATGACAGAAAAAACATTTTCGGTGAAATTGTAAAGGTTACTGAAATGCAGTCTGAGGGTGGAGCTTCAGGAGCTCTTCATGGCTGTCTCCAGTCCGGAGCTTTAGCTTCCACATTTACTGCTTCACAGGGTTTATTATTAATGATTCCAAATATGTATAAGATATCCGGGGAGTTGTTACCAGGAGTATTTCATGTTTCGGCAAGGAGTCTGGCAGCACAGGCTTTATCAATATTTGGTGATCATAGCGATGTTATGGCGACGCGGAATACAGGATTTGCTCTTCTTGCAACAGGAAGTATTCAGGAAATAATGGATATAGCAGGTGTAGCGCATTTAACGGCGATAAAATCGAGGATTCCTTTCCTGCATTTTTTTGACGGTTTCAGAACTTCTCATGAAGTACAAAAGGTTGAGGCTCCAGCCAATGAAGATATGGCAAAGCTAATAGACTATAAGGCTTTGCAGGAATTCAGAGACAGGGCATTAAATCCTGAACATCCGGTCACCAGGGGTACTGCCCAGAATCCTGATATTTATTTCCAGACAAGGGAGGCAATTAACAGATTTTATGATCCGGTAGCTGACATGGTTGAAGAATATATGCAGCAAATCACAAAAATGACAGGTCGTGAATATCACCCTTTCACCTATTATGGAGCGGAAGATGCAGAAAATATAATTATGGCAATGGGATCTGTTACGGAAACAATAAGAGAAGTGGTTGACTACCTTATTAATAATGGGAAAAAAGTTGGTATGGTGGCAGTACATCTATACCGTCCTTTTTCATCCAAATACTTATTAAAGGCCATACCTGATACAGTGAAAAAGATTGCTGTGCTTGACAGGACAAAAGAACCGGGCGCAGAAGGGGAACCTTTATATCTGGATGTAAGAAATGTCTATTACAGAAAAAAAAATGCTCCTGTTATTGTTGGTGGCAGGTACGGACTAAGCTCTAAAGATACTACACCATCGATGATAATCAGTGTTTTTGAAAATCTTGAACAGCCAGAACCTAAAGACAGATTTACAGTTGGAATAGATGATGATGTAACTTTTACTTCTCTGCCACTGAAACCAGAGATAAGTATATCAGCGAAAGGTACATTTGAGGGAAAATTTTATGGAATTGGAGCAGATGGAACAGTAGGTGCCAATAAAAATTCAATTAAAATTATCGGAGATAATACAGACAAGTATGCACAAGCCTATTTTGCCTATGATTCAAAAAAATCAGGAGGTATTACAACTTCTCACCTGAGATTTGGTGATAAGTTAATACGATCTACCTATTTAGTTGGAACCCCTGATTTTGTTGCTTGTCATGTGCCCTCTTATATTGATAAATATGATATGCTTAGAGGCATAAAAAAGGGAGGAACATTCTTATTGAATAGCATATGGAGCGCTGAAGAAACAAAAGAAAGGCTGCCTGATACTATGAAAAAGACTATGGCAGAGAATAATATAAATTTTTATACTATCAACGCTACAGAAATAGCTGAAGAGATAGGTCTTGGTAGCAGAACAAATACAATTATGCAGTCAGCTTTCTTTAAAATTGCCAAAATTATACCATATGAAGATGCAGTGGCAGAAATGAAGAAGGCCATTGTGAAAACATTTAGCAGAAAGGGTGAAGACATTGTTAATATGAATTTTGCGGCAGTAGATCGCGGAAGTGAAGTTGAAAAAGTTGAGGTTCCTGCAGAATGGGCAAATATTAAAATAAAGGAAACTACTGATACCGATGATAAACTGCCGGAATTTGTTAAGAAAGTAGCAGTACCTATTAATCTTCTTAAAGGAGACGATTTAAAAGTCAGTGCTTTTCTTAATCGCGAAGACGGTACATTTCCTCCCGGAACAACGGCCTATGAAAAGCGAGGGGTTGCAGTACATGTTCCCAGGTGGATACCGGAGCTTTGTATTCAATGTAACCAGTGTACATATGTATGTCCCCATTCCTGTATAAGGCCATTTTTATTAAATGAAAAGGAAATGAAGGATTTACCGCAAGGTACTACTACTCTAAAAGCAAGAGGCAAGGAATTTGAAGGTCTGGAATACAGGCTTCAGGTAAGCCCTCTTGATTGTACTGGCTGTAATGTGTGTATGGAAGTTTGTCCTACCAAGGAAAAGGCTTTAATTATGGAAACTCTTGAATCGCAGTTGGATGAAGCTGCAAGATGGGATTATATGGTTGAAAATGTTACGTATAAGACTGAAAACCTGGAAATTGATAAATCTGTAAAGAACAGCCAGTTTGCTCAGCCTCTTTTTGAGTTTTCAGGAGCTTGCGCCGGATGTGGTGAGACACCATATATTAAAATTGTTACCCAGCTATTCGGTGATAGAATGATTGTGGCCAATGCAACAGGTTGTTCATCAATTTATGGCGGCACGGCTCCGTCAACTCCCTATTGTACCAATAAAGATGGCAAAGGTCCGGCATGGGCTAACTCTTTGTTTGAAGATAATGCCGAATATGGTTATGGTATCGCCGTGGGTATAAGAAAACTAAGGGAGAGAATAGCAATAAAAATGGAGCGAATAATAAATGATAAAGGGAGTTTTCAAAATGAGATAAAACAAGCATGCAAAGAGTGGATTATTAATAAAGATAATGCACAGCAGTCAAAAGTTGCTTCAGCCAAAGTACTTAAATTGCTGGAAAAGGAGAAAGATCCTTTGGCTAAAGAAATACTGGAATTAAAGCAGTATTTAATAAAAAAATCTGTTTGGGCCATTGGAGGTGACGGATGGGCTTATGATATTGGATATGGAGGGCTGGATCATGTTATTGCCATGGGTGAGGATGTAAATATGCTTGTATTGGATACGGAAGTGTATTCAAATACGGGAGGACAAGCCTCCAAAGCTACTCCAATAGGAGCAGTAGCAAAGTTTGCGGCATCCGGAAAGAAGATCAGGAAAAAGGACCTTGGCGCAATGGCCATAACCTATGGATATGTTTATGTTGCGCAGGTTGCCATGGGTGCAAGTCAGAACCAGTACCTTAAAGCTTTAAGAGAAGCCGAAGCATATCCGGGACCATCGGTATTAATAGCTTATTCACCCTGTATTAATCACGGACTAAGGGCAGGTATGGGCAAATCGCAGGAGGAGCAGAAAAGAGCTGTAGAAGCTGGTTATTGGCATCTTTACAGGTATAATCCCTTACTTGAAAAAGAAGGAAAGAATCCCTTTGAATTAGACTCTAAAGAACCTGACTGGAGTAAATTCCAGGAATTCCTAAATGGCGAAGTACGTTATACATCACTTACGAAAGCTTTTCCCATGGAAGCCAAGGAGCTGTTTGCAGCTGCTGAAAAAGATGCCATATGGCGATATAACAGCTATAAGCGTATGGCTTCAATAGACTATTCTGTAAAATAGAATAGTATTTAAAATGGATGTGATAATTGTAATCCATTTATAGTATTTTAATTCACAGTTTTATTTTTACAGCTTAATTTTATCTAAATTCTGAAAGTTTGGGAAGAGTAATAGCAATTGATTATGGTAAGAAAAGAACAGGTATTGCAGTTACTGATCCGCTCCGGTTAATATCAAATAATCTGGCAACAGTACCTTCACAAGAAATTTATGATTTCCTGACCGGGTATTTTTCAGAAGAAGAAGTTGATGTAATAGTGGTAGGTTATCCAAAAAAATTGAACAATGAACCCTCTGAATCTGTTATTTATATTAATCCATTTATTAAAAAGCTTGAAATACTGTTTCCGGATAAGGAAATAGTATTAATGGACGAAAGATTTACTTCAAAAATAGCGTTTAGGAGTATGATTGAAGGAGGATTAAAGAAGAAAGAGAGAAGAAATAAAGAACTTATTGATAAAATAAGTGCGAATTTAATTTTGCAATCATATCTTGATTATAAAAAAAATGTTAAATAAATATTGAAATAATGGTCTATCCGATAATGCTTTATGGATCACCGGTTTTAAGAAAGGTGTCAAAAGAAATTGATAAAAATTTTAGTGGGTTAAAGACCTTAATTGAAGATATGTTTGATACTATGTATAAGGCTGATGGTATGGGCCTTGCTGCTCCACAGATAGGAAAATCATTAAGATTGTTTGTTCTGGATGCTTCATTATTGAAAGAAAGTGATCCCAGCCTGGAGGGTTTTAAAAAGGTTTTTGTTAATCCGTCAGTTATAGAAGAAGATGGTGAAGAATGGTCATTTAATGAGGGATGTTTGAGTATACCTTTAATAAGAGAAGATGTTCTGAGAAAGCACAGAATACGGATTCAATATTTTGATGAAAACTGGAATTACCATGATGATTATTTTGATAGCGTAAAAGCCAGAATAATTCAGCATGAATATGATCATTTGAATGGCATACTTTTTACGGATAAGGTTACTCCTTTAAAGAGGAAGTTGTTAAAGAGCAAGCTTATAGAAATTTCCAGAGGTAAGGTAGAAGTAAATTACCTGGTAAAATATCAAAAATAGAAATAATTAAGTAACAAAGTAATTATCGCTCTAATACAGCGGATATTTTTTGAATATTTTATCTGATTTTAATAACAGGTCAATATACTGTGCCCGTTTGTAAACAAAAGGATCATTAATATTTTTATTGGAAAGTTTCCCGCGAAAATTATCAACTTTTTTATAGTTTTTTGATTCCATCCACGAGTTTAAACCAGAGATTATTGTTTTTATATATTCAATTTTATTCTTATATATTGTACTAACTACCTGAACACAATTCGCCCCGGCCAAAATCATTTTTGCCACATCAGTACCTGTGAAAATACCGGTGCTGCTGCATATGTCTCCCTTTATCTGACCGTATAGAAGTCCTGTAAACCTTAAGCTTAACCTGTTATCTTCGGGCACACTGAGGCTGCTGGGTGCATAATGTTCTTCTTTAACCATGTTTATATCGGGCTGAAACAGCCTGTTAAATAATACAAAACCACTGGCACCGGCCTTATCCATATGTGAAATAATGTTTAGCGGATTTGCATAGAACGGACTTAATTTTACGCTGACCGGTAATTTTACTTTTTCTTTTACAGCCTTTAATACGTCGATCTGGCTTTCGTTTATAGACCTGCCGTCAGTAGTCATATCTCTTGGAACAAAATAAAAATTAAGTTCAAGTGCATCTACGCCTGTTTTTTCAACAAGTTGAGCATATTCAACCCAGGTCTCCTTGTAAATTGCATTAAGACTGGCAATAACAGGAATGCTTACACTTTCTTTTACTTTTCTGAGATTGAGTAAATGCTCTTCAGGTCCGGCATGCTCAATAACAGGGAAAAGACTTACCATTTCTGCATGTCTCTCATCGTATTCATGCAGCTCATCTTCCATTTGCGCCCTTTCCAGCTGTATTTGTTCTTCAAACAAAGATTTATATACTATAGCTGCAGCGCCAAATTCTTCAGCTTTTTTTATATTGTTAATATCTGCAACAAGATTACTTGCACCAATAATTACTGGATTTTTTAACTCAATTCCCAGGTATTTGGTTTTTAGATCAGCCATTGGTTTCGTTTTTAATTAATATAATGGTTATTACTAATAATTTATCTTAATTTCCAGTTACCAAATGATATTTATAAGATCAGTTTTTCCTGAAATAACAGTATTCTTTTAGTTATGAATTAAAAGCTTAAAGTTAAAAACTTAATATCAATTTTCTCCATGTTTTTGAACATTTAAGATTAGTATTATTACATACTGAATGAACAGCATTCACGAATTTAGAAAAATTCCTTTTGTCCGGCTGATTATTCCATTGATTCTTGGATTAATAACTGGATTTTATTTTAAAATATCATTATGTCTCATTGTTACCATTGCCTGCTTGCTTGTTATATATTTCATAATTATTTTATTTATAAATAATTTATCAGAGAGATATGAATTCAGACTGGCATTTGGTATATGTGTTAATATATTCATTATTGTCTCAGGTATTCTTCTAATTAAATCAAAGTCAGATTACCAGGAAAATATTTCAGCTGCGATTAAGAGTTCTGAATACTATTTGTGTAAGCTTATCAATCAGCCTGAACAGAAATCCGGAACCATCAAAGTATTATTGAGGATTATTGGATATAAAGATTCTGATTCCTGGTATAAATGCAAAACAAATATTATCGCATATTTTCAGAAAGATAATAATGCGAAAACATTATCGAGCGGGAATATTATTGTATTAAAAAGCAGACTCCGTAAAATATACAATTCCAAAAATCCTTGTGAGTTTGATTATAAGAAATTATTGAAACATAAAGGTATAAGATACCAGTCTTATATTAAAACAGGGACATGGCAAACAGTTGGGCAACGCGATGACCTTATAACATTTGCAATTAAATTAAGGAATAAACTTCTTAATTTATACAAAAAATATGGAATCAATGACAGTGAATTTGCTGTTCTATCAGCCTTTACTTTGGGGTATAAAGATGAACTTAATCCTGAAATCAGGCATGCTTTTATTTCAGCTGGCGCAATGCATTTTCTGGCAGTTTCAGGCTTGCATGTAGGTATAATTTTTTATGTCCTGAATAATTTATTTAAGTTTTGCGGTAGGACAAAGTACGGCAAAAATATTAAGTTAATTCTTATAGTAATAATACTTTGGTTTTATGCCTTGTTAACAGGTCTGTCTTCATCCGTTATCAGGGCATCTGCCATGTTTACTCTTATTCAGGCCGGTATATCGTTGAACAGAACAATTAATATTTACAATATTGTTGCCTTTGCAGCATTTTCAATTCTATTGTGCCATCCATTGGAAATATACGATACAGGATTTCAATTATCATTTCTCGCCGTATTAAGTATAATTTTTTTTCAACCCTTCTTTTACAAATTGCTAATTTTTAAAAACCGGATATTAGATAAGATATGGATGTTGTTTACCGTTTCTGTATCAGCGCAGTTAGGTGTTTTTCCGATTATTATATATTATTTTCATCACTTTTCAGTTTATTTCTGGCTATCAAATATTTTGATAGTATTTCCTCTGGCATTATCAATATATCTGGCAATATTGCTATTTATTTTTTATCCGGTGAACCAGATAGCTTTAATAATAGCTGCGATTCTTGATCTTATTTTAAGAATTATTAATTTTTTAATTATGGCTATTGAGAAATTACCTGGCTCAATGATTGAAAATATTTATAATAATTCTTCAGAAACTTTACTGCTTTATATACTTATTATTTCAATAAGTACATTTATAATATTAAAGAACAGGAACTATTTGCCCGTATCCTTAATTTGTTTAATATGTTTTCTGTCCGTAAATTTTCTTAGAACCTGTAAAATATACAAACAAAAAAAAATTATAGTTTTTAATATAAATAAATATACTGCAATCAACTTTATTAATAGCAGGAATAACTACTTATTAACTGATCTTAACCCGGAGAAGGACAGGAGAATATTATTAAATGCAGTTCAAAATTCCTGGCTGAAGTATGGGGTAAATGACATAAGCAAGGTAATTGATATTGGCTCCTCTGCAGGTAATAAGATGATTTTTGATAATACTGCAGAATTGCATATAAAGCAACTATTTAATAATATGTTTATAGGCTTCAGGGATAAAAAGTTACTGATATTGTATAATTCTGACCTTTTTAAATATACAAGTAATAAAAAGTACAGACTAGACTACTTAATTATTGGCAATAATCTACAGTGTCATATAAAGACCATGACAAATTTGTTTGACATTGATAAAATAGTCATTGATTCATCAAATGATTTTCGGACAAGGCAATTCTGGGAAAAGGAGTGCAAAGAATATGGAATTAACTGTAATATTATTTCGGTTGAGGGTGCTCTTGAAATAGAGTTGTAAAGAGAAATGTAAAGGAAATGACGGGTCAGGGTGAAAATTATAAGAACTATGTACTTTGTTTAAAAAGCATGCAAAAATTTAATCAAAGTAGTAGATTTTTTGTAAGAATATGCCTTACTTTGTCAAAATATTTCAGTATAAGTAAATTATTAAAATGAGAATTATTGTTGCAGGAGCAGGGGAAGTTGGTTCTCATTTAGCAAAGATGTTAAGTCAGGAAAATCATGATATTGTTCTGATTGATCCTGACGAGGAGAAACTAAAACAAATTGGAGCCAATCTTGATGTGCTTACAAGGACAGGTTCAGCTACATCGATCAGTCTGCTTATAGATTCCGATGTTAAACGTGCTGATTTGTTTATTGCTGTAGCAACATCAGAAGAAACTAATATTACAGCCTCAATATTAAGTAAAAAGTTAGGGGCAAAAAAAACAATAGCCAGAATTGATAATCAGGAATATCTTTTTCCAAAATACAGGGATCATTTTACCAGTCTGGGGATTGATTATATGATTTATCCTGAAATGCTAGCTTCCAAGGAAGTTGTTGGATTATTGGAGCAAACAGGAACTACCACTATATTTGACTTTTCAGGGGGCAAATTAACATTATTTGCTATTAAGCTTGAAGAAGATGCGCCAATAATAAATAAATCCATAATTGAGACCACACAGGGAATTGATTATCAAAATTACAGGGTTGTTGCAATAACCAGGAACGGGGAGACAATTATTCCCAGAGGTGAAGATAAATTCCTGGTGGGTGATATGATATATGTAATAAGTAACCAGACCGGCATTCCGGGTTTGATGGAGTTTTCAGGGAAGAAGAAATATGATATTCATAATATTATGATTCTTGGTGGTAGCAGGATTGGAATGCTTACTTCTAAAGAACTTGGTAGTCAGCATAATGTAAAATTAATAGAGATTGACAGAGAAAAGAGCTACCGGCTCTCAAATTATTTAAATAATGCACTTGTTATTAATGGCGATGGCAGAGATATGAACCTGTTGATTGAGGAAGGCATAAAAAATATGGATGCTTTTATCGCTGTTACAGGGGATTCTGAGACAAATATATTGTCATGTGTATTGGCTAAAAATATGGGAGTTAAAAAAACCATTGCTGAGGTTGAAAATATGGACTATATTACCCTTGCGGAAAATATGGGAATTGATACAATTATTAACAAAAAATTGGTTACTGCCAGCCGAATCTTCCATTTTACTACAAATGAAGCAGTAACTTCTATTAAATATCTGACAGGTACAGACGCTGAGGTACTGGAATTCGTAGTTAATCAAGATTCAAAGATTACCAAGGGGGCATTAAACCAGATTGATTTTCCTGAAGATTCAATTATTGGAGGTGTAATAAGGGATAAATCAAGTTTTATAGCAAATGGATATACCATTATTAAGCCCAATGACAGGGTTGTTGTTTTCGCGTTACCTTCCGCTATTAATAAGGTAGGGAAGTTCTTTAATTAATATCCTGTATGATAAATTTCAAAGTTGTTGGCTATATACTTGGCGTATTATTGATTATTGAAGCCTTTTTTATGATGTTGTCAGTCTCTGTTTCCTTAATGTATGGAGAGCCTGACTATAAGTATATATTATTTTCTTCCTTCATTGCACTGGCTATTGGGTTATTACTGTTTTTTATTTTCAAGACATCGGATAAAAATCTGGGTAAAAGGGAAGGATATATTATTGTTAGCCTTGGATGGCTAGTATTTTCTCTATTTGGGGCTATTCCTTTTTACATTTCTACGGCAATCCCTTCTTATACAGATGCATTCTTTGAAACAATATCAGGATTTACAACTACAGGGGCATCAATTCTGAGGCCCGAAGAATACAGCCTGATATCGCACGGACTGATGTTCTGGAGAAGCCTTATACAGTGGCTTGGGGGTATGGGCATAATAGTATTATCATTATCAATATTACCAATTTTAGGCATCGGAGGGATGCAGTTATTTATTGCCGAGGTGCCCGGACCTGCACCTGATAAACTTCACCCCAGGATTAAAGAGACCGCAAAAAGACTGTGGGGTATCTATTTTATTTTTACATTATCAGAAATGGTGTTATTAGTGCTGGGCGGGATGAGTTTTTTTGATGCCATCTGTCATTCATTCACAACCATGGCTACTGGCGGATACTCTACAAAGCCCGATAGCATTGCTTATTTTTCTTCCCCCTATATACAATATGTAATTATTGTTTTTATGTTTCTGGCAGGAACAAATTTCACTCTTTCTTATTTAGCCATGCATTTTAGATTAAAACAGGTTATAAATAATGAAGAGTTTAGATTCTACCTTTTCTTTATTTTTTTATTCGCAATAATAATAACCTTTATACTGAGATTTACAAGTGATATTACGTTGGAGAGTTCCTTCAGGCATGCTTTATTTCAGGTTGTTTCCATACTCACAACAACGGGTTATACAACAACTAATTATTTGAAGTGGGTGCCCATAGGCATAACATTAATTTTTCTTTTAATGTTTTTTGGTGGTTCGGCAGGTTCTACAGGAGGCAGCATTAAGATAGTAAGGGTGGTACTGTTATTAAAGAATAGTATTCTGGAATTAAAGCGATTAGTACATCCCAGTGCCGTAATTCCGGTAAGGTTAAATTCACAGGCTGTCTCATCACAGATAGTAACCAATGTTTTGGCTTTCGTATCATTTTATATACTTACTGTTATGATTAGTACAGGAGTTATATCTGCAATGGGATATGATCTTGAGTCGTCTTTGGGTGCTGTGGCTGCAACTCTTGGAAATATCGGCCCGGGGATAGGAGCAGTGGGCCCGATTGAAAATTATGCGCACATTCCTGTATTTGGAAAGTGGTTTTTGTCTTTTTTGATGCTTATTGGAAGGTTAGAATTGTTTACTGTGCTGATTCTGTTTGCCCCAAGCTTTTGGAAAAAATAACTGTACTATTCAAAAATACCAATACCCTTTCTTAATACTTCAGGTTCTCCTTTAGTACAATCAATTACAGTTGAAGGCTCATTGTTACAATAACCTCCATTTATCACTGCATCTACTGTATTTTTATATTGTTCATATATCAATTCAGGGTCAGTTGTATAATCAAGTAGTTCATCCTCATCATGAATAGAAGATGTAAGTAAAGGATTCCCCAATTCCTTAACAATTTGACGAATAATATTATTATCAGGTATTCTTATACCGATTGTCTTTTTTCTGCCCCTGAATATTCTGGGAATTTTGTTGTTAGCTTCCAATATAAATGTATAAGGGCCCGGAAGGTAAAATTTCATTAATTTAAATATGCTGTTACTTACATGTCGTGCATAATCTGATAAATGACTCAAATCATGAAAAATAATAGAGAAATTCGCTTTTTCAATTTTTACTCCTTTAATTTTTGCAACTTTTTCGACGGCCTTCTGATTGAATAAATCGCAACCCAATCCATAAACTGTATCTGTTGGATAAATTATTACGCCTCCTTGTTTCAGGATTTCGACAAGCCTTGAAATTTGTCTTTGGCTCGGATTTTCGGGATGTATTTTAAGCAGCATATTTGTGATTTAATTTAAATGTATTAATAAGTAAAATTAGGTAAAATTTATAAGTTTTTATTTTAATTTTGAATAGTAATTGAATTAAATTTATTCAATAAGAATTATATAAAACATTAATATTATTGATTATGAAATTATTTCGGTTTTTATTAAATCCATTAGTTATTCTGACAACTTTAATTTTATCCGGTTACCTTGTAAATGCACAAAATCAAAATTATAAAAGTATGGTTAATAATATTCACTGGTTTGGACAGGCAGCAGTAAAAATTGCCGCGGCCGGAAAAGTAATTTATATTGATCCTTATCAAATCAGCAATGAGGATCAGGCAGATATTATACTTATAACGCATGGACACTCTGATCACTTATCACCAGGTGATATAAAGAAAATTATTACTAAGAATAGTATTATCATTGCTACTGATGATTGTATGGGTAAGCTTGAAGATCTTGATGTACGGGAAATCAAATCAATTAAGCCCGGACAGTCTATTACTCTGGATGATATAAATATAAGTGCTGTGCCGGCTTATAATGTAGTAAAAACTAATTTTCATCCAAAAAGTAAAAACTGGGTTGGTTATGTACTTACAATTGAGGGGGTAAAAATATATCATGCTGGTGATACCGAGAGGATCCCTGAAATGAAAGACATTGAATGTGATATCGCGATGTTACCGCTGGGTCAGACTTATACAATGAATAGTGTAAAAGAGGCAGCAGATGCTGCTATCGATGTTAAAGCCAGGGTTGCCATCCCTATTCATTACGGTCTTTATGAAGGGAAAGAAGATGATGCAAAAGAATTTAAGAAGTTGCTTGAAGGTAAGGTTGAGGTAATAATAAAACCTGCAGAGTAATTGATAAACATTTCCGTAAGAAAGCACATTAAAGTTTTAATTTGCATAATTAATTGCTTTACTAATTCGTTATTAGTATAATTTTGTAATATGGCAATTAAAGTCGTATAATGAACTATATAGCTTTATTACAGGAAAATATAAAGGTTTCTTTAGGTTCCATAAGAGCGAATTTAATTCGTACCATTCTTACTGTCTTAATTATTGGTGTTGGTATTATGGCTTTAGTAGGCATACTTACAGCGATTGATTCTATAAAAAATACTATTAATAAACAGTTCGCAACAATGGGAGCCAATACTTTTACCATTGAAAGCAGAAGTTTTAATGTACAGATAGGTAAAAAGAAATACCGAAGAAAAAATCATCCTTATATTTCTTATCGTCAGGCACAGGAATTTAAGGATAACTATGACTATCCTGCTATTGTGTCTATATATACTTACGCCTCAGGAATAGCGACAGTAAAATACAAGTCAAACAAGTCCCATCCCAATGTTGCCGTTATAGGCACAGATGAAGATTACGTATATACGGCTGGTTACGAAATTAAACAGGGAAGAAACCTGTCTGCTCAGGATATCAGATTAAACAGTAATGTTGCAGTACTTGGAAACGGATTAGTAAAAAAAGTATTCAAGAGAAGTAATAAGGTACTTAATGAGGTTATCACAATCGGAAGTGGCAAGTACAGAGTTATTGGTATTTTAGAGGATAAAGGTTCCAGCATAGGTGGAAGTGATAATATGTGTTTGCTGCCATACACTAATGTCAGGCAATATTTTTCAATTCCCGGAAGAAATTACTCAATAAATGTAACACCAGATAATGAATTGCTTTATGATGAAATTGTTGGACAGGCTGAAAGTGTTTTCAGAATAGTAAGAAATTTGAGTGTCAGGGATGAATCAGACTTCAATATTACAAAGAGTGATTTCTTGTCAAATATTCTTAATGATGCCATAAAGAAAGTTTTGATTGCTGCAACAATAATTGGATTTATTACTCTTTTTGGAGCAGCTATCGGGCTTATGAACATAATGCTTGTGTCGGTAACTGAGAGAACAACAGAGATAGGAATACGTAAAGCTATCGGGGCAAAAAATAATATAATTAAATTACAATTTTTATTTGAGGCGATAATTATATGTCAATTTGGGGGTATTTTAGGAATTTTATTAGGAATTTTCGTGGGAAATATTGTATCTTTAGTTCTAAAATCAGCCTTTATTATACCGTGGCTGTGGATTATAGGTGGCATAGCATTATGCTTTGTTGTTGGTCTGGTCTCCGGATATTTCCCAGCTGTAAAAGCATCGAAACTGGATCCGATAGTCGCATTGAGGTATGAATAATATTTGAAAGTAAAATAAATATGGAAGAGTTAGTAATTAAAAAAACAAGTAATACACCAAATGTACACTTTGATCCTGAATTGGGAATTTTGAAACTGGAAGGAAGATCTATACCTGAAAATCCAAGTGATTTTTTTGAAAGATTAATTGCCTGGATAGAGAAATATTTTAATAACCCCAAAGAAATCACAAGGATAGATCTTAACCTTGAATATATTAACAGTGGTTCTTCAAAGTACTTACTGGGAATATTCAGACTTATAAAAAAGAGATTTGATGAAGGTAAGAACTGCATTGTAAACTGGTACTATGAAGAAGATGACGAAGCAATTTTAAGTTTGGGAGAACATTATAAATCTACAATTAAAATACCCTTCAATCTTATTGAGTATATATAAAAAAACCTGGAGTTGTCAACTCCAGGTTTTTACATTTATCAGATTTTCCTATATTAATTTTTCAATTAAATCTACCACCCTGTAAGAATAGCCCCATTCGTTATCATACCATGCAAGTACTTTTACTTTTTTCCCTAAAACTATGGTACTCTGAGCATCAAAGATCGAAGAATGGGGATTATGAATAACATCAACAGATACAATAGGATCTTCAGTATATTCGAGAATTCCCTTCATTGGACCCTCAGCTGCTTCTTTCATTGCAGCGTTAATTTCTTCTACAGTTGCCTCTTTTTTCAAGTTAGCAACAAAATCAACTAAAGAACCTGTAGGAGTAGGCACTCTAATAGCCAAACCATTTAACTTGCCATTTAATTCAGGTATAACTTTACCAACTGCCTTTGCTGCCCCTGTTGTAGTAGGTATCTGGGATAATGCAGCAGACCGGGCTCTTCTTAAGTCACTATGAGGTGCATCCAATATAACCTGGTCATTGGTATAGGAATGAATTGTTGTCATCAGGCCGTCTTCAATACCGAACTTGTCATTCAGCACTTTTACAACAGGTGCCAGACAATTGGTTGTGCATGAAGCGTTAGATACGCAAGTATCCTCTGGCCTGAGATCATCATCATTAACCCCCAGTACTATCATATTATCAATCTGATCTTTAGCAGGAACGGTAAGAATTACCTTTTTTGCCCCGTTTTTAAGATGATCACCATAACCACCCTTGGAACTTTCTCTTGATCTGAAAACACCGGTAGATTCGATTACAACGTCAGGAGTATCCGCCCAGGGAATATTTGCAGGGCTTCTTTCCGCACTTACTCTTATTTTATTGCCGTTTACTATTAGTCCGTTATCATCATAACTGACACTACCTTCGAATTTCCCCTGAGTTGAATCGTACTTAAGCAGATGAGCCAACACCTTATTTTCGGTGATATCATTAATGCCTACAACTTCCATGCTAGGTCTTTCCAGAGCAATTTTAAATACATTTCTGCCAATTCTGCCAAAACCATTGATTCCTATTTTAATTTTAGTCATAATTTATGTATTTATAGATTAACAATTTAAGGTCAATAAAAAATGAAATGCGAAAGTAACAAAATTAGTGAATTCCCACAATAAATAGAATAAGGTTTTTAAAGTTAAAATGAATTTTTACTATAATAATTGATTATCAGTAAGAGATAATCAATTATTGGAGGTTATTAAATAAAATAAAAATGGATTTATATATTATTCCTGAATAAGGATTTCATCAATTTTAGTCTTTCTACTTTTAAATCTTGAATCAATTACCTTTCCGAACCTATAACTTACAAATAAACTAAAAAACACTTGCTTATTGTTTTCTATTGCCATTATAGGAATCTTTTGTACAAATGCATCTAAAATCATACCAGCCTCTAAAGCGTGTATGATCTCATCATACTTGCTAAATTCAAAAGTAAATCCAGCTTTTGCATATAAACCGGGAGCAAAAGTTATTTCATTAATACCATTAAAATATGAAGCCTTTGACATTATTCTGGGGTCAATGTGCTGGGTAATATCAAATTTTTCGGTTTTTTGATCCACAATTCTGCCATCTGCACTAATGACATAAATGTTATAATATACTGGCTTTTTAATTCCCAGGGCAGGACCGAAATTATAGAAATATCTTATGGATATTCCTCCCCTGTCGAACTTTTGAAAAAGTTCTTTCTGAATACCAAAACCTGCTCTCAGATTATAAAAATTTATAAGTTTTCCATATACAAAACTCCTTCCTGCTAAAGTTGCTGCTGATGTTGATATTTTTACCTCTTTGGGATGTTTTATACCGGCAAAATCAATTTCATAGAGAGTTTTTTTAAAGGCAGTCATGCGTCTGGCGTACCTGAAATTTCCTCCAAATCCGGTTGAATTTAATAATGCGGCAAAAGTCCGTTCATTACGGTAAAAAATTTTCTCCTGGTCATCTATTTCCCCTTGTGCTAATGAAAGAAAACAGATGAATATAAAAGGTATATTAATAAGTAATTTTTTCACGGAATATAAAATAAAGGACTATTCCTGATTAAAGAGTATACTTTAAGGAAAAGTATAATGTAAAGATAGTAAAAAAAGTGTATGTTAGATATTAACTATTGGTGGATTCAGATTGCTCAGTATCATTCTGTCCGTAAGCGGGACAAATTTTGCTCCCTTTACATGAAACAAAGGCGAGAGCTAATGAAATTAAAAGTACTGCTAAGATGAAAATTCTTTTCATGATTTATATAATTAAGTTATCCAACCATGTGCTACCTTCAAAAATAAGTAAAAAAACTTATACTTAAAACCCTTTTTAATTATTATTTTTTTGTTCATAATTATCATTGCTTGCATATGCGGGGCATATATACTTGTTACAGGAGCACATGATAGTAATTGTAACTACCAATAATATAATTAATACTTTTAGCTTTTTCATTTTTAAAGTTTTTTTGATTTTTTATTTATTTTATTATTGAATAATACTTTAATTATTTTCAAATTTAAAAATTATTTACCTTTGTAACCCACATTTTTACTAACAATCTTCAGTCTGTATTTCTTCTCGTTTGTGAATTCAGGACTCATAAAAAGTATGATTATTTGTTTTTTCATAGTTTAGCTAGTCCGGGTAAGTATTAGTAGTGATTAATACGGTTTACCCTTTAACATTGTTTCAGATACAAAATCCTGATAATGTATTCAGATCCATGCTCCATGCTCCAATACTCTGGTAATCAGGATAAAAGAAAACGTTCGTCTATAAATTAAATATATTTTACTTATCTTTTTTTTGCCAGCATTTATCATGAAAATCTGACATTTAAACAACAAAAAGTAACGATAAGTAAAAATATTTAACAGTTTAATGTAATATCAAAAATGATTTAATGAATTAATAGATACTGATAAAAATGAGAAAGGATTAAATTACTTTTTAATTTATGTATTGTTATATTAATTTTATTTAATATTTATAAAATTCAGATCAAAAATATTTTATGCTTCAGATTGAAAATACGCTTGTTAGTATTGATGTTGTTAAGGAGAATTTTAAATGCGATATTAAAAAATGTAAAGGTCTGTGTTGTGTTCATGGAGATTCAGGTGCTCCTCTCGAAGAATTTGAACTAAATATTTTAAAGGATATATATCCGGCAATAAAACCCTATCTTCGGTATGAAGGAATAATTACTATAGAGAATGAGGGTACCTATGTTATTGATAAGGATAAGGAATATGTAACACCTATCATAAATGGTAAGGAATGTGCATACACAGTCTTTGAGAATGGAGTTGCAAAATGCGGAATTGAACTGGCATTTATTAACAGGAAAACAGAATTTAGAAAACCTTTGTCATGTTGTCTTTATCCAGTCAGAATCAAGAAACATAACACTTTTGATGCAGTGAATTACGACAGGTGGAAAATATGTGAACCGGCTCGTGAATTAGGTAACAATCTGAATTTACCGGTTTATAAATTTGTAGAAGATGCATTAATCAGTAAATACGGAAAAGAGTGGTTTAAAAAGTTAATTAAAATTGCAGCAAACATTTTAAAGTCAGAAAGATTATAATAATATAAATTTATTCAATAGTCTTATCCATTAATTCAAAAAGCATAATCCCTGGCTTA
>Ga0315544_1000870_pt1 | contig 25760 bp, 17 predicted proteins | sample SalMarSW160130MG_2_FD_202543 | JGI IMG/M metagenome (GOLD analysis project Ga0315544, IMG submission 202543) | Salt marsh sediment microbial communities from the Plum Island Ecosystem LTER, Massachusetts, United States - Salt Marsh Sediment SW1601-130 ... | reverse complement strand
GATGTATTAGTAAATTTAAGTGATGTTGAAGGGCTCTATAAAGGGGATCCTGCGCTAACCACAGAATCATTGGAAATTATTCGCAAGGTTGAGGAAATTACTCCGGAGATTGAGAAATTGGCCGGAAGTAATAAGGGAAGCGAGGTTAGCACCGGAGGCATGTCCACTAAGATCGAAGCGGCAAAAGCAGCCGTTGATTCCGGTATAATAATGGTTATTGGTCCCGGTTATAGGAAAAACGTTATTATAGATTTGGTAAATATGCTTGAAAATGAAGAGGAATATAATTTAGGGACAACATTTCTGCCTTCGGGAGGAAGTCTTTCCAAAAGGAAACAATGGCTAAGTTTTAATGTTCCTATTTGCGGGGGTATTAAAATAGATAAAGGAGCAGAAGAAGCTCTTGTGAATAAGGGAAAAAGTTTATTGCCGGGAGGTGTTAAAGAAGTAATCGGAGTTTTTTCTTCAGGAGGTTTGGTCAGGATACTTAGTCATGAAGGAAAAGAAATCGGAAAGGGGTTGGTTGATTATTCGAGCGCCGAGATAGAGAAAATTAAAGGCCATCATTCCAGTGAAATTTTTTCGATTCTGGGTTATATTAATCAGGAAGAGATAATTCATAGAAGAAATATGGTTATAGGGGGTTAACAAATGAGTGTAAAAGAAGAGGTTATTGCTCAAGGGGAAAAAGCGAAAGAAGCTTCAAGAGTATTGGCTAATACCTCGACGGATATTAAGAACAAGGCATTACTTAACATAGCCCGGAAGCTTGAAGAATCATTAAAAAAAATAATTTCAATTAACGCTGAAGACATGAGTGCGGGGGAAAAGGCGGGACTTGCAAAAGCACTTTTGAACAGGTTGGAATTGAATGAAAAGAGAATTAACGGCATGGCAAAAGGTTTGAGAGAAGTTGTTCAATTAGAAGACCCTGTTGGTGAAGTTATAGGAATTAAAAAGAGACCCAATGGACTTGAAGTGGGTAAAATTAGAGTTCCCCTTGGAGTCATAGGTATTATTTATGAGGCAAGACCAAATGTGACCGTGGATGTTGCAGGACTTTGTCTTAAAGCCGGCAACGCCGTACTTCTTAGAGGTGGTTCGGAGGCATTTAACTCAAATCAGGTTTTAACAAAGATAATTCAGGAAGCGATTGTTGAAGAGGGTCTGCCCGGGGAATCGGTTCAGTTAGTCGGGACCACTGATCGTAGTGCCGTGGAAGTTATGTTTAAGCTGAATGATTACCTTGATGTATTAATTCCCAGAGGCGGAGTAGGACTTATCAAGCGAGTTGTGCAGGAATCGAGTGTCCCCGTTATTGAAACCGGTGTGGGTAATTGCCATGTGTATGTTGATTCTTCTGCTGATATAGATATGGCTTTAAAAATCGTTTATAACGCAAAAACCGATTATCCTGCTGTTTGTAATGCTGCTGAGACTCTTCTTATACATAAAGATATCGCCGAAAAATTTCTCCCCGTTATCTCTAAAAAGTTTTACGAGAATAATGTGGAGTTGCGGGGATGCCTCCTATCGAGAAAAATAATACCCGATATTAAGGAAGCTACTGAAGACGACTGGTATGAAGAATATCTCGATTATATCATGGCGGTTAAGATAGTGGATGATATAGATGATGCTATAAATCATATTTATAAATACGGTTCCAAACATTCCGAGTCTATCGTAACGAGTAGTTACAATGACGCGAATAAATTTTTAAAAGAAGTTGACGCAGCTGCTGTTTACGTTAATGCTTCCACCCGTTTTACCGATGGAGGAGAATTCGGCATGGGAGCCGAAATAGGAATAAGCACTCAGAAATTGCACGCGAGAGGTCCAATGGGTTTAAAAGAACTAACTTCTACCAAGTTCATAATAAGAGGTCAGGGACAGATAAGGGAAACCTGAGTTTAGTTTTTAGGTATTAGTTTTAAAAAATCACAATAATATTTTAGTGTATTTAGTGTGTTTCGTGGTTCAATAAAGTTGTTTTTTCTCTGCGCTCTCTGTGTCTTTGCGGTGATAATCGTTTTAGGGGGTTGCAGAAAAAACTAAGATATATAATTTATGGGTGCAAATTATAATTAAAGAAGGATAGGTGAAAATGGGTTCTAAGAAAATAAATAATAAATGCGGTTTAAGACAGGATTACGATTTTTTCTCGCACGGGCTTGAGGGTGTTGCGGCTTTTGAGACTTCTATCAGTTATATTGACGGTAAAGACGGTATTTTGATTTATCGTGGAATACCTATAGAAGAATTGGCCGAGAAATCCACGTATGAAGAGACAGCTTATTTCTTGATTTATGGTAGCCTTCCTACAAAAACTGAACTGAAAAAGTTCTCGAGTGATCTTGAAAATCATATTTCTTTAAATACGGAGGATATAAAGTGGCTGAAGGATTTTCCTGTCGCTGCTCACCCAATGGACGTTCTCAATACTTGTGTTTCACTTATGAGCTTACCTGAAGGTGGTGATTATGAAATTGGCAGGGGAAGTGATTTAAAGGCAGGAATTCGAATTATGGGGAAAATGCCTTCTTATATTGCTGCATTTGACCGGATAAGAAAAGGAAAAGAACCTATTCCTCCGGATAGTAAACTTTCCTATGCGGCTAATTTCCTGTGGATGCTTAATGGAGAAAAACCCAAAGAAAAAGAAGCAAGGATTTTGGATCTTTGTTTGATTCTTCACGCTGAGCATGGTGTTTGCGCTTCGACTTTCGGAACTCTGGTTACCTCTTCGACTTTTTCCGATGTGTACTCTTCTATTGTTACCGCTATAGGAACGTTGAAAGGGTATCTTCATGGTGGCGCAAACGAACAGGTTATAAGAATGCTGGAGGGAATAGGGAGCCCGGAAAAGGTGGAGAAGTACGTAAGTCATGCAATGAAAGAGAAAGAAAAGATAATGGGTTTTGGACATAGAGTTTATAAGGCGCTTGACCCGAGAGCGCGTATTCTTAAAAAATACGCCAGAGACTTGACCGGCAAAAGAGATGAGATTTTATTCAAAACCGCCTTGAAACTTGAAGAAGTTATGGAAAAGAAGTTTGGACCCAAAGGGATATATCCAAATGTAGATTTTTACTCCGGTTTTGTATATAAAGCCCTTGGTATTCCTACTGATCTGTTTACTTCCATTTTTGCTATAGCGCGTTCTGCAGGCTGGATAGCACATATTCTTGAATACAGAGAATCCAACAGAATATTCAGACCTCGGGGTATCTATAATGGACCGGTTAACGTAAAGTATATACCGATAAAAGAGAGATGAAATTTGGGTAAGACAATATCTGAGAAGATCATCTCTGAACACGTAGAAAGAGATGTGAAGCCCGGAGAATTTGTTGTTGCAAAAGTTGATGTCGTTATGGCTCAGGATGGCACTGGTCCGCTTTCCGTTGGTGAGTTGAAAAAGATGAATATGGAAAGAGTATTCGATAAGGAAAATTCAATACTCTTTATTGACCATGCTTCTCCGAGTTCAAGAAAAGAATTGTCTAATTCTCAAAAATTGTTGAGAGAGTTTGCTAAGAAGACAGGGGCTTTTCTTTCTGATGTCGGAGAAGGCGTCTGCCATCAGAGACTTGTCGAGGACTGGGTGAACCCGGGAAATTTGGTGGTTGGAGCTGACTCGCATACCTGTACTTCCGGCGCGCTTGGAGCTTTCGCAACCGGTATGGGCTCGACGGATGTAGCGCTTGCTTTTGCTTTAGGGAAAGTCTGGCTAAAGGTTCCGGAAACACACAGGTTTATAATAAAAGGTGAACTCCCGGAGGGTGTTTATTCCAAGGATGTTATTCTTCACATAATAGGAAAGATTGGAGCTGACGGAGCTACTTATAAAGCTATGGAGTTTGAAGGGGATACAATAGAAAACCTTTCTATGTCTTCGAGATTTGCAATAACAAATATGGCTATTGAAGCTGGAGGGAAAACTGGTCTTATCCCCACGGATGAGACTACGAGGATGTATCTTGAAGAAAGAGGTAGAGGAGATAAATTCAGGGAAATAAAATCCGATTCGGATGCAGATTTCGAAAATGTTCTTGAAATAGAAGCAAATAAACTTGAACCTTTAGTTGCTTTCCCGCACACAGTTGATAATGTTAAAGGTATTTCGGATATAGAAGATGTAAAAATAGATCAGGTTTTTATTGGAACATGTACGAATGGAAGACTTGAAGATTTGAGAATAGCCGCGTCAATACTCGAAGGCAAAATGAAACATCCTGATACAAGGTTGATAGTTGTTCCCGCCTCAAGGGAAATTTTTTTGGAAGCGTTAAAAGAAGGCTTGATTGAGATTTTCTTACAAGCTGGAGCGGCAATCGAATCCCCTGGCTGTGGACCCTGTGTTGGAATACATAAAGGGGTTTTGGCTGATGGAGAAAGAGTCCTATCGACACAAAATCGGAATTTCCTCGGAAGAATGGGTAATCCTGAGGGTTTTATCTATCTTGGTTCTCCCGCCGTTGCCGCGGCTAGCGCTATTGAGGGTAAAATTGCTGATCCAAGGAGGTATTTGAAATGAGTTCTCAAATTGCTGGGAGAGCATGGAAATTTGGAGATGATATTTCTACTGACCATATAACCCCAGGAAGATATTTTCACCTTCGGGGTAATCTCGAAGAACTCGCAAAACATGTGCTTGAGGATGCGGATCCTTCTTTTTCTTCTAAAGTAAAAACGGGGGATATTATTGTGGCGGGCAGGAATTTTGGTCTTGGTTCCTCAAGAGAGCATGCTCCGCGGGTAATTAAAATTGCAGGGGTTTCTTGTATTATTGCAAAGTCTTTCGCAAGAATATTTTATAGAAATTCATTTAATATAGGGTTACCTTTGTTGGTAAGCAATACTGATGAAATTGACGAAGGAGATAATCTTAGAGTTGATTTCGAGAAGGGGCAAATAAAGGACGAAACTAAAGGAAAGATTTTAACCTTTTCCCCTCTTTCTCCTTTTATGAGTAAGTTGATTGAAGATGGCGGTATAGAGGAACACGTTAAGAAATATGGTAATTTTAAAGTAGAGTAATTTAAAGGATAGACGAAAGTGATCCAATTTGAAAAACTTGTTTTGCCCGGAAAGGGAGAAAAAATAGAAGTTAGAGAAAATGAATGGAATGTTCCTGCTAATCCGATAATACCTTTTATTGAAGGTGACGGTATTGGTCCTGATATAATGAATGCTTCTATGACTGTCTGGGATGAAGCGGTTAAATTCGCGTATAAAGAAAAAAGAAAAATAGAGTGGTTCGAGATATTTGCAGGCGAAAAAGCGATAGAGAAATATGGGGAGCCATTACCGGAAGATACCTTAAAAGCCATTAAAAACTTTAATATAGCAATAAAAGGACCCCTGACTACTCCTGTCGCGGGTGGATACAGAAGTCTGAATGTGTCTCTTAGAAGGTTGTTAAACCTGTATGCGTGTGTGAGACCTGTGAAGTACTATCAAGGTGTTCCATCACCTCTAAAGAATCCGGAGAAAATGGATATAATTATTTTCAGAGAAAATACCGAAGATGTATATTCGGGCATTGAATGGGAAGAAGGATCCATAGAAGCTAAGAAAGTAATTGATTTTCTCAATAATGAGATGGGGGTAAAACTTGAATATGACGCGGGAATAGGAGTCAAACCTATAAGTAAATCCAAGACAAGAAGATTGGTTAGAAAGGCAGTCCAATACGCTATAGATAATAATAAAAGCAGTGTCACAATCGTTCACAAAGGGAACATTATGAAGTTTACCGAGGGTGCTTTTAAGAAATGGGGTTACGAGCTGGCGAAGGAAGAATTCAGGGAGTATATTATTACTGAAGATGAACTCTATGACCAGGTAAGGGGCGAAGACGGCGTAACTCCTATGACGAAAAAAGGCGCGTTCAAGTCCCTGCGCGCGGGAAGACCTGCCGGGGACTCCGGAGGTAGGATAGTTATAAAAGACCGGATAGCGGATCAAATGTTTATGCAGCTTCTTACCCGACCTGACGAGTATGAAGTTGTTGCCTTGCCAAATCTGAATGGAGATTATCTTTCTGATGCTGCTGCCGGACAAATTGGCGGACTTGGTATCGCTCCCGGAGCCAATATAGGTGATAACGTAGCACTTTTCGAGCCTACCCATGGTTCTGCTCCTAAATACCGAGGGCTCGATAAAGTTAATCCTTCTTCGCTGATTCTTTCCGGAGTTATGATGTTCGTGTATATCGGTTGGACTGAGGCGGCAGATTTAATAAAAAAAGGTCTTGAAAAGGCTTTTTTAGATAAAAAAGTTACTTATGATCTTGCAAGACAGATGGAAGGAGTAAAACCGATAAAAACTTCCCAGTTCGCTCGAGCGATTGTCGAGCGGATGATATAACATTGCGGCTGAACCGCTAAAATGGGAATAAAAAAAACAAAAAATTACCACAGAGAACACAGAGGAATTAAGTGTGGTATACAAAAACACAGAGAGCACAGAGAAAAAAGATTTATTGTTTAAAAATAAAAAATATTTGGGTAGGTTGGGTAATCTCGTGTTAATCTGTGAAATCTTGTGGTTTCTTTCGTATGTGGTATTTTTGAAATAATATAAGGAGGGAAATTTGCTGCTTTTAATATTAGTTTCATACGTTAATCTTTCAATTGCCACTTCTGAACGGTCCAGGGCGCTTTATTCAAATCCTGCAGGTTTATCTATCCATTCTTATCCGGAAATTTCCGTAAGAACTGAAGACTACTGGATTTCAATGAATATACCTTTTCTGGGATTTGCGGGGGGTGTCCGCTTCAAGAGCGATTCTATGGAATTTATGACAGGGGTAAGTCCCATGCATTATAAAGATAAATTTTCTCTTGGTTATATGTATTCCTCATGGGATGATAAATATACTCTGGGCGCTATGCTGCGTCCTCATAAATGGACTTCTATGGGTTTTACTACAATCATCCCAAGTAGTGAAGGGTATGATTTTAACTTTGGTATTTCGATTATTCCAGGTTGGGATAGGTTAGTGTTGACTTCAGATTTTTTTATTGATAGAGGTTCAGATGGAACAAGATACTTAATTCAAAGCTTAAACGGAGCATTAGAGATTGTAGAAGGTATAAAGTTAAATATTGCGTTTATGCCTCTTAACAATGACTTTAGAAACGGAAAAATCTATGGAGGAATAGAATTTTCGCTCGGTAATTTCCTTTTTGGCGGATACCGCGGTGATGGAGATATTGAGGGAATAATTACGGCTTCTGTTGTGCCGTATCCTTCTTTATTTAAAGGTAAGAATCGTGCTGTTGTTGTTGAAATCGAAGGGAAATATCCTGAAGTTCCCGATGTAAAAGGTTTTTTTGGGAAAGAACATTCCTTTTATAATCTTTTGAATCTTCTTGATTTTATAAAGAAGAGCAAAAAGATCGATAGTGTGATTGTATATATAAAAAATAACTCTTTAGGACTTGCTCAAACTGAGGAGGTTAGAAAACAACTTTTGGAGATCGCAAAGGAAAAATTTCTCGTTGCGCATTCCGACTACCTTGGTTTTAAGGATTTATACTTAGCTTCTGCTGCAGATATTATCTCGGTTTCTCCTCCGGGTATGATTTATTTTCCGGGACTTTATCTTTCTAAAATCTACATAAAAGGCACTTTGGAAAAGCTGGGTATAGAAGCCGAAGTTGGAAATGTCGGTAAATATAAGACTGCTGTAGATATGTTTACCAGAGAAAAGATGAGTCAGTACGATAGAGAACAGATAGAAAAGTTTCTTGATGATCTTATAGATGTTGTTGTTGGAGAAATTGCAGATTCAAGAGGTATAGACGGTAGCAAAATAAAAAGGCTTGTAGATTCTTTAGGTTGCTTTACCCCTTTTGAGGCAGTAAAAGAAGGATTAATAGACACTATAGCTTATTTTGATGAGGTTAAAGTGCTTGCCGGAGTTAAGGGTGAGGGTAAAATCTGGAGAGGAAAGAGTGTTCCCAGAGAGTTTTTATTAAGTGATCCACCAAAAATAGCAGTTTTAGCTCTTGAGGGTTCAATGATTGTGGGAGAGAGTTCTAGTTCACCTTTTGATATTCCTCTTTTTGGCGGTTCGACAATAGGTTCCGAATCGGTGGTAAGGGAACTCAGAAGATTAAGAAAGGATAAGTCTGTAAAAGCAGTTGTTATAAGGATTAATTCAGGAGGAGGAAGTGCTATTGCTTCTGATTTGATATATAGAGAGGTTTTAAGATTAAAAGATAAGAAACCTGTTGTGATATCTATGGGAAGTATGGCAGCATCGGGAGGATATTATATCTCCGCTCCTGCCAATAAGATATTGGCGGATAGAACAACCCTTACTGGTTCTATCGGAGTTTGGAGCGCAAAGTTCGTTACGGAAGGTTTATATAATAAACTTGGGATTACACATGATATCGTAAAATGGGGAAAACATGCTGATGCTTTTGGCGGGCATCGTCCTTTCTCACATTATGAGAAAAAAATGTTTGATAAAATGTTGAAGCATATATATGACCAATTCTTGGAAGCAGTTGCCGCTCCCCGAGGGTTAACAGTTGGAAAAGTGGATTCTTTAGGCATGGGCAGAATCTGGAGTGGCCTTTCCGCAAAAGAGATTTCTCTTGTGGATGAATATGGAGGTCTTCTTGATGCAATAAAAGTTGCAGGAGATGAGGCGGGTGTTCAAAATTATAAAGTCGTTCTTTTGCCTAAACCGCTGAAATTTCTTGAAAGATTACTGGGAGTACAAGAGAATGCTTATCTGCCTGTACTAAAATTGATTCAGGAGCCGTATCTATATTTTGAGCCAGCCAGGCTTGATTTTGGAAGGTGAGTTTATAAAGTTATTCTCACACAGAGACACAGAGGACACGGAGAAAAACTATATTTTTTTGTGTAGAACCCATCTCACAACACCAGAGAAGCTATCAAACCACGAAATACACGAAATTTGACTAAATCTTTTGAATTTGTGCTAAAAAAACGCACGAAAATTAAAAAATAAAATTCTGCCCTTTACTTTTTTGTTTTTTTCTATAATTTTCTAATATATTATTCCTTTTATAGCTTGGTTAAAAGAAATATAAATTGTTATGGAAGATAATAAAAAGACAAATAAGCAACTGATAAAGGAATTGAAAGATTTACGTAAAAAAATTGCGGATCTTGAGAAATCTGAAGCTCAACTCAAGCAAGTAGAAGAGGATTTAATTCGTGAACGAGCACTCTTCGAAAGTTTTATGGATAACATTCCAATTTCCGTTTACTTCAAAGATAAGAAAGGACGCCTTCTTCGAGTAAGTAAATACTATCTGGAGCAAGAGGGGGCTCCTCCGTTGGATTCTGTAGAGGAACTAATAGGTAAGACTGATTTTGATTTTTATCCGGAGGAGCAGGCAAAAGTAGCTCGCAAGGATGAGCTACATGTAAGGAAAACAGGAAAACCTATTGCCAATAAGGAAGAAACAGCCAAAAATTCTGAGGGAGAAGACATCTATTTCTCAACTACTAAAGCTTTGTTGACCGACGATAAAGGTCATACCATAGGAGTACTTGGTATGACTCAGGATATCACTAAACGTAAGGAGTTAGAAAAAGCTTTACTTTATCAGAGGTTATTGCTGAGGGATTTGTTGGATAATATACCAGATCATATTTACTTTAAGGATAAAAAAAGCCGTTTTATCCAGGCAAGTAAGTCAGTAGCGAAAGAGTTTGGGGTTAAAAGCGTAGATAAACTTATCGGTAAAACGGATTACGATTATTTCACAAAAGAACATGCAGAATCAGCTTACAGGGACGAACAGGAAATAATAAAGACCGGCAAAACAGTATTGAACAAGATTGAAAAGGAAACTCACCCCGATGGAAGAATAACCTGGGTTTCAACAACTAAGATTCCAAGGTATGATGAAGAGGGAAATATAATTGGGATTTTAGGTATCTCAAGGGATGTTACCAAAAGAAAAGAATTAGAAGAAAAACTAAAGGAGAGACTTGAAGAGCTTGGAAAAGAAGTTGTTTTCAAAAGCCAGTTGCTTATCTCTCTTCTTGATAATATACCTGATAATATTTACTTTAAGGATAAAGAAAGCCGTTTTGTTGCTGTGAGTAAAGCTATGAGTGAATGGATTGGAGCCGCAAACACTGAGGAATTGATCGGCAAAACAGATTTCGATTATTTTACTGAGGAACATGCAAAACCAGCTTATCGGGACGAACGGGAAATAATGAGAACGGGTAAGCCAATCGAAGGGAAAGTAGAAAAGGAGACCCATCCTGACGGAAGAATAACCTGGGTTTCAACAACCAAAATTCCTTGGTATGATAAAGAGGAAAATATAATTGGAACTTTAGGTATTTCAAGAGATGTTACTGAAAATAAAAAGAAAGAAGAAGAGTTGATTGAAGCCCGGAAGGTTGCGCAAAAAGCTTCTTATGCGAAGACCACTTTTTTAGCTATAATGAGTCATGAGATTCGTACGCCTCTTAATGCCATAATAGGAATGTGTGAAATTTTAGAAGAAACAATTCTTTCTAAAGAACAGCATGATTATCTTAAGGTATTAAGAGAAGCCGGAGAGACTCTTCTTGTGGTAATTAACGATGTTCTTGACATTTCCAAGATTGAATGCGGAGATGTGGAAATTGAGAAGAGCGAGTTTGAATTAGATAAGCTCATTGAGAAAGTTTGCGATATTCTGGCTATTAGAGCGCATAAGAAGGGTGTAGAACTTGTCGATCATATTTTTCCGAACGTTCCCATAAGTTTGATAGGGGATTCTTACCGTATGCGTCAGATATTGGTAAATCTGATTGGAAATTCGATTAAGTTTACTGATGAGGGAGAAGTTGTGTTAAGTGTTAAACTTGCAAAAGAACAAGGGCTTCAACGTAAAACTAAAAGAGAAAACGAGGTTTGTTTATTGTTTTCTGTAAAAGATACAGGTGTTGGAATACCTAAGGATAAGCGGGATGCCATATTTGAAAGTTTTAAGCAGGCTGATTCTTCCACTACACGAAAATTTGGCGGGACAGGTTTGGGACTAAGTATTTCGAAGCGGCTTGTCGAGTTGATGGGAGGTAAAATGTGGGTTGAAAGCGAAGAGGGAAAAGGAAGCGAATTTTCCTTTACCGTGGAGTTTGGCATACAAAAGGAGAAGAAAACTCGTACTTTTATTGAACCGGAGGAAGTCGATGTAAGGGGTATTTCGACTCTTATCGTGGATGATAATGCCACGAATAGATTGATTTTAAAGGAAATTCTTACAGCGTGGGATGCGGATGTGGTGGAAGCTTCGGGTGGAGAGGAGGCAATTTCCATATATGAAGCTGCGAAAAAAAAAGGTAAATATTTTCAACTCGTTTTGCTGGATCGGCGAATGCCTTCGGTAGACGGTTTTGAAGTAGCTAAGATTATAAGGGAAGATAAAAAAAGCGAAGAGACGACTACTGTAATGATGCTCACTTCAGATTACCGGATTTCAGATTTGACCCGGATTGATAAGTTAGGTATAAGTTGTTATCTTGTCAAGCCGATTAAAAGGGATGAATTAAAAAACGCAATTCTGACCACTCTTGGTTTATGGAAGGCTAAGAAAAAGAAGGAAAAAGTCGATAAAGTCAAGGTAACTGATCTTCCTGCTATGAAAATTTTGCTTGTGGAGGATACGAAAGATAATTGTTTGTTAATAAAGGCTTTTCTGAGGAAATCTTCTGTTGAAATAGATGTGGCTGAGAACGGTAAGATTGCCTTTGAAAAATTTAAGAAAAATGTCTATGATTTAGTTTTAATGGATATGCAGATGCCGGTTATGGATGGTTATACAGCTACCAGAAAAATAAGAACCTGGGAAAAGAGGGCTGGCGCTACCGGAACTCCGGTAATCGCGCTTACCGCGTTTGCATTAAAAGGTGATGCCGAGAAATGTCTGGATGCCGGATGTAATACTCATGTTCCGAAACCTGTAAAAATGGATACGTTGGTTAAAGTTCTAATGGAATTTGCTGATAAGTTGAGTTTATAATTTGGGAGGAATTATGAATAATGAGGAAAAAATTATCGTGAAAGTAGATCCGGAAATAGCTGACCTTATTCCCGGGTTTTTAAACAATAGAGAGAAAGACATAGAGGATATGGAATCATGCCTCAAGGCAGAGAATTTTGAACAGATAGAAAGATTAGGGCACAGTATGAAAGGTTCAGGCGCGGGCTATGGGTTTGACGGTATTACAGAGATAGGAAAGCTTATAGAGATAGCAGGAAAGGAAAAAGATGTTGAAGGGATTAAAAAGGGAATAGAAGATTTAAAGGATTATCTGAGTAGAGTTGAAGTTTCAAATGAGTAAAATTTTTATATAGTATATCTATCTATATGGGTAAAAAGTATGAACTGATCCTTTTTGATTTGGATGGCACATTGTTTGATTATAACAAAGCGGAAGAGTATGCTTTAACAAAGAGCATGAATTATTTTAATATTGACTATACCCCGAATTTGTATGTAGAAAACTACAGAAAAATAAATAAAGAAGTGTGGGGAGAGTTTGAAAGAGGTGAGACAAACCTGGATGAATTGAGGTTGAAAAGGTTCAGGATTTTATTTGATATTTTTGATATAAAACAAGATACTGAAGCATTCAGTAAAAGTTATCTGGATTTTATTGCCGAGGCTTCCTTTATGATAGAAGGTGCGGAAGATGTTATTTCTGCTTTATATCGAGAATATAAGATTGCGTTAGTTACAAACGGGATTTACTCCACACAGTATGAGAGATTGAAGGGTTCCCCTTTAAAAGATTATTTTGATATTTTTATAGCTTCGGAGAAAATTGGAGTTGCCAAGCCCGATCCTGATTTTTTTAATTATGTTTTCAATACAAGCGAGCACAATGATAAAAAAACTGCTATGATTATTGGTGATTCCCTTTCGGCTGATATTAAGGGAGGATTTGATTTTGGAATTGATACGTGCTGGTTTAATCCCAAGAAAATTAAAAACGAAGGAGAGATATCGCCAACATACGAAATTAAAGAACTGGCTCAGATTAAGGATATTCTCGCCCCATCCCACCCAATAATTGGACGCAGATAAACGCAGATTTTAAGGATTTTTTTTAACTATACAACCATCCAACGACCTAACGAACTAAAAAAAGAATGGAACAACAAATAACACGAATAAAAGAATTTCTATTTTGAAGTTTATATCATTAAAGTATCTTATTTAAATCAATTAAAAATTCAAGAACTTACCTATCTTTTATGTTCTCTTTAATTATTTCTATGGCTTTCTTAAATGCTTCTCGATTTCCTATTCTCACTATTACTTCTTCTGTACCATCTTTTTTGATTATTCTCATTCTATCTGATTTCGATATAAATCCCCCTGTAAAGTATCCGTGTCTACTTCGAAATAGTGGAGTAAGAATTCTCATAAGAATTCCCAAAAGAATTGCAAAAAAAAGTTTTTCAGTACTGAAATATCCTTCTACATATTCGACACTTTTTATATCCCTGTATTTATATTCCCGACATTCATTCAATATTTTGAAGTAGCCATGCCTTTCTATGAAAAACTTCTCATAATCTAATTTAATCTCTTTTGTTTTTATAAATATCGACATAAATATTAAGTATAAGCCCAATAACAAAAGAATTGGCGATACAAGAGGTGAAGATAGAAAATAAATCAAATAAAAACACCCAATACCTAGACCCACCAATAAGGACCTAAAAAATATTGCCCAAAAATTCCCTTTGACTTCATAAATTACCATAAAACCCCTCAAAACTCTTTTATTTTTTCCGAAACTCATAAAACCTGATTAATTGGTATTCTCATATATAGTATATTTTAATTGGCTTTATATTCAATGATTAAAGTCATTTATTTGTATTTGAATAATTTTCCGGGATTTTGGGGTTGGGGCGGAATTTAGTTAAAACAATAAAATATATTTTTTCTTTGTGCTTCTGTATCTTTGTATGAATTATGAGTTTCGAGTTAAAAAAATAAATGAAAAAATCCGTGTGTATCCGTGTCTATCAGTGGCTAATTCTTTGGTGGGGTGGGGGTGGGAAAAACAACATAATTTTTCTTTTTTCTCTGTGTTCTCCGTGTCTCTGTGTGAGATTATATTTTTTCTATGTGTGTTCTTTTTTTCTCTGCGTACTCTGTGCCTCTGCGGTAAATTTATAATTCCACAATTTCGCATTCAAGTTTTTCGAGATCAATGATCGCGAAAGTTGCTTTTCCCGACAGATAACCACAGAGTTCTCCCGGATTTACGGTAAGCGGGTCCTTTCTGATATATGATTCATGAGTGTGTCCATGTAGAACGCTGTCATAAATACCGCTTTTTCTGAATGCTTCTAATTGATAAGGTTCATGCATGATTGCTATTTTTCTTCCTTCGATTGTTATAGCCCTGGGAGCCGCTTCAATGACAAAACCGCGCTCATTTGCTTTTTTCTGCAGAAATAGTTTATCTCCATCATTATTACCAAAGATTGCGTAGACTTTTTCCATTTCAAGAAGTGGTATCGAGAAAGGAGAACAGTAATCCCCGAGGTGTATAAGGGTTGCTATTTCTATTTTTTTTAAGATACTTATAGCTTTCTTTATATGATCAAGGTGATCGTGTGTGTCCGACATTACTCCTATTTTCATAGTTCCCTCCTTTGAAATTAAAGATAATTGAATTGAGTGAAAATTCAAGCATTTTTTTTTAGACATCCCCCCAGAATTTTTACGCCAACACGTCTAAAGTCAGTTATTGCAATACTTACAAGAAATTCTATGCAATATAAGCTATTTCCGAATATTTGTGAAATCAGAGGGATTGCAGTCAGAGAAAAGTGTGGTTAATTTACCCAGCTTTAGGCGTTCGGGATACCACTTCGAAAAACCGCAGTCAGTCTCGCCTGCGGTTTATTTCGCAAGGAGTGCTGTCCGAGAAAGACGTGGTCAATTTCCCCGACGGTTTGATTCGTAAGAAGTACTATTCGAGAAAACCAGAGTCAATTCTCTCAGCGGGGGTCGTTCAGGTATACCTTTCTAAAAAACCGCAGTCAGTTTCCCCTGCGAGGAAACTGCTGCTTGTTCTCGACCTCGCTCCTTTTGACTTCGTCAAAAGTCCATGCCCGCTCGGTCTGCGAGACATTTTTTATGAAAGGCATACCTGAACTTTTAAGATTTAAAGAAGATAGAAGAGATACTGTGGCCGCTCAGTCTCCGAGACATTTTTCTTGAGTAGTACCCCTTTACTTTTTGCTGAATTTCTTAAAAAGCAAAATTAAATGCGTGTGTGGTGGGCTTTGTGTTCTCTGTGTGTTCTTTTTTTCTCTGTGTTCTCTGTGGTAAAAATATTGGGTGTGGTGGGGGGATTTAGCTTGACAAATGCAATAGTTTTTATAGAATTAAAGTTATGGAACAATTACTGTTAGTTCACGGAGGCGTTGGTAACAATATAAGAGATTCAAAAGTTAGAGAAAAGGTTTTGGGAGAAGCTCTTGAAGCCGGTTTTGTGGTTTTGAAAGAGGGTGGAGATGCTGCTCTGGCAGCGGTTAAAGCTGTTATGATTATGGAAGATTCTTCTCTTTTTAATGCAGGTACGGGTTCTGTTCCTAATTTATTAGGCGAAGTGGAAATGGATGCTTCAGTGGCAACTTCTGAGGGAAAATTTGGGGCGGTGGCTTCATTAAAAAATGTAAAAAATCCAGTTCGAGTAGCTTATGAAGTATCAAATAAGACTAAGCATTTAATACTCGCAGGTGAAGGTGCAACTCATTTTGCAAGAACCATAGGATTTAAAAATTATAATCCGTTATCTGAAGAAATGAAGGCATTATTTAACGAAAAGAGTAATTGTAGTTCTGAAGAAATAGAAGAGTTGCAACGTCGCTACTCAAACGAAACGGTTGGAGCTATTGCAATTGATGGTTTTGGTAGTATAGCTGCCGCACTTTCAACTGGAGGTATAATTTTTCATATTCCCGGTAGAGTTAGTGATGTTCCGATACTTGGCGGAGGAATTTATGCTTCTATTAGAGGTGCAACTACAATTACAGGTCGAGGTGAAGTCATTGTGAAAGAGATGCTTGCAAGGAAAGTGGATGATTATTTGTGTGAACATAGTGCTGAAGAGGCTGCAGGAGATCTTATTCAGGAGTTTGAGTTAGATTTCGGTATGATAGTGGTGGACCAGGATTGTAAGGTTGGAATAGCTTATAATACCGACTGTATGAGTTGGGGTATTAAAACCAGAGATTATAAAGAAATTCAAGGCGAATGATTTTTTTCTTTTTTTCTTTGTTTATATATAATACGGAAATTGAAGCTTTTAAAAGTAGTTCCGTATATACAAACGATTTCTCTATATCCGTGGGAAATAGAGGTAAATGGTTGTTTTCTGAGATTGAAGGAGGAATTCTTTTTGATTATACTTCGCAAGGGGGTGATTTTGGTTTCTCGGATGTATTTCTTAGGGGTGGGGCGAATAGATTTGTTGGGATGGTTGATATTAGTCTTTTTGGAATTTATCATCATCCCGGTAGAGTAAGAGAGGGTGCGGTGAGAAATTTTTCGATCAGGCAGCCGGGATTTGGATTTGGGATGGGATTAGGTGCAAAGATTTTTTGGTTTTCGGTTGATACGGATTTTGGGTTCATATCGCATTCCTCCAGTCCCGTTATCAAACATTTTTTGTTTGACTCGGAGGTCAAATTCAATCCTGATACCGTGACCTTCGGTATTGATTGTATAGTGGACAGATTTACAATGGTTAGTCAAGCGCCGATTACTTCGGTTTATTTGAAACCGAAAGTAATTTTTTCCGGATGGAAAAATTTTGCTTTAAGTTTTGGTATGGCTTTTCTTGTTTCGGGTAGAACGGACATAACGCCTACTAATTTCTACTTAGAGGAAGCCGGAGTAAATTTGGGAAACTATGGAATTCCAAGTTGGAAAATATGTTGTGGAATAACTTCTACTGATTTTCGTAGAAAAAGCAGAATTCTTTTTCCCCTTAGAATTTTTCTGGTTGATGAGGAAGGCAATCCTGCATCGGGGCTTTTGTCTCTTGCTGACTCAGGTAGTTTTCGGATAACTGACGGGGAAATTAAATTTGATTTATCTGAAGGTATATATCCTTTATCTGTTTATGCGGAGAATTCGCTTCCTTCTGATACAGTTATTGTGCTTAAGGAAGGGACAGATATACTGTTAGAGCTACGCGAAAAAAAAGAATTCTACATTATTGAAGGTGTAGTTAATGATGCTAAAACAAATAAACCTCTTGATGCTGAGATTTTAATTGAGAATTCGAGTCGCACCGCAGTGCAAAGTGATCCGGAAACTGGATATTATAGAATATATCTAATCCCAGGAGATTATATAATAAGAGTTACTTCCAAAGATTATTATCCCTATACTTCTCTACTTGAAGTTAAAAGTGAAAAGCTAACAGAGCTTGATTTTAAACTATTGCCAATTAGAGGTAAACCAAGATGAAATTTAGAAGACGTTTTCAGAAAATAGAATATAAGCCGAGATCCCCTATTTATTTAATAATATTATTTGTATTAATAGTAGCACTTATGATATTTATAAGAGTTTTTAAAGGAGGTTAAATGCAAAGGATTCTCAGCGGAATCAGACCTACGGGCAAAATTCACATTGGTAATTACTTCGGAGCTTTAAAAAATTGGGTAGAACTTCAGAATGAGTACGAAACTTTCTACATGGTTGCGGATTGGCATACACTTACTACAGGACATGATAAAACGAAAGGTATAAAAGATAGGATTATAGATACCACAATCGATTGGATATCGGTAGGTATTGACCCGAAAAAATCGGTTTTATTCGTTCAATCCCAGGTGAAGGAGCATGCCGAATTATATCTCCTTTTTTCTATGCTGATAACTGTTCCAAGACTTGAGAGAAATCCCACTCTTAAAGAAGTGGTAAGAGATAGTGGTCTCAAAGGTCAGGTGAGTTATGGGTTACTTGGTTATCCGGTGCTTCAAGCTTCCGATATATTGGTTTATAGGGCTCATAAGGTTCCGATAGGTGAAGACCAGCTTCCGCATCTCGAGATAACGCGAGAGTTTGCAAGGAAATTTAATGGTCTTTACGGAAAGGTTTTCAATGAAGTTGAACCGATACTTACCGAGACTCCCCGAATTCCGGGTCTTGATGGCAGAAAAATGTCTAAATCTTTAAATAATGCTATATTTATTGCGGATGCTCCTAAAGATGTGGAGAAGAAGATAATGACAGCTTTTACCGATCCCAAAAAGATAAGAAAGACCGATCCCGGACATCCAAAAGGATGTGTTGTTTTCGCTTATCTTTCCGCGATTGGAATTCCCGATATTAAGGATATAAAAAGTGAGTGCAAAAAAGGCGAGAGGGGTTGTGTGGATTGTAAGAAGAAAGCTGCGTCAAAACTTAATGAATTTCTTGATCCTATACGGGAAAAAAGAAAAAAGATAAAAAAAGAGATTAATATGACTGAAATCCTTAATTTGGGGGCAAAGAGGGCATCAGAAGAAGCCAAAGAGACGATGGAAATGGTCAGAAAGGCAATGGGGATGTGGGGATAAATCAAAACCCCACCGTTATTAACCACACTCCCCCTTACGCTATCAGCTAACCGCCATCCGCTTTCCGCATTAAACCCGGCCCACACCCATCCAAAATTGACAACAAATTACACAAATATTGCAATTAAAGAAATTTTTTCCAATTCAACTTTTTTTGGATTTTGGGCTTTGAACTAATAAGATATAAAGCGATAAGCGGATAGCGGTAAGCGGGTTGCGATTTTAACCTTCTTGACATAATTAGCAAAAATCTCTATACTGTAAGAGAGAATAGGAGAAATTCAATCTTTTATGGAACAAAAATAGGTAAGTTCAGTCTAATATTTTAAAAATAGTTTAAAAAGGAGGAGTACATGGTAAAATTCAGGTTATTAGTTAGAGTTGTTTTTGTTTTTTTGGCTTTTTTCTCTCTTTTATCGGTGTTAACTCTTTACGCGGAAGAAGCTTCAGTCGATAAGGAATCAAGCGAAGTAAAGATAAGCTGGGAAGAATTTAAAAAGCTTTTAAAGATGGATACGGATGAAATTAAACTTTCCTGGGATGAATTTAAAAAACTTTTAGCACAGACAGGTGAGGATGTAAAAATCGAATATAATATTCAGAACGGTATGGTTGTGCTTAGCAGGGAACAGTTTAAAGAGTTACTTGAAAAGATGAAAAAACCGGATGTCTCTCCGATTATTCCTCCGGGAGATTACCTTATAACGAGGGCGGAATATAATGGCGTTATGGGGCAAAGCAGTACAACATTTAACGTTACATTTGATCTGGAAATATTTAAAAAAGATAGAAAAGATTACCCTAAAATTCAGCTTATGCCGCAGAGTGTTGCGCTCAGGAAGATGGAGTTAGACGGTAGTCCTGCTCTGGTTATGGTTGAAAATGGCTGGTATGTCCTAACTACCGAAAGACTCGGTCAGCATAAGATAACTCTTTCATTTTCTGTTAAAACCGAACTTGATAAAGGTCCTGATGTTTTAAATCTTACTATTCCGAGAACCGCAATTACTTTATTCAATATTGATATTCCGCTAATAGAAGCCAGGGTGGAAATACCTCAGGCTAAATATATGACTGTTTCGAAGAGAGGCAGGTATTCAAGTGTAAGGGCTGTTCTTTCTACAACCTCTAACGTTGCCTTAAAGCTTCACCGAACTATTGTAAAAGAGAAGAAGAAGGTTCCTGCTAAGATCTATACGGAAGTTATGAATTTGCTTTCCGTTGAGGATAACGCCCTGCGAGTTACAACTAAATTCAAACTTAATGTCCTTCAGAATTCGATTCCTAGTGTAAAAGTGTATGTACCTGAAGGCTATAGTGTCTTATACGTTAGGGGGGAGAATTATCAGGAAATAAGAGACTGGAGCACGAAAGAAATCGAAAACAGGAAAGTCCTTAGTGTTCCTTTCGGAGGGGAGAAAGAAGGTACGGTTATATTTACAGTGGTGGCGGAAAAGATTTTAACGGAAGAGGGCAGCGAGATAGATTTCAATGGTTTTCAGGTAGTAGAATCTGTTAGAGAAACCGGTTTTCTTGGAATTGAGAAGAAAAGCGCGGCTGAGGCTGAGATTATAAGGAATGAAGATATTGATATTGTGGATATACAGGAATTGCCTTTTGAGCTGGTAAATATGTCCACAAGACCTTTAATTTTAGGTCTGCGATATTTAAGGCATCCATTTTCGTTAACTCTTAAGGTTACAAAACATGAAGAACTTCCAATGGTTAATACGGTTATTGATAATGCCAGTGTTGTGTCGGTTTTACTTACGGAAGGTAAAGTTATAAGCCGGGTTATCTATACTATGCGGAATACCGGTAAGCAGTTTTTAGAGTTAAGCTTACCTGAAAAGGCTGAAATCTGGAGCCTTTATGTTGATGGTAAGAGAGAAATTCCTTCTAAAAATAAAGAGGGTAAGTTTATGATACCCCTTGTTCGTTCAAAAATGGCGGGTGAGAATATAGCATCATTCGATGTGGAAATTCTCTATTATTATAAAAATAATTCGTTACCTATTGTTGGTTCAAAAAATATGCTATTTCCCAAAGCTGACGTTGTAATAAGTAAAATGTTATGGTCCTGTTATCTGCCCTTAGAATATCGTTACGTTCATTTCGGCGGAAATGTTGAGAAAGAAGACATAGCTACAGGAATTCGTCCCCTGTTGGGAGGTGGCAGAGTTTTTACCTACGCAAAGGTTCGTGGGTACGAGGAGGCTCTTGAAAGCTGGGAAAAACCGAAACAGATTGAAGATGAGAAAGTGCAAAAGACACAGAGGATGTTACAAAGCAATTTCAGATTGAGTGGGGCGGTTAATGCGCAAGAAGATTTAATGAATCAGGTCAGGCAGGAAATTGGCTTTGCGGAAAATATAAAAAAGGAGAGAGATAGAGGAGTAACCGATGTAGCCCTCTTCAAGATAGAAGTGCCTACTTCCGGACAACTGTATCGTTTTGCAAAAACGGTAGTGGAAGATGAACAGCTATTTTTGAGTTTTCAGTATACGAGAGGATGGATTTATTCTTTAATTAAGACTTTTTTCCTTCTCATAATTTTTTGTTTTATTTATCGTCTTAGATTTAAAATAAAGGTTCTCTTTCTTAGATTAAAAATTTCACTTTATTCCAGGAAAGACTTCTGGATGAAAGCAAAGACTCCTGATGGGATAAAGGTCCTTTTGATTGTGGGAGCTTTTCTTTTCTTCTTCATTTCGAAATTTCTTTTTGTTGTTTTTGTTCTGATTTTTTTGCTTGCCTGGCTTAAGCCCGAGTTAATATTCCGAAAAGAAACAAAATCTAGCACTAAGAAAAAGAAAAGAACAAAAACAAATAAAAAAGACGAAGCTAAATAGGGGTTTAATGATGAGAAGAAAAAGGACCGTAAATTATATTTTTTTGTTTAGTTTTTATCTTCTTTTGTTGTTTTCGTTCTTTAGTTTTACACTCGAAGCTGATAATTCTACTGATTCAAAAGTAACCATAGATTGGAAAGAATTTCGTTCTCTTTTAAAACTTGATGTTGATGAAATAAGACTTTCCTGGGGGGAGTTTGCCAGATTAATGGAGCAGACCGGAGCTACTTACAAACCCGAATACAAGGTCGAGAGTGGGGAGGTGGTACTGACAAGGGAAGAATTTAAAAAACTTATAGAGCGGATGAAACCTCCTTCCGGAGAAGAACTCAAGCCCCCTATGGATTATATAATAACAAGAGCAACATACAATGGCGTCATGGGAGGGGAGAGTACCACTTTTACCGTTCTCCTGAATCTGGAAATTTTTGATAAAGATAAAAAATCCTATCTGAAAATTCCTCTTTTTCAGGAGGGTTTAGCTATTTCTGAAGTTCAACTTGACGGAAGGCCTGCTTCCGTAATAACTGAAGGAGGTTGGCATTATCTGTCCACCAGTGTGATCGGGCGACATTCAGTCAGTGTAAAATTTTCTGTTAACTCGTCACCGGATAAGGGAAGCCCGGGATTAAGTTTTAATATTCCACAAACACCCGTTACTTACTTAAGCCTTGATATTCCAAGAGCCAATCTAGAAATTAATATTCAAAATGCTCAGGAAGTTAGAAAGACCCGGACAAAGAACCATACTATAGTTGGGGGTTACCTTTCTCCTACTTCTTATATGCATGTTTCCTGGAAGAGCGAAGATAAGAGAGTAGAGAGAGGACCTGCAAAAATATACTCTGAAGTTTTTAATCTCCTTTCAATTGAAGCAGACGCGATTAGCGTAACCACAATGCTGGAATTGAACATAGTACAGAATAAGATTGATATCCTTACTCTTATTGTCCCGGAGGATTATCAGGTTATTGATGTCGGGGGGCAAGGAGTGGGAGATTGGAGTGTTAGGGAGGAGAAAGGAAGGCAACTTGTTGATGTATCTTTCGAGTATCCCTTTGAAGGAACAAAAGTTTTGACGTTAAAATCGGAGAAATTATTGCCGGAGGAAACAATGGTGGCAAACTTCGAGGGGTTTGAAGTTTTGGGAGCTATGAGGGAATCGGGTTATGTGGCAGGAGAGGTGAAGAGTGATGCGGAAGCTGAAGTCCAGGAATTTAGTAACCTGGAGAGAATAGATTTCCAAAAAATACCTCCCCAGCTTAGCAATCTTTCCGCGAGGCCTATCCTTTTTGCTTTTAAGTACTTGAGACATCCGTTTAATATGGTGGTTCGTATTACCAAGTATGAAAAAGAGGAGGCTCTTACTTCTTTTATAGATTTAGAAAAAGGAATTACTCTCTTCATGGAAGATGGCAAAATGGTTCATCAAGTTACGTTTACAATGCAAAATCTTTGGGATCAATTCCTTAAGGTAAATTTACCGGAAGATGTGAGTATCTGGAGTGTTTATGTTAACGGCAAAAGGGAGAAGGCTTCAAAAGGTGATGATGGCAGAGTATTGATTCCTCTTGCGAGGTCTGAAAGGGGAACGGACGGCTCTCTTACGCCTTTTGATGTCGAACTTATTTATACGGAAAAACTCGAGGTTTTTAATCTCCTGGGAAAAAAGAAACATTACTTTCCGACTACGGATATTTTGATTAATAAAGTAGAATGGAGTCTTTATTTACCGATTAATTATGATTATATAAAATTTGCAGGGAATCTTGAACCCAAGGTTGAAGAAGTGATTGCGGTAAGTAAGTCGGAAATGCAGATGATGGATGTGACGACGGAAGAAATTGAGGAAAAGGAAATGGACTTTGAGGCACGAGCGGCAGGGATTCCAGAAGCTGTAATATCTAAAAAACTTGATGCTTTGGGGTTCGATAAGGCAGGCGCTCAATTTGCTACGGGCAAAGCAGGACTCTTTTCACTTAGAGTAAGTGTTCCGGTTTCCGGTAATAAGTATTCTTTTGAAAAAAAGATTGTGGAAAGGGAAGAGGCTTTATTTTTAGGTTTTACTTATGTCAATGAGAAAATAATAAGATCGTTAGTTATACTTTTGATTCTGATTTTGCTTTTTGTTCTCTTTCGAGAAAGGAAGATATTTATCCCGCTGTTCAGAGCTTCAGCGAAGGGGCTTGTTAAGTTACTGCGCTTGTTTAAACTTGCCTTGAGACCCAGGGAATTTCTTATAATTATTACTGTGGTTTTGTTTCTCTGGATACTGGCTAGAGTTTACTGGTATTATCCGCTTCTTTTTCTTATTATGTTACTCTTCTTTGCAGCGTCGATCGTAAGATTTATTCAGAGCAGAAAAAAGGAGAGCCACTAAGGCACTAAGTCACAAAGTTAATATTTGGATTTTAAAGAAAAAAATATGAATGTGTTTTGGTAGTTCTTGGTGGCTTCGTGTCTTTGTGGCTAAAAAAGGGGTGGTGGGAAAATTTTTTCACTTGCCATAATGTTATTCATTGTTATAATTGGACGGCTGAAATTTAGTTATTAGATGATTTTTATGTATAATTGCAAATGAAAAAATGGGGGACTTGTGAATATGGATTTTGATAGAAGAAAAATATTTTGTTTCGCGGCTGTTTTTGGGGTTTTAATAAGTGTGTACTTATATACCATTGCTCCTACGGTTTCCCTGTGGGATTGTGGTGAATTTATAGCCTGTTCCCACATATTAGGAGTGCCTCATCCTCCGGGTACGCCTTTATATATATTGCTTGGCAGAGTCTTTGATATCCTTTTTCCTTTCAGGGAAGTAGCTAAGAGGATAAATTTTCTTTCCGCGTTGTCCGCGGCTTTAGCCGGAGCTATTTTATATCTTGTAATCTTAAAGGTTATGAGCAGGTTTAAAGAGAATAAAGGTAAAAAGCATTTATTGGGAACCCATCTTATTGCGGTTTTTTCTTCTATTGGAGCTGGGTTTTGTTTTAGCGTATGGGATTCATCAGTAGAAGCGGAAGTATATGCTTTATCGATATTAATAGTGTTGTTGGGACTATGGTTAACTTTGCACTGGAGTGAGCACCTACGCGAGAAAGGAGACAATAATTACTTGCTTTTATTGATGTATTTATTATTCTTATCGATTGGTGTTCATTTGCTTCCTTTGTTGCTTATTCCCGGAGTTTTTGTATTTCTGATTTTGATTAATTGGAAAGTTTTAAAGGACCCTCGTTTTATAGGAATAGTATTGACTTTGGCGCTCATAGGCGTTTCAACGTATTTTGTTTTAATGATAAGGGCACATGCAAATCCCGGTATCAATGAAGCAAATCCAACCACATTTGCTAAATTATGGGAGGTGTTTTCCAGAAAGCAATATGGTGAAATGGATTTATTCCCCAGGCACACTTCGTGGGAAACTAATTTGGGTTTAATACCTGCTTTCTTTGAGCAGCTTAAAGTGTTCTTTAAATATTTTTCATGGCAATTCTTTCCTTATCCTAGAACCAATACCGGTGTTTTGCTTCGTTACATATCGTTATTTGGCACCTATATGTACGTTTTAATTGGTGTCTGTGGGATGTGGATACATTTTAAAAAAGATAAAGAATCTTTTTGGTTATTCTTTATCTTTTATATCCTTTTAAGTTTAGGACTGGTATTTTATCTGAATCATGAATTTTCTCCTTCCGATCCAAATCCGGCCCATCAACCAAGGGAGCCACGGGAAAGGGATTACTTCTGGGGACATTCCTTTTTCCTTTTTATGTTTTATGTTTCAATAGGTCTTTACTGGATATGGGGTTGGATAAAGCAAAAGAGTTCTCGTTATGCATGGAGTGGAATAATACTTTCCGGCGTATTGGGTATTATACCTTTTATTAGTAATATTAATTCTCATGCCAACAGGAGAGGTAATTGGATTGCGCATGATTATACCCATAACATACTGGTTGGTCCTGATGAGTATTCTATCATCTTTACGTACGGTGATAATGACACATTCCCGGTTTGGTTCCTGCAGGAGGTTAAGAATTTTAGAAAGTTTGACCCTGAGAGAAAGAAAGGTGTCAGGTTGGGTAATTTTTCCCTTATGAATACAAATTGGTATGTCAAACAGCTTAAGTGGTCAGGAATACCCATCGATTTTGCTTCACCTTTTAAAGGCACAAGATTTGCTGCCGAATATAACCGTGATAAGAGATCAGGAAGAACACATGAGAGTTTCGAAGAGTGGATAATAGATACTCTGCCTGCAGGAACTAAAACGAGTGATGGAAGAGTAATAGAATTAAAAG
>Ga0315544_1000866_pt1 | contig 25786 bp, 24 predicted proteins | sample SalMarSW160130MG_2_FD_202543 | JGI IMG/M metagenome (GOLD analysis project Ga0315544, IMG submission 202543) | Salt marsh sediment microbial communities from the Plum Island Ecosystem LTER, Massachusetts, United States - Salt Marsh Sediment SW1601-130 ... | reverse complement strand
CAGGCAATGGCACAGCAGCTAACCGAAATCCAACGCCGCATTGAAGAACTCGAAAAGAAGAGGGGGTAACCGTCATGCCAATCTATGAATACCAGTGTGCTCAATGCGGGGAGAAGTTTGAAGTCCGTCAGTCCATGGGTGAGGATGGCTCCAAGTTAAATTGCCCAAAATGCAATGCCAAAAATCCGAAACGGCTATTTTCCTCGTTCTTCAGCCCGGGCTCAAGCAGTTCTGAGCCTTCGGAGATAAGCTGTCCTACCTGCACTACGGATACCTGTGAACTGCCGCCAATGTAGCAAAATTGCAAATGATTTTTTGGAGGTGTAGCTATGCCCAGAGGAGACGGAACGGGACCTCCCTGGGGCAGTGGCCCAGGCACAGGGAGAGGTTCTGGCAGGAGTGGAAAGGGCGCCGGCAGGATGAGAGGCACCCGTCCGGGTGCTGGTCCGAGCGGTGACTGTGTCTGCCCCAACTGTGGAGCAAGAATGTCACATCAGGCAGGAACGCCCTGTTACAATTTGAGCTGCCCCAAATGTGGGGCAAAGATGGGTAGAGGCTAAGGTGATCATTTCAATTGCCAGTGGCAAGGGGGGAACGGGTAAGACACTGGTGGCTACCAGCCTTGCCCTTTCCCTGAAAGATAGCCACAGGGTTATCCTTCTAGACTGCGATGTCGAGGCGCCGAATGACCACATTTTCCTCAAGCCAGATGTTACCGGCAGTGAACCGGTTAATATCCTGGTGCCAAAAGTGGCCGAGGACAAATGCACCTACTGCGGCAGGTGTGCCGAGGTGTGTGCCTATAACGCCATTGCCGTGCTTGGCGACCATGTGCTGACGTTTCCGCAGCTCTGTCACGGGTGTGGCGCCTGCAGCTACCTCTGCCCGGAGAAGGCTATCTCTGAAGAGCCCAGGGAAACAGGCATCGTTGAGTGGGGTCTCTCAGATGGCGTGGAGTTTGCTCACGGCAAACTCACCGTCGGTGAGGCAATGGCATCACCGGTTATCAGGAAGGTGAAGGAACACGCCAGTAATGACGGCACAGTTATCATTGATGTTCCGCCGGGGACTTCCTGCCCGGTGGTGGAGGCAGTTAAGGGCAGCGATTTCTGTCTGCTGGTAACCGAGCCAACCCCATTCGGGCTTAACGACCTTGCCCTGGCAGTGGAGACGGTGAGAGAACTCGATATACCCTGCGGTGTTGTCCTCAACCGTGCTGGTGTCGGTGACGCCAGTGTAGAAGAGTACTGCCGTAAAGAGAACATACCCATCCTGCTCACTATCCCACTGGATACCGAGATTGCCCGTCTCTATTCCAAGGGGATTCCTCTGGTCGAGGGGCTCCCAAAGTGGAAGGGTAGTTTCTTGGGACTTCTCGATAGAGTGAAGGTGTTGATAGATGAAAGAAATCGTAGTCTTAAGCGGTAAGGGAGGCACCGGCAAGACCAGTATCGTCGGCTCCTTGGCTGTCCTGGCAAAAAGGAAGGTGCTCGCCGACTGCGATGTGGATGCTGCCGACCTGCATCTGCTGCTCAGCCCTTCTGTGAAACAGGAAAGCGAGTTCTGGAGCGGCCAGGTAGCCTGCATAGATGAGGACAGGTGCACAGAATGCGGCCTGTGCCAGGACCTTTGCCGTTTTGGCGCTATCAAAGATTTCAGGGTTGACCCGGTTGCCTGCGAGGGTTGCGGCTTTTGCTGGCATATATGCCCGGTTGAAGCCATAACTATGGAGGAAAATATGTCCGGGCGCTGGTTTATCTCCGATACCAAGTATGGCTCTCTGGTTCACGCCCGGCTGGGAATCGCCCAGGAGAACTCAGGGAAGCTAGTAGCCGTGGTCAGGCAGCAGGCAAGACAGATTGCTGACGAGCACAACCTGGACTGTATCATAAGCGATGGGCCGCCAGGCATTGGCTGTCCCGTCATTTCGTCGCTGTCTGGAGCGAGTCTGGCGCTTCTGGTTACTGAGCCCACGCTTTCGGGAATGCACGACCTGGAGAGGGTGCTTGGGGTCTGCCGTCACTTCGGCGTTCCGGCTATGGTTTGTATTAACAAATATGACCTGAACGAGGACAACACCCGCCAGATTGAGACCTATTGCTCGACTCAGGGCGTTGAGTTAGCCTCAAAGATTCCGTTTGATAACGTGGTCACCGAGGCTTTGGTACGTGGAGTACCGGTGGTGGAATACTCCGATGGCAGGGTTTCGCGGGAAATAGGCGCACTCTGGCAAAAGGTCTCCAGAGTGATGTACAGTAAACAGGAGGTAACATAGCTTGCCCCTCTACTGCCGCCGAAGGTAGGCAGTTTTCAATACGGTTTTCAATCAGGAGGTTTACAGTGAGGTACGCAATACCGATAAGCGGTGGTGTAGTGTCAACACACTTTGGCCACTGTGAGCAGTTTGCTCTTATTGATGTCAATGAGAAACAGAGGCAGATTCTCCGCAAGGAGTTGGTGCCGTCGCCCGGTCACCAGCCAGGGCTGCTTCCAGAGTGGCTGGCTGAGCGGGGAGTATCGGTGGTCATTGCCAGTGGCATAGGCTCACGAGCTCAGAGCCTTTTCCAGAAAAACCGGATCGAGGTGGTCATCGGCGCCCTGGAGAGTGACCCCGAGAAGGCGGTGCTCAGCTATCTGGATGGAAATCTGGATACTGGCGATAATATATGCGACCACTAGGATAAAGAGGAGAGTCTTGTGACCGGTTCGATTGTTTATGGCCCCGTCCCGTCTAGGCGTTTAGGGCGTAGCCTGGGGATAAACAATGTCCCGCCTAAAATATGTAGTTACTCCTGCGTCTATTGCCAGCTGGGGAGAACGACAAGGATGGAGGCTGAGCCGGTGTCTTTCTACAAGGCGGCTGAGATAGCGGAGGAGGTCAGGACGAAACTCGAACAAGCCAGAGACAAGGGTGAGCCGGTAGACTATTTGACCTTTGCCCCTGACGGCGAGCCTACTCTTGATGCTGACCTTGGTAGGGAGATTGAGGTTTTGAAGACTCTGGGGGTCAGGGTGGCAGTTATCACTAATGGGTCGCTGCTCTGGCGTGAAGATGTGAAGCAGAACCTGCAAAAGGCCGATTGGGTGTCGCTGAAATTAGATGCCGTTAGCGAAGGGATATGGCGCAAGACCAACAGGCCTTACAAATTGCTGGAGCTTGAAACGGTTCTGCATGGAATGCTGGAGTTTGCCCGGGCGTTCCGTGGTGAACTGACAACAGAGACGATGCTTGTTAAGGGCGTTAATGATGACCTTGATGAGATAAAAAGGATAGCCGAGTTCCTGGCGGTGCTAAAGCCGACCAAGGCTTATGTGGCTGTGCCGACAAGACCACCGGCGGAAAGGGTAGTGCCGGCCAGTGAGCAAACCATCAATGCCGCCTACCAGGTCTTCAGAGAAAAGCTGGGCGGGGTCGAATACCTGATTGGCTACGAAGGAAATGCCTTCGCTGGCACGGGCAACGTTCAGGAAGACCTGCTTAGCATTACTGCGGTGCACCCGATGAGGGAAGAGGCTCTGGCGGAGTTCTTGAAAAATGCCGACGCCGGTTGGGAAACTGTCTGGGAGCTGGTCGAGAACCGCAGTCTTGTAGAACTGGAATATCAGGGAAATAAGTTTTACATGAGGAAATTGCCCGGATACCAGGCGAGCTAGAGAAGGCAATCGAGTAGGAGGTGAAATGAAAGTATGCATCATTGGAGCTGGTGATGCTGGCGCCACGGCAGCAAATCAAATCCGCCGCCTGGATGGCGAGGCGCAAATTGACGCCTTCAGTCAAAGAGCCGAGCTTGGTGTCCCGCCCTGTGAGATGCCGCTGGTAATCGGCGGAGATATTACCAGCTGGGATGAGCTAGTCCGCGGCTTCCGGGAGAGTTCCTTCTGGGAAAAGAGAAGAGTAGCCGTCCACCTGAACACCGAGGTTACCGAGATTGACAGAGGGAGAAAATGCATTATTGCCGACAGTGAAAAGTATAGCTACGACAAGCTGATTCTGGCTCTGGGTGCTATCCCGGTCATTCCCGCCTTCCCGGGATTGGACGGCAAAAACGAGTTTTCACTGAGCACCGATATAGCTGATGGCGTAGCCCTGAGTAACGCTGTTGCCCGGTCCACTGAGGCAGCTATTATTGGTGGGGGATTTATCGGGTTGGAGATAGCTGCTGCACTGAAAGCAAGAGGCTTCAGCAAAGTCTACCTGTTAGTAAGGCGCGAAATCCTGCGGTCATACCTTGACGAAGACATGGCGGAAAGAGTGAAAGATGTGCTTGGGCAGAATGGGGTAGATTTGATTCTACCGGCTAAGATAGAGAATATAGCCACTAAAAAGGGCAAGAAGTGCGTAGGTCTTTCCGACGGCGAGCTGGACGTGGACTTTATCTTCTTTGCCACCGGTGCTAAACCCAATGTAGAGCTGGCTCAAAAAGCTGGACTACAGATGGGTGAGACGGGCGCCATAGCGGTTAACCACTACCTTCAGACCAGTGTCCCCGATATTTATGCTATCGGCGACTGTATGGAAAACTGGGACATTATTACCGGCTCGAAGAGACGGCACCAGCTAGCTTCCAACGCTATCCGAACTGGCTATATTGCAGGCAGAAATGCAGTCCTGGGCAATCATATCACCTATGAAGGCACGGTCATGCCCTTTATCACCAAGGTATTTGGTCACCAAATAGGAGCCGTAGGTTTTACTGAGAGGGAAGCCAGGGAAAGGGGATTGGATGCGGTTTCAGTTGCTGTCGACACTCCTCGGCTCAGGGAAAGATTTAATGGCAGGCCGGCACACTATAAGCTTATCGCCGATGCCAAAACTAAAACGCTAATTGGAGCCCAAATAATCTCTGAGGAGATAGTGTCGGGCACGGTAGACAAGCTGGCAGTGGCTATGGCATGTCGCATGCCCCTGACGAAGCTGGTGCAGATTGATAGCTGTTACTCGCCCCATGTCCAGGAAGACCAGGTCGCTGCCCCCTTGCACCGGTTAATCGATAAACTAACGAATAACCCGAGGTAAAACCGAGCTAGGTTTATAACCACCTTTTTCTTCTGAAATAGAATAACATTGTGGCGCCGATAGCCGCCATCACCAGCAAAACTACAAAGTAACCCCACCGCCACCCCAGCTCCGGCATGAATCCAAAATTCATGCCGTAAACGCCGGCCACAAAAGTAAGCGGTATGAATATGGCGGCGAAGATGGTTAAAACCTTCATCACTTCGTTCATTTTGTTGCTGATGATGGAAAGATAAACATCAAGCATACCGGAAAGCATGTCCCGGTAGCTTTCCACAGTATCAATAATCTGGATGGTATGGTCATAAACATCCCGGAGATATATACCAGTGGATTCATTAATCAGCGGCGATTCCCCCCTCTCCAGTGAATTGACCACCTCCCTCACAGGCCACACCGACTTTCGCAGGAATATCATTTCTTTCTTGAAGGCGCGGATAGTCTGTAATGTCGCTACATCTGGATCTGTGGCCAGCTCCTGCTCGGTATCCTCTATCGTTTCCCCCAGCTGCTCCAGAATCACGAAATAGTTATCCACGATACTATCAATCAGGGCGTAGGCAAGATAATCGGCCCCCGCCTTTCTGACGCGCCCCTTGCTTTTTCTGATTCTCTCTCTTAGAGGCTCAAAAATGTCGCCCACACGTTCCTGAAACGAAATAACGAAATTTTCCCCAAATATCAGGCTGACCTGCTCCGCTTCTAACTCATTCTTCTCCTTATCATAGTAGAGCATCTTCAAAACAACAAAGATGTGACTGCCTAAATCTTCTAATTTCGGGCGTTGCCCTGTATTAACAATGTCTTCTAGCACGAGGGGATGCAGCCCGAATTGTTTGCCGATTTTCTCTATCACCTCCAGATCATGTAGCCCGTCTATGTTTATCCAGGTGATAGTAGGCTTGTCCTTAAAGGGAAAACATTCTTCAACTGTTTTTACTTCCTCCTCTTCGAGTTGCGTTTCATCGTAGTCAATAATTCTGATCCTTACCTTTTCAATCTTCTTCTCCCCAACGTGGACAAGGGTCCCGGGGGTAAGACCCGCAGTTTGTTTTGTCCTCTTCATGAACAATCTAGGCATTACTGTTCACCTCCTTTCTTGCTTATGGTTGTTATGGTATTACTTTACAACGTCGTGGGAAACTTGTCCAAGTCGTTTGAGGAGAAGGTGGTTGGAGGTCATGTATCTCGTACCAGTCGTACTCAGAGTACTGGGAGGCAGGGTCCCGGGAGTCCGGGAGGAAGTGAACGCTGGAGTAAGCACTATCCATCCATTAGTTCTGTTTACAAAATCTACCATCATTTACTTTCGTGGCAAATAATTTAAGGCGGAAATAATTGCACTTGGTCTTAACTTTAGAATATAAATAATCTCAGGATACCCCAAGTAACCGCAATTTCTACAAGCATCACTATTGCCAATTGCTCGACAGCATTGATATAACTTATTGGCGGCATAGATGTAGCAAAGTTTAGAGGGCCGCACCCAATTGTCTTCGTAAACACCTTTTAAACAGGCGAATGAATTGAATATTTTATAACCCCTTTTTTTTAATGATAATATCCGCTTAATAATTTCCCTCCTTTCTTCCAGATTCAAAAATAATTCATCATAGCCGTAATAAGGGGTATGGAAGTAGAAAAATATTCCTCGAACCTGTTTTATTTTCTTCATCTCATCGCAAAATTCTTCGATTTCAGATTGGTTAACGCTATTGATAGTAAAATTTATTATTATATTTGGGTGCTTTGATTCCTTGATATTTTTCACAACTCTGTCGAAAGAATTTCCTCGCAACTCATTGTTAGTCTCCCTCAGACCATCCAGGCTGACAGAAATGGAATCGGTTGATACTTCTATCGGTAAAGTGCCATTAGTATAAACACTTACTAAATGAAATCCTATTTTTCTTGCCAGCTTTACTACATCTTCTAGTCTATGGTTCCCATCTCGCCAAAGAAAAGGTTCCCCGCCTTCTATAAAGACTGACCTTATTCCTTTATCATAAAATGTTTGTAGTCCTAAGCGAACATCTTCATATGACAAATCGGGAATATTTCTATTGGCATAATGACACTGCTTACACCTCAAATTGCATTTTTCATTGATAACCAGACCACTGATGAAGGGTATCTCTTTATGAAATACCTTTGCCTTGATTAAGTAATTTATTGCGTAGAAAAAATATTTAATCTTCCTTACCATTTGCTTCTTATGCCTTTTCTATTATCATCTTTTACCCCTTTTTGTAATTTCAATTTTGAAGCCAAATATCCAAATGATTAGTAGAAATGCCAACACAGCAAGGCATATATATCCAAAACCCAAGAAGACGTATGGCATGATTTTGATTAATATCATGCTTGTCTCCTTGCTGCTAGATGATAAAGATGAGTAGACAAAGCAGGAGATTGAAGCAGTAACCAACCAGAAACTAAAGTTATTACTTGTAGGATTGAACATTTCCCAGAATTGAATATGGTCGTATCTTTCTTTAGTGATTCTAAGTCCCATTTTATCCTCCTAGCTATATTGCTAAGAGAATAAACAGGTTAGTAGGTAATGTCAACCATGACAGAATCCTACTCAATTTGCCTGTCTCTTGACGAATGTCTTTTTAGACTGTATGCCGGATTGCAGCCAATAGACTCGATGCTATTTTGTTAGTCTCGAGTAGCATATTAGTAGCTATAACGCTGGAATTAGTTGCTTCTTTTCAAAGAAAAGCTTGGGAACTGTCCAGTAAATCTTGACTAGCAAATCATAACGAATGGAGACTAACCTTTTCGCTATAAAGCGCAGTTAGATAGTTTTTGCTCACTTCTGGGTCAAGCACTCCTGAGGTTTCGGATAATCTCCCCGAGGTTTGGTCTTTTACCATACATCAGTATGTAAGTCCTTAGAAGCTTGGCTACCAGCAACAGCCCTCCAACGATGGATAACATCAGCACAGCTATGCTGATGGCCAGTTGCCATGCAGGGACACCTGTCATGCCAAGCCTCAACATTACTAACACAGGGGCAGAGAAGGGGAAAATGCTGAAAACAACCCAAATTGGGTTGTTCGGAAATAGTAAAAGTAGGGATACGAACCAAAATGGTGCCACTGCAGGAACCGTAAATATCGCGGCTAATCCCTGTCCTTCTCGCACCGAGGGGCTGATGGCAGCGACGCCAGCCGAAAGCACGGCGAACAACAAGTAGCCCAGGACGAAATACGCTACACCCAGAACAAGAAAATTGGCCGGTATTTGTATCGTACTGATAAAGCCACCGATAGAAGAAGAAGCCAGGTTCAATAGAAATGGAATTGAAACCACCCAGACGACTACCTGCACCAGCCCGGCAGCACCAATTCCCAAAACCTTGCCGATTATTAACTGCCTGGTGGAAACCGAGGATAACAAAATCTCCATAAGGCGGTTTTCTTTCTCCTCACCAAGCCCTTGCAGCACATAAGTGGAGGAGAAGATTATGGCAAGCGCCAGTAGAATAGCAAAAACGGCGGGAATGACAAAATTCCCGTATCCGCCTTGCTCGGGAGCCACGGCCCCGGTTTCGGTAAGAGTGGTGGTGACTAAGTTCAAGGGTGCTTCTATCCTCTCTGCAGTGGTCGTGGGCACATTCCCCGCCAGCAGGTTGCTTGTAAGGAAGTTCTTGATTGCAGTCGCAGTGGCGGGGGGCGGCGCAAGCTCTCTCTGCATAACGCAACGTTTGATTATCCCCGTCGAGATAAAATCCTGTGGAATGATGAAGTATTCCTTAATATCCTTCTTGATTAGAGCCTGGGTGGCTGCTCCTGGGGTATCAAAGCGGACCAGGGTTATGTTCCCCTGGGTTGTAAACTGGTCGAAACCGCCGACTTCATCAACGTATCCGATTTTGGTCACTTCCGTCGGAGGCTTGGTAACTCCTGATACGATATGGAAAATTCCTATACCAAGTAGAGCAATCACCGGCAGGGAGAGGGTCAGGATAATAAACCCGGTCCTTTTTATCGTGTGCAGGAATTCATGCCTGAATATCAAGAGCGTCTTATTCATGGTTTTTACCTGCCACCTCCAGGAATATTTCGTTCAGAGAAGGAGTGGCTACCTCAAAGCGATTGATTACTATGCCGGTGCTTACCAATCGTTCCAGGACTTGTTTAGGAGTTGTATTCCCATCAAGGACCAGCTCAACGTAGCCTTTGTGAGTGCGCTTCTCTGTAACTCCCGGCACTTGCCCCAGCTCACCTTCAAAATCAAGAATAACCGAATGACTTCTATAGCTTGACTTGATTTCAGCCAGATTCCCGTAAAGAATAGCGCATCCGTTGTTTATCATTAATATGCGGTCGCAAAGCTCCTCTACTTGATTCATCTGGTGTGTGCTCAGGATTACAGCTTTACCTTGATTCCTCAAGTCGGCGAACATCCTTTTCAGTAACTCGGTGTTAACCGGGTCGAGACCGGCAAAGGGTTCATCCAGGATAACCAGTTCTGGGTCATGGGTGATAGTAACGATGAACTGGATAATCTGCCCCATGCCCCGGCTCAACTCCTCAATCTTCTTTCTCTTGTGGGGCAGCATACCTGTCTGATTGAGCAGTTCGTTAGCTTTTTCCTCGGCTGAGTGCTTGTCCATACCCTTGAGAGAGGCAAGGTAGATGATTGAATCGATGACGGTCAGCTTCTTATATAGTCCTCTTTCCTCGGGCATGTAGCCAAGCTTATTCTTACTCGCTTCACTCAGCTTCTTGCCGAGGATTGTTACGTCGCCTGAGTCTGGCTTAATGATGTCCATCATCATCCTGATGGTGGTAGTCTTGCCAGCACCGTTGGGACCAATCAGGCCGAATATCTCACCCTGAGCAACGGAGAAGGACAGGTCGTTTACAACAACTTTATCCCTGTAGCGCTTAACAATTTGATTGACTTCAACTGCAGGCATAATAGACAGGCCTCACCTCAGTAGTTTCTCATTATAACATATCAAAATATTTTCGGATGAATATGGGTTGTGGCCGACCGCATCTGCCCGGCATTGAAAACCTATGCAATGCAAGTCACAAAATGAGTGAATGTGCAATAGTGAACGAAAGGCAACAAAAGGGCGGGATGCCACTTTCCGGATTTCAGTCAGGGCTCCCCTATCCGGAGCAAATGGAGGTAAATTTAAGCTGCTAGGCAGAAAAAGTTAAAAACATCCTGCAGCACCCTGATTTCCCCAGGCAGAGCCCACCAAATTACCGTCCTTTGTCCAACTTTTTGCCCGGTCGCCCTCCGGATTCCTTATCAACCCATACCAGGAAGTATTTACCGTTAACCAGCTTGCCATAAGTCTTAGAGTTTTTACTTCAGAGCTTGCTGACATGCTTGGTAACCCAGGTCAAAGGCTTTAATATTAACCGGGGCTACTTTGGCTGGAAAGCGTGCCCGGATAGTTTCCTTTATCGTTTCTGTATTTATGGGAAGCTGCTCGGTGCTGAATAACGCCCCCAGCATCACAATGTTGGTTGTCAGCAGGCTTCCGGCTTGTTGAGCCAGTTGAGCCGCATCTAGCTTGATTACCCTGTCTGAAGCCTGAGGCAGTTTTCCCAGGATTTCATCCAGACCGGGGTATTTGCTTTGACCCAGGGAGACGGTGAAGGGGACGGTCACCACCGTGTTGAGAATGACCAGGTTGGACTTTGATAGATAGGTGATATTTCTCAGTGCCTCCGAAGGCTCCATTCCGATTAGGATATCGCACTTCCCCAGAGGGATGAGAGGACCGTATACCTCGTCTCCAATTCTGATGGCGCTGGTTACCGAGCCGCCCCTAACTGCCATCCCCAATATCTCCGAGCCTCTGACCTTCAACCCATCTTTAACCGCTGACTTTCCCAGCAGCTCCGACATTAAGATTACCCCCTGTCCGCCAACCCCGGTGATTAGTATATTGAATTCCTTTATCATTCCTTCTCCTCTATTATAGCTTTGTAGGGGCAAACCTGGGCACAGACTCCGCAACCAGTGCATAGCGAGCTGTCAATTACCGTCTTGCCGTCCTGTTTTATTATCGCCGGACAACCCAGAAGTTCGATGCAGGCATTGCATTTCGTATTACATTTATCCTGGTCTATATAGTAGGGGATGACCTTTTCCTTCCGTTTTCTCTTTTCCCTCTGGTCAATTATGGTACAGAGCCTTCGGGAAACGACGACCGCCGGTCCAGGGAACCTTATCGCTTTTTCTATAGTCTCGGTTGCCTTTTTCAGGTCAAAGGGGTCTACAACCTCGACGAATTTTACTCCGCAGGCTTTGGCTATATCTTCCGGCTTTAGCTGGATGGCCTCATTCCCCATGGCGGTATAGCCGGTGCCGGGGTGGGGCTGGAAGCCGGTCATAGCCGTGGCTGAATTATCAAGTATTACCATGGTTATATTGGCCTTATTATAGACGGCGTTTATCAGCGGCGGTATGCCGGCGTGGAAGAAGGTTGAGTCGCCCAGGTGAGCTATTATTGGTGCGTCCACGACGTGGGCGAGACCATTGGCAATGCCGAAGCTGCCTCCCATACAGATGCAGGTATCTACAGCTTCCAGGGGTGGGTTAACCCCTAAAGTATAGCAGCCAATATCGCTTGGGTAGATAGGCTCTACCTCTTTGCCGTAGTCCCTGGCTACTCTTCGCGAGGCTACCCTGATGGCATAGTGGGAGGCGCGGTGGGGGCAGCCGGGACATAGAGCGGGCGGTCTCCAGGGTAGGAGTGGTGCTGTTTCTTGCTCCAGCTTATCCAGCTCGGCGAAATCGACTGGAAGCTTAGAGCTGGTTAGCTGGGCAATCGCCTGGGTAACCTTTCCTGTAGATAGCTCTCCTATTCGAGGCAGCAGGTCCTTGCCGTGAATTTTGACCGGTGTATTATGTTCCCCGGCGATGGCCTTGACATGAAGCTCGACAAAGGGGTCCAGTTCCTCTACTACCAGTATCTCCTTTACCGATTTTAGCAGTTTCATTACCAGTTCCTCGGGGAGGGGGTGTGGGGTGCCAATCTTCAGTATGGAGACCTTGTCCTCAATTCCCAGCCACTTCACCGTCTCTAAAGTATAACTGTATGACAATCCGCAGGCGATGATACCCAGCCTGGCTCTATCAGCCAGCTTTAGCTGGTTGTAGGGGAGTTTATTCACTGCTTTCTTTATTGCTTCAAACCTTTTAATCATTAAAGGTCTGTTTCTTCTGGCTCCGGCAGGGGTATAGACCAGCCAGGAGGGATCTTTCTTAAAATAGGCCTTCCTCCTTTCTTTTGATATTTCTCCCAGCACAATATCTCCCCTAGCATGACCTATCCTGGTTACCGACCTGACCATGAAGAGATGCCCGAATTCCTCGGAGAGTTTGAAGGCGTCAGCCATCATATCTTTGGCTTCCTGGACTGAGGAAGGCTCAAGAACTGGTATGTAACCCTGCTCAGCAATATATCGGTTGTCCTGCTCGTTCTGAGAGCTCCACGCCCAGGGGTCATCGGCGGAGACCAGGACCAGCCCCCCCTTAGCCCCTATATAGCTAGCGGTCATTAGCGGGTCATGAGCCACATTTACTCCGACATGCTTCATCGAGGCCATAGCCCTTATCCCGCAGATGGAGGCGGCCAGAGCAACCTCAAAGGCTACCTTCTCATTGGTTGACCACTCGACGTACATATCAAGCTCTTTGGCTACCCCGGCCAGGGTTTCCAGTATTTCACTGGAAGGGGTGCCGGGGTAAGCCGCCGCCACTTGGACCCCAGCCTCTATTGCCCCCCTGGCTATCGCCTCATTGCCCAGGACAAAAAGTCTTTCCCCGGGAGCATCAGAACTAATGGTTAATTCTTTCAATTTCAGCCTCCTTCCCTTATACTCTTAACCAGTCCAATATCCTTGGCACCACCTCCTGGGCGTGACAGGATATCTCAGTTATCTGCTTATCGGCAAAGGGGACGTTAATTCTTCCATAGCCTGTAGCTACCACATAGGTTATATCATCAAAGGGCAGGTTTGCCTTGACCAACGCCTCTTCCATTACCCGATTAGCCAGCTTCCTGTGCTCTGGACCGATGACCGAAGCAAGCATTGTCTGGTTCATAATCACTACCTTGGTCATGGTGGAACCAATGTCAATCCCGGCAAAATACTGGCTCAATTTAGCTCTCACCTGCTAGCCAATAGCATTAACAATTAAAGCGCTACCGCGATAGCGCTCTAATTATATCGTAGCCGCTCTCAGGAATTCACTTTCCCCCACTCTTTACCGCCTCCAAGGTGTCAATAAAGGCGTCAATCCTAGCCCTAGTGTCGGCTTCACTATAGGAACTAATATCTACCCAGTAGGTCCAGCGTCTTATATACCTCCACGCCATATACTCCAGGGGATCGTCTGTCTTCGGTAAATCAAGCTCTCTTACAGGATACACCTGCTCATTATAAGTGCTCTCTACTGGGAATACGGCTCCTTTACTCCAGAAGTAGTTAAAGTCAGTCAAGGCAGACCATGACGGCAAACCTCCAGCCCAAACCAGCCGATACTTCTCATTTTCAACTACACCTAGCTTATGTTCCACCTTGTATTTGTTTACTGTAGCAAGACCATTTCCAGCGGCGTCCGACATAATCTACTTCCATTTCGATTCTCCATGCTCCTTATTCCTTTTCCTTGTACCATTCCCGCATTTCTCGGCGCACGATCTTTCCAGTGGCTGTTCTCGGCATATCCTCCGCTTTAATAAAGTCCACCGACTTAGGCCGTTTGTAGCTGGCTATCTTACCTCGACAGTGCTCTATGATCTCATGTTCCAGTTCCTTGGACGGTTCCACGCCCTCAACCAGAACAACCACTGCCTTGATTGTCTCTCCCCACTTCCGGTCGGGTACCCCAACCACTCCCACCTCCTTTACCTTCGGGTGGCTGGCTACAAGTTGCTCTATCTCAGATGGGAATACGTTTTCGCCGCCGGTGATTATCATGTCTGCCTTTCGATCCACCAAAACGTAATACCCGTCTTCGTCACGAAGGGCCATGTCGCCGGTCCGGAAATATTCCTCGCCAAATTTGAAAGCCTCCCGGGTCTTTTCAGGGTCTTTGAGGTACTCGGTGAACATAGAGGGAGCGCGGACACATATCTCACCTACCTCGCCCTCGGGAACCTCGCTTCCCTCCTCATCCAGGAGTCTTATCTTTTCGAGCCCGTATAATTCTCTTCCAATACTCCCTAGCTTCTTTAGCTGCTCGTTGGGCCGTAGCAAAGTTGTCCCGCCTGCCTCGGTAGTTCCATACTCCTCATATAAGCCAGCGTTCTTCCAATACTCCACAGCTTGCAGTTTGGTCTCCTTTCTCACGGGTGCGGAGGAGCACAGAAGCTTTCTCATAGAGGAAACGTCATATTTTGCTTTCACCTCGTCGGGCAGGTCGAGCATCATTACATAGTGTGTAGGCACTAATGAAGTAAAGGTAACCGCTTCGTCCTGCATGGTTTTTATGTAATGCTCTGGGTCAAAGCTTGGCCGGTTATATATGCACACCCCTGCACCAGTCCAGGTAAAAACCCACGAAAAGAAGATGGAGTTTATATGGCTTGTGGGCATTACCAGTAGAGCTATATCGTCGTTGGCAAAGCCAAAATTAGCTACATGTAACCAATTATAGGCGATGAAGCTTTTATGCGAGCGCACCACCCCCTTGGGCTTCCCCGTGGTCCCGGATGTGTAGGTAATGGTCCAGGGCGATTCTTCATCTACATCTATCCCCGGCTCCTTTGGAGACCCTTTCTCAATGACTTTCTCATAGTGCTGATATCCCTCAGGAGCCTTCTCATCCCCGAAGAAGAGGTAGTTATCACGAGGGATGGGCAATTGGTCGCGAATGGAGTCCACTCCTTCCGCGAACTCCTTTGCTACTATGAAGACCTTAGCTTCCCCGTGTTCACATATGTATTGATATTCTGACGGCGCCAATCGGAACAAGATAGGTATTATCGTCAGTCCCGCTTTGGCTGCCGCCCCGTACATCTCCATCCACTCCACACAATTATACGCAATAGCTGCAAACCTATCCCCGGGCTGTAAGCCCAAACCCAGCAGCGTATTGGCTAGCCTGTTAGACCGTTCATTCCATTGCTTAAAGGTTAGAGAACGGCTAAGATCCTTGGCTCCCATTTTGTCGGGATGCAGGTAAGCGTTGTTCCTTAACATATCTCCCGCATTTAACCATTTACCCATGGATACTCCTCCTTATATCTATTTTCTCAAGCCGTCCAACTGTCAGTCAGGCTCTGGAAAGGGTGGCGCGGATAAGTTAAGCACGTATCGACAGACTCTCCTCACCTTCCACACTCACCCCCTAGAAGTAACCTGACGGTATTATACCATTTCGCACCTGCCCAAGCGACCCTAAAGGGGTTGACAAAAATACAAAAAGTAAAACGGATGCTTCCCTCCTTTCCTCGTCGCTCAGCTCAAGCAGTGGATGCCTAGCTGAGGTAGCTTGCCCAAGACGCCAAGTGGCAAGGTTCCTCAGGTTGTATTACGGGAACGATACATCACGTAGGTTGTTATTCTGTTTGGTAATTGCTGTTCCAGTAGCTTTGGCGATAAGCCTCCCAGTGGCTTCCATAACGGTTATCTCGGTCAAAGCCATAGTCCTGCCAGCATGGATAGTCTTGCCTTCTGCGATAAGTTCACCCTTGAGAGCCGGTGCGGAGATAAAGTTGGTACTAAACTGTGCCGCTACCCTGACCTGTCCGAACGTATTGCCAGAGCAGGCAAAGGCGTAGTCGGCCAAAGACATGACCAAACCTCCATCAACCATACCTAGAAAATTGGTATGTTCAGGACCAAGAGTGACTGCAACCTTGGCATAACCTTTGGATAGCTCAAGCAAACGAAACCCTAGCCTCTGCTCATAAGGAGAGTTCTCCATAGATCGTTTTAATTCTTCTGTGACAATACTCATGACCCCCCCCTATCTACATTTTTCGACTGTAGGATACATCTTGTTGCCAAGCTACGTCAACATTGTTCACCATGGCTGAAGAGTTTCACACTCAGGCTAAATCATAGGGAGAGGTGACTACACGAAGGACCCTGAAGAGATATTGGAAGCCTTCAAGCCGGGCATTCTTTTTGAGCTTAACAATTTATCGGATAGTTGCTCTCTGAACCTGTCAAGTTCGGTCTCAGTCAAACCCAACCGAGCCAGTCGGGCGATATGTAGTATCTCTTCACGACTTAGCTTCATTATTTGCTCATTATGGCACCCATATTTGAATATCGGCAATAGAGGGGGTTGTTTAGAGCCTCTTTCCTCCCCCTCCCCGTTTTTAACATATCTTTTTCTTCCCAACCCACCCACTCTCATAGGGCTTCGCTTCTCTAAAACTCTCCCTTTTTATTTGTCTTACTCTAGGTAAGGGGTGTTTAAGAGGGAGTAAGCCCCTCTCCACTTTTGCCAATAGTTGAGGTATAATTATAGTTGAATAATTTCAGACGGAGGTACTTGCGATGGTGTTAGGAGATATTATCCGGCTCAATGCCATAAGGTTTCCCAATAAGACGGCTCTGGTTTTTAGGAATACCAGACTTAGCTATTCCCAGCTTAATCATCGGGTGAACTGTCTGGCAAATGCCCTGCTGGGAATCGGGGTTAAACAGGGGGATAGAGTAGCCGTCCTGGCTGATAACTGCTCCCAGTATGTGGAGGTGTATTTTGCTACCTCTAAGGGTGGCATGGTCATCGTGCCAATTAATAATTTCCTTGATGCCGAGGGGATGACCTATATTGCCAATGACTCCGGGGCAAATACCATTATCTTTGGCCAGAACTACGTGGACACCGTCAATTCTCTGCGCCCTAGGTTGAAATCGGTTAGAAATTACATTGTTATTGGCGAGGCAGCGGGGGCAGAGAGCTATGAGAGACTGGTCTCCGGCTATCCCGCAGACGAGCCTGAGGTAGCCATTGATGAGGACGAGACCGCTTGGCTGTTATATACCAGCGGCACCACCGGTCCACCCAAGGGAGTGATGCTGAGCCATAAGAGCCAGATTGTGGACTCGTCCAATACCATTCTGACTTGTTTTCCAATAAACCGGAGCGATATCCACCTGGTTATTCTGCCCCTTTTTCATATCGGCGCTCTGTGGCATATGAGGTGTCATTTCTATATGGGCAACACCACTGTGTTGATGGATGCTCGTGACCCCAAGCTGGTTCTGGAGACAATTGAGGGGGAGAAGGTGACCACTATGTGCTTTGTACCGCCGATGATAGTTCCCATAGCTAATTACCCCGACATTGATAAGTATGATGTTAGCAGCATGCGAATAATGATATATTCCGGTGCGCCCTTGCCTGAAGGGTTAGAGCGGCGGCTGCATGATATTTTTGGCGACATAATCATTCAGGTTTTTGCCCTAACTGAGGGCGGACCAGCAGTTATCATGCCGCCATTGATGGAAGGATCGTGGGAGGAGGTGAAAAGAAAGGGTTCTTGCGGCAAAGAAGTGCTCAATGTTGAGGTCAGGCTGGTTAACGAAGAGGGCGGGGATTGTGCCGCCGGGGAGGTGGGGGAGATATTAGCCCGGGGTGATAATATAATGAAGGGCTACTGGAATATGCCTAAAGCCACCACCAAGACGCTGGAGGGTGGTTATTTGCATACCGGTGACCTGGCGACAAAGGACGAGGAGGGCTACTATTATATCACTGGGAGGAAGAAGGACGTAATCACCAGCGGAGGCAAAGCAGTATATTCACCGGAGATAGAGAATGTCATCTCTTTGCATCCCGCTATCTCCGAAGTAGCAGTCATAGGGGTTCCCGATAGAGAGCTGGGTGAGGCAGTGAAAGCGGTCGTTGTGCTGAAGACGGGAGAAGAAGCTAGCGAACAGGAAATAACCAGCTGGTGCTCAGGTAAGATTGACCAGTATAAGGTGCCCAAGTCGGTAGATATAGTTGATAGCCTGCCCAAGACTCCCAGTGGCAAAGTGCTTAAGACCACGTTAAGAGACAAGTATAGCAAATAAGCTTCTATCTAGTGACCTTTTGCCCGACGTGGGGCTGAAACACTTTAGGGACAACCCATTAGCTTGGTCATTCAGCAGCAGTAAACCGACGATAGTCAAGTGGGTGCGGACAGTGATATTCTTACTCCCAGGTTCTTTCATCTACCATCGTTTTGTGCTCCTCAGGGATGGTTCCCTGAGCCACGAACTCAACCTTATTCGCCTTGACCCGGCATATATCCTGAAACCTTTTATTCAAATCGCCTACCAGTTGGCTCTTATCTATGGCTTCATCTTTAAGCTCGATTCTAAAGGTCATGATATCCCGCTGCTCTTTGCGCCCAACCACTATCTGGAATCTCAAGATCTGGGAAAGGTTAGCAAATACCTGTTCTGCCTGCCGGGCAACAACAAACATACCCCTCACTTTAATGGCATCGCCAGCCCTGCCGACAATAGCCACTAGCCGGTTTGATGTCCGACCGCAAGGGCAAGGGTCAGTGGTATAGTATGACATATCGCCGGTACCGAAGCGGATTAGCCCCCAGGTCTTATTAAGCAGCGGGGTTACCACTATTTCGCCAATCTCTCCAAGTCCTAGCTGTTTTCCTGTCTCAGGGTCAACTATTTCTATTACATATTCATCCATAAAGTGCATGCCTGATTTCTGACTGCATTCGTAGGCAAAGCAACCACCGGGCTCGGTAACAGCGTAGGCTTGTGCTGTAGAAATCCTGTAATCTTCCTCAAGGCTTTTCCTTAACGATGGGGCCAGCATTTCACCGGTAAACCATGCCTTGCGGACGGCGAAATCGCGGCGGAAGTCGTAACCAATCTCTTCAGCCCGTTTGATGATGGTCATCAGAAAGCTGGGCGTTCCAACAAATCCAGTAACCTGCAAATCGTGCATGGTCTGGATCTGAATTTCTGTGTTTCCCACACCCATAGCTATTGCTGTCGCTCCGCAATCCCTTATGGCTTCATGAAACAGGATGCCAGCAGGAGACATGTGATAGGTGAACGAGTTTATCACTATATCTCCCTTTCTGAACCCGGCGGCATAGAATGATTTGGCAAACCACTTAATATTTTCAGCATGCAGTGGCTCATAAACAGGACCCGGTGAGATGAAAATACGGTCAACCTCCTCAGCAGGGATAGTTAAAAAGCCACCATAGGGTGGCTTTGACTTTTGTAGCTCTATCAGCTCGGTCTTTCTGGTGATGGGTAGCTTTTCCAGGTCTTTTATATTGCGAATCTGAGACGGGCTAACCCCTGCTCTATCCAAGATTTCCTTTGCCGATGTGGCATTGTGGTAGGCATAATCAATAGCCTCAGCTAGCTTCTGGTTAAGATATCCCTCTCTTTTCTCAGGGGGCATTATTTCTAGATCATCAAAAAAATCGCCTCCCTTGGTTTCTGGCATTACAGCCACCTCTTCCGTCGCTTATAGTGTTTTACCTCACGGTAGCTCTTCTTAGCTCCCACCGCTGATAGCCCCATATAGAACTCCTTCACATCCTCGTTATTCTTGAGGAACTCGGCGGTACCATCAAGAACCGCCCGGCCATTTTCCATAACATAGCCATAATGAGCAATGCTGAGGGCAATCCTGACATTCTGCTCCACCAGGAGAACGGAGGTTTTTTGCTCGGTATTAAACCGATTTATGATATCGTATATTTCTTCGACCAGCATCGGTGCCAGACCCAATGATGGCTCATCCAGCATCATCAACTTGGGGGCTGCCATCATGGCTCGCCCTATTACCAGCATCTGTTGCTCGCCCCCGGAGAGGTAGCCGCCTATGTTATGGCGAACGTGCTTGAGCGCAGTAAAGTATTCATAAACCATCTCTAGGTCTCTCTTGATTGCTGCTCGGTCAGTGCGGTTATGGGCACCCACTCGGAGGTTCTCTTCTGTGGTCAGGTGTCCGAAGACCCTTCGCCCCTCTAGGGCCTGAACAATACCCAACCTGGATATGTATTCGGCGGGCTTTCTATCTATTCGCTCTCCATTCCAATCAATACTGCCATCGGTCACCTCACCCTCCTCAACGTGTAGAAGACCGGATATTGCCTTAAGGGTAGTGGTTTTACCCGCCCCATTAGCCCCAAGCAAAGCTATAATTCCGCCCTCCGGGACTTCCATAGACACACCATGAAGCACCCGGATAACGTTGAGGTAGGTAACCTCAATATTATTTAGCTTTAACATGTGAGATTCTCCGGCAGGAGTCCCTGCTTAGCAGGGACTCCTGCCCCATTGTTACTTGTTCAGGGAACAGCCCACGGGAACAGATCAGGGAAGTTCTCGTATGGTATCCGTGGTGCCTCAATCCAGTCGCTTACCGGGGTGATTTCACCATTTATTATCTGGAAGACCCTGACTGACTTATCCAGCCTGTTGTCACCCGGAGTATACGTTACTGGGCCATGGAGACCCAAGACATCATAGCCGTTCAGCTTCTGGATACCGTTCTTCTCCACGCACTCCCAGGCGGCAGCATCACCCCAGGCTATCGCTTCGTAGCCACAGTTTTCCAGCGCCAGCCTTAAGATTTCAGCACCAATCAGAGCCTCTGCCCATGAGGTTAAGTAGTCCATATTCCCGAAATCCTTGGGGTGGTATTTCTGGCAGTACTCGGTGGCTTTGGCCATACCTGGCACATCGTCACCCCAATTTACGGTAGGAAATACGCCATAAACACCCTCAACGATATCAGCCCCGGCGAGGTCAACCAGTGCCTTGGTATAGCTGGCATGGGCACAACCAATGACTATCCCAGGATACATCCCCAGCTCATAGGCATTCTTGATGATTACAGCGGTAGGTGCCGGGGTACTGGAAATGAACAGGACATCGGGGTTGAGAGCCTTGATTCGGGTCAGGGCTTCCATCTCGGATATAGTATCTGCAGCGTGCTCTTCGATGGCAACAATCTCAATGCCCATCTCATCAGCCAGACAAAGAGCCGCATCCCGTGCTCCGTAGCCAGTGGAGTTATTGAGCAACTCCAGTGCCATCTTGGGCTTGCCTGTTCCTTCCCAGATGTTCTCCAAATAGTAGTTGGCAAAGGCTGCCCAGTCATCGCCATAGTCCGGCATCTGGGCATAGATGTGCTGTGGGGGATTGGTGCACGCCGGTGCGCTGAAGGAAGCTATGCCGGGGAATCCTTCCCTATTGGCAATTTCCATAGATGCCGACATCATCTTGGATGAGTTGGTGGTGAAGAACAATGCCCCCTCATCCATTAGTTTCTTAACAATGATGGCTGCCCTGGCAGCATCATAGCCATTGTCATACCATAGCGCCTCAATGGGGTGACCGTTAATGCCACCAAGCTCCTCATTAATATATTTTATGCAATCCAGCTTACCGTGCGCCATAGGGGTCCCCTTCTCAGCAGCAACACCGGTGACACAGATGCTCATCCCGTACTTTAGTGGAGCACCGGTAGCAGGTGGCGGAGGTGCTGGTGTTGTTGGTGTTGTTGGTGTTGTTGGCGTTGTTGGCGTTGTTGGCGTTGTTGGTGCCTCTTCAGGTGCACAGGCACCTAGAAGTGGCAGTGCTGCCACCGTCAATGCTAGAAACAGCATACAAGCTACCATTAAAAATCTTTTGCCTTTCATTACATACCTCCTTAAAGGTTCAATCTACCTGCTCTTTGTTGAGTACTACATTTCATTACGCCTCCTTCACTTTTAGTAGGAGAAAGGCCACAGCCTGTAGGCAGCCTTAAATAGCATCCAGCGGTGAGCCAGTCCCCGTGGCTCAAGAATCAGAAATAGGATAATTATCAAGCCGAATAGCATGGGAGCTATACCGGTGGCAAAGCCGGCGGGCAATGCCGGGAAGATACCCTCAATGGTGGGGGCGACGAACATCATCCCCTGTTGGAGAAGGCGGATAAAGATTACTCCCAGGATGGGACCGAGGGTGGTGCCCAGACCACCGATGATTATTATGCCGATATACAGTATAGATTCCATAAGGGAAAACTGCTCAGCGTTCATAAAGCCAATCCAGTGAGCCATTAATGAGCCGGCAATCCCAGCCAGGAAACAGCCAATGAAAAAGGCGAGGAGCTTGTAGTAAAAAAGGGTAATCCCCATTACCTCGGCTGCCAGGTCATTATCCCTGATGGCAACGAAGGCTCTACCTATCCTCGTCCTTGCCAGGTTCTTGGCAAAGAAGGTGCACATGACGACAATTACCATGATGAGATAGAACATGCTGGCTTCGCTATCAAAGACAAGTCCGCCAATTGATGCGTAGGGAACTGCTATACCATTAAAGCCGCCAGTTATCTTCATATGGTTGATGACCCAGAGAATGATAAATTGGGCGGCAATGGTGGCGATTGCCAGATAAAAGCCTTTAACCTTTAGCGAGGGGATACCGAAGAGGAGCCCGACGAACCCTGCCATAAACCCGGCACTGATTAATCCCACCAGGAAGGGAAGCTCAAATACGTTGGTTAGAACGGCGGAGGTAAAAGCGCCGACAGCGATAAACCCTGCATGACCAATAGATAACTGCCCACAGTAACCCGTCAGGATATTCAGTCCGATGGCGGCAATTACGGTAATCCCAATCAAATTGGCTACACTTAACCAGTAGCCGCCACTGTAGAGTGGGAGGGTGAACAGAAGGATGAATAGGGCGATAAGTAATGTCCAATGAGTCTTGGTTCGCATAATAGCCATATCTTGAGCGTAGGTATAGTTGTGAGTTCCACAGGGTAAGCCCATCTTAAATCCTCTCTATCCTGACTTCACCGAATAGACCGTAAGGCTTAAGAAACAATACAATTATGATGATAATATATGGTATAACACCCTTGAGCCCAGCCCAAGTCAAGGGGGTGAGATATCCGCCGCCAACGTTTTCTGCCAGACCGATGATTGGCCCAGCCACAATACAGCCGATGAAGGAATCCAGACCGCCAAGGATGACCACTGAGAACGATTTCAACCCAGTCTCAACCAAGCCCATTGAAAGTCCGCCAATCCAGGAGATAAGAACGCCAGCGATGGCGGCAACCACACAGGCAAACATCCATGATGTGGAGAAAATCCTGGTCACCGGAATACCACAGGCTTGAACGGCAAACTGGTCATCGGCAGTCGCCCTCATGGCAATCCCCATTTTGTGATACTTGAAGTAGAGGGTTAATAAACCAAACAGAACTAGGGATACGATCGCTGCCCAGACATATGCCTGAGTCACAACTGCGGTACCAATGTGCAACGGTTCGGGGGGGAAGGGGGGAGGTAGGGCATCCACCATCCATGGCCAGATGAAAACGGTTAGCCCCTCCAGAAAGTAGAATATGCCTAGTGTTACCGTGATTAGAGACAAAATAGGCTGGGCGATGAGGGGACGCAAGGCGAACCTCTCAATCAACCAGCCTACAGCTAGGGCAAAGATGATAACCAGTGGTAAGCCTAGCCAGTAGGGCAAACCAATCTGAACCGTCATCCCGTAGGTGAACCAGGAGAAGATTAATACCAGCCCACCTAGAGCCAGGTTTGCTACCCCGCTGGATTTCCAAATCAGGGCAAAACTCAATCCGATTAGGGCATAAACCATGCCTACGGTAACGCCGGTTACGGTGTATTGAAGGAATTCAGCCACTTACTGCTCTCCTATTCAATAGTTCTTACCTTAATAGCAGTGGTTATTACCCCCGTTCTACCATCTCTATAAGTTACTGGAGCTTCTACCAGTATCTCTTCCTTATCCGAATAGATAGCCTCGATTAAATTCTTATACCGTTCTTCCATAAAGCCTCTTCTTAGCTTTCTGGTTCTGGTAAGCTCAGCTTCATCAGGGTCAAATTCCTTGTGTAGCAGGACAAACTTCTTAACCCTGGCTCCCTCAGGCAGGTAGCCATTTACACGAGCTAGGTCCTTCCGCACCAAGTCAGCCACCTCTTTTTTCTGGGATAAATCGACAAAGGTAGTATAGGGGACACGATTATTTTCTGCCCACTTACCGACCATGGTAAAGTCGATATTTATTATCGCTGATACAAAGTCCTTGTCCTTGCTTCCGTAAACCATCGCATCCTTGATGTAAGGACTGAACCTGAGCCTGCCCTCAATGTATTGCGGAGCGTATTTAGCTCCGGTAGCTAGCTCTCCCATATCCTTCACCCGGTCAAGGAATATCAGGTGTCCTTCTTCATTAATATGGATAGCGTCCCCGGTACAGAACCAACTACCTTTAAAGGCGTCCGTTGTCTTCTCTGGGTCCTTGTAGTACTCATTAAACATACAATCACTTCTGACTAGCAGCTCCCCATCGTCGGCTATCCTGACCTCAGCGCCCATTGCCGGTCGCCCCACGCTCTCAAATTTAATTTCTCCCTTTCCATGGCTGGAGATAAAGCCAGCTTCGGTGCCGGCGTAGTTCTGTCTCAGCTCGATACCGATAGCATGGATTAACCGGAAGGTATCCAGAGATAACACCGAGCTTCCGGTAACCCCGAACCTGACATTAGCTAGTCCCAGCCGATCCTTGAGGGGACGGAACAGAAGCCAATATGCTACCCAGTAAAGGGCGCGCCAGAATGGGTTTGGCGTTTTCCCCTCAAAGTGATAATCGGAAATTTTATAACCGACAGGCAAGAACAGGTGATAACAGAACCTCTTTATGGGGTGGGCATCCATTATCTTGACTTGAATTTCGCTAACTAGGCTTTCCCATTGTCGGGGACCATAGATAACAAAGTTAGGGCCAATTTCTCTGGTATCCTCAGCAATGGTCTCCGGCTCCTCAGGGAAGTTAAGCCTTGCCCTAGTTAGTAGATGGGGGACAGTAGCAAAGAAGCTATCACCTACCCACGCTGCCGGGAAGTTGGAAATTAGGTCATCCTTTTCGCTAAGCGGATAGCGACTGATAAAACCAAGGGCAGTATTTATCAGTGCTTTATGAGTAAGCACTGCCCCTTTAGGTAAACCGGTAGTTCCTGAGGTATAGTAGATAAAGGCGGTATCTTCCTCCTTACCCTTTTCTACATTCTGCTCAAATAAACCGGGGTGTGTCTGCTCATACTCTCTGCCCAGCTGAGTTACCTCGGCGAAGCTGATAATAATAGGGTCATCGTAGTTCCTCAGCCCCTTAGGGTCCCAGTAGATAACCTTCTTTAGCAATGGGAGTTCATCTTTAATCTCGAGGAACTTATCCGTTTGCTCCTGGTCGTTAACTATAGCAAATTTGACGCCGGAGTGAGCAGCAACATACTTTACCTCAGAGGGGATGGAGTCGACGAAGATCCCAGTAGTGATACCCCCTGCTGCTTGAACGGCAAATTCACCCCAAAACCATTCCGGTTCATTATCACCTATAATGCAAACCCTATCCCCAGGTTCCAGCCCGAGGCTTATTAAGCCCAGGGAGAAGTATTTTACCTTTTCATAGTAGTCCTTCCAGGTATACCTTTGCCAGATACCAAAATCCTTCATCGCCATGGCTACGCCATCGCCCCATTTTTCGTAGTTGTTTCTTATTAATTTAGGTAATGTATCTACATTTCCCATCTGCCTGTTCCCTTAAGCACTACTGATGTCCATTATCTTAACTTAGTTACTGGCATTATACTGCTATTGCCTAGTGTGTCAAGAGTTCGACCATGCCTATACTGCCTCTCCTAGGTAGGCCTTGATAACTTCAGGGTTAGTCTTAATTTCGGCAGGGGTGCCTTCAGCAATCTTACGCCCAAAGTCGAGGACAATAATCCTATCGGCTATATCCATAACCA
>Ga0315544_1000865_pt1 | contig 25787 bp, 21 predicted proteins | sample SalMarSW160130MG_2_FD_202543 | JGI IMG/M metagenome (GOLD analysis project Ga0315544, IMG submission 202543) | Salt marsh sediment microbial communities from the Plum Island Ecosystem LTER, Massachusetts, United States - Salt Marsh Sediment SW1601-130 ... | reverse complement strand
TCAAACCCTACTACGCTTTCACTCTTTGTGGCGAAGTTCATGTCCAGATTAATGAATAATCCATCCGTGTAATTAGCTGTTGGTATATCTATGTAAGAATTATAATGTAACATCTGGGAATCAAGGGAAAGAAAGCAGAAAAACAATACCAGCATCAAAAATTTTTTCACTTAAAGCCTCCTTATTTTATTTTTTTCGAAAAATTATTTCCGAATTTCATCTAACTATAATTTTTTGCTACTCCCATTTACCGAATAGAGTTACATAGAAAGAAAGGAGAACAAGTTTTACGTCAAGCAAAAAACATTGTTTCTTTATATATAAAAGATCGTATTTAACCTTGTGTTCGGTTTTCGCTTCCCTGTCGGCGAAGATTTGAGCTATACCCGTAAGACCGGGTTTTACAGTAGTTCTTTTTGAGAAATCAGGGACTTCTTCGAGACTTTCATATTTGCTTCCTATAATTTCAACGTCCGGGTGGAAAGGACGCGGTCCGACAAAACTCATATGCCCCATGAAAATAGAAAGCAGTTGAGGCAGCTCGTCCATTGCCGTAGCCCGAAGTATTTTGCCGACTCTACTTACGTGTGAGTTATAGTCTTTCCTATTTTTCATGGCAGTGCCGTTGTGGGTGTTTTTTCCCATTGAACGGAATTTTAAAACGTAGAAAATTTCTCCGTCTTTGCCTACTCGCTTTTGTTTTATAAAGATGGGCCCGCCGCTTTCCATTACAATCCCAACAGCGGAAAGCGCCCAGACGGGAAGGGAAATTACAAGTCCAATTCCCGAAAGAAGGACATCGAATACCCGTTTGGACATATTTTTTGACGTTTTTATTATATCAATATTTATTATTTCTCTCTCCCTCTTCTTTTAACTCTTTCATTATAAGCAAGATAGCAAAAAATTTCAACCTCTATTTTTTTTTATAAAAAACAAACCGCGCACAATTTATTTCTATAAATACCCCTACAAGTATCATTCCTCTTTTTTTGGTATATAAACCATTGCCAATAAGGTACTTATATGGAAAAGTTTGAAATAAGTACAGGGAAACGTCTTTAAAATATGACGAAAATCTTAATTTTTTGTCAATATTTCCGAATTCGCGGTGTTCTGCTTGCATACGGGTTATTATTTCTTTCTATACAGGATAAATTGGGCTCTTCTGTTCTTTTTTCTGTTTTCTTCGGTGTCATTGTCTGCTATCGGTTTTCTTTCTCCGTAAGCTTCCGTGTTAATCCTGCTGGGCGCTATGCCGCGTCCGATAAGGTATTCCTTGACGTTTTCCGCTCTTTTCTCGGATAGCTTTTGGTTGTCTTCATAGGTTCCGATATCGCAAGTATGTCCGACAATTATCAGGTTGATATCTTTGTCATCTCTTATTAGTTCGACTACCCTATCCAGAATGCCGTATGCTCTTACGGTAATATCGAATTTTTTGAAGGGGAATTTTATGCTTATACCTTCTACTGTATTTTTTATATCTCCGAAATTATCTACTACTTTAATAGAGTCTTTTGCTTCGACAGATTTTTGGGGAATTTCTTTTTTGCTTAGTTCTATTGTGTATAGGTTTTTACTTATTCCTCCTTTTACCGCCATCTCGATTTTTCTATCGACATAGTTAGTTGCTGAGATGTGTGAGGTATACATGCCGGGCTCAAGAGAAAAGGAATGAATTTCTTTAAACGCCGAGGCTTTAACGGTGTCTCCTTTTTTATTAATTATTATTGTGTGTCCTTTTACCGGTTCTCCGTTTTCTTTATCTATTAGTTCGATTACAACAGGAAATTCTTTCTTTTCTTCTTTCTTAACTCCTTCTTTCAAATCCATTATTTTATAAGATAGATTAAGACTAACACGAGGTGAAAGATCGGATTCCTCGCTGAACAATTCAAGTTTGTTCAAAGCCAGCGTTCCTTTGACTAATTCGTTTTGATATTCTATTCCGATATTCGCGTCGCGTCCATCTTCTTCGACAATGAAAGATAAATTATTCGGGAAAGTAACTTTTATTCCGCCGAAGAGCCCCATAGCCCAATTTTCGTGGTTTTCATCAGAAAACGCGTCGGTATTTACGTATTGGCTTCTCGGTCCGTAACCAATAAATCTACCCCTGCCTATTCCGGCTGTCATTTCAAAATTTTTACTTATTTTTTTTGTTCCAACGATGTACGCGGAAGCAATCTCCGGAGGTCTATCCGTATAATTTTCGTCGTTGATAACTTCATCCGACCCTGCGGTAGAGATATATTTACCGGTAGAAATTTCGCTTATTCCTAAGGAAAGACCGGGAGAACCGCCGCTATCGGAAAGTATCTGATAGGAGAGGTCGATCGCGAAGTCGGCACCATCATACCATTTCAAAGCTCCCCCAAATTTATTATATGAAAAATCGATTCCGATATTAGGGTCAAACTTAACATCATTCACATCTTTAATAGGGTAACTCGAATGTACATTAACATACAGTCCCTGGGTAAGACTGGCTGTGGGTATATCTATGTAAGATTCTCTTTTCATTTGATAAGCATTAGTTGTAATCGATATTATAAATAAACTTATAATAATTAAACGTGTCAAAAAACACACCTCCTTATATATAGTGTATTCTATAGTAAAATGACCGTTTTGTCAACCCAGGTTATCAATTTTTTAGATTTTTGCTACAAAGACACCAAGATAATAGGACGCAGATAAACACAGATTTACTCAGATTTTTTTATTTTGTTTTTTTTAAGCTAAAACCTGACACCTAAGACCTAATATCCCCCTTGACTTCTACTCTGTAAATCAATAGAATACAGAAATGACAAAACAAGATAAAGGTACAAACTCAAAAAAAGTTTTAGTAACAGGCGGAGCCGGTTTCCTGGGTTCTCATCTCTGCGAAAAATTATTGGGAGAGGGTTTTGATGTCATCTGCATGGATAATTTTTTGACTGGAAGAATGGAAAATATCGAACACCTGTTAGGAAACGAGAATTTTACCTTTATAGAACATGACGTTACCACATATATAGACATCAAAAGTGACTTAGATTACATCCTGCACTTCGCGAGTCCGGCAAGCCCAATAGATTATCACCAGCACCCGATTCACACATTAAAAGTAGGCGCTTTAGGAACGTATAATTCTCTCGGTTTAGCAAAAGACAAAAAAGCCGCTCTTCTCCTGGCATCCACATCCGAGGTATACGGCGATCCACTTATCAGTCCTCAGAGCGAGGAATACTGGGGGAACGTAAATCCGGTCGGTCCGCGAAGTGTTTACGACGAAGCCAAACGTTACGCTGAGGCGATTACAATGGCTTACCACAACAAACACAATATCGATATTAGAATCGCGAGAATATTCAACACGTACGGTTCGAGGATGAGAATCAAAGACGGCAGGGCTCTACCGGCTTTTATGTGCCAGGCTCTTAGAGGAGAACCTATAACGGTTTTCGGAGACGGTTCTCAAACCCGCTCATTTTGTTATGTAGACGATTTAATCGATGGAATTTACAAATTACTTATGTCCGATATCAACTATCCCGTCAATATAGGAAATCCTAACGAAATCAGCATTCTTGATTTCGCGAAAGAAATTTTAAATTTAACAAAAAGCAAAAGCAAAATCGTTTTCAAACCATTACCTGTTAACGACCCCAAAATAAGAAGACCCGACATAAGCAAAGCAAAAAAACTTTTAAACTGGGAACCGAAAGTTTCGAGGGAGGAAGGTTTAAAAAAAGTCCTCGAATATTTTAAGAAAGAACTAAATCTTTAAAAAAAGTAAAGAACGATTTAATTTCCTAATAAGCTCCTTTGCCGAAAACAATTGCTTGCGGTGTCTGACTTAGAAGATGTAGATCAAACCACAGGTTTCTGTTTTCGGTATAATATATATCAAGAAAACAAGATTTTGTAAACGGTAATCTGGCTCTTCCAAAAACTTGCCACGCTCCGGTAATACCTTGTTTTACGGAAAGTCGTTTTTTATGCCAGTCCGAATACTGAGTAACCTCATACTCGAGGGGAGGCCTGGGGCCAACTAATGAAAGATCACCTTTTAAAACATTAAAAAATTGCGGGAATTCATCAATACTTGTTTTCCTTAACATTTTACCCCATGAAGTTATTCTTGAATCATCCATAAATTTAAAATTTCTGTCACTGTCTCCATTTATACAACCTTTCACAAACTCTTTATGAGGTTTATCATCAGAGGATTCAATCATAGAACGGAATTTTAACATTTTAATAATCTTTTCTCCTTTACCAACTCTATTCTGCATGAAAAACACTGGCCCTTTGGAAGTCAACTTAATTCCTGCCGCTGCAATAATCATAAAAGGGAAGAAAATAATTATTGCCAAAATCGCACCCATAACATCTATTACTTTCTTCATAAAACGATAAATCTTTGAATGACCGCTCCATCTGAAATAAACGATTGGCACACCCTCAAGATATCCCCAGTAGTCAACACCGTCAATCCCAGTTAAAAGCGGAGAGAATAAAATCACAGGAACTCTACCTTTAAAATAAAAAAGGGTCTCAATCAAAGTCTCCCATTCTTCTGTAAATGTAGAAATTATAACCGGAAACCCCTTCTTTACATAGTTTTCAATCTCTTCTCTATCTTCTGAAATTTTCTTTATAGTAATACCTGAAACCATGTGATGCTTTGACCAGTCTCTAATATCTCTATAATTACCTTCAGGGGCGTACAGCACGACTTCCCTACTGGGTAGAAGTATAGAGAAAATAGGAATGAGGACGGTTCTGGTAAAGTACACTAATAACGAAAAAATAAGGAAAAGAATTAAAATCGAAACCACTTTTTGAGTATGAAAAGAAGAGGATACCCACAACCAGATTAGATAAAGAACAAAAGTATATCCTAAACCTTTTATAGTCCTATAAATATATCGGAAACGATTTAAAAATACAAGATAATTGTATAGATCAAGATAAGCAAATATTCCAACAACAAGTAAAGTAAAAACGATCACTTCTAAATAAATACTCCTTACAGACCCAATTATTCTTTCAGGGACAATATTATAGGTTATAACAATAGAAACCACAGCGAATAATATATCAAAAAATAAAAGTAAAAGTTTCTGTTTTTTCCAGATTATTTTTTCCTCTCCTTTACTATTTAGACTCAAAAATACGCATTTAGTTCCATTTTAATTAAATTTTCTTCGGCGAAAAACAATTTATAATATTTAATACATTAACAAATTTTCAGATTTGTCAAGGGAATAAGTATACCATTAATATAAAAAACCTGCATTATTGCTCTTTTACGAAATTTTCCTCGAGGAGTTTTGGCATACCATAAATGGTTTTAGGGTCAAGAGAATCGTATTCATAATACGTACCTCCTTTTTCTCCATCAAAAATGTAATCGGTACTGATATAGAAAAATTTAGCAGCTATGTTTCTCACTGCTATAGAGAGATCCCTTGTTCCAAGTACATTTACTCTGAAGGTTTTTACCTTTTCTTTCTCACAACAATACACATTCGTGTATGCTGCAGAATGAACCATTATCTGTGGTGGAGAGGGTTTCCCCTCCCCATATACATATACCTAAACCACCGCTTGATTTATTAGAAGTTTTGGTTATTATCTGCTACTGTCACAGATTAAAGCACCGTCCTCATATTTTATTATAATGATACCTTTCAAAATAGTTAGAGAAACACTTTTTAATGACCTGGCTCTCAGAAAATAATAGACTCCAAAAGAAAAAAAGAGAAAAATCCAGAGGAAAAGAATAATAATCAGTATCTAGGTATAATGACTAAAAGAATGGAGTTCAGGGAGAGTTAAATTCTGAGCTCTAATGTAGTAGGCAGCAATAAAAAAACATTGTAATAGCTAAATCAAAAACAATTGCCAACTTGGAAAAAATATATCTTTGCAGCTTTAGCGTTTAGGTTACCATTTTCAAAAATAGATTTTCATATTTCTCGGTCACTGCATCCCAAGAATAATTAGCCTGTACTCTTTCTTTAGCTTTTTCTCCATACATCCTGATAACTTCAGGGTTTTTTATAATATACTCGATCTTTTCTTTTAAATCCTGAGCATTATTTTTCTTATAAATTATTCCAGCATCGTTAATTACTTCCTTATTTCCCTCAGTTCCGTTAACCAAAACACAGTTTCCAAATCCCATAGCGCCAACTAAAGCAGGTGGGGTACCACCAACATCACTTGCATGAACATAAGCAAAAGTAAAACTATGAAGTTCCTTATAACCTAAACCAAAAATATAACCAGTAAATATTATTCTTTCATCATCTTCGGCCAATTTTTTAATGTATTTTTTGTACTCATCAGAATATGGGGCATCACCAACGATTATCAATTTTTTTTGTGTTTGAACTTTTTTAAAAGCTTGGATAACAATATGAGCATTATTTTCGGGTTCTAAACGGCTCACATATAAAATATAATTTTTAGGTTGCAAATTAAACTTCCTTAAAGTTTTGGTGGTGTTCACTTTTCCTATATTAGCGCCATAAGGAATCATGACAGACTCTTTTTTATAGGTTTCCAGATAATATCTTTTTATAATTTCCGCATCAGAAACAATTACATTAGGGAATTTAGTAGCAAAATATTCTCCTATGCGGTGATATAGTTTTCCTATCCAACTCCATTTCTTTCGTAACCTTTCTATTCCATCTACATTTAAAACAACCTTTTTACCAGTTAATCTTGGAATAAATGCAAAAGGACTATTTACTGCGTTAAGCAGGAACACAATATCATATTTAAAAAAGCAAGAATGAATTATTGATATAAAAGTATGGACAACAGTATCAAGATATTTGTGGCTTATTGTAGGTAAAATCAGCAACCTCGCCCCTTTGTAATAACTACCTGTGTAATCAATGATATTTGACCTGCCGTAAACAGTAACCTGGTGCCCTCTTTTGACTAATCTTGGCGCTAATTCCTCAACAAAAGTTTCAAAACCGCCATAATTAGCAGGAATGCCTCTTATTCCCATAATAGCGATTCGCATACATACCATCCTAAATTTTAATAACTTTAAAAAATTGAAAGAAATACTGTCTATAAGTATCCTTGATAATAATCCTCTAAATATTCTTTAAGTGCGATCTTCCAATCTCGCATCATATTAAGGCTTCGTAAATTTAATTTTTTATTTAACAAACGTTCTGAGGTAGGGCGTTCGGCAAAATATTCCTTTTTGAAAAATTCAGATGATACTTTTTTGATTTTAATTTTTTTCTGTAAGTTGAGAAGCTTAAGTAATTCCTGTGCCACTTCCAATCGACTTGTCACATCACCGCATACCATATTATAGAGACCCCAGAATTCGGTTTCTAAAAGAAGTTTAACATTTTTTGCAAAATCCTGTGTGTAAGTTGGCGTACCAAACTTATCATCGACAATAAATAACTCATTTTTTCCCATCTTAATCTGTTTCATCAATTTTTGAATGAATTTTTTATCCTTTTTGGGTCCCCCACCCATCATCCATCCAGGTCTACAAATCAGATACCTTTTTGCATTTTGCTTTACAAACATTTCTCCAGCGTATTTCGATCGAGCATAATGCCCTAAAGGATTAGGAAGGTCCCAATCATCGTAAATTTCTTTTTCCCCATCAAAGATTCCCGCTGTACTAATATACAGAAGTGGAATATCGAGCTCATTTGCAATATAAACAGCATTTTCAACTGAGAGTGTATTCGTTTCATATGTTTCATTAGGATGTAATTCGCAGTATTCTAAATCTGTAAAAGCTCCTAAATGAAAAAGGTAATCAGGTTTGAATTCATAGACGTCTCTTTTATATTCATCAAACATTCGAAAATCAAGAAAAGACAGCCATTTTTCATTAATATCAATATCAGTACATTTTAATTTATATACTTTTTTAAACTGTTTATAAAAAGCATCACCTAGCATTCCAGCACAACCAGCTATATATATCGACTTCATATTGCCCTCTAACACTCCCTTCTTTATTTAATAATTTCACAAGATTATTTATCAAAGACTCAATCTTGCTTTTTAAATCTTTCTGGCCATGGATATCACTGTTCCAAGAAGTTTGTGGCTCTAAAACTATAAAGAACAATTCCTACATATAGATAATCCCATCTTTAAAATTACCATAAAATCTTTTTCTTATCCCTATTGCTTAGGTGTTTGATGCTCTTCCCTATATGTGTGAATATTCAGTAAACCATATCGAAAATAATATAAGATAAAACGATAATCTTGTCAAGGGAAAAATTGGAAATTTTTCTTTACGGAATTACTACGATCCCGAATTAAGCCCCGATCGCTGAAAACTCGCCAAAATCCAGCTGATAGCAATACTATTATCACAGAAACATATTCTAAAAAAAATCTTAAACATCAAATTTTTCTTTTGACAAGGAATTTTTTTGTGTTATAATATGGCGTGTTAAATAACACACCATATTATTGATGTTACCAAAAGAGGAATGCAATGGTAGTAAACAAAAGAGAGAAACTTATCAAAAATCTCATAGATAATCTGGATTCTCTTATTGGTTTGGTGGTAATGTATCGGCTGAAGCGTGGAAAGAATTGTACCTGTAATAAAGGTAAACAGCATATCTGTTATTATCTATCTGTCAGAGAGAAAGGAAAAACAAAGAATCTTTACTTACCGCCAAAAGCAGTTAAAGAAGCGAAAAGGATTCGCAGGCAATATAAAAAAGTGAAGACAATTCTAAAAGAGATTTCTAAAACCAACTATGAAGAATCAGAGAAGAAGTATCCAACCGGAAAGCCAAAATGATTCAAGGGGCTCTTAAGACTTAGAAGAAGAAAAAAATAGTAGATGAATTTATCCCTATTATGTAGGAATAAACAGTATTGTTCTTACTTGGCAAAAATATCTATCAGAAGGAATAAATCGTCTTGAAAGGGAAAATGAAAATTTAAGGAGAGTTTTTGAAATAGTTAAAGAGGAGTTTATCAAGAAGGACCGAGCGATTGAAGAAAACAGATTAAAGTTGGCTATGCAGAAGAGTATAGTAAAAGAGCGTGACAAAAAGTATAGAGAGATTAAAGAAGCAACTAAAAAATGTAGCGACAAGGTGCAATTTGCTTAACAATATGGTATTTGGTAAAGAGAGGGAGGAGTATATATTACAATGTCCTTAGACACAATTTTTCGGGTAATTCTAAACAAAAATACATATACATAGATTACATCCATCTACTAGAGAGCATCAGATCATTACCCTAGTTCCTTAACGGATCACTTCATTTCTTAGTCCAATTCTAATTTTACCAATATATTCCTTCATAATGTGCTTTGGTTTTGACATTTTCTGTGATACGAACCAAATCAATAACAATTTGTTCTTTTTTTAGCTTGTCAAAAATAGTAACAAATTCTTCTGATTTGTTACCAACAATAATAACTTCTGCAAAATCAACTATTTCATCTAAATCATCAACTATTAAGGAAGAAATATGCGGTATATGTTTTAGTATGAATTCTTTATTTGCTCCAATTAAACAAGATAGAGAGATATTCCTATCGTAAATTTTAACTTTGTACCCTTTTCCCAGAAAAAATTCTGTTAATTCAATCAAAGGACTCTCTCTAAAATCATCCGTATCAGCTTTAAAACTTAGTCCTAAAATACCAATTTTTTTCTTTTTTAATTTAACTACCCGTTGAGCAAGGAGTTTTATCTGCATTTCATTACTTAAAAGAATTGAGCTTAAAACAGGAAGTTTTATGTTTAACTTCCCGGCTTTAAACAAAAAAGCCCTTAAATCTTTCGGCAAACAGGAACCTCCAAAGGCAAATCCGGGTTTCAAATAATAAGAGGAAATATTAAGTTTATAATCCTTACAAAAAATCTCCATAACTTTATGACTTTCTATATCCAGAGACTTACTAAAAATTCCTATCTCATTAGCAAATGTTACTTTTAAAGCATGAAAAATATTATCAACGTATTTCACCATTTCGGAGGTTTTTATATCAGTCCTAATAAGCGGAGCTTCAATTTTCTTGTAGAGATTTTCCACCAAATCACCGGTTTTCTTATCCTGCTCGCCAATAACAATTTTAGGTGGATTAAAGAAATCATCTACAGCTACTCCTTCTCTTAAAAATTCAGGATTGAAACATACTCCAAAATCTACGCCGGATTTCTTACCGGATTTCTCTTCTAAAATTGGAATGATTTTATCTTCTATTGTTCCAGGGACAACGGTACTTCTATAGATAACTATCGAATAATCGTTTTTATCTTTTAAAGCAATTCCTATTTCCTCAGATACCCTCTCAACAAAGTTTAAATCGATATCCCCGTAATCATTGGTCGGCGTCCCCACAGATACCATCATAAAATTACTATCTTTTACTGCTTCTTTTGATGATACTGTGGCTTTTAGTAATCCCTTACTTACACCGTCTGCGATATATTCCTCTAATTCTTTTTCGATAATCGGACTTTTCCCCATATTAATCGTTTCTACTTTCTCCGGGTTTATATCTACCCCAATAACTCTATAGCCCTGAGATGAAAAACAGGCAGCAGTTACACATCCCACATATCCGAGACCAAAAACAGAAATACAAATATCAGATTCGCTCATTACCTACCTCCTTGAATAAATCCAGCTATTCCCGAGCATTTTCCGCAACACCAATCGTTTCTATTTTCCGGGTATATATCCACTATAATAAACCTACACCCTTGAGAAGTAAAACAGACAGAAGTTAAAAACCTCACATATCCTAGCCCAAAAACACTGATTTTCATAATTCTTTACATCCTTTCAATAATATCCAGGAGTTTCTTTCCGGAAGAACTCCAATTAAACTCTTTTACATGTTCCGTACCACGTTTTATTAAATCCTCTCTCAACTTTTTATCATTAAGTATTTTATACATAGCGTTTATAATCTCTCCAACGTTATAAGGATTTACCACAATTGCCGCCGACCCAGCTATTTCTTTCAACGAACTACTATTCGAAGTAATAGTAGGCACACCGCTTGCCATAGCCTCTAACACCGGATTCCCAAACCCTTCATATAACGAAGGGAATACAAACAACTCAGCTCCTCGATAAATATAATAAAGATCCTCATCTTGTACATAACCTGTAAAAATTACTCTGTTTTTCAAATTTCTTCCTTTTACTTCATCAAGTAAGATTTCATGTTGAAAACCCATACCTCCACAAACCACCAAATTCTCTTTCACTCCTTTTCTACACAATTGTTCGTAAGCCTTAACTAGACGATGTATATTCTTTTGAGGATGCGTCACCGTACCTACATACAGAATATACTTACCTTTTATCTTATATTTTTGGAGTATCTGTGATTTTTTTTCATTATCAATATTTTGACTTTGTTTAAACATTGGATCGATACCATGGTAGATCACCTGTATTTTTTCCATAGGTATCTTCAATATTTCATTTATATCTTTCCTGGTATTATTGGAAACAGCTATTATTTTGTCCGCGTTCTTAGCTGTTAAAGGAATGGTTGCTTTTCGGTAAATCATCCGCAAGAAAGATTGATTGGGAAACTGATATTCTATTAAATCACGTATAAATACCAAAAGTGGACAAAACTTCCGACCTACAAAAATTATGTTAGGAATAATTAACAAATCGATTTTATCTTTAAGAACACGGTAAGGAAGAAAAATTTGGTTCCAGAGAAGATTATAAATAGGCTTCTTCTTAGAAACATTGTAATAAACAATTCTAAAGTTAGGGTTAGTAATTGGCAAAATATTTTTATTATCTCTATTTAAATAAATAATATATTCGTTCTTTTTATCAATCTTTTGCAATTCTTTTAAATAGCATATCGTAGTCCTTCCGATTCCGGTTAATCTTGGACCAAAATATCCCGCCACAGCAATTCGCATCTATTTACCTCCATAAGACATTCCGTTTAACTTACTCAAGATAATAGAATTCAATTCTCGATACCTTTTAGACCAATCGTTTTCCCTTGCAAACTTCACATATTCATCTTTAGAAGTAGATTTCAATGCCTTTCTTATTTGGGAACAAAATTCATTTTCCGTATGCGCAAAAAATACCGGAGCCGATATCCTTTCCAACTCTTCCCAGGGTCGGGCAACCACGGGCAATCCAGCAGCCATATATTCATATAACTTGATTGGGCTAACACAGTCAATAAATTTATCTACTTTAAATGGAATTATGCCTGCATTCGCATGCTGCAAATAAGATGGTAACGATTCATATTTCTTAAGACCACATATGTAAACATTATCAAGGACGTCCAAATTAGATAAATCTACGTTAGGCAAACCCAAAACAACAAATGAGTACTCCGGCATTTTCTTGGCACAGTATTCGATTAAAGATTTATCAAACCAGTGATCAATTGCGCCCATGTATATTATTCTGGGTGAAGGAATATTTTTATACTCTGGGGGTATTGTTGTAACAGATTTATTGAAAAATTCAAAATCCACACCATTGGGAATATAGTATACATCTTTTTTCCTGACTTTCTTAATTTGATCGAAAAGAGGATGCGCGGTAACAACAACAGCATCCGCAGTCCTGATCATCTTTTTATGAATTTCAATTTGGCTAACAGGTGTTCTCCGAAACCCAAAAATATCATCCGTAACTCTATAAATGAAAACTTTATGTTTCACAATTTCGGTAATCTGCCATAAAAACAAATTACTTACCAATAGGATATCTACTGATAAAAAATTGTGATTAGCTAATACTTTCCGCAATGAAGGCATAGTTAGCGTCAAACTGTGTCTGGCAACAAAATCCGATTTAAGCAATGGTAAATTGTACATAGGGCTCAAGGTAAACGGTTGATATACTTCAGTCCTCCTGTGTAGGGAATGAACTCCCTTCATGGAGTATTGAATTTTCCTGATATTTATTCCGATATTTCTTAATTTAAGCAAATGAAAAAGAGAAACAGGATCAGACAAATAAAATATTTTATTTCCTGATACTCTTTGAAAAAACTCAGCAAAATGAGCCGCACCTGTATGATACTTAAATTTTGGGACGCTCGCGGCACATATAAGAATTTTCATAATAATCTACCTAACATTCTTTCTAATCTTTCAAAAACATAGTAATCATTATACGGTGAAAATTCAACTTTGTGTAGTGCTATTTTTTCTTGTGGTATGAGCTCCTCCTTTTAGGTTTATATTATTATAAACCTGAAATCCTTGTTGCTTTTTTTTAAACGAAAGTCGGGACATATACTTTAACATTAATACACCCCATAATGTAAATCTTGAAACATTACCAAAAAACGAATAATTAAAAAAAGCATTGATCATATAACCCGTAAAACAAATAAAACATGCGATATTTATCAAAATAAATTTTCTTAAAGCTGTGTAACCAAAACTAAAGTATATCATAAATATTAAAATCACCTGGAATCCTCCAATAAAGACCCCGTTAGAAGCCAATAAAAGTAAGAACTCATTGTGAGGGGAACCTCTATGTAAATTACCAAGAAATTGTTTGCCGCTTGGTAAATAATAGGCAATCCCATTTCCCAAAATATTATTTCTTATGTTTTGTAATGCATTACTCCATAATTCATATCTTGAAATCACTGTCCCGGAATGAGTGATATTTGTTATATAACTTAACCTTATTAACTGAATAGCCATCCTCTTAGAGATAAATATCATGGTTTCATTACTTATTAATAGTACCATAATTAAAAATATTCCTATAGCTACGGCAGATGAATATTTCAATACCTTCTTATTTTTCACCAATTTTATAAGGATAGGCGAAATAGACAAAAAAGCAATAACAAATGGTGTCCTTTCTAAGTTAGGGAAATTACATAATAAATATAATAAGAGTAATAAGAAAACTTTATTATAGTCTTTTTTAAAAAAACAATAATAAAATGTAACAATAAAAAATATAGTAATTATTAAATAAGACTCTCGAAAATCATTAAAATATCCCCAATATCTTATTATTATACCTAAATTCCAACTAATTCCACGCATATTTGTTGATAAAAATTCATGATACATCTGATCTAAACTATATCGATATATTTCAAAATTAAAAAGAAGCTGCGATATTCCCGTAGCAAACAGAATCATTATTGTGTAATTAGTCAGGGTTTTATAATGGAACTCTTTCAATTTATTATGGATCCGGTATTCAATAAGCAAAAGAACTCCGGCAAATACACAAAATGATTCTTTTAATGAATAGATATACGTAGTAACAGAAAAGCCATAATAAGGAATAAGTGCTGAAAACAAACTTACTAGACTCAATAATACTATAAACTTTTCTACTTGGCGAAGAGAAGAACCCTCTTTTAATATTATAAATAAAGAAACCAGAGCTAATAGAGTATTTATTAAAAATACTAAAATAGAAGACATCTGAAAAGGAACATTAACATAAAAATATAAAAGTCTACCAATGTAATACAGAGTTGTGTTTACCGCTATAAAAAATAAAAGTTTATCTGATTTTTTTAAAGCTAAATACCATATGTAAATAATGGGAATTATGTATATTAGATATATGCTGAAGTCAATTAATTTATACACTGGCTATAAAATCCCTTAATTCTATATCACTTTTTCATTTTTCTCGATGGCAATTAATTTTAGTATCAACCAATACTCGATTTTTTTTCGAAAACCCTGGAGAATTTTTTGCTATCCTGCAATCTACAAACATAGTCTTTCTGATTGTATAAACTCAAATTTTGCATTAGTCGGTAGCTTTGATTTCAATGAGAAACAAACCATAGAAATTTTTTCTTTCTTTCCATATGTAGGTGAAATATATCTCTGTTGTATTTCACAATATGCGTTAGTATCAATAGATGGCTTTAAGCAAATATCGATATCATCGTTCCTAATATGCAGTGTTTTTTTTCCTCTCTCAGCTATAACTTTTAGATAGGGAGAAATGTTAAAAAACCATTTTATAGTATGTATTCCATTATCGCTACTTGTTTCGTTTTCTATAGTATCTAAGACAGCCCAATGCCCGCGGTCTATAAGCGATATCTCACGAATGTGCTTAATGCCGGATTTAGTTCTTAGATATCCCTTAAAATAATTGTCCTGGAATTCTTGATATCCAGCCTTTGATATTTTACTGGTACAATTAAACATTCCTTTCATATCGCATTGTTCTTCACTGTCAATTTGGACTGTATTATGCGCGTTTATTCTCCTATAATAATTTCTTTCTTCCAAGGACGTATTATATCGGAATACTCCCGAATCCACAAGTATCGGCTGTCCAGCAATATATAATATTATACTTAACAAATCACAGTGACTGTGAGCACATGTCTCATTAAAACCAAACTCACCACATCTTGTGAAAAGGTAATCGGCTTTTTTCCCCCAGTTGTTTCGAATAACAAAATGCCCACCTACTCCAAAGTCTTTACTTTCTTTCAAACCATCTCTTAAAGGTAAAATACCGTGCCATTTCCTATACTCTTCGATACCCAGAAGCCAAAAATTTTCCGCTGTATAATGAATATCTTTCTTTTTTAAATACGGGTCATCAAAAATTATAGCTCCTGTACATAAAATCGTCTCTGCACTCCAAAAATCAACTGTCTCACTAAGCATGTAACCTCTCTCATTGCTATTATCTCCTACAATCGGGATTTTATTATCAGGAGTTAGCAAATACGAAAAATGATTAACCATCTTGTGTAAGATTTTCACAACATCACCAGGAATGTCAATCTTATTTCTCTCTGCTATTAAGTAAGTTAATAACAAAAATTCTATAACCGCCTTCTGATAGCTTGTTGTTTGTTCTTTATGAACGCCGTCTTCAAAAACTTGTTCTTTCAATGTCTCTTTTAATTCCTTGAATCCTTGATTCACCCACCTGCTAAACATTTTGAACTCAGGGAATACAATACCAACAATCACAATAGCACATATTGCTGCAATTCGATGGTTATTATTTGAAATATGGCGCTTATTAAACAGTATCTTTGTCTGGTAATAAATACTTTTCAAAAAGTCTTCAAATCCACGTATTTGGAAATAACTGGAATCACGGAATAAGTGATAACTAATAATCCAGGAAATAATGCGCTGGGCAATTTGGATATTACCCATCCAGTTAATACCAACCTCAAGCGGATTTTGCTTTATCCAGCTAGAAACTTGTTTCACAAACTCTTCAACATATCTATTATCTTTAGTGTAGTAATATGCTTTCCCTAAGGTAACAAAATGTAAGTGTTTGTTTAATTCCCAACTATACTTTATATCTGATAATTTTCGCCTGGAGGAATAATCAATCTTTCTATAAAACCTCTGTGACCACGATTTCCCGGTAAGTGGATCTTTATGCCAGTCAATTTCTTCTTTAAACTCTAAAATCTGTTCGAAAATCGTAAACTTATGATTCATTATCTCTTCGGCTCTCTCAAGGGTAAACCTAATATCATCGGAATATCTTTTTTCCCAGAATTTAATATAATCAATTCTTTTTTCATATTCAAAAGGAAAATTACCATGATTACCAAAGCCAGAACTAACACGAGCATCTAACTGATTTGGCTGAAGGTTTACCTCTTTATAAAAAATTTTGTCACGAGTCCTGAAAGTATTGCGAATCCTTAATGGTATCCTGGTACCCAGAAAATAACACTCAATAAAATATATCAGACTCTTTTTCAAAGTTGCTCTAATGCCTTTCTTTCTGATATTCCGATAAAATTTTCTGATTAACATAGCATTATTTTTCACACATAAAAAAAACTCTCATTTATCCGACATCCTTCCGGTAATCTTAGCCCAAACTCGGGGTAGAAGTGGCCTGTTTATATATAGTAATTGAACAATCAAAATTTTATAAGCTTTTAAGATCTTTAACGGCATTTTCTTAATAATATCTCTAATCCTATTATAACCCATTACGAAAATAATAAAATGCAGAAGAATATTACCCATCAAGTAAGAAAGTTTAGGTGTTCTGTGCAATCTATCTAATGAAGTTTTATCATATTCAGGTAAATGCTTTTTAAAAATTTTACCTAATCTAAATCTAATCCACGAATTTTCTTTTTTGAAAATTAGCATACCGGACTGAGACTGAATAACTTCATCAATATTAATCTTTTTTAGAAATAATTTATTTTTAGCTTTAAGTTCATCAAGTATTCCACTCCCTCTGGCAGATCGTGAAACTACAACCGACCAACCTAAGCTATCTTTATTGCAGAGTTCAGGCAACCAAGCATCCCCACAAGATACATCGGCTAATTCATTTGTATGATCAATACAATAAATACATCTCTGTAATGTAAATATATGGTTCGCAACATTCTTGTCGAAAATGCGCTTATTTCCGCCCTTAAAGTATAACCCCATCTCTCCCGGCCAATTCCCTTCTCTGTAAGAAACTTTTTCCAGATTTTTTAAATCTTCTCCAACTTTATAAGTAAAGAAGTCTAATGAATCAAATCTTAAGTTTATTCCGCAAAAGAGGCCGATTCGCAAAAAAATCCTTTCCTTCAAAACTTTTCTCAAATTCTCGTATTTCCTCAATCCGTGAATATGGCAAGGCAGTCCGACAATCGCAAACTTACCCTTAGAATTCTCTAATTCTTTTAATTTAATATTTAAGGGGACAGGGTGATATTTGGACTGCAGGCACTCAAGAATTTCATGCGGAGATTGTGCAATGAATATTTCCGGGTTAAAAGGTTCCCCATCGTTACTTCTAACGGTAAGGACTCCACTAATTTTTCCCGTTTCTAACAAATGTAATAATAGACTAGGAATTACTCCTCCGGAGGAAGCCCTTTCTCTTATTCTATCCTCTGTTGAATACCCCAAAAATGCAGCCATGTATCCCCCTATATAATCGCTCCATTTTTTTTGCCTCTTTAAGTTAGTTGGCCCGGTTAAATTTTCAAAGTTGACTCCCTTACCTGGGCAAACTTCTAAACATAGTCCACACTTCACACAAACTTTCTCATCGATTGTTGGTACATAGTTCCAGTTTGAATCTCTCTTCAAAGTTATACAATCCCGTGGGCATATACTGACGCAGCTACCGCACTGAAGACATAATCCTTTCTCTACAACAGTACGAATGTTCGTTATATTAGTCAAAGAAAAACTTTCCCTTTTTTACAAATCGCAATAAAACTTGGCTTTCCCTCCCTTTAAGCTCCCCTAAAAGTATGAGTAAAACAAAATAAATCAATAATCCTCCTAATATACCTATAATTAGATTAAAAGGTAGGGAAGATGTTAAATTGTTACCAATGCAGTAAACCGATACTCCCATTACTGTAGAACTAATTATTGTTCTTCCTAAAGATTTGAAAGGGAATTCCCAGATGAAAAATTTTCTTGAAATGATTATAATTAAAATTAGTAAAAAAACATAGCTGACAAATGTGGTAACAGCTGCAGCAAAATATCCATAGGTGGGTATTAAAATTATATTTAGAGCTAAATTGACTAACCCAGATATGGAAATTAACAACATAACAATGTAAGTTTTCGCATAGTAACGAAAACTAAACGCAAATATCCATTGAAGGCCGAGAAAAAAAACACCTGAAGCAATATATGGTAGAATTACATAACCCGCATGATATTTTTGGGCGATGATAACAGTCACAATTGACTTCGCTAGTACACTTAATCCAATTACAGCTGGCAAACAGAATATTATATAGTATCTAGTAAGTTTATGCAAGAATTCACGACTCCTTTTCTTATCTTCTCTTGCCCAAATATTCATTCCAATCGGACCAGCAGCTAGCATGAACAAGGAAACAATCAGCAATATGCTCTTTTCGGAAAGGCTATAACTTGCCGAGTAAATCCCCACTTCCTGACTACCTCGAAAAAATCCCAAAATATACCTATCAGATAGACTCAGTATCCAAGCGGCAAGATTACCCACCACCAAAGGAAAACCATATTTTGCCATCTCTGAAGTTAGCGAAAAAGAAATATTTCTTGGGCTTAAGGAAATTTTCCCTACAGCCTTTTTCCAAAGTAGAGGGAGGACTATCGCCACGCTCAACACGGAACCCCAAAGTAAACCTTCAACACCCAAATGGAAGGCTATAATTAATAACACTCCAAGAGCAAGTGTCATCACACTCTTCCATATTGTAAAACCACTATACCAACTTACTTCCCTTTTGGCTCTAAGAAAATGTTGAAATACATTAAAAGCAGCAGTTAAAATAAATACGACTATACCAATCCACATCAGAGAATATAATTTTGGTGAAATATGGGATTTGGCAAATAAAAGAATGCTTAAAAAAACAAGAGAAATAACTAATATTGAGACAGCAGTTAACTTTATTATATTTGGGTAAAATTCGCCAAGTTTCCCATCTCGTTCATAGGCAGGATAAAACTTGATAATAGACATAGATAACCAGCCAACAATAGTTGAGAATACACCAACGGTGGCTATCGTCAAAACATAGTTTCCATAATCCCCTGGAGAAAACAGGCGAGTAACAATAGGGATGGCAATTAACCCCATTATTGCCGTGACAATCAATGAAGGTAGGTATCTTCGCATATCCGAAAAAAGTCCACTAATCATTTATAATTTTCTTCTCCTGCTTTATGTCATATTCACAGAATAATCTCTGATGATACACCACGTTCTCGATAAACATGATGAAAAAGTTTTTCCAATTGCTGCATTTGATATTCTTCTAACTTTTCCCTACTTCACCATTGAGATTCTTGTAAAAAATTATAGGTATCCCAAAATATTTTACCATAACGAAAAAGAGAAGGAATAGAACCATAAATATATTTAAAACCTTGTTTTATCGGATGAGGAAGCTTTTTTACTACTGTCTTGATATTCATATATTCTCTTCTACTTGAAAACTTATTTGTGTAGCTTGTATTAATTGCCAGAGAGGTATGGGATAGCCATCTCCTTCCTTTATACTTTTTGCAAATTCAATCATTTCTTCATAATGTCCTTTACTCTGAATTTTCGTTCCCATTTTTTCCACTCTTGTACCAAAAATTTCGAGTTTTTTATAATCATTCAAATGAAGAATCTTTCCATCTACATAAATTTCCATTTTTTCTTTAGGGACTTTCCGGGTACCGAGCGCTGTATACACTAAATTGCAAACCGAACCATCTCTATATTTTATAGTTGTAACAAAATTATCATTCCCGGAATATTGTTCTGTTTTTGGAACAATGGACGAAACAGAAATAGATTCAACTTCACTTTCGGTCAAAAAGTTAAAAAGATCATAGATATGACAGGCTTCGCCAATATTTCTACCTCCACCTTCTTCTGTGTGTACCCAATGGTCTTTAGGCATGAAGCCGGCATTCTCACGGTAATTTATAATCATTGGATTCTGTCGATTTTTTATTACTTCTTTTATTCTTTTAACGTATGGGGAAAACCTCCTGTTAAATCCCACCATGAAAGGAACTTTTGTCTTCTCCAAAACAGCCACCAATTTATTCAACTCTTCTCTATTTAAAGCCATAGGTTTTTCTAAAAAAATGGCTTTACCTGCCTCTGCCGCCTCAGCTGCCATTTGAGCATGTAAGTTATGTCTGGTAGCAATAATTAACATATTCACATCTTTGTCTTTAAGAACTTCCTTGAAATCCGTAGTTGCATAGGAAGCACCATATTCCTTTGCAATCGATTTGGCATTATTGCCATCTTTATCGGAAATACCGTAAATATTATAAAGACTATTCGACCTCTTAAGATTGGGTAAATGTGTTCCTTTGGCGAAACCTCCAGCTCCTATTAAAGCTACATTTATTTTATCTTTTTGGATATTCTTAGTGGAAACAATTATTTTTCTTTCCGAGATTGATTCTTTGTTATATTCCAAAAGAACTGTTAAGGGTCTGGAACTACCTGTTTTTAATTCATCATATGCTTTCAGCGCATCTTCAACAGGATAGATTCTCTCAATAAGCGGTTTAATATTTATCTTCTTATTGTCCAAAAGACAAAGGTATTCTTCCATATTCCTGTTTTCTGTCCAGCGGACATAAGCATAGGGATAATCTTCACCTTTTAGTTCATATTTTTCATCATAACGACCGGGACCATAAGAAGTTGACATAAGAACATCCAATTCCTTATTGAAAAACTCTTCTCTTTTAAGATTAAGTCCTACAGCGCCGACAATAACCACTCTACCTTTTTTACGGCACATTTCCATCGCCTGATTTATGATTTCACTGCTTTGTGTTGAGGCCGTGATAATTACCGAATCCACACCAAATCCATTAGAAAACCGCATTACTTCATCTATAATGTTACCATTAGCAGAATTTAAGCCTCTATCCATTCCCAGAGAAAGAGCAGTATCAACTCGTTTTTGATCTTTATCAATTCCGATTACTTTACATCCATTTACCTTCAACATTTGAGAAGTCAACTGACCTAAAATACCAAGTCCAATAACTATAACATACTCTCCTAATCTGGGATGTGCACGACGTACTCCCTGCATAGCGATACTCCCCAAGGTCACAGTGGATGCAATATCAAGCGGTAAATCCTGGGAAACTTTGACCATAAGATTTCTAGGGACAGCAATAAATTCAGCATGATTGGCAATACCTAACCCAGCACAAGCTACTCTATCCCCCTGCTTAATATCCTTTATTTCCTTGCCCACTTCAAGAACAACTCCGGAAGCAGAATACCCGATAGGTTTTGCCATATCTATTTTACTCTTTACTCGGACAATTGTATTCTTTAACCCCCGGGTTCTTATCATTTCAAGTGTTTTCTTAACATCTTGAGGTTTTTTTAGTGCCTTCTTATATAAAGGTTCTCCTGAACTTTTAATTCCCGACATTTCTGTTCCGGTGGAAATACATGAATAATGCACCTGAACTAAGACCTCACCAGCTCCAACAAAAGGTGCCGGTACATCTCCAACTGTTACCTGGCCTTTTTTAATTAAAATTTGTTTCATTTTAACCTCACACAGTGATATTTGCGATTTTCATATATTTTCAACATACTACGTCCTATCTTTATTATGTCTCAGAGATTTCTTAACCTATCTTTAAAACACAGAAGATCCGTCAAGTTTTAGCAGAAATTTCTTAGATTTAAAAATTGGCAATCCACTTAACCTTAAGGTTAAAGCATATATTTTTCCATCTTTCATCTTTAACCACTCATCCCGGAATCTATTCTTTTAGTTTAATAATGTTTTCTTCCTTTTCTGTGAAAGGGTCTTTTGAATCTTTGAGAAAAACCATGCAAATCCCTTGAAAATATTTTAAAACCCTCAAGCTCATTTAATTCTTCTTTCCTATTTTCCTTATATTCTAATATAAAAGCTGCAATGATTCCAAGGAAAACCGAAAGAAAACCTGAAACCATCACGTTTCTTTTACGCTTGGGAGAACTTTTTTCAATCGGAGGTTTAGCGGCACTTAAAGTATATATTTGAGGTGTGTCTTTCACTTCCTGAATCTTTGCAAGCTCGTACTCCCGGGTTAGTGTAATAAAAACTTCCTGCTGCAATTCAATCTCCCTTTTGAGCCTTCCCTGTTGAATTAATAACTCAGGTGAACCTTCAACTCTTCTGTTCTTTTCCCTGAAAACCTTCAACGCTTCTTCTGCAAACCTCAGTCTTTTCTTTGTCTCTTCTAATCTTTCTTTAATAAAATTTTTATTGCTCTTTGCCTTTGCGGTCCGAATTTCCTGATTTAACTTATCCAATTCTTCTACCATTACATTTGCAATGTCCGCCGCAAGCTGCGGATCGTAAGCATCAATTGAAAGAGTCAAAGTCATTGACACATTATCTACTTTTATTTTCATTGATTTAAGCAACCTTTTATAAGCCAAATAAAGTTTTTCCTCAGTATTTTCTACATCACTCAAATTATAAATTTCAATAAGTGTTTTCTTCCCTTTATCCCGAGGAGAGGAGTACTCACGTTGAACAACCCTGTTGATTAATTCTCTGCTTTCAAGTACTTTTTTATACATAAGCGGAGAGTCTAGGCTCGATTCTCCTTGAGTCAAACCAAATTGCATTGCAACGTTTCTCAACTGAGAAAGACTTCCCGAAACGCCGCTCTCTGAAGGCGGAAGCACAGTCACTTCCGCGGTATAAATCGGTGATTTAACGAGAGAATAGACTACTGTCAGAAATACAACACAAAAACAGATTTTCGCGATGAGTTTCCAGCGTTTAAAAATCACATCCAGGAAGTCGAGTAGATTTATCTCTAATTCTTCTTCCATAAGTTCTTTATTTTCTTTATTCATTATTTCTCATCTCCCGTCTTTTCATCCGTTTATCTCGATTTAGCTTTTCAATCATTAAGTCTGTCAACAACAAAAATTACCATAACCGCGCTTGAAACAATAGAAGAAACGTTTTTAATAATATCACCCCAGTTTATACCACTTGTATCCTTAGCTCTTGGGACAACAACTTCCGAACCTGCAGGAACCGACGAAACATCAAACCATAAAAAACTTTCCGGATTTTTTCCCCTTCCATTTGGAAGGATCAGCCTGATCCCTTTTTTGTTAGCATCCTGAGTGCAGCCGCCTGCCTTAGCAATGTAATAGGAAACATTCTTGCCCGGTTCAAAACGAAAACTTACAGGAAACAAAACCTCTCCGGTTACTTTAACTGATTCCAATCCTCTGGGGATAAAAATTTCGTCCCTATCTTCAAGGATAATGTCAACCTCTGAATTCGGATTACTTAATGCCTCCACAACATCTACATCAATTCTGCCAATGTCACTTTCATTTCTGACAAATTTAGCCGCTTCCGGATAAGCTGTTTTTTTCAGACCGCCTGCCCTTGCTATTAAATGTGACAATCTTTCGTTCTCCGAAATAATCGGGTAATCTCCCGGTTCTTCAATTTCTCCCTGTATGGTTACCCTGCGTTGCTCACTCCATTGTGGTTTGATTCTTAAAAAAACTATATCCTGGTCTTTCAATTCAAAAACAATATTTTCATTTTCCGTTCGAGAATATACTTCTTCTAAATCCAGAGAAATAATTTCTGAGGAATCGGCTTTTACTCCCGGAACAAGTCTGGAAACTTCAGCGTGCAATTTATAAACAGGCAAAGTAAGACCACCTGAAGTGAGTATGAGATTCTTTAAATTCATACCAACAGAGAGCTCAAAGCTTCCCGGCTCTCCAACTTCTCCATATATATAAACCGAATCGCAACCCTCTCGATCAAGAAGGGAAAACACTTCCACTTCGTCTCCGTCTTCTAAAATAAAATTATGAGTACCTGTTTTTTGAATTTCTTTCAGATTTACACTTATTACTTCCTTCCTTGTATCTTCCGATATTCTACTTATTTGGACTCTATCCTTGTAGGCGTCGTACTTCAACCCTCCTGATATTTCCAATAATTCTTTTATCCCTTCATCATCTTTCAGCTCGTATATCGCGGGTCTGTGAACTCTACCCCTCAGAGTCACCTGTTTTCCCATTGGAGGAACAAATATAGTATGATTATTCTGAATCCTTTTGTCATTTTTTCTCTCCCCAGAAAGCAGATAATCATATAAATCAATTACTTCCTCTAATTGATTCTGAGATAAGAGTTTTACATTACGAAGAGAGCCTTTTGGGGTTGGTCCTCCCGCATAATACAAAGCGTTTAATACAGTTGAAACACTGGAAACCGTATATCCGCCCGGTCTAACTACTTCACCCACAATAAAAACTTTAACTTTCTGCAGCTTTCCCAGAGAAATATCCGTAAAGGTCTTATTCTCCCTGATTCCGGAATAAGCAGCAGCAAGCCTACTTTTGACTTTTCCCTTGAGTTGCTCTAAAGTAAGTCCATTTACTATTACCCGACCTACATCAGGAATAAATATTTTACCTTCACGATCAACAAATAATTCATAAGAAGTATTCACTTCTCCCCATAGACGAATAATTACCTCATCCCCGGGGCTTACCGGATAATCCGGATCCGCAGGACCAATATCCAGAGGCTCGAAAGTTTGAGGAACAATATTGAAAATATCATATCCAAAGGGATGAACTTTCTGTTTCTTAAGAACAAGTGATTCTTCCTTAGCTTTTAAAGCGGCGCTTCTTTTCTCTTTTTCTTCCAGGACCCTTCTCCGTCTTTCTATCGCCTCTCTCAACTCATCATCTCTCCTACCCGTTCCTCCTGAGTCTTTTTTCTCAAGAGCTTTTTGAATTTCTTCGTCCGTATACCCCATTTCTCTAGCCATTTCAATTACTTTTTCCTGGCTCAAGTCGCCTGCTTCAACCAAATTCTCTAATTCAGTAATGCTTTGAGCGATAAGGGTAACAGCAGAAATAAGAAAAATAATAAAAAACACTAAAAACTTTCGCATTTTACCTCCTACCGGTTGGATGCCAAATGAAAGTAGGCCACCGTAATATTATATTTATTCAATATGTCAATATATCTTTGCATTTTTCTTTGGATCGTGAGTTAATTGGGTCTTTTTCTCTTTTAGTTGGCAGTACCATTTTCTACCTTTACCCTTTTCCCATCCACGGTTGTCTCTGGTAAAATCTTGATCCGGTGTTTGTGTCCAGTTATCCACGAATCTCCGATTTACTCCTTCCTTCCTTGCGATCTCACGTTTCTGAACCCTATACCCGAAATATAATCCGTTAACTTGCCTTCTCTTCTCAATAGATTTTTTTTCTTCATTTCTTAATCTCCTATCTCGATTAAATTT
>Ga0315544_1000863_pt1 | contig 25799 bp, 24 predicted proteins | sample SalMarSW160130MG_2_FD_202543 | JGI IMG/M metagenome (GOLD analysis project Ga0315544, IMG submission 202543) | Salt marsh sediment microbial communities from the Plum Island Ecosystem LTER, Massachusetts, United States - Salt Marsh Sediment SW1601-130 ... | reverse complement strand
GTCTCCGCGAGCGATTGGTCCGGTGAGGCATGAGGGGATACCAATAGTCTCAATATTATGAATCGTGCCCCGTATCAGTGGTAGCAATGCCTGAGTAGCTTGCTGGGGCGGTATATTGAAGGTTTGCCACAGGTCGGTAGCCAATTTGACCAGAGTTACCATATAGTTGCAGGCGATGACTGCCGAGGCATGATAGAGCACCTTATCGCTTGCCTTCAGCTCTACCCACTGACCATCAAGGGCGGCAGCCATATCCTTGAGGGTGTTTAGCAAAGGCTCCTCAGCCTCCAGGGCAAAGGTCGAACCGGGTATATTATCTATAGCTTGTTTGACACTGGCGAAGGTCTGCAGGGGGTGAAAAGCACCGACCTGTGCCCCCGATTTCCTGGCTGGTTGCAGGATATCGGTGGAGTCGGCGCCGCTACAGTGGGCGACGCTTTGTCCGGGGTGCCACTTTATTTGGTAAGCTACCGGGGCGATGGCATCATCGGGGGTGGTAATAAAAACAAGCTCGGCATTATCGGCAACAGCTTGATTGTTATCGAACGCACGGCAGCCATTGACTGCCCGTGCCAGCTTCTGGGCTGAGGCTTGGCTGCGGCTGGATACGGCGACTACGGCATAGCCCTTGCCAGCCAGCCTCACCGCTAGGGCAGTGCCTACCGTTCCGGCTCCAATGAACCCTAATTTGAGCATTTTAGCCAACTTGCCATTAAAAATGCCTTCTCCGACACAGCCAGAGAAGGCATTCCAGAATAAACGCTATTTCTGCCGTCTCGGTCGTATCCGATCCAAGCGACTAAGATTGTTAAAAACTTTTTAAGGAAGCTTACCGCCCTGTGGGTCGATAGCTATTGCAATTACAGTATAGGGGCTAAGGATTTTTTTGTCAATGGCCTTTAAGTCATGGGAGTGTGGGGCTTTTTGCACTCACGACCCCCATCCCCTTTTTAATAGGTGCTTGATTTCCCAACCCACCCACCCTCATAAGCTGCGCTTCTAAAACTTTCTGCTTCTCCCCCAGAAAGGAGAGTGAAGAGAGGTGAAGCCTCTATTGGGTGGGGGGGGGGTGGGAAAGCGATACGCAGGTTAAAAACAGGGGGTGGGGCAATGCCACGGAGAAACGAAATATGAACTAGCTCATACTTCTATCCGCCGCCGGGTCTGACCAGGGGGATTTTGGCGGCGCATAGTGGGCAGTCCTTCAGTGAGTAGGTTATGGTTTCTGAGCGGAGGCAGCTGAAAAGCGGGACGCCAAAGTCCATCTTTTGCTCGGAGCGGTCAACCAGCACCCCGATGCCGATTATTATCCCCCCTTGCTTTGTCGCCGCTGCCATAACCTGGCGTATGGAGCTGCCGGTGGTGAGAATATCGTCCACGATGAGGACCTGCTCGCCGGGGTCAATGCCAAAGCCCCGCCTAAAAGCCCTCTCCTTTTCGCTTTCCTTTTCAGCGAATATACCCCTTACTCCCAACTGTCTGGCCACTTCAAAAGCTAAAATTATGCCGCCAGTGGTTGGTCCAGCCACTACCTGGATTTTTTGCTTCTGGAAGTGGTCAGCAATCAAGCGGCAAAGCTGCTGGGTGTAGTTTGGATATTGCAAGACCCGGAACTTCTCCCAGTAGACCGGGGAGTGCCGCCCGGAGGCTAGCAGGAAATGCCCCTTGAGTATCGCCCCCGATTTCTCGAAGATTGCCTCTATGTTATTTATCTACCTCACCCCTCGAAGAGTCTTCGCCCCTTCAAAAACTATCCCAGTCAGGACACTATCTACTCAGTAGAGCTGGCAAGTTGTTCCCCCAGTGGGTAGGTATGAACCAGCTTCCATTTCTTTGGTGGCCAGAATATTAGCCAGGCTTTGCCAATTATGTTTTCCTTGGGCACTGCCCAGCCTTTGTGAGAATCGTTGGCATTATTACGGTTGTCGCCGAGAACAAAGTATTCATCCCCGGCGATTCCTGTCAGGGGGAAGGTATAGGTGGGGGGCTCCTGAATATAGGGCTCATCTAGTTCTATGCCATTGACATATACCGCCCCATCTCTCACCTCCACAGTATCGCCGGGTATGGCAATGATGCGTTTGACATAGACTAATTCGGGGTCAAAAGGGGGGTGGAATATAATCACATCGCCCCTTTCCGGTTCGTGGAGGTGATAAACCACTTTATTGACCAGTATTCGTTCTCCTTCTTGAAGCCCGGGCTCCATGCAATGCTCTACGACAACGAAACGCTGAAATGTGACTTGCAGCGCGAGGAAGACCGCTATTACCAGTATTAGCGTTATCAGGATGTCGCGGAAAATCGCTCGCATTTAATGGCTGTTCCCTTTCCAGTCTGTGGTATTATACTCTATCCGACTTCATTCTTCTAGCGGGGCTTGACTTTCCAAGGTTGCACTTTTTTTCAGGGAGGTGCTAGAATGGCGATGCCATGGATTATATGGAGCAGGCGCTTTCCCTAGCTAAACTGGCTCTGGGGCAGGCCAGTCCCAACCCGGCAGTGGGGGCGGTGGTGGTTAAAGAAGGTGTGGTTGTAGGGCAGGGCTATACCCAGCCGCCGGGCTCCCATCATGCCGAGGTGCTAGCCCTGAAGCAGGCGGGTGATGAGGCTCGGGGGAGCGCGATGCATGTTACCCTGGAACCCTGCTGCCATCATGGTCGGACTCCACCCTGTACCGGGGCAATCATTTCAGCCGGCATCAGGGAGGTTCATATGGCTATGCTTGACCCCAACCCCTTGGTTTCAGGACGGGGTAAGGACGAGCTTCAGAAAGCAGGCATCAAGATATACCTCGGTGAGCACGAAGAGGAAGCTAAAGAGATTAACGAGGCTTATACCAAGTTCATTACTACCGGCATCCCCTTTGTCACCGCCAAATTTGCTATAAGCCTGGATGGGAAGATTGCCACCAGAAAGGGTAATTCTCGGTGGATTAGTGGCCGGGAGGCAAGGAAGTATGTCCATTGTCTGCGCTATACCACTGATGCTATTATGGCTGGGGTGAATACCCTGTTGGCTGATAACCCTCACCTTACCACCAGATGCAGTGGGGGGAAGGGGGGCACTGCCAGGAAGCAACCGCTCAGGGTGATTGTGGATGGTAAAGGGCGCACGCCATTAACGGCACGGGTATTCAGCGAGCCGGGGAAGACACTTCTGGCACTGGGCAGGACGGCTATGCCAGAGGAGAAAGCAGCTTTTGCTCAGGCTGGTGCCGAAATATTGGAATCGACCACGGCGGCGGAGATGGTAGATTTGGAGAAGTTGCTAGGGGCGTTGGGTAAGCGAGAGATTACCAGTGTTTTAGTCGAGGGCGGTGGTGTTCTGCTCGGTTCTCTATTCGACCGCGGGTTGGTAGACAAGGTTATCGCCTTTATTGCCCCGGTTATCATTGGTGGGGCGGAGGCGAAGACGGCAGTGGCGGGCAGGGGGGTTGATAAAGTGTCAGATTCATTTAGATTGGAGCGGGTTAGGGTGGAAAAGCTGGGCGATGATTTGATGGTTAGCGGATATGTTACCGGGAAAGGGGGGCGGAGGTGTTTACCGGGATTATAGAAGAGGTGGGCAAAATTATCTCAGCCCGACCGGGAAATCTGGCTATCGCCGCCGGCGATGTTCTCCAGGGAATAGAGCGTGGCGCCAGTATGGCGGTTAATGGAGTATGCCTCACGGTAACCAATTTTGACCATAATTCCTTTTCTGTCGATGTAATGCCGGAGACGTTAAGTAAAACTAATCTTGGTCTTTTGAAAGCTGGAGACGGGGTTAATCTGGAGCGACCTCTGCCTTTGGGCGGGCGCCTGGGTGGGCATCTGGTGCAGGGGCATGTTGATGCTATTGGAAGAGTAACCTCGGTTATCCGGGGTGGCGAGGCAATGACGTTTAGATTTGATGCCCCGCCCCAGCTAATGCCCTATATAGCGGAGAAAGGTTTTATCGCCATTGACGGGGTCAGCCTGACCGTTGTGTCTAAAAATACCAGCTCATTTCAGGTCTCGGTGGTTGATTATACCCGGCAACATACCACCTTGGGTAGCCGGCGAGTGGGCGATGTGGTTAACATGGAGGTGGATATTATTGCCAAATATGTGGAACAATTCAGCCAGAATCGTAGTTCAGGCATAACCGTTGATTTCTTGCAGGAGCACGGGTTTTTAGTCAGTTAATTCATGAGGGAAGTTTGAAGGGGTGAAGCCCCTTCAAAACCTATACTTCCCCCTTCCTTGTAAGGGAGGGGGACAAAGGGGGTGGGTTGATAAAATATGGGTTTGTCAAAAATTGCTGAGGCTATTGAGGATATAAAAGCGGGCCGGTTTGTCATCATCGTTGATGATGAGGACAGGGAAAACGAGGGCGACCTGGCGCTGGCGGCGGAGAAAGCTACCACCGATGGTATTAACTTCATGGCCAAGCACGCCAGGGGCTTGATTTGCCTGCCGGTTACCGGAGAGCGGCTGGACGAACTGGGGATTCCCCAGATGGTGGGGCAGAATACCTCGAAATTTACCACTGCCTTTTCCGTCTCGGTTGACGCCAAGCACGGGGTGAGCACCGGCATTTCGGCGGCAGACCGGGCGCAGACCATAAAGGTTATGATTGACCCGGCGACCAATCCTGATGATTTAGCCCGACCAGGGCATATCTTCCCCCTGCGGGCGAGGGAGGGGGGTGTTCTGGTCCGAGCCGGCCATACCGAGGCTATAGTTGATTTAGCCAGGCTAGCCGGGCTCTATCCCGCCGGGGTTATCTGTGAGATTATGAGTGAAGATGGCTCTATGGCACGATTGCCCCAGCTTGAGGCGATGTCGGACAAGTTTGGCATTAGGATAATTACTGTCTCCAACCTTATTGCCTATCGCCGCCGCCACGAAAAACTGGTGCACCGGGTAGCTGAAGCCAAGCTGCCCACCAGATACGGTGAGTTCGCCGCTATCGCCTACAGGAGCGATATAGACCCCGATGAGCACCTGGCACTGGTGATGGGGGATATATCCACTGAGGAGCCGGTGCTGGTACGGGTTCACAGTGAATGCCTTACCGGCGATGTATTTGGCAGCCTGCGCTGTGACTGCGGTGACCAGATTGCCCTGGCTATGGAGAGTATCGCCAAGGAGGGGCGGGGTGTTTTCCTGTATATGAGGCAGGAGGGGCGGGGCATTGGCTTCCATAACAAAATTCGTGCCTATGCCCTTCAGGATGAAGGGCTGGATACGGTGGAGGCTAATCTTTCTCTCGGTTTTCCTTCAGACCTGCGGGACTATGGCATAGGTGCCCAAATTCTGGCTGACCTGGGCTTACACCAGATTCGGCTGCTGACCAACAACCCCAAAAAGGTGATAGGTCTGGAGGGTTACGGGCTGAAGGTGATGGAGACGATACCTATTATCATCGCTCCTAATCCCTATAACCGTGAGTACCTGGAGACAAAGCAGAAAAAGCTGGGTCACCGGCTGGAAATACCGGATGCTTCCGATAATTAAACTAGAATAAGGAGAAAGCAATGAGCAAGCCTTTTGAAGGAATGTTACTGGGGAAGGGGCTGAAGTTTGGGCTGGTTATTTCCCGTTTCAACGAGTTTATTACCAAGAAGCTGCTTGAGGGGGCACAGGACGCCTTGCTTCGCCATGGCGTCAGCCAGGAAGATATAGACGTTGCCTGGGTGCCGGGTTCTTTTGAAATCCCCTTAGTAGCCAAGAAGTTAGCCCAGACCAAGCGATATGATGCTGTTATCTGCTTGGGGGCGGTGGTTCGTGGCGGGACGCCTCACTTTGAATACATTGCCGCTGAGGTGACCAAGGGGATTGCTGCTGTGGGACTGGAGACGGGGCTGCCGGTTATTTATGGTGTAGTCACTGCCGATACCCTGGAGCAGGCTATTGAGCGGGCAGGGACTAAAGAGGGGAATGAAGGCTTTAAAGCTGCTTCCAGTGCCATTGAAATGGCTAACTTGGTTAAAAGCATAGGCTAATTATTAAAGGCGCGTGGCTGAGTTAAAAAGAGGTAGCAATAGTCAACTTAGGTGGTTCAGTTAATAACGATTCAATCTTGGACTCAATCTCTAGACGGCTAGGATTACCTTTCCATGATTTCCAGTCAAGTTCACTTAGCCAGGTGCTGAGGGCAAAGATGTTGGATTTATCCTCTATGCTCTGGAGCAGCTCACCGGAGACATAGCCTGGCTGCGAGATTAACTCGGTTCGCAATGTATTTAGTAGCTCAATTAAATACCCCTCTTTGCCCTTCTCCACATGACGCTCTATGAGTACCTTTACTGTCATTTCTTTACTTTCTATAACTCCGAAAATTTGCTTTAGTCGGTAACCTTATAGACTATATCCCCCCTTCTTACCCGCTCGCTGATCTTAATGCCGACAGAATCTCCTGCCTTGGCTTCAGTAACGTCCACATTATCAATCTGCATTGAGTCGGCGGTTAGTTCCATATCAGTGGTATGACCTTTGATATGGATTTTGTCGCCCAATTTTAAGGTGCCGGTTAGCTCAATACCAGCCACCACAGGTCGGGCAAAGAAGTCACTTACCTTTCCGATTGCCTCCTCAGGCATTTGGCTCCCTCCTTTGTTTTTTGTTATTTTTAGTATACGCCACCAATTTAAGTAAATCAATATATTATTAAGGTTGTTTATCAACCTCTTTTAGCCTGTGTCTTTCTTCCCACCCTCCCACCCTACAGGGGTTGATACCCCTTTTAAATACCCCAATAAAGCGAGGGATATAATTCTCCTCCAATAAAGCAGAGGATATTTTTTACCAACCGGGTTTTTCTCGCCCTCTAAGGCTGAGAGGCAAAGCCTCTGTGGGTAAAGAGGTGAAAAGAGGTGAAACCTTTTTGGGTGGGTGGGTTGGGGAAGAAGGCAAAACTAAAAAAGGGGGAAAAGAAATAGGTCTTTGACATAGTGGCGTTTAACCCATATAATTAGGCTTGTTATAATCTCTTTAGAGGTGAGTTCTTGGCGGAGAAAGCAAAGAAAGATAAACGGGCTGCGGCAATACAGGAGCAGGCGCAGGATATCGAACGTATTAAACGGCGCCAAGATATGTTAGACCACCGTCTGGATAGTATTGACTCAATGGTTACTGCTGTTGCTGAAAGGGTGCTGCAGCAGCCCGTTGCCTTGAACATAACCTGCCCCCACTGCGGCAAGAACATAGAAATTGCCATTATCGGTAGCCAGAAGCCAGGCAGATAGTGCCGAAGTGCGATATTGGTTCAACTCTATCTTCTAAATTTGGATGAAGCTATCAGACCCTCCTTGTCCTCTCTACGCACTGGTCATTTCAAAAGCGTTCTCAATCAAAGGACGGATGTAAGATGCTGGGGCTGATAATCGTCGCTGTTTATTTTTTGGCTGTGATTGCCATCGGTGTGGTGAGCCGGAGGAAGGTGAAGGGGGCTAACAATTTTTTTGTTGCCGGGCGGACGGGCTCGTCTCTACTTATTACCGGCTCACTGCTGGCGACTATTATTGGTGGTTCAGCCACGGTGGGCATGGCTGGGTTGGGCTTTACCCAGGGTCTGACCGGCGCCTGGTGGTTACTGGTGGGCAGCGTGGGGCTGGTGGTTTTGGGCCTTTTTTTTGCGGGCAAGGTGAGGAAGTTCGGGCTTTATACTCTGCCCCAGCTGGTGGGAAAGCAATACGATAAACGCATCGCCCTGGCGGCTTCAATTCTGGTGGTTGTTGCCTGGATGGGCGTTATCGCTGGTCAGATTGTAGCCTCGGGAAAGATACTGAGTGTGCTGGGGGTAGGTAGCCCGGTTATGTGGATGGTGGTGTTTAGCGCCATTTTTGTTGCTTATACCGCCATCGGTGGTCAGTATGCCGTTATTCGCACTGATGCCTTGCAAGCGGGAATAATATTTTTAGGCATCTTTGGTGGTCTGGCTTTGCTGCTAACTCGTCTGGGGGGGTGGAGTGGCTTGCAGGCATCTCTCCCGTCGGGGCAGTTTGACTTTCCCATCAGTTCTCAGTTTGGCGGGTATGAGCTGGTCTCACTTCTCTTGTTGGTTGGGTTAACCTATGTGGTGGGACCGGATATGTATTCCCGCTTGTTCTCGGCTAAAGATGTTAAGACCGCCAGGGTATCCGTGTTCTGGGCGGCACTGCTTATTATTCCTTTTGCCTTTGGTATCACCTTGATTGGTATGGGGGCATCGGCTTTATTCCCCAGCATTTCGCCAGAACAAGCCTTCCCCACGGTAATAAATGAGGTCTTACCTCCGTTTCTTGGTTACATAGTCCTGGCGGCATTACTATGTGCCGTTATGTCTTCCGCCGATACCTGCTTGCTGACTGCCAGCACCATACTGACCGTGGATATAGTGGGGCACTTCAAACCTTCCCTTAGCCAGGAAAGAATCCTGTCTCTTTCCCGCTGGGGGATAGTAGTTCTGGGGCTTTGTTCTTTGCTCCTGGCATTAACCCTTAAGGGAGTAATAAACGCCCTTCTTTTTGCCTATACCGTGTATACCTGCGGCTTGATTCTACCGGTAATTGCCGGCTTCTATAAGAAGAGGCTTAAGGTCACCCCCTTGGGAGCATTGGTGGCAATTATAGGTGGCGGGTCAGCGGCGCTTATCAGCAAATTATTTGACATAAACTATTTGGATTTGGGCGGTCTGTTTATTGGTGGCTTACTTCTTTTCATAGTCAGTCTCATTGATAATAGGAGAAGGAGCAAGCGTCTTGACCGGGGGCGGGGTATTTAGTAGAATTACTTCTGCATCGGTGGGCGGTTAGCTCAGTTGGTTAGAGCACTGCGTTGACATCGCAGAGGTCACTGGTTCAAGTCCAGTACCGCCCACCATCGTGGACAATAGGGGGAACTACACAAGTCTCGTTAGCCAGCTTGCCTTCAGAGACCGGGTAAATTGTATTGGTAAAGTATTGACAAAGTTGGGGCGGTTATTTATACTCTCACAAAGACCATCATTAAGAACTATCATAATGAAGAGGAGGTGTGAATGTAAGATTTTATGATAACAAGAGTTAAAACCATCCATGAAAACTCGGGAAAGGAGAAACAAGTGAAAAAGAGGTTGTTGTTAATTCCGTTAGCATTGGTGTTGGTCGTCTGCATGGTTGCTGTCGCTTGTGGAGGAGAGGTAGAGAAGGACAGCATCCTTATCGGCGCGTCCAGGCCTATAACCGGCCCCAACGCCGCTATCGGAGACGCGGCAATGAAACCAATCATGACGCTGTGGCAGAACGAGGTCAATGCCGATGGCGGAATCTATGTTGCCGACTATGGCAAGAAATTGCCCATAGAGTACCTCATATATGATGATGCCAGTGATGTGGGCAACATGGTGAGGCAGACCGAAAAACTGATAGTGGAAGACAATGTTGACATTCTGTTCTCCGCTTGTAGCACTGCTTCCATCACGGCTCAAGCCCCCATAGCTAATAAGTACGGTATGGTACTTATCACAGCCGAGGGCGGCGCCACGACTATGAAGGAATCGATACCTGGTATGCCCTACGTGTTCGTCTCCCTGAGCTTCTCCGACTGGTACGAGTTGCCGGTCCTGGCCGACATGCTGGCGGCCAAGGGCGCCAAGACAGCCTATATAGTCACCATTGCCGACCTCCACGGCGTAGAGTATGGCGGCGTGGCGGCTATAGAATTCGGCAGGGTAGGAATTGATATACTGGCTAGCGTGAGCGTTCCCATAACCCAGGAGGACTTCGAGCCCATCATCAAGGCAGCTATGGATGCTGACCCCGATGTCTTTTGCTGTTTCGCCTATCCACAGATAGTCCTACCTTGTACTGGCGTGTCGATGGCGCTCGGCTTTAACCCGGATGCCTTCGTATGTGGACCCGGAGCCAATTTTGGCTTTTATGGACTATCGTTCGGCGGTGATCCCGCGGCGGTAGAGGGGGTAAGCTGTTTTGCCGTGGCCAACGCCAAGACATCCCCCGAATTTGCCGAATTATATGCTACACTCGAGGCTCTCGTTGGTTTTCCAAACATAGATTGGTGGGGAATCCCATGCTATTGGCCTATGGTGAAAATCTGGAAGGACTCTATTGAGGCAACCGGAACCCTTGACCAAGAAGTGATAAGGGATTACATAGCCACGCACCACTTCGATACCATTCTGGGAGATACCTGGTTCACGATGTTCGGTGACGGCGGCGGGTTTATGGCTAAGGAAACCCATACCGGTGAGATCGGTCAGTGGCAAAACGGGATGGTGGAAATCGTAGGCGGCGGTCCATGGCCGAACACAACGCTTACGGCGGACTTTATCTATCCCAAGCCACATTGGCTAACACCCTAAAGTAAGTAGACATTGAGTTTAGGATTTTAGCGGTAAAATATTGAGCAGGCTGTCTGGAGGGGTGTGAAGATAACTCCCTGGAGAGGGTGGTTATTTTATCCTGAGGGGATGTATCCTGCACCTCTCGAGGCAGCCTGCATCCATGATTGTTAAATCTAGGAAGTTAGATTATGCCTGAAAGCGTTATAACCATCTTAGACTTAGCCATAGGTGGTTTGCTGCTGGGTGCTATCTATGCCCTGATTGCTATGGGCTTAAGCCTGCAGTATGGCGTTGCCCGAGTGCTTAACATCGCTCACGGCGAGTTTATCATGATCGGGGCTTTTGCCACCTATACGCTTTACACCGTATTCGGCATTAACCCCCTGCTTACTCTGGTCATTGTTGGTCCGATTATATTCGTAATCGGGTTTCTACTTCATAGGACTATGTTCCGCCGTCTTAGCATCACGGCGCCAACACCGGATGCCTATGAGGCCAGTTCTCTGTTAGCCACTTTTGGCCTCCTCTTCATCATTCAGAATTTAGCCTTAATAGGGTGGGGTGCCACCCCGAGGGCGTACTCTTATTTAAACTTTGGGGTCAATATCGGCGGAGCTGTATTTACCGCCAACCGCCTGGTAATCCTCGGCTTCGCTGTAGCCATAGGTGTAGGCTTTTATCTCTTTTTAATCCGTACCCGCATGGGTAAAGCCATCAGGGCGGCGGCTCAGGACGCGAAGACGGCTGGGCTTATGGGGGTAAACATTAACCTGGTCCTGGCTATATGCTTTGGCCTGGGGGCGGTACTGGCGGCAGTAGCCGGCACACTTATGAGCATGCGGATTTCCCTCACTCCGACTATAGGTCTGAACTATACTGTTATTTCCATCATAATTATCGTCTTAGGCGGTCTGGGCAGTATCCCGGGTAGTTTTATCGGGGGTTTTATACTGGGTATTATCGGCACCGTAGTAACCTATTATAATCCGAGTTTATCACTGGCTGCCTACTATTTCATTTTCGTAATGCTGCTGCTGGTAAGGCCGAAAGGTATTTTTGGGAAATAAGGTATGGATATTAGCGTATTTGGGTCTAGGAAGCTTTGGGTAGCCGGGTTAGCGCTTTTAATCCTGGTCGCGTTAGCTACTTTGCCCTTCTACGGCTCGCTTTATATGACCATATTGATGACCGCCATCTTGATGTACATCATCATTACGGTGAGTTGGGTTATCTTTTCCGGTCCTAGCGGTTACCTCTCTCTGGCTTCGGCAGCCTTCTTCGGGATCGGCATATATGCTTCAGCTATATTATTGCCGACCACGGGGGCGGTCTTACCCGTGCTGGTGGTGGTACTTATTGCCGGTGCCCTCAGTTTCGTAGTGGCTGTTCTCGTCGGTTTTTTGACACTGAGGTTGAGAGGCATATATTTTGCTATCTTCACTTTCGGACTGGTTGAGCTTATCAAGCAGTTTCTTTTGTTCTGGGAGTTTGAAGTAACGCACACGCGTGGCCGGTACGTTTTGCTGGTGGATAGCAGAACTATTTTTTACATTATGCTGGGTATTTTCGTGGCGCTAATTCTTACCGCCTATTTTATCCGAAACTCCAAGTTCGGGTTGGCCTTGCGGAGTATCGGGGAGAACGAGGCGGCGGCGGCACACAGCGGCGTTAATGTCACCATGGTGAAGGTTATCACCTTCGGCATCAGCGCCGTTTTCATGGGGATGGCGGGGGCAATCATGGCCACGAGATGGACATATGTCGACCCTTATATCGCCTTTAATCCGTTCTTTTCCTTCATGCCGGTTTTAATGGCTGTCTTCGGTGGCCTGGGGCAGTTCTATGGTCCGATAGTAGGCGCGACTATTTTTGCCTACCTGGAAGAAGTGTTACTGACCACGTTCCCTTATTACTATATGCTTATCTTCGGTTGCGTATTAGTAGCCACTATGTTATTCATGCCTAAGGGATTTACCGGACTGATACAGAAGGGATGGAAGCGAGTTTCGGGAGGGCAACAACATGCCAATACTTGAAGGTGAAAAGGTAACCAAGTATTTTGGCGGGTTAGCCGCAGTATCAAATGTAGACTTCCATGTGGACCAGGGTGAAGTCGTTGGTCTGATTGGCCCCAATGGCGCTGGTAAAACAACGCTGTTTAATTTAATATCAGGGGCTCTGGGTCTTAACTCAGGGGTAATAAGATTTAAAGGCGAGAGCATTGGCGGCTCAAAGCCACATAAAATCTGCAGGCTGGGCCTGGCCAGAACTTTTCAAGAAGTTAAAATTTTCGCCAATATGCCGGTTATGCAGAATGTATTGTTGGGTTCGTTGTTCGGGACGCCAAGCGGTATGTCAGCAGCCAATGCGGCTAAGGAAGCTGCCGAGTTATTAGACTTTGTCGGCTTGTCAGCAGTGAGAAATACCCCGGCCGGGGGCTTAACCCTGGCTAACCAGAAGCGAGTTGAAGTAGCTAGAGCCTTAGCCACCAAGGCAGAATTACTGTTGCTTGATGAGCTGATGGCGGGTCTAAATTCCACAGAGACAGCCGAGGCTATGGAGCTGGTAACCAGGATTCGGGGTAGAGGGGTTACCGTTTTTATGATTGAGCATGTTATGAAGGCAATTATGGGTGTATGTGACCGAATTATGGTGCTTCATCACGGGGAGAAGATTGCCGAAGGAACGCCAAAGGAGATTGCTACCAGCAAGACAGTTATTGAGGTATACTTAGGAGAGTAGGCTTATGCTGGAAGTTAGCAAGATAAATACTTTTTATGGCAAGGCTCAAGCCTTATGGGATGTTTCTTTAAGAATCGATGAGGCAGAAATAGTCGCTTTGATTGGAGCCAACGGAGCCGGTAAGACTACGTTGCTTAATACTATATCCGGTTTGCTACATCCGGCTTCAGGCAGTGTGGAGTTCCTTGGCCAGAGGATAGATGGGCTAGCACCTCACAAAATTGTGGAACTAGGTGTTTCTCATATACCCGAGGGTAGAAAACTTTTTCCCGACATGACGGTGCGTGAAAATCTGGAGATGGGTGCGTATACCTCTCAAGCTTGGAAACAGAAGGGAGAAACGTTTAAGCAGGTTTACCAAGTTTTTCCGGCATTGAAAGAAAGGGAGGGGCAATTAGCCAGAACATTAAGCGGTGGCGAGCAGCAAATGCTAGCTATGGGTCGGGGTTTAATGTCGAAGCCAAGACTGTGCATGTTTGATGAGCCATCGTATGGTCTGGCACCGAGATTACTATTGGAAGTTTTCCAGGTCATACAGTCCCTGCGTGAGCAGGGAATTACCATCTTGCTGATTGAGCAGAATGTTCGCTCTACCCTGGAGATATCTGACCGGGCGTACGTGCTGGAAAATGGTCGGGTGGTCTTGGAGGGTACCTGTCAACAGTGCCTTCAGAGTGAACATGTGAAGAAAGCCTATTTAGGCATTTAAGACGATAGCTTAGCTGATATGTCGCGGTAAAGCTAACGGTTCCATATTAACGTAGATGAGCAGTACCGATGGGAAGGCTGCGAAGAGGTATTGACAATCATCCCCAAAAGCTACAAAATGTGTAGCACCTAGATATACCATAAGTGCGGACTAACGAGCCCAATATGAGTCAAGGAGGTAAAGGAAAATGGCTGGAGACCTAGTTAGAACATTAGCTGATTTGAAGGAAAAAGAGGTTCTTAAGATTGTTAAAGATAGGCTGAGTGCTGGTGAAGAGCCACTCAAAATTCTGGACGATGCCCGAAAAGCCATGGGAGTCGTGGGCAAGCGCTTTGCCGATGGCCAGTATTTCATCCCTGACCTGGTCTACTCCGGTGAAATACTGAAGGTAGTAACCGAGCTGGTTAAGCCGAAGCTGACCAAGGCGGCGGAAGCTAAGCGGCTGGGTAAAGTTGTTTTTGGCACTGTTGCCGGCGATATACATGACATCGGCAAGGACATTGTCGTCTTTATGCTTGATGTCAACGGTTTTGAGGTTTTTGACCTCGGCGTGGATGTCCCGGTGCAGAAGTTTGTGGAAAAGATAAAGGAGAGTGGCGCCCCTATTGTTGGCTTAAGCGGCTTTTTGACCCTGGCTTATGATTCCATGAAAGAAACGATAGAAGCCATGAAGGCTGCCGGCTTAAGAGACAAGGTAAAGGTCATGATTGGTGGCGGCCAGATAACCGAGGAGATAAGGAAGTATACCGGCGCCGATGCTTTTGGTAAAGACGCCATGGCCGGAGTTACCTTGGCCAAAAAATGGATAGGTGCCGGCTAAAAATCCTCAGATAATTTACTGGAGGTAATAAAAATGGAAAAGAAATGGGAAGAGATGTCACCGGAGGAAAAGCAGGAAGCGCAGTTTCAAATGTGGCTTTCGCCGAAAGACCCTCAGGGGAATGACCTTAAATTCCAAAGCCCACAGGCCGAGAAGGCGTACAAGGAAAGGGTAACCAGGTTCAAGGATGCCATTCAAATGAAGAAGAAGCCGGACCGGGTGCCGGTCTTTAACATTTATGGCTTTTACCCCGCTCTTTATTCCGGGTTTACCCCTCAAGAAGTGATGTATGACTACGACAAATGCGTTAAGGCGTGGAATAAATACGTGCTGGACTTTGCACCCGACGGGCATATTGGCGCGTATGTGCCTGGCCCGGGAAAGCTCTTTGAAATTCTTGACTACAAGCTCTACAAGTGGCCCGGCCATGGGGTCTCGCCTCAGCATTCGTACCAGTGCAACGAAGGCGAATACATGATGGCGGACGAATATGATGCCCTGATTCAGGACCCGTCCAATTTCTACAATAATATCTACACGCCCCGCATATACGGTGCGCTGCAGGCCTTCACCGCCCCCAGTTTCAGCAATGTGCTCGAAATGTATGGAGCTGGCTTAAATTTTATACCCTTTGGCATACCCCCAGTCCAGGCCGCCTATAAGGCTCTTTTTGACGCCGGCGCTGAAGCCCTTAAGTGGATAGGAGCCATGGTTGCTCACAATATTGCAATGGCAACCGCCGGATTTCCTGCCTTCTGGGACGGTCCGGCCAAGGCACCGTTTGACATGATTGGCGACACCCTCCGGGGAACAAAAGGAATAATGACGGATATGTACCGCCAGCCCGACAAGCTCCTCCAGGCCATGGAGGTATTAACGCCGTTAGTGATTAAGATGGGGATAGGCGGGGTCAAGATGTCCGGAGTCCCCATCGTAGCGGTAGTTATGCATAAAGGCGCCGATGGTTTCCTCTCCGATGAGCAGTACAAGAAATTCTACTGGCCTACCTTTAGAAAGATACTCATGGGCTACATTAATGAGGGAATCGTACCATTTTTGTTTGCCGAGGGGGGCTATAACTCGCGTCTGGAAGTTGTCCGGGATTTACCTAAAGGCAAGGTTATATGGTGGTTAGACCGGACAGATATGGCTAAAGCCAAGAAAATACTCGGCGACGTTGCCTGCATCGGCGGCAACGTACCCCCCGATTTATTAGCCGTGGGCACACCCCAGCAAGTGAAAGACTACGTAAAGAAATGCATTGATATTGCCGCCAAAGGCGGTGGTTATATACTGGGCAATGGGACGGTAATGGAGGATGCAAAGCCGGAAAATATCCATGCCATGATTGATACCGCCAAGGAATACGGCGTATACAAATAAACACCGAAAAGGGCTGAGGTTGTAATACCGGAGGAGAGGCTGTACACCGGGGCTATCCTGATGGCATGCTCTCGCCACTGGCAAGACCCTGAGGGAGAAGGATATGCCCGTAATCCGTGATATCCCCCTGAGCCTGAAGACCAGTGAGGTGCTGCGCCGGGAAGGATTTGGGAGACATTCCAGAGTCAGGCCTGAGATAAAAGGTTTAATTACCGAACTACTAGCTAGTGTTAAGAAGGTGCATCTACTGGAGCCGGCTGCTGCCTATGAAATCTACCCTATAACTGAGATGAGCCATAGCCAGGTGTCCCTGGAGGGTAACCTGGTGGTGCAGTGCTCGTTGTTATCTTCACTCCTGCCCCAGGCTAAAGAGCTGGCTATTGCCGTCTGCACTATTGGCCCCAGGCTGGAAAAACAGGTAACAGGCTACACTAAGCGGGGTGAGCCGTTGCGAGGTATGCTTTTGGATGGCATTGGCAGCGCCGCTGTGGACTCACTAACTCAGGAAGTCTGTAAGTTTATAACGGGTGAGGCATTATCCCGTGGCTATCAGGCGAGCAGTCCCGTCAGCCCGGGTATGCCTGGTTTGCCCATTACCGAGCAGTGGCAGTTGCTGGAAATGGTACCGGCGCGGGAAATTGGGGTAAGCCTCACTCCACTGGCAATAATGAGCCCCCGTAAGTCAACCTCTATGGTCATCGGCATAGGTCCACAGATGACAACGTGGACACAGGCTGAAGTGTGCGACCGCTGTAATTTAAGACGAACTTGCCTCTACAAGATTACACCCCGGCGGACGGTGCGGTGAAGAGAACCGACCAACGTCTGTGATTACTTTATTTCTAACTCTCTTGATGGGGTTGACTCGATAAGCTTGCAGAAGGCGTCTACCAGCTCGGGGTCAAATTGAGTTCCAGCACAGCGTTTTAACTCATTAAGGGCCTGTTGTGATGATAGCTGCTCGCGGTAAGGTCGTGGGGAGGTCATTGCATCGTAAGCATCGGCTACAGCCAAGATACGTCCCTCTAGGGGAATGTTATCACCTTTTAAACCGGAAGGATAACCCTTACCATCATAGCGTTCGTGGTGATGCAAGATAGCTGGTAGGCAGTTAACTAAATCAATGATGTGTCTGAGTATCTCTACACCAAGCTTGGGGTGGACTTTAACCGGCTCCCATTCTTCATCAGTTAGAGGTCCCTGTTTACTGAGTATAGAATCGGGGATACCGACTTTGCCTATATCATGTAGCAAACTAGCAGCGCGGATTGTGGCTATTCTGTCCTGAGGCAGGCCGAGTGTCTCAGCCATTGCCACTGAATAGTCGCTAACTTTTCTAGAATGACCGTAGGTGTAGTGGTCCTTAGCGTCAACAGTAGCGGCTAGAGCGTAGATAATACTCAGGGCTCTTGGCCTCGTCTCAAGCTCTGTGCTTATGTTGGGTGTTTCTATGTCGCCTTCATCCGAGGATAAGCACGTCCTGTTTCTTCCTGCTTGTTTAGCCCGATACAGTGCTGCATCGGCACGGGCGATGATTTCCTCTTTCATCACGCCGTCAGCTGGCCAACTGGCTATGCCGAGGCTGACAGTTATCGGCATGGCTCTAGAACTTGTCTTTGACTCTATTGTTTTGCGAATACGCTCGGCTACTCTGGTGCCGGCTTCAATCGACGTCTCAGGCAGAATAATGGCAAATTCCTCACCCCCATAACGAAAGGCTAGGTCTATACTTCGAATTGAGCTTTCAATGTACCTCCCAATTCTTCGTAGAACGTCATCTCCGGCTAAATGTCCGTAAATATCGTTATAAGCCTTAAAGAGGTCTATGTCTAGCATTATTAGGGAAAACAAGCTGCCGAAGCGGGAACCCCTGGCAATCTCCTGCTCTAGACGTTCATGGAAATGGCGGTGATTATATAACCCTGTCAGCCCATCGGTGTTTGCCCTTATTGTCGCCTGAGCGTAAAGCCGGGCATTTTCAATCAGAATGCTAGCTTGACTTGCCATACTCACTACTAGTTCTATATCTTCATGAGAGTAAATATTGCCCTGCTGTTTTTTGCCCAGGGCTAGAATGCCGATTAGCCTGCCCCCGCTCTTGATGGAACACATGAGTTCTAAGTTGAAAGCAGCCAAAGTTTCCTTTTCTGCCTGCCACAATCCTTTAAGTTTTGGTAGGCGATCAATTTGCCTCAGGTCAAGGGGGCCAGCTTCTTTCTCCAGCCAAGCTACTATTGGGTTGTCAACATTAAATCTGAGTTCCCCGCTTGACTCCCCCTCCGCTTCAGGGTAGGTAAATTGCGTGGTGAACTCACCGCTATTAATATCCTCGAATAGCAATTTTGCTTGTGTGATATTTAAGGCCTTGGTTACTGCGGGTAACATTTCGCTTGCCAGTTCACTCAAGTTGATGATATTGCCCATTTTACTGCTGAAACCGAGTAGCGTCTGACGGTACTCATAGGTTTCCCGGTAGAAGAAACGGTCTACTAGTTCTTGAATGGAATGCCTTAGCGGGCGAGCCAGCAGCACCAGCAACAGGGCTAAACCGGTGGCAAGTAATAAAACAATGTAAATCGGCTGGTCAGGGATGAACCTTTGCCCGAGTAATATGGCGCCGGTATAAATGCCGGCGAGACAGACTATTACCAGGAGGTATGTCAGTCCCCTTCGCGCCACAAGGTTGACGTTGAGCAGTTGGAATCTCTGGATGGCATAGGCAATTATTAGGGCATTAGCCAGGTTACCCAGGTGGTCTAAGGAAAGCCCAGCTATAGCTGGCATTAAGTTACAGAAATAGCCTACAACTATTACTATACCTGAGCCGGCTATTAAATATATTGTTCTGTTGCGGTCGGTGGGGTCTGTAGAGCTACGGTATCTATTAATTAGCATCAACATGGCGGCAATTGAGAAGATGAAACTAACACCACCTATGATGTAGAGTGAGAATCCAAGCTCATGATATAGAACTCCATTAACAACATAGGAGTATTTAACTACGTAGCCGCTGAGGGAAAGTGCCAGGAGAGCCAGCACACAGGCATAACCGAGATTTGAGCTTATTCCCCCCGGTTTATTGGTGTAAGCCCTGACGAAATGGTAATAACTGACCGCTGTCCATAAAAGCGCGGCGACGAGTAGCTGATTCCATAAGAGCGCCTGCTGTGGATAAGCATTGAGGTGCAGCATGAAAGAGGTGAAGCTCCATACGCCAGAGGCAAAAAGCATTAGAGCAAATACCCTATTTACTCGTTTTCTGGCTTGCTGCAGGACTACCACAGCTAAGGCAGCATATGTTAAGCAGCTGACGAGCGGTATTGCAGCCCATATATTCATTGTGAGATTCTTCTCCGATACTCGGTGCGACTAATAAAAAATAATAGTTATGTTTTGTTAGTAGCAATTATGTATTATGACTTCAGAGTTGTCAATAGGAATATTAGGTAGGAGTGCTTATCAGGGGGTGGGGGGGGTGGCTGTTATTCCGAGTAGCGGCGGAAGATGAGCACTGAGTTGTGTCCGCCGAAACCGAAAGAATTTGACATGGCGGTCTTTACCTTAACCGGGCGTGCCACATTAGGCACATAATCCAGGTCACACTCGGGGTCGGGGTGGGTGAGGTTTATAGTTGGTGGCACGATTCCATGATTTATGGCTAGGACGCATATCACCGCCTCGATACTACCGGCTGCTCCTATAAGGTGCCCTATCATAGATTTGCTGGCTGAGATTGGAATACGGTAGGCATGTCCGTTAAATACGTTTTTGATAGCCCGGGTTTCAGTTCGGTCATTAAGCAATGTAGCTGTGCCATGGGCATTAATATAGTCGATATCGCTGGGGTTGAGGTTAGCCCCTTTCAGGGCTAGCCTTAATGCTCTGGCGGCACCCTCACCATCAGGCGGAGGCTGGGTGAGATGAAAAGCGTCGCTGGTAGCGCTATAGCTCGCGATTTCAGCCAGGATAGGAGCTCCGCGCTCAGCGGCGTAGCTGGCATCTTCAATGACCATGATGGCAGCGCCTTCGCCCAGGACAAAGCCGTCCCGCTCAGCATCAAATGGTCGGCAAGCCGCTTGCACTCCGCCATTACTTGTTGATAAGGCACGGATAGCATTAAAGGCGGCAAGAACGATAGGGAAGATGGGAGCTTCGGTGCCGCCAGCTACCATCACCTTAGCATCGCCGGCTTTAATCGCCTGATATGCTTGGCCAATGGCATCACTGCCGCTGGAGCAGGCTGAAGATGGGGAGTAGCTCAGACCCTTGGCACCCAATATCAAGGAAACCTGTACCGAGGCAGCATCGCCGGTCATAGTCGGTGCCAGAATAGGGCTTATCCGTCTCGGACCGGCTTCGCTTAACACCTTAAGTTGCCCGCAAACCGAAAGTAGACCGCAGACGCTATTTCCAATGATAACGCCGACCTCCTCAGCATTGCTATTGTCTATCTTCAGACCGGCTGATTCTGCTGCCTGGAGACTGGCAGCTACAGCAAACTGAGTGAACCTATCCATGCGGTGCGCTTCTTTTCGGCTGACATACATCATGAGGTCAAATCCCTTGACTTCAGCGGCAAATTTAGTCTCAAAGGGCGCCGGGTCAAAGCTAGAAATATAATCAATCCCCGATTTCCCGGAAATGAGAGCTTCCCACATGTCGGAAACGGTGAGCCCAACCGGGCTAACAGCCCCTATGCCGGTAACGACTACTCGCCTGCCATTGTGATTTATATCTGCTGTCATCATTTTTTATTTACTATGAATGCTTGCCGGCTGCTGCTCTTGCTTGCTGGTTACTGGTATCTTGCCTGTGCCATTGACGAGGCAATCTATCATGCCATCAGAGGGGTTGATATGTGGTGGCTTCAGGTGAGCCAGGTCAGCACCAGCTGCTTGCTGCCTTAATATATAGCCCTGGAAAGCATTTTCGGGAAGTAGGGTAACCTCTAATGGTCTTAAACCCAGAAATGCTTCCAGGTCAGCATAGGGAGCATCCAGCCTTTTGAGTTCGTAATGTACCAATTTAGCTACTCGCTCCTCAGTAACATACCCGTTTTCCCTGGGCTCAAGGTAGAGGTGTAATATTGGCTTCTCCCTGACCTCCTTGCGCACTGTCCACTCTTTATAGGCTACCCCTGTGTTCTCTATAGCCTGCCAGATAACCTTTTCGGTTAACCGGGTGAAACCGGCGATGTCAATCATATCATCCACCCGAGAGTGGAATACCATCTGAGGGATGTCTATGTTTAGCTTTTCGTTGCGCAGTGATGTTATCTTAATCATATCGCCGAGCTTATACCTGATAAGCGGTCCGCCGTAGAAGTTGGTGATGGCGAGTTCGTACATTTCTCCCGGCTTAACCTCGTCTAGAAGTAGCGTGCTCGGTTGGTAGAAGGGGTCCTCTCTGGATTTCAGGCTTTCTTCCTGAGGAATAAACTCCAGGAAGTTTAGGTGAGGTATGAAAGTCATACCCTGATAATCCCATGTTTGCGTAGCCATAATTATGCCCTCGGTGCCGCCATAGACATCCAGGGGATATCTCCCCCACATCTCCTTGACCTTTTCCCTGAATACTGAGCCATCTGAGCCGGTTGAGACTAGCCCCTTGAGCTTCCAGATATCCTTGGGTAGTATTGGACGGCGAGCCAGTTTGCTTATCATTAGTCCTTTTAGTAGCCGAGCTAGAGCCTTGGGGTTACCCAGTAGAGGTTTAATCTCGATTTTCCTGTTTCTCTGGCTGAAGCGTTCGCCAATAGCTACCAGCACGCTGGACAGGGCGAAAAATATGTCCAGCCCCTCAGATAGAGCCATTTTGAAGCCGAGCTGCACTCTGTCCTCGAAGGACATGCCCTCGGCTGCCTTTACCGGTGGCAGAAAGTCAAACAATTCATGAGGGGCAGCGTGGATTAGCGAGCCGGTGGTGTAGGGTGGGGGGGCTAGAGCATAGAGGAATTTGTCCTTTCTCTTGTAGGCAATTTCGCCCTTTTGTTGGCAACAGGAGAAGGCTAGACAGGCGAACAGTAGTGTTCGCAATTCTCCAAACTGCCTGGCAGTAACCGGTATCCACTTGAAAGGATACTCACCAGACCTGCCTGAGGTGTGTTGCCAGAACATCGGTTTTTGTGGCAGCGCCCGCTCATTTTTGGTTAAGAGGAATGGTTCATAATCAGCATAGGTGGTTAGTTGCACCTGACTGCGGAATTCATCCACAGTTTTGGGCTCAGCCCCATGCATGATACTCTTACCCAGCTTACTCCTTCTAAGTAGCTCTAGCTGCTCCAGGAGTAGCCGCCGCTGAATATTCATGCAATCCTCTAAGCTCAGGTCAATAAAGCTGCAGCACTTTTGCCATAGTTCTTCATTTTTACCCTGGACCAGTAATTCAGCTTCTGTAGTCATTTTTTTCTCCTTTGGCTCCAGATTTCAGGCTCCGGCTTGCTTTAGAGAGCTTATGAAGGCGCTTATGCTCCGTCGGTTGGGCACAAGCATTGGCGTTTGCCGCCTGTAGGTGTTATATCCCTCAAACATCCTGCCGAAGAAGAACCTGTCCTGAATAGCCACTAGCAGGATATCCAGCAAAATCCATATTGGTGAGGCGATGAGCATTAGGCTTGACTTTGAAACTAGAACCAGAGAGAGCATGACCAGGATAAGCCAATGCACCCCTGGGTGACGGACAAGGGCATACAGCCCGGTTGTTACCAGCTTGTCGCCGACACCGGTGGCAACATATGTCTTGCGGAAAGGGAGATTAATAAACAGGGAATATATCAGCAGGAAGAAGGAAATTGAAAGTAGCGCCCAGCCTAACCAGGTTGACCAGATAGGTAGTGACAGCTTATCTGGGGTAAGGCATGCCATTATAACTGAGTAAGCCAGTAAGCCACTACCTGCTATCCAGGTAACTGGTTTTGCCGCCGGAATCCTTTTTAGGGAGACAATGTCAAAAATGTGTATTATCAGGAAACCAAGGCTACCTAAAGCTATATAGATCATGCTAGCGCTACCCTTTGCCTATACCCTCATCTTCGCCAAGTGGCGAATTCCTTATTCTGAATATGGCAGATTGCGCTAGCAAAGGGAAGGTTTTATGTTCTAGAACAATGTTCTATCCCTTGGTTAATTAAAAAACCCCTTCTCCAGAGGAGAAGGGGTTCAAAATCACTTCCTGTTTCTAAACTTAAACTATTTCCATTTAATCCTAGCCTCTTTGCTCTTGTCTTCAGTGGCTAGGCTACTTTCCAGTTCTTCAAGCTTGCCGCTCAGCTCCTCAAATTCAGCTTTGTGCGATTGTTTACCCAGCTCAAGCCCATAGCTGACAAAGAAGTCGAGGAAGCTTCTAAGGAGCTTCTTTATATCCTGCTTAAAAGAATAAACCTCTTCCTTGGTGGCATACTCTTGATCTTGGACCTCTTCTTTTAGTTGACCATCAATCAAAAAATCAATGAATTCAGCCTGACTCATATCCCCACGGTTATCATCAATCTTCCTAACAACCTCCGCCGGCATTATCAGCATTCTTTTATCACTCATATAGTCTCTCCCTAAAATAGTGCTATCTAGAGGATTAGGACGCTCTCTGACCTTGTATCTTGTTGGTGGACGCAAGTAACGCCAATACTTGCCTGGCTCCATTTTGATCAAGAAACTCCGAAAGTCTAAAGGTCAATCTTCCTCAGTTAGCTCAAGTATTTCTAGGATACCATCTATATTTCTCAGTAGACCGAGACCTTTTCTGGTTACTCTATAGGTCACAACTGGGTTTCCTACCGTTACTCTATGTATTAGCCCCAGTTGCAGCAAGAAGCGGAGATATTTTTGTAGCTGGCTATAGCTCATATTGGCACTATACATTATTTCAGTCTTGCCAGCTTCACCTAGCCTTAACATATCGGCTATCACTTCAATGCTAGACCTTCGGCGTTCTATCTTCATTGTCTGTTCTACCATCCGGTACTTTTGACCTATTACTACTGGGCTATATGCTACCCCAGTAAAGATGGTTTGTCAAGAGGTAGCCAAATATTCGGCTAAAATATTTGGCTAAAATAGTCCCAGATACCAGTTGAGGAGGTTGTTTCCATACAACAGGATAACTATAGTGGCTAAAGAGAGGAAGGGAGCGAAGGGAATTCCCTCCTTCCGTTTCCTTATCTTAAGGGTAAGCAGAATCACAGCCACTATACCGCCGAAAATTACCGCCATAAACAGGGCAACCAATATCAAATAGCCAGTAACTATGCCTATCAAGGCTGCCATCTTAACATCTCCCCAGCCCATGCCCCCTCTGGAGATAAGAACTATTAGAAAAAACAATACCAGACCGGTGCCACCACCAATAACAGCTTGAACAATCCCCGGCTGAGGTAGGTAGGTATTGGCCAGTGAAGCTGCTTCCCCACTGAGATGAGCTACCTCGGACGGAGGCAAAAAGACGCTGATGATTAGAGCTATTGCCGCAGCCGGGTAAACTATCTTGTTCAAGATAAGCCCGCGCTCCAGGTCAATGACCATAAGAGTAATTAACAGGCAGCAGTAAAAAGCGCTAACCGCCAGTTCAATGCTCAAACCATAGTGCCAGTAGAGGTAGCCAAACAGGACCCCGGTGCCAATCTCCACCCAGAGTATTCGTCTGGGAATGGGAGCCTGGCAGTAGCGGCAGCGACCGCGCAGCCATAGGTAGCTGAAAACAGGAATCAGGTCTTTTATGGCCAGGCGGCGATTGCAGGAAGCGCAATGAGAGGCGGGGAAAAGGAGTGACTCGTTGCTAGGCAGACGGTCGATACAGCTATTGAGGAAGCTAGCTATAATTATGCCTAACAGGATAAAAATAACTATAAAGATAGCTTCAATCACGGTCTCTATTTTGTATGCTTCTGCCGATAAAGTCAATAGAGGCTATCTCCCCCTGCCCTTTTATAGGTAATTAGTCCTGGTGGGGTAGGAAAGTAGCTTTAGATGTGTTGACTTCTGCTATATAGCGAATTATACTTTGTTAGGTATTAAATTGTGTGGAGGGGGAATTTGGCAGAAGTGGGTAAGTCTACAAGCGAAACCCCAACAGCCAGGGGGGCGGGGCGAAGTGAAAAGGTAACGGAATTGGTGGTGGAGATGCTGGCGGGGAGGATTATTGGTATTAAACCAGAGCTTGATTTCACCAGCGAGCTGGGCTTTAGCTATCCAATTGTGGAGAAAACCTTAAGGGTCCAAGGCAAGGAAGTAGTATCAATTTTGGAATCTCTGGTTGATAAGGGCGCATTGAGAAGGGATTTCTTTGACAGGCTTCTCCGTTGTCCCCGGTGCCGGTCAGTAAACTTAAGACCATCTAACTGTTGTCCTAACTGTGGTTCGGGGAATTTTGCTCGGGGCAGGGTCTTTGAACATTTCTCCTGCCGGTTCAGAGGGCTGGAAGATGAGTTTGTTGCCGGTGGGGGTTATATGTGTCCTAGGTGTGGTGTGGAACTGCGGATTAGCGGTGGTGATTACCAGAGCCTGGGGTTGATGTACAAGTGTTATGACTGCCTAGAGATATTCAGTCAGTCGGAGATACACTGGCACTGCCTGAAGTGTGGTGCCCTCACCCCCCAGGATGAAATTGACGAGATAAATATCTATTCTTATAGTTTCAATGAGGCAAAGAGAGAGCGGCTGGAGTTTGAGGTCAAGCCCAAAGCGCAGCTCATACAATTTTTGAAGCGACTTGGCTACGAAGTAAGGGAAGATGCCATCGTGAAGGGCAGGTCAGGGGCGGAACATAGAATAGATATGCTGGCTACCAAGGATGATGGCGTTGTTATTCGTGATATTGCTATCGGCATTGAGGTAACCGGGGATGAGATAGGGCTGGGAGAGG
>Ga0315544_1000862_pt1 | contig 25819 bp, 27 predicted proteins | sample SalMarSW160130MG_2_FD_202543 | JGI IMG/M metagenome (GOLD analysis project Ga0315544, IMG submission 202543) | Salt marsh sediment microbial communities from the Plum Island Ecosystem LTER, Massachusetts, United States - Salt Marsh Sediment SW1601-130 ... | reverse complement strand
GGTGGGCTGAGACAGGCCCCGATGAGATAGACATCGTCATCTCACGGGGCAAGCAATGGCGCAGAAGCGCAAGATATGACCCAGAAGGGCGAGATACGATACTCGATGCTCGATACTTGATGCTCGAGTTGAATGGACCCCAGATAACAGCATTCTGGGGTCTACGAGAGGAGAGGAAATAATGTTATTTGCGCATTACACAATAAAGGTGCCGGTGTGGCTGGATAAGATTTTTACGTGGCCGGCGATGATGTATCGCAAGTACAAATACGGGTATTCGTTTCGGCGAATTGACGTAGGGGAAGGATTGGCTGTGATTGTGGATTGCGAGGATTATTACCGCTACGGCCATCTGAAATGGAGCGTGGCGGGAAAGGACGGCAAATATTACGCAATCAGGGGGATAAGAACGGCCCCTAGGGAAATCAAAATCAGGAGCTTACACAGGGAGATTATGAATGCAAAAGGCAGAAAGCTGATTGACCATCGAAACGGCAATTCATTAGATGACCGAAGGACGAACCTCCGCCGGGCCAGCCGGTCACAAAACCAGTTCAATAAAAGAAAGACGTCGAAGAAAACAAGCTCGCAATACATCGGTGTTTATTACGAAAAAGGCAGGAGGAAATGGGGGGCGGGAATCGCATATCACGGGAAAAGGAAAAGGATAGGCAGATTCGACAGCGAAATCGAGGCGGCGAGGGCATACGATGAAGCGGCGAAGAGATATCAAGGCGAGTTTGCCCGGTTAAACTTCTCGGAGAATTTTGGGCAGGCACAAGGCCTTCCCCTACGATATTCCGGGGCAGGCGGGCGGACCTCAAAACGGCAAAATAATTGCTTGAAAAGAACAAACATACCGGCGAAAATAACCGATAATCACCTTTGTGAACCAGAACACGTTGTAACCGGCGGGCTAAACCCCGCCCGATGTATTTATTAAGGGGTAAACTGGATGTTCATCACAGGTAGTCAAAAACGTACTATTAAGGCCCCGCAGGACGTAGCGTCTTTCGACCAGTATGGGCCGCCCGGCGGTCCTTATCAGCGTTATCGCCAGATGAGTCTGGACGATTTGCTCCTCGAAAACCGCATCGTATTCCTCATCGGTGAAATCAGCTATGCGCGCGCTGCCGAGGTCATTATGAAAATCCTCTATCTCGAAAACCAGAAACGCAACAGCGAGATAAGCTTGTACGTCAACTCACCCGGCGGCAGTGTGGATGACACGATGGCGGTTTATGATACGATACAATTTATAAGCTCCCCCGTGGCTACCTTTTGTATCGGAAGGGCACAGTCGGGAGCGGCGCTGATACTTGCCGCGGGGACAAAAGGCAAGCGGTTCGCCCTGCCTCACGCAAAGGTAATGCTGCATCAGCCGTGGGGTGGCGTATACGGGCAGGCGGCGGACATAAAAATCCAGGCCGAGGAAATCCTCAAGGCGAAAAAAATGATGGGCGAAATCCTCTCCAAACATACCGGACAGGCCGTCGATAAAATAATTGCCGAAACCGAAAGAGACAGGTATATGACGGCGGAAGAGGCACGAGAGTACGGGCTTATCGACGAGGTGCTTGAGTTCGAAGAGCAGGACAAGAAAAAGTCGTCCGACAAGAAATAGTAACCTTTGCGAGAATGGACCTATGACAGTCAACCAGAATTTAGTCCCCATAGTAATCGAAAAGACCGGCCGGGGCGAGCGGGCTTATGATATCTACTCCCGGCTGCTCAAGGACAGAATCGTCTTCGTCAGCGGGCCGATAGACGATTCAGCCGCCAACCTTATCATTGCCCAGATGCTTTTTTTGAGCAATGAGGACACGAAAACCGACATCCACGTTTATATCAACTCACCGGGCGGCTCTATTACTGCCGGTCTGGCAATCTATGACACGATGCAGTTTTTGCGATGCGACGTGGCCACGTATTGCGTCGGCCAGGCGGCCAGTATGGCGGCGGTGCTGCTGGCCGGCGGCAAAGCGGGAAAACGTTTTCTGCTTGCAAACAACAGGATATTGCTGCACCAGCCGTTAATCACCGGCGAGCTGATTGGACCTGCAACCGACTTAGACATCGAGGCGAAAGAAATAATTCGCCTTCGCGAGCGGCTCTACGGCATACTTGCTCATCACACAGGCCAGCCCAAAGAGAAGATTGAAAAGGACTGCGACAGGAATCTGTGGCTCGATGCCGATGAGGCGATAAAATACGGGCTGGCCGACCGAATACTCAAGAAGGTGCCGGAAGCTGTCAAAAGCAATGAGAAGTAATTGAACAAGACAAAGCCAACACAATAGAACGATCGTGAAAGCGAGACCCGAAAGAGTGATAGCATCTATTGCACGCTGGAGCAGCATTGTCATACTTGTCTGGGCATTCGGCTGTGAAAATTCCGGGCCCCGGACACCCTCATTGTCACAGCAGATTGAGCGCCTCACCGAAGAAAACTCAGAGCTGCAGGCCCACCTCACAGAGTCACAGAAGCAAATCAATCAGCTCAACCAGCGAGTAGAGCTGCTTTCCAGTCTGCCCGAGGACAAAAGGGCGGATGCAGTCTACAGGATTGCTAAAATCAAAATCGGCAGATACACGGGATTATTCGATGAGAACAAAGACGGTGTGAAGGAAACGCTGATTGTCTATGTCCAGCCGATTGACGAAACAGGAGATGCCATCAAGGCGGCCGGGGCCGTGCTCGTGCAGCTTTGGGACCTGGGCAAAGAGCAAAATAAGGCGCTGCTTGCACAGTGGAACGTGGAGCCAAACGAACTAAAAAAACTATGGTTCGAGTCTGTCCTCGCAAGCAATTATCGCCTCAAATTCGACGTGTCGAACATTATCGGCTCATTGAGCGATGAGCTGACGGTGAAAGTGACCTTTACAGATTATCTATCGGGAAGGACATTCACCGCACAAAAAGCCATCCGGCCCTAACTTTATGGTGTTCGGTCTGAGGTTTGCCCTCTAAGCCACTTCCCCCTGCGGGACAATTCCGCGTGTTAAGTGTCTACTCAGTGGGTCTGTAGTCGTGCCAGCCAGCGGGAGCCGGGACATATTTACCGCCGAACCATATATCACCGGGCAGGATACCTTCGAGCAGGCGTCTGTCGAGATAATATCGTTTGATGTAGCCATCGCTGCCGACGAGGCCCACGACGCCTCTGACGGATTCGGAGATGCTGCCTCTTAGAATCAGGAGGTCCTGTCCGGGCCCCTCTTCAAGCCGGCCGCCGTAACTTCCTCTTCGGACGTTTTCCGCGCCCCAGCCGCCGCCGCCGACGGCAATCGCGGCTTCAATAACCGTCGTATGAGGCAGATTTCGATAGTATCCGGCTCCATTGCCAACCGGCTCGTAGCTGTGGGTTCTGGAGGAAGGATAAAGTTTATCAGGACAATTCGGTTCAGGCGGACCGGGATAAAGGTTCGGATAGCTATTCGAATAGCGTGACATACCGGGGTCGATAACTTTGACAATGCCCTGTGCAATCAGGCCGAGAACGTTTTGATTATCAGGCGCGGGCATACCGGTCGAGGCATCCCTGGCGCCGTCGACTACTACAGAATCCGCAATCCAGATATTTCCCGTGGCGACGATAGTCATCTTGCCCTTCAGCACCATTTCATCGAACTGTTCGCTACCGAGAATGACATCGCCATCAATAAAGATTTGTCCGCCCGGTGCGCTTTGCTTGCCGCCGAACTCCTGTGTAACATACGTGTCAACTACTGCGACAACAACCGGAGCTCCTATATCCGGGGTGTAATGATAGGCGTAAGTGTCATATTTTTGATAAGTGTTTCCTCCGCTGCCGGGAACAATTTCATAGTCCCAGGTTGTACTGCTGCTGCCCCCCCGCTCGTAACCCCTGATGGTGCAGTCGCTGGTGATTCTGACTTTGCCCTGGTCATCTTCGACGAAGAATTCGATTTGGACAGCGCTGTGAGGCCGGGAAATATTTGCCGTGCCGAGTGGAGTGAACCTGTAGTCGGAATTAGTGCTGTCGCGGAAACGGTTAACTTTGCTCTGGACGGCCGCCTCGTCGGTAATCCGAACATCGGGCTGGTCGAAGTAAATTCCCTGGTTGAAAAGGTCCATCACAGTCGCATACTTGTCGGCCCCGCTGAGTGTTCGTCTGGACTCGCCCATTTCGACCTTCTGCATAAACGCGGGGTCGCCGCTGATGTATATGTCCCGCTCGTCGGGGCTGTCCTTATGATTGTTTATGTGAACGGGGACGTCGATTATTTCACCGTCGGCGAAATTGACGGGATAGGTCGATGTCGGGCTTGCAGGAACGCGGCATTTCCCCATAACCCAACCCGTGATCGCCTGCATAACGGCTACATCGACGACCCTTGTGCTGGCGCCGCTGTTGCCTGTTGAGGTTATTCTGAAGACGGGCCTTGCACCGATATAATCATCAAAGCCCACCTCATAGGTGCAGTCACTTGTTCCGAAGTCGATGGTCCCCGATGCTCCAAAGGCCCCGAGTGCGCCGAGGATATCGGTTTGCTGACTCATCCAGAATATGCCACGTTCATAACCGGCTTCCGCCGCCAGTAAGGCCTCGGTCTGGCACTTGGCCCTGACCGCCTGAATACGCACACCGTAGCTTGCCATCATAAGACCGACGGCAAGTGCCGCGAGTATTACCACGGCTGCAATGACAAGTGGAAGAGCGAAGCCGTTTCTCGTCGCTCGTTTCTCAATCATATTGTTTCTCGCTGACATACTTTTATCCTTCATCACCGGTTGTATCTATCCCTTAACAGCCGGGCCACAATTCGAGCTTCTTCAGGGCCAGACGTTTCTCATCAGCGTGGCCGCCGTTACCGTAGTCTGCTCTCCATCAACCGGATTAGTTATAGTCATATTCAGACGAATACAACCCCTGCCGTCACCACTGAGATTTCTCGTCGTATGGCTGAATTCGAGGTTCGTTACATTTTCCGCCAGGATGACGGTGGTGACACTTGGTCCGTCGATTCTATCGCCGGCAGAATCAACTCCGCCCGGTGGATATGGGCCGATATCGAGCATCAGTTTATCGCCATCGAGATAATAAAGGGCATACGCGGTGCCGGTTATTGAAACATCCATAATAGAAGCACCAAGCTCGACATCCCAGAAATGAAACTCGACCGCTTGTCCCGTTACGACGTCTTCGGGGTCATCGGGCGGCAGCACCGGCCCGAAGTGTCCCGATGATATTTCATATAGTTTGTAATCCACCTTGTTGGATTTTCTGCCAAAAGTTCCGAACGATATTGTCGTTTCGAGCGCCTGAATTTGCGGCTCCGAGTTGGCATAGTCGAAGGCCCGTGCCCAGCTTTTATGGCCGCTTTCGAGCAGTGAGCCAACTATTAGAACAACAATGAGCGAAGCCGACATAGCAGCCATAAGTTCAATCAGCGTAAGGCCGCGTGAGCGCACAAGCTTTGAATTTCGAATTTTGAATTTTGAATGTGTCAATCCTGGTCCCGCCTGACGTAAGTATTGAGAGTAACCTTGGGTCCGTCCTCATCGGGTGTTCCCATACCATAATCCCTGTTCCACCGGACAATAACGCTGATTTGGCGAAGTGTGACGCCTGCGACCTCATCCACTGCGACATCACTTTGGGACATACTTATGAATAATGGCAGGCCATCGATAATCGTCATATAGTCACCAGCCAAGGGCTCCGAAGGAAGGGCGAATCCCATTTCGAGGTCTTCGGGGTTGTAATCCGGCGAACCACCCGTGCTTTTCCAGTCCTCAATAAGAAGCTGTCCAATGCGCGTGGCGGCCATCTGTGCCCTGGCGTAACGAACGTGGTTTACGGTAAGATACTCAAAGCACAGCGTGCCCAGAGCTGCGACTACGACGAGTGCGGCTGCCAGCATAACCTCCACGAGAGTCATCCCGGTGCAGCGCAGCCGGCGATGAGAGACTCTATGAAGCTCCCCCCGTCTCAGATAGTGCGGGTTATTTACAAGCATCGTCTCAAAAGCGTGATTTAACGCGAGTATCACAGCACCACACTCCCCGTCATTTTTCCCCCACGGCCCAACGTATCGAGACCGTAATTTCATATCGCCCCTTCATATAAAATAAAAACAAACAGCACCAAAAACCAATTTCCGCCCGACATTCTTCCAGTTTTTCTGTAAATTAATGGAGTATTTCCCGGTTCGGCCGCCGTGGACCGATAAAACCTGAGATGCTCCCGATAAATCGGTGCCTGCTTTTTCATTTCAAGTTTGAAGGTTAACAGGATAAAATACAGGGATGCGAAGGATGCTGAACAAGATAATCTGCGGCGACTGCATCGAGGTCTTAGGCAAAATTTCCGAGCCGCTTGCCGACCTGATATTCGCGGACCCGCCCTTTAACATCGGCTACAAGTACGACAAGTATCACGACAAGGTCGCAAGCGAAAGATATGTCGACTGGACACGCGAATGGATGACCGCCTGTAAAAAGGTGCTCAAACCATACGGCTCATTCTATATCGCCATAGGAGACGACTACGCTGCCAATGTCAAAATCATAGCCGGTGAGCTTGGGCTTTTTATGCGTAACTGGATAATCTGGCATTATACCTTCGGCCAGCAGATGAAAAACAAATTCGCCCGCTCGCATACGCATATATTCTATTTCGTCAACAATCCCAAGAAATTCACCTTCAACGACCACGCTGTGCGTGTTCCCTCCGACAGACAGTTGACTTACGACGACAAGCGCGCCAATCCAAAAGGCAAGATGCCGGATGATGTATGGGATGATTATTCACGCGTCTGCGGAACATTCAAAGAACGAACCGGCTGGCACCCATGCCAGATGCCGGAGCGGCTACTTATGAGAATAATCACAGCAAGCTCAAATTCAGGCGATTGTGTTCTCGACCCTTTCGTTGGTTCCGGCACCACAGCTGTGGCAGCAAAGCAGCTCGGCAGAAACTATGCAGGAATCGAGCTTTCGCCGGAGTATGCCGTAAAAGCGAAAAAGCGACTCAGGAAACTGCCTCGACGAACCAGAGGTAGTTTCATGCTCAATGACACAGAAATGCTAGAGCTTAGACGGCTAATCCCGGATGTTCGCAAATCGGTAAAAGAAATACTTGCGGACGAGAAAGTTTTAAGACTTTGTGCAGACCAATTAAGCATTCGAATCAATAACGGTAAACGGTACAATAGCACCGAAGTCGCAGCGGCCCTTAAGGACCTGACCGATTGACCTCGCAACAGACCAAACATATCCCGCGTCTTTTTGCCGCGTTTGCCGCCAGTGCGGTGATGCTGACGATGGCTCAGCCACCGATTAGCATCTGGCCAGCGGCGTGGGCGGCTTATATACCTTTCATACTTGTTTGCTCGCCTAAGTATAAGACACTCCCATTATTTGTTGCCGCCTATATCATCTCGGCCTGTTTCTGGTTAGGCAACTTGTACTGGATGAGCTACGTTACAATCAGCGGCTGGATTGCTTTTTGCCTGTATACTGCGCTATTGTGGCCGATTTTAGCGTTAACCCTTCGCTGGTGCAGGGCAAAACGGATACCACTGGTCATCGCGGCGCCGATACTAGTTGTCGGCGCAGAGCAGATGCAGGGGCTTTTCTTAGGCGGATTTTACTGGTTCTATTTGGGCCACAGCCAGTATTCAAACACGAACCTGATTCAGATTGCAGACATATTCGGCGCATCAGGGGTTTCGTTTCTGGTAGCAATGGTTAATGGGCTGCTGGCGGAATTAATAATCGCCAAAAGGCAACAACTATTGCTGAGGCCGGCGAACTTTATAAAGATATTTGCGGTGTGCGCCGTACTGGCTGCAGCCATCATTTACGGCGTATGGCGAACCGAAGGTCAATCAGACAATCACATAACAGACGGTCCTATTGTCGCGGCGGTGCAGACAAACACTCCCCAGTCGGTCAAGCAATCCTTCGCAGCGGAGGAACAGATTTTCGACGAGCTGCTCAAACAGAGCAAAGAATCTGCTTCGGCCGGAGCGAAACTTGTCATCTGGCCCGAGACAATGGTGCAGGCAATACTCGAACCACAGGTTCTGCGACTGCTGGATGATTCTCACCTTTACAGAAGTTTCGATAAAACCATCGGCACTCTTGCCGCCGAACAGGGAGTTTCTGTGCTGGTCGGCACTTACGGCGGCAGCCCGCGAATCGAGGAAAACTTTGATATACGCCTGGCGGAAAAATACAACGCTGCGTTCCTATATACTCCCGACGGCAACCAGGCGCCCGAAAAGTATTCAAAAATCCACCTTGTGCCCTTCGGTGAAACTCTTCCCTTCGAGAACATCGGCTTTATTCACAATCTTCTGCTGAAGATGACCCCTTACGACTTCGACTACACACTCGACGCCGGCACGGAATACACGGTTTTCAAAATGCAGGCGCCTGATGCGAATCAGCCATATAAATTCAGTGTGATGATTTGCTATGAGGACGCCGTGCCCGCTATGGCCAGACGGTTTGCACTCGACAAGCACGAAAGCAAGCGAATTGACTGGCTCGTCAACATAAGTAACGACGGCTGGTTTGTCAGATTCGAAAACGACAAAGTGCTGCCCAGCAGCGAGCTTGCCCAGCACACAGCTATATGTGCGTTTCGGGCGGTGGAAAATCGTCTTGCAATTGTGCGAAGCGTCAACACCGGAATCAGTTGTCTAATTGACACGTTCGGCAGAATAAGAGACGGCTATAAGACGGGAAATCTTCCACATAAGGCATTTGACCGCAGAGGCGTTGACGGGTGGTTTGCCGATACTGTCCCCATCGACGACAGAATAACTTTCTTTAGCAGACACGGCCAATGGCTTGATTTGTCTTGCCAGTTGTGCCTGGCCGGACTCATAATAGTGCAGCTTGTTGAGCGATTCATCCTGAAACAACGAACCAAAGGCACAGCCAAACCAGTCGGAAAGTGAGCAAATTCAATGATAACAGCAAAAATCCAGACAGTTCGAGCGAATATGACTCGTATATCGCTGCTGCTGTTAAGCGCGTCAGCCCTGATTTGCGGCTGTGAAGCCACATCGTATCCCGGCCTGCCGGAAGCTGGCAGCAACAATCCCGACACTTCGGGAACCGACGACCTCAAGGCACAGGCAACCCGCATCATTCAACAGGCGCTTTCCAGCAGCGAACCGCAGATAAGGGCAAGCGCTATCGAAGTTGTTGCGGCTATACCCGCAGATTACGGACGCAAATTTATGCCGGAGGTTCAGCGACTTCTCAGTGACGAATTCGTTCCGGTAAGGTTTGCAGCGGCCGTAGCGATAGGCGACACCGGTTACCGGCCTGCTGCAGGCGATGTGAAGCAAATGCTCAAGGACAAAGACAATAACGTCCAGCTCGCGGCCGACTATGCAATCCTCAAACTCGACGGCTCCGAAACCGCGGGCCAGCGGATTCGTGCTGCAATGAGCAGCAGCAATCAGCAGGTCAGGGCAAACGCAGCATTTTTGTTGGGCAAAGCCGGAAACAGAAGCGCACTGCCTTTGCTTTATGAGGCAATCAAAGACGAAACCTCGGATGACAGGGTTCGGCTGAACTCGGTCGAGGCCATAGCCCGATTAGGTGACGAAAAAATATACGAGAAGCTCTGGGCAATGCTAATAAGCGCTTACGCGGACGACCGGGTATTCGGCATCCGGGCAATGGGCGCTCTTGGCAGCCCCCAGGCCAAAGATGCACTTCTGACTATGCTGACAGATGACCTGCCAGAGGTTCGCCTTGTAGCGGCAGAGCAGCTCGGCGAGCTGGGTGATGCGGCAGGCGAAAAAACTGTTGTGGAGGCACTGACAAAAGATGCGGCCGAATCGGATAAGGAAGGACGTGCTCGCATCCAGACTCTCGCAGCCCTGGCCATCGGGCGGATAAGAACGCCATCGCTGAAAAAGTTTCTGCCCGAACTACTCAGAAATGAGTCGCAGCTTGTCCGACTTGCAGCAGCAAAGGCCGTTTTTCAATGTGCCACGCATTAGAATATAGGACTGTAAGAATGGGAGATACAGCGAGTCCTGCCTGTTTTGCCGAAATTAACTTGACCAAAACCCACAAAAATCGTAAAATAAGGGTGTTTACAGCAAAGCGGGTGGCAGGGTATAATCCTCCTCCGAAGTAGAATTTGGTAAAATGGTGAAAGGAGTTAATCTTGAGCAACCTCACGAAGACGCTCATAGTCTTACTGACTATCTCCTCAATCTTCCTGTGCGGCATCGTGGTGACATACGTAGCCAATGCCGACAATTACAGGCAAAAGTACAACAGTCTCCGCTCCGAACGTGACGCTCTAAGCGCAGAAAAAGACAGCTTAACGAATCAGCTAAACGAAAGCATTCGGCAAAAAGACGAACTTGAAAAGTCACTGAATAAGCAAATGGCTTCTTTGAGGACAACAGCTGATGAACTACAGGCCAAGCTGAACAACATCGAAAGAGAAAAAGCAGAGCTACTTGAAAGGGTCAATAGCTGGGCAAGCATCACCAAGGATTTCTCTGATACGACAGAAAAGCAAACACAAACACTCAACGCCGCCCTCGAAGAGGTCAAGCAGCTAAAGACCGAGCAGATAAAGCTGAGCCAGGAGCTTGAACAAACAAGCACGACGCTTGTCGAGAAAATGGCGATAATAGATTCGCTGCAGGCGGAGAAGCGTCGGCTGATAGAGGAGAAGTCAGACCTTGAGACTCGTCTAGACCAACTGTTACAGGCCGGTGGTAAAGTCGCGATGGTCAGCCCGCCTGTAACTCAGGAAAAGGCCCTCGCGATGCCCGTCCGGCCCTTAACTGAACCAATCGCCCTGAAAAGCGTGGTTACTGAGGTCGACGTGAAGAACTCCTTAGCTACTGTTTCGACTGGCTCAGCCGACGGGGTCAAGGAAGGAATGAGGTTCCACGTCACCCGTGGCGATGAATTTATCTGCGATATCCTGATAATAGATGTGGATACTGAAAAAGCCGTAGGCGTCCTTGAACTGGTGCAGCAACCGCCCAAAGTCGGGGATAACGCGTCCACTAACCTGTAAAAGCAACACCCTTTGGGGTGCGTACCCGTGACGCCTGCACTTTAGCCCGCTATGCTTATAGAGGTCATAAAATGAGTCCCAACGGACAAATACGTGCAACAAAGCTGGTGCCAGGCAGCAACCTGTACACCATCATTCTCGCACTGGCATTCGCGGTGGTCCTGGCCACGGCAGCGTTTGTCGCCTATAAGTGCTATTTCGACTACGGCACATTATTCGAAATTCCATAAGAAATTCACTATTGAACCGGCACGCCGGACGCGGTAGAATCATGCCTGAGTAATCTGGTGTTTGCGCAGAATGGAGTCTATGATGCTGCTTGATTCGGTTTTGGGCTGGTTCAGTATGGATATGGGTATCGACCTCGGTACCTGCACCACACTGGTCTGCGTCCGCGGCAAGGGCATTGTTCTCAACGAACCCTCGGTCGTTGCAGTTCGCAAAGGAACCAATGTTGTCCTGAATAACGGTGAAGCGGTGGGACTTGTCGCACGCGAAATGTTAGGCAAGACCCCCGGCTCAATCAGCGCAATCAGGCCCCTCAAAGACGGCGTAATCAGCGACTTCGAAATTACCGAGGCGATGCTTAACTACTTCATCCGAAAGGTCCACGGCAGAGGAAAGTTAATAAGACCCCGCGTAGTCATCGCAATTCCGAGCGGGATAACGGCCGTTGAGCGCCGTGCGGTTATCGACAGCGCCGAACGCGCGGGCGCAAGAAAGGTATACCTAGTGGATGAGCCGATGGCGGCCGGCATAGGAGCAGGGCTTCCGATTACCGACCCGACCGCATCGATGATTGTGGATATCGGCGGCGGCACAAGCGAAGTCGCGATAATGAGTCTTGCAGACATCGCCACATGTGAGTCAATTCGCGTCGGCGGCGACGATATGGACGAGGCGATTATTAATCATCTCAAGCGGACCTACAATCTTCTGGTCGGCGAGCCGCGTGCCGAGAAAGTCAAGATTCAAATCGGCTCGGCGGCGCCGCTGGAGGAGGAACTGACGATGGAGGTATCCGGCAGGGATACTATCTCGGGTCTTCCTCGCAAAATTGTTATCACCAGCGAGGAAATCCGCGAGGCGCTGAAAGAACCAATCGCAGCAATCATCGATGCCGTTACAAGGACGCTTGAAAGAGCCGAGCCGGAACTTGCCGCGGACCTTATCGAAAACGGTATTCACATCTGCGGTGGCGGGGCAATGCTACGCGGAATGGACACCGTCCTGGCCAACGCAACGGGCCTGAAGGTTATACGCGTAGATGACCCATTGACGGCCGTCGCACGCGGCACCAGTGTTTACCTGGAGAACCTGGAGTTGTGGAAGGACACAATGGAGCATAGCGACTCCGGCTGGTAGCCAAGGAAAAGTGTGACCCATGACTCGGCCCTCGCGGCTCGTTTTATACGGACCACGAGTAACGAGTGACGAGTAACAAAAAAATGGCACGGAAGCGAATCAGAGTCACCGGAAGGATGTTATTCACCTGGTTTACGTTAGCGGGATTTATTCTCCTGTTTTCCCCTCAGGCGGTTACGAGCAGATTCCAGTTCGCCTTTGCGCGGATATTCCGCTGGCCACTGAGCATCGGAAGGAATATGCCGCTTTCGGCACGGACGGAACTCTCGTTGGAGGATAATTTCACCCGCCAGCAAAGGCAGTATCAAAATTACATCGTCAACCTTGAGGCACAGCTTCAGGAGAAGGACCGGGTGATTCAACAGCTATCGGGGCTTCGGACAAGATTGCGCGGGCTGGAAGGGGCCAAATTCGTGCCAGCCGACATTATTACCGCCTCGATTGAGGGGTTGCGAAGCGAGCTTATCATAAATCGAGGCACCGACGACGAGCTTGCAAAAGACTGCTTCGTAATTAGCGACAACAGTATTATTGGAATCATAACAGAACTGGCGCCGCGCACGGCAAGGATTCGCCTCTTTACTGATGCCTCCTCGGTAGTGGCGGTAAACGTGCCGGGTCTGAACATAAATATGCTGATGCAGGGTGATGGTGATAATTCGGCAAAGATACGACTGGTTCCGGTGAAGCACAAAATCGAGGTCGGGGATGCCGTGCTGGTTCGGAAAAAGCCCGGTTACTTAGATATTCCTATGATAGCCGGGTCGGTGGTTCAATGTAAAAGGGACGGCAAAAACCCGGCACTCTGGGATATAACGGTCAAGCCGGTCTACGATATAAGCACGCTTAACAGTGTGGCCGTAATAGTAATGAACCCGCCGGAAAACACCAAAACAACAATCGGGCGGTAGCCCGGATTCTATTGACCGTTTACGCCACTTGTCCTGCACAGGAGGATAAAATGCGTTGGCCGCGTTTCGCAGTACTGGTGCTTGTTACCACCCTCGTGCAGGCGAGCTGGATAGACGCTATTGCAGTTACGCGACTTAACCTGACGCCTGATTTACTGCTGATAGCTATGGTATTTTTCGCGATACGCTGTGATGTAACGGAGGCGATTATAAGCTCCTTTGTTCTGGGCTTTGCGGCGGACATAGTGGCAATGAGTTTCGGTTTGGGGCCGCGGATAATCAGCTTCGGCCTGTTTGGAACCGGCCTGGCATACCTGCACCGCGTCATTGCCATAAGAAAAATACCGCAGGAGGCGCTCGCCATATTCCTAACGGGTCTTTGCACGGGAGGGCTGGGATTTCTGTTGGCATTGGTGGCAGGTCAAGCGACAAAACTAGCCGGCTTCGACGTGTTACTCGGGACGTCGATTTATTCGGCGGTGGTAGGTCCTTTTTTGTTCTTGCTTTTGACCTGGTCGATGAATATAAGAAGTCGTCGCCGCAGCCGGGTCCGGAAGTGAGCACACCAGCGGGGGCTTCGCAGCACAAGCGGAAAATACCCGGCACCATAAAGCCATTATGTATAACAAGCGAATCAGCATTCTGATAATTGCCAGTGCGGTTCTGCTGGTGATTTGTGTGCTCCGACTGGCCGATATGCAGCTGCTTTCAACATCTTTTTACAGGGAGCAGGTCGCCCAGTTGCGGCTCCAGCAAGGGGCCCAGCAGCAGCTAAGAACACTGCGAGGCAGAATACTCGACAGGAACGGACGAATCCTCGCAACAGATGAGCCGAGGTTCTGGCTGGCGGTAGACTACGAGCTGAGCCGTTTTCTTGACGAGCGAGTTCGACAGGCAATGGCATTAGAGGCGGCATCCAAAAGCGAGGACGCCGATATGTCCGCCTTCGAGGAGGAATCCAGGCAACGAATGGATGAGCTGGAGCTACTGTTGAGCAAATGCGCACGGTTCGGTATGTCCCGCGAGGACATAGTCCTGCAACTGCAAAGAATAAACGAAAGAATCTGGAACCTGCGGACATTTCTCGCCTGGGCGAGAAACGAACCCGGCAGGCAACTTCTGGAAAAATACGACGGCAACCTCAACAATATCCCTCTCTCCGAGGCAATCGCAGATTTCGAAGAGAAACACCCTGACCCGCGCGAGCGCCTCATTCTCACAGGAAAAGTCGACGACATCGCAGAGACCAAACAGGCCTGGCCCGTGGTCGAATTAAAGATAGACGAAGATGTATTTGCGGCGAGGGTGGAATTTCTTAACGTCACGGGCGTGGGGGTGCTGGCAAAAGGCCAGCGGGTTTATCCGTTCGGGTCCGTTGCGGCGCAAACCATCGGCTGGGTCGGCCCGCCACAGCAAAAGGACAAGGACTTCTTTGCCGGCGACAGATTATCGAGCTACCTGGATGACGAGGTCTGCGGACGCGAAGGCGGGGTCGAATACGTCTGTGAGCCGATTCTGCGTGGCAAAAGAGGAGAGCTTGTTTACGATATCGACCGTCAACTGATAAGCCGGACCGAGGTGGAATTCGGCCGGGACGTGCGACTCTCAATCGATATCGAGCTGCAGCAAAGAATTGAACAGTATCTCGGCAACTGCGGCTTTAATTCAAACTGCACCGCCCCTATGGCGGTTGTTGTGCTCGACGTCGACACAGGCGACATTCTCGCCCTTGTCTCGCTACCAGACTATGATTTAAATCTCATAAGACAAGACTACAGCTCTCTTGCAGCCGATGCCTGCGAGCCGCTGCGAAACCGGGCACTATACAAGGAGTACCCGCCGGGTTCGGTTATAAAGCCGGTAATCCTGATTGCCGGGCTGGAATCAGGAGTAATCACCACATCTGAAGTGATAAGCTGCCCCGCACAGAAAGCGCCTCCGGGCTGGCCGAGCTGCTGGTTATATCTTAACTACAACTGGCTCGGACACGACATGCTATGGTCAAACAACGCCCGCAACGCAGTCAAGGGCAGTTGCAACGTCTATTTCTCTCGTCTGGCCGACCGAATCGACCCGCTCGTTCTTCAAAACTGGCTGTTCAGGTTCGGCTATGGCCATACAGTCCCGCTTTCCCTATATAGCAATGAAAAATCCGCAACAGACAGGGACTTCAGGCAATACCCGGGGCGGATATCGAATGAGCGCCCGAGTGAAAACGTAACAAGCTTTGAGCAACTGCCTGCACTTGAGCCGGGCGAAAGGCGATGGTTCGGGATAGGCCACGGCAACCTCAGAGTAACGCCGCTACAGGTGGCCAATGCAATGGCGGTAATAGCAAGAAAAGGAGTTTACAGCCCGCCGAAATTGCTGACCGGCGTTGGACAACAGGCAGATGAGTCAGAGCCAAAAGATTACAACTCGCTCGGCAATAGCACAAACCCACAAGAAACCGTTGACTTAAATATATCCGCCCAAACCATTGCCACTGTCTACGACGGAATGCATGCTGTCGTGGCCGAGCCGAGCGGCACTGCGTATGAAGAGTTTCAGCACAGCCTGGCGTATTTTGGCCCGCACGGGATAACAGTTTACGGCAAGACCGGCTCAACTGAAAAACCGGAGCACGCTTGGTTCGCCGGCTTCGCCAGGGATGAAGACGGCAGAGCAATCGCTATTGCTGTCGTCGTCGAAGGAGGCCAGCGCGGCTCAGCAGACGCGGCGCCACTGGGAAGGGACATTCTGCAGTTCTGCACAGAAAGCGGCTACATCGGGCGTTGATACTCCCGCCCGCTCACCTGGCAGCTAAGATGGAGGGATTCCTGCTTTCGAGATAAGTAAGCGTTTTTTCAAGTATTTTTGCCGCGACTGGAGAAGCAACTGCACCGCCTGTGTAGCCCCTGCCGAGAGATACATCGGGCTTGCGAATCGAGACAAGCACAACAACAGCGGGATTCTCCGCCGGGGCACCAGCTACGAAGGAGGCCACATAGTTACGCTCGGAATAACCTTTCTCACCGCTTTTTGCAATGCTCGCCGTGCCCGTCTTGCCGAATACCTGCCATTTTTCCAGCTTTGCCCGTCTGCCGGTACCCTCATTAACGACGCCGGTCAGCGCCTCAGTAACAATCCACTTAGCGACTTCGGGGCTTACGCAATAGCCGACCGGCGGTGCCAGCTGTGTCAGTCCGGCGATATTACCCTCGTTGTCGACGACTGCCTTTACAAGGTGAGGGCTGACGAGATGTCCGCCATTGGCCAGGATGCAAAAGGCCCTCAAGAGCTGTAATGCAGTAACGGTTATCTCCTGGCCGAACGGTATTCGGGTCACACTATATCCGGTCCACTTCCGCGTCGGCCAGAGCAATCCGGGGACTTCGCCGGGCAAATCAAGACCTGTCTCTGCGCCGAAGCCGAAAAGTTTCAGCCCATTATAGAGCTTGTCCTTTCCCAGCCGCTGGCCGATTTTGGCCATTCCGATATTGCTCGATTTGACCAGAATCTCACGAATAGTCAAATCACCGAATCCTTCTCGATACTCGCCGATGCAACCAAAACCTTTGCCGCAGTAATTGCCGTTCTCGCAGAATATCTTTTCTCCGATTTTGACGACATTTTCGTCAAGCGCAATTGCCATAATTATCGGCTTTATAACACTCCCCGGCTCGAACTGGTCGGTTATAGCGCGATTACGGAGAATATTCGGGTCGGCCTTGTTGAACCGGCCGGGGTCGAAATCCGGCAGGGACACCATCGCGAGAATCGCGCCAGTTTTCGGCTCGGCCACTATCGCAATTGCCGACTCGGCCCGGTAGTCTTGGTACTGCTGAAGAAGCTCGGAGTGTGCGAACTGCTGAATCGTTGAATCCAGTGTCAGGATAATGCCAACGCCGTCAGTCACGGCGGCTTCCTGCCTTTCGAGCCGGATTGGGCGACGAAAGGCGTCGGCAATGAATATGTTTCGCCCTATCGAACCGGACAGGTCCTTATTATACCGAAGCTCGATACCCTCTAATCCACGATTGTCCAAGCTGGTAAAACCCACCACGTGGCAGGCGAGACGGCCCATCGGGTAATGCCTCTGCCAGTCGGACTCTACACCCACACCGTGAATCCTGCGTGCGGCAGTCGCCTGATTCGGGTCAACATCAACCTTGATTTTTGCGTAGCCCGGATTCGAGCCATCGGTGATAGATTTACAGATTAAATGTGCGCCCGTATCAAGAATCGGCGCCAGCTCACTGGATGTATCCTTCATGTCCTGCAGTGCGCGCGGCTCTACAAAAACCGTCTGAATCTCGTTGCTGGCAGCCAGGACTCTGCCCCGACAGTCAAGAATCACGCCCCGCTGGGGCTTGAGCGTGGCGATGGACAACTGTTGGCGGGTGCAGACAGCCGAATAATGCTCGTCTCTAAAATACTGGAGGTAAAAGCATCTCCCGGCCAAAGCCAGGAAAACAGCTATCAGAAGGCAAAACAAGCATATCAAGACACGACTGTTTTTCATCTTATCCACTGAGCCGTCCTGAAACGTGGACTTGTCGCCAGCCATCACTTTAATAATCAATCTGCTGTGATATACTGGCGGGATTTATCAGGTTTTCCAGACGCAACTGTTTGCCGGCAAGCTGCTGTTTGAGCCGATTCTGGCTGACTCTTGCAGCGCAGATTTTGTAAAACATCCGGTCATTGGAGTTGCGAAGACAGGTGGCCAGCAGCATTACCGCGGTGAAAAAGAACGCAACAAAGACAAGGCGAAACCCCAACTGCATAAATAGTGCCGTGACCGCAGGGAAAACCCAAAGCCCGCCCTACCGGGCAGGCAGCTTCAACTTCATCCCAACATCGAGAGTATCCTCGCTGCCGAGAACATCACTATTGAGCTTTGCTATCTCCTTATACCGATTGCCGTCTCCCAGTTGCTGGGCAGCGATTTCCCACAAGCTGTCTCCTTCCCGTACGATATAAACGCTGCCGGATTTCGATGCTGTTGCAGACTGAGCCGGCAGATGTCTTCTTCCGATAGAATCAACTTTTTCAAATATCGACTGCGAAGGCAGGCTGTCAGTCGCAATGATACTTGTTAACGGCGGTATTATGAGCTCCTGCCCGACGTGAAGCTGGTCCGCGGAATTTAGGATGTGGTGATTGACCTCAAACAGGGCCTTGATGACCGCCAGCTTGTTGCCGTGGTCGTCACCGTAAAACTTCTTGGCAATTGAACTGAGACTGTCTCCATCTTGCACCACGTATGACCTTGCCATAACCTGTTTTGTCGACTGCCCCGTGGCAAGGATCTGGCCGGGACTGCCAGTCAGTGTCTCTGTGCCGGCTGCTGAGGATACAGCAGAGCCAACGCCTGTCGACAGCGCCTCCGGCAGCGATATTGTAAAACGCGTATCGGATGAACCGGCTGCAGACTCATCCGGCTGAAAATATTCTGAAGCGGCCGGGGCGGGTTCCAGGGCAAACTGGGCCCTGCGTTCTTTGGCCCCGAGTGCAGACTGGTGATTTTGCAGGCCGACCATACTCGTCGTAAGCTTGTTGCCGTCCTCTTTTTTTCCCATGCCGGGCAGGCCGTTGATAATAAATGCAATAACAAATATGAATACCAGGCCCAGTAACAATCCAATTTTCGCATCCGAGGTCATAATAAAACTCCCTTTTTCTTTTCCGCTAACTTCTTTGAGCTATCCTTAATTTGGCACTGCGTGCCCGCCGATTCCGCAATATCTCTTCGCGAGACGGCACAATCGGCTTTTTCGTAATGACCCGGTAGACGCCTTGCTTTTCGTTGCTCTTAAAATCCGTCTTGACCAACCGGTCCTCAATACTGTGAAAACTAATGACCGCTATATAGCCATTGGTGCGAAGAATCGCCGGTGCCGAGGCAAGCAGCCCGCCCAGGTTGTCTATCTCATTGTTGACCGCGATTCTCAGGGCCTGAAAAGTTCTCGTCGCAGGATGAATTTTAGCGTGCTGTTTTTTCCCGCGTCGCATCAGTGCGCCGGAGACAATCGCAGCCAACTGCCCCGTCGTCGTGACTGGCTCCCGCTTGCGATGCTCGACAATGAACCTCGCAATCCGCCGGGACGCCCTGTCCTCGCCGAATTTGTATATCAAATCAGCAAGCGATTTTTCATCTGTCCTGTTAACTATATCGGCAGCAGTGGTCTTCAATCTTTTATCCAAACGCATATCAAGCGGCATATTTTGCTGAAAGCTAAGGCCCATCCTCTCATCCGCCAACTGCGCCGAGCAAACTCCCAAATCCGCCAGCAGAAAATCGGCCTTCTCAATGCCTTTATCGCGCAGAACATCAGCGATATCGGCGAAATTCGAGCAAACGAGGACAACTCTGCAAGACAATCCTCCCAAAACAGATTGGGCCCTTCGGATAGCGTTTGAATCCACATCCAGGCCGATGATAGCTCCCTTGGGGCCCAATCTTTTACCGAACAGTAAACTATGGCCTCCCTGCCCTACGGTCGCATCAACCATTACCGCATCCTGCGGCAGCTTTATCTGTCCGGCCAATGAATCAGCAAGAACCGGTATATGTTGCGTTGCCGAACCATCCACTTCTGATAAAAACCGAAAACCTATCAATCCCTGTGCCGCCGGCCGGTGCCGAATCACCCTATGGCCACTTTTCTCGGCCTGGCTCTGAGCTTTTCGACATCGGTTGAAAGCTCAATTGCTGAGAATCTCTCATCCAGCTTCAGCCGTTTGAGCCGCTCGCTCAACACCGCCACCGACGCCAGGGTCTGCTCGTCAGCAGCTCTTCTTCCGTGTAAGCTGTCTGTGACTATCTGGCAGTGGTCCGGATACAAGTCAAACATCTGGCCTCCTTTCACAACTCTCTGGTTTGCTTTTGCAAAACCTCCTGCCGGGCCTCGGCCACACGCCTTTGGTACTGAGTCATATGGTCAGTTACATATTGTTCCCAGTCGTGGGTGTTCCAAAGTTCGATGTGGTCACGCACCCCTACCAATGTAACGTTATCTTTTAATCCTGCCCTTTTGCGCAGTTTTTCGTTCAAAAGCAGCCGTCCCTGGCTGTCGAGTTCGACCTTCCCTGTCAAAGCGAAGTTCATTCGCTCGAAAGCTACGGTTTCGTCGGGAGGGCAATTTTTCCCGGCCAGCGCAAGTGCAATCCGCTCAAAGCATTTCTCGGGATACAGACACAATATGCCGTTGGCCCCGACGACTAAATAGAAGTTGCTGCCGTGCTCATCGACATCTATTTGATTGCGGAGCTTGTTGGAAACCAGCACACGACTTTTATTGTCGATGAGGTGTTCGTACTCGCCTGTTAGTAAGAGCATGGCATTGCTTCCACAGATTAAATAACTGGTGGGAAATTCTACCACTCTTCCCCACTTCGTCAACACAAAAAACCACCCTTTTTAAAAATTTTGTTAAAATCGTGTTATAGGACGTTGATTTGTTTGGCTTCGATGGCCCGATTGCGATTTAAACCCTTGTTTTTGCTGAACTTGTCGCCTATGCAGAAAAATACGAAGCACGAAATTCGAAATCCACCTACGGCTAAAGCTTCGGCGGACAAGTCTGAAACAAATTCAAATGACCAAAATGAGAAATTCAAAACGGCCCACGCTTTTTTTGAGGTCATTTGAGAATTTGGATTTTAGATTTGCTTTGAAATTCGAGATTCGGCTTTCGGCTTTTAAGAAAAGCGGGCGATGGGAATCGAACCCACATAATCGGCTTGGAAGGCCGAGGCTTTACCATTAAGCTACGCCCGCACAGGGGTTTGCTATTTACTGCATTGAACCCATAGCGTATCATCGGATTATAAGTTGGCTGGACTTTCTTATCAATACGAATTCACGAGGTGCAAATGAATATCGTCAAAGCCGCTATAGCGGCCAAATCAGCGTCGATACTTCTGGCCGGGACCACAAACGAGCAAAAAAACAAGGCCCTTGAAGAGATTGCAGGGCTGCTCAAAAACCGAACCACTGACATCACAGCCGCTAATGGTAAAGACATCGCGACGGCTGAAAAAAGCAACCTTGCAAGGCCACTGCTCAAACGGCTGAAATTCGATGAGGGCAAAATCGCAGAAGTCTGCGAAGGGATTGAGAGTTTAATTAAACTCGACGACCCGGTCGGGCAGACTCTGGCCGCCACTGAGCTTGATAAAGGGCTTGAGCTTTATAAAGTCAGTTGTCCGATTGGAGTAATCGGAGTCGTTTTCGAATCCCGTCCGGATGCATTAGTGCAGATATCGACCCTGTGCCTTAAGAGCGGAAATGCCGTCCTGTTAAAAGGCGGCAGCGAGGCCGCTAACACCAATAAAATACTGTCCGATACAATCGCAGAAGCCACACGAAGTGCCGGTATTCCCGACGGCTGGATTCACCTGCTTGAGACTCGTCAGGATGTGACTGAGATGCTGGCGCTGGATGATTACATCGACTTAGTCATTCCTCGCGGCTCAAACGACTTCGTCCACTATATAATGGAGAGCACCAATATACCGGTCCTCGGCCATGCTGAGGGTATATGTCACATTTACGTAGACGGTGATGCCGACCTGGCTATGGCCGAGAAAATCATCGTCGATTCCAAATGCCAGTATCCAGCCGTCTGCAACGCTGTAGAAACCCTGCTGGTCGATTCGGCAATCGCGAAAAAATTTCTGCCGAAAATAAAGGATGCCCTTGAAAAAAAGGAAGTGGGGATACGCGGCTGTAAAAAGACCAGAGCCCTGATAGACGTCAAAGAAGCAACCAGCGAAGACTGGGAAACCGAGTATCTCGACCTGGTCCTTTCAATCAGAGTTGTGGATGGTATTGACGAAGCAATCGAACACATAAACAGGTTCGGCTCACACCATACAGACGCCATAGTCACCAACGATAAGGAAAAGGCCGAGAAGTTTATGAACCTGGTGGATTCAGCGAACGTTTTCTGGAATTGCAGCACACGCTTCAGCGACGGCTATCGTTATGGCTTGGGAGCTGAGGTTGGAATCAGCACCAACAAGATTCACGCCCGCGGCCCTGTCGGCCTCGAAGGCCTTGTTATCTATAAATGGAAATTACTTGGCAGCGGTCAAATCGTAGCCGACTACGCCGAAAGTAAAAAAAAATTTATGCATAAAAAGATTTCATAAGATGTGCTTTAGCCCTTCATTAAATTTTGCATTCGCCCGTCCTACTGTTTAGTTTTCAGGTGTTTTTCGAAGAATTGCCTGGTTAATTTCGGAACATTGGGGTCCTTGAATCCGCCGTGTCCGCCGCCTTTGACGGTGTAAAATGTTACAGGGACACCGGCTTTGTTCAGCGCGGCCTCAAGAAGCTCGCTTTGATGATGCGGCACAAGCGGGTCCCTATCGCCGTGAATAATAAGAAAAGGCGGGGCATCTTTTGTCACGTAAGTAATCGGATTGGCTTTGGCTGCCTTTTGGGGGTTATCATGAATGTAGCCGCCAATAAGTTTGGATTCCGGCGAATCCGGCGAGTTATGAACCATGCCATAGGGCAGGCGATGTGCTTCCATTTGAAGAAAGTCGGTCGGACCAAAGAAATCTGCGACCGCCTGGACCCTGCTGGATACTGTGAGGTTTTCTCCGACGTCAAATTCGTTCACATCACTGGTTGTGCCAAGCAGTGCGGCCAGGTGACCTCCCGCTGACGGCCCCCAGACGGCGAAGCGGTTCGGGTCGAGATTATACTTTTGCGAATTGGCACGCAGGAAGCGAACGGCCGCCTTACAATCCTCAATCTGAGCAGGAAATATGGCGTGCTGGCTCAGGCGATAATTAATACTCGCAACCGCGTAGCCGTTACGGACTAAATCGGCCGGCCCTTCCATCTCTTTACTGCCCGCAAGCCAGGCGCCGCCATGAATCCTAATGATGAGCGGCAGCTTTTCTTCCGCTTTCGGCAGATACAAATCCAACTTTTGCCGCTCGTGCCCGTTGGTAACATAAGGCAAATCGCGGTGGATGATTGGGCTTTCAGGAACTTGTGTACCCGCGGATTCTACGGCTTGCTGCGCAATGGCAGCAGACAAAATTAAAGTGAGTGTGATTGATATTAAGATTGCTTGTGATTTCATTATTGTATCACTCCTATAAACGACAAATCGATTTTTTCAATTATCCTGGCAGCTCCACTTTCTAATATTAACCCGAAACCGCTATCTTCCCTCTGAATTCATTAATACAACTCATGCACTTCACAATATAACAATTTCCAATACCGTGTCAAATGCAAACACATCTCCATTGGAAAGCTATTGAACAGCATCAAATAATGCTCTATTATGCTATATATGCGTGATTTCAGCAAGGCAAAACGGGTAGTAATAAAAATCGGGACAAACGTTCTGACAAAGGGCGACAGCATCGACTGTGATTATGTAGGACGTGTGGCCGGACAAGTAAACGCACTCCTAAAAACAGGCAGGCAGGTTGTAATCGTTACGTCGGGCGCAATCGGAATGGGCTGCGGGAAGCTGTCGATTGACAAAAGACCAAAAGAAACAAGGATGCAGCAGGCATGCGCGGCGATAGGCCAGCCGTTGTTGATGGCGGAGTATCGAAAGTCGTTCGAACAGTTCGGAGTTACCGTGGCCCAGGTGCTGCTGACGGCTGAAGTGCTCAACAACCGCAAGACCTATCTGAACCTGCGCAATTCAATTGAAACACTCTTAAAGCTCGGCGCAGTGCCGGTGCTTAACGAAAACGACAGCATTGCAACCGACGAAATTGGCACGGCTTTCGGCGACAACGACCGGCTAAGCGCGCTGGTCGCGAGCAAGATTGACGCAGACCTGCTGATAATACTAACCGATATCGATGCTCTTTATGACAAGGACCCGCGCAAGAGCAGCGACGCAAAACCCATCGAGACAGTATTTGAGATTGACGGGCATATCGCAAGAAATGCTGGGGGCAAGGGCAGCAAGTTCAGCACGGGCGGAATGAAGGCCAAAATTGAAGCCGCCAAAATAGCAGCAAATGCCGGCTGCCGGATAGTGCTGGCTAACGGCAGGACGGAAAAAGTTATTGAGCGAATCATCACTGGTGAACCTATCGGGACTTTGTTTTTACCCAAACGAAAACTAAGCAATCGTGAAAGATGGATTTTGAACAGCACACCGAAGGGCACGATAAGTATCGACGAAGGTGCGATTCGAGCGCTGAAGAACCGCAAGAGTCTGCTGCCGAGCGGAATAAAATCAGTTGAAGGCAAATTCGAAGCGGGCGACATCGTCTGGTTAAACGACCAGGCCAAGGCCGTGACTAATTTCAGCAGCGCCGAACTTCAAACCCTTGCCGGCAAACACACGACTGAAATCCGCAAACTCTTAGGCGCTAAACGTCGCGACGTCGTCGCGATACCGGAAGATATTGTGTTCGTGGATTACTGATTTTTCGCCACTAAGACACAAAGACACGAAGAAGAAAGTAAAAATTAAAAAAACTTAGTGCCTTAGTGACTTTGTGGCAAAAAGGAGACGAGGATAAGTCGTGATAAGGTTCAAGTGCATTTATTGCGGCGGGCAACGGCCAGATGCGAAGCTCAATTAACTACATTCTGACTCAAGTGAAGGATGGGAGGTTATACGTTCTCGGATTGTTGTTTTTCCCCGGTTTTGCGCTATGTCTTTATCACGTTTTTACGCGGAGAGAAAAAACCTGGCCTGAGAAGTGGATTATGTTGTTCTTCGCGGTGCTGACAAATGCCATTACAGGCATCATCTCGGGATGGTACGTCATAAAACATGGTTTGGTCCATAACTGGCTGCTTGTGTTCCCAATATGGAACATAGTCAACAGCATTTTGCTGCTGTTGATGCTGCGCTTCAGGATTATCGACGAAGAGTGTATCAGCGACCGTGATGCAACGATGGGCCAGATTGTCTTCGGCCTGGCGGCAGTGCTTATCATATTCATCTTCTGCAATTCTGTTTTTCACTTATACTGGGCCATAACATTTTCCATCTGCATCATATATACAACCAGTTTCGACAGGGCTTTGCAGAAGGTGTTTCCCGGTCTGGACTACGAGGAAGGTGAGCAATCCGCCTGACCGCTTGCGGCCACTCGTAAAGTCCCGATGTTTGTGATTGACGAAAAACGTTCAATAATCGATAATTTGTCGCTTTGGCCGAAGTGGCGGAACTGGCAGACGCGCGGGATTCAAAATCCCGTCGGGCTTAACCCCGGTGAGGGTTCGACTCCCTCCTTCGGCAGTGTATTGCGTCTTGCGTATCGCATTATAAACGGAATTAAGTACGGGATATATGGAACACATTGACCAGATAAGAAAACAGGGCAACTGGCTCTTCAGGTGGAGAAGCTTTTTGCCGTTGGTCATATTGCCGTTTTTTGTAATAAGCTTGAGGTATTTCACTTACCCCGAGGGCAATCACTTACTCGACCGGGCGTGGGAGTTGTTCTGTTTCGCAATCTCACTATCGGGGCTGGGAATAAGAATATACACAGTAGGACACGTCCCCGCGGGAC
>Ga0315544_1000861_pt1 | contig 25826 bp, 20 predicted proteins | sample SalMarSW160130MG_2_FD_202543 | JGI IMG/M metagenome (GOLD analysis project Ga0315544, IMG submission 202543) | Salt marsh sediment microbial communities from the Plum Island Ecosystem LTER, Massachusetts, United States - Salt Marsh Sediment SW1601-130 ... | reverse complement strand
GCAGTCCCCAGCGACTGGGATCCAGTATCGATTGTCGCTCGTTCCTTGCGTCATTCGTCTATTGATACCACAATTGCGCCGAGCTATCAAGTGTGCAACTTTCTGTTCTTAATGTGCCATTGTCATACTACTCAGCCTACCATTGAGCTACCGCCATATGTGGCAGAAAGCGAGGAAAATGGCTTCTTCTCGCCACATATAGCCGCCCAACATATGGCGACTTTGCCCGGTTTTTGGCATTTCCAGCCACATATGGCGTTTTCAGCGGCATAGGGCTGAGTAGTTACCTATGCTTTACGTTTACGGCTCTAAAGTAACCCGTTCAACAGCGCCGTCAGCGCCGTGTTGAACATATCCAGCAGCAGCGTGGGATAGAAGCCGAACACGACGACGATGACCACCAACGGCCACACCGTCACCTTCTCCCACCCCTCCATATCTTGCAGGCCGCCCCAGCGCTCGCCGTCGAGCTGGCCCAGGAAAATGTGCTGCACGATCTTCCACAGGGTATAGCCGGCGGCAAAGACCACCCCCAGCGCGCCAAGGAAAGCAAAGACCGGGAGCAACCCCATCGCGCTCTTGAAGACAAAGAGCTCGCCCCAGAAGCCGATCAGTCCCGGTACCCCCAGCGCGGCGAAGCCCACCACCAGCACGAGACCGTAGAAATGGGGGATCTGCTTGGCAAACCCACCGAACGCCCGCAGATCGTAGGTTCTTGTCCGCCGGTGGAGAACGCCGGCCAGGAAGAACAGCGCTGCAATGACAATGCCATGAGCGAAAAGCTGCATCGCCGCGCCGCCCAGACCCGCCGCCGCCGCGTTGAAAGTGGCCTCAGATTTCGACGGTGCCTCCTTGAGAAGCTCTGTGAGCTCTAGAAACGCATAGCCCACCACTGGCTGATCCTCTTCGAGAGCAGGCAGAACTTTCAGAATCGCATACCCAGCCGACGCGGCACACACACCCAATGTGACGAAACCCATCTGCACTATCGACGAGTAGGCGATCAGCCGCTTGAGATCCCATTGGGCCAGGCAGACCAGCGCTCCGTAGACGATGCTCGCTACAGCCAGGGCGGGAAGCACCCACACCTGCACGGTTAGGTAGTAGAACTGGTCGGGGAAGAGCGGCAGCGCCACGCGCATCAGCCCGTAGCCACCCGTGCTCAGAAAGACGCTGGCCAGGACGGCGCTGACCGGGGTCGGCGCCTCGCTCTGCGCGTCGGGCAGCCACGTATGAAAGGGAAAGGAGGGCAACCGGACCGCAAAGGCGAAGAACAGCGCGCCCAGAGCAACACAGGCCTCGACGAAACGCTCGTCCGCGCCGTAGGGCCGCTTCTGCGCCGCTTCTTGCATGTCGAAAGTCTCTGTCTGGGCAAAGACGACGAGGATCACTAGCAGCATCGCCACGCTGGCCAGCAAGTTGTACAGAAAGAACTTGACGGCAGCGCGCTCCCGTTCCTCGCCACCCCATACGCTGATCAGCAGGAGCATCGGCAGCAGTCCCAGCACCCAGAAGACGTAGAACAGCACCAAGTCGCGGGCGAGGAAGACGCCGATCACGCTAGTCTCCAGCAGCAAGAACAGGAAAAAGTATTCCTTGACCCGCTCCTCGATCACGCGCTCCGAATAAAAGAGCGCCAGCGCGGTCACCAGAGCGGTCAGGGCGACCAACGGCGCGCTGAGGCCATCCGCCTCCAGATGGTAGCTGACCGCAAAGGCCGGAATCCACGCATGGTTCTCGCTGGGAAGCTGCGTCTGACTGCTATTCGCCTGCGCCACCGCAACCCAGAGGTAGACCGTCAACCCCAGAGTGAACAGCGCAAAGATGAGGCCCATCCGCTGAATCGTCTTCACGTTCTCCCGGGGGATAGCCAGGAGCAAGAGCCCACCCAACAGTGGAAGGAACAGGACGACACTAAGAATTGGGAACATGACTTCTCTCCTCCATCAAATGTGCACAAACAAGAACACAAAGAACATCGCCATCAACACCAGAACGGCGATGGATGCCATCCGCAGGTAGCTCTGCACCCTGCCTGTCCGCAGGCGGAAGCACAGGCCCGCTGCCCGCACCGCACGGCCCACAGCGCTCACCACAACGTTCAGACCCCGATCCACCACGACGCTCAATTGCATAAGGGCCAGCGTGCCGGGCTTGGCCAGGATCACCAGCCGATCCAGCCCCGTATCAAAGATGCCGGCGGGGCGGGCCAGCACCTCGCCGACCTCGCTGACGAGGCCGGCGGGAACCCCCAGCCATGCATCGACCCGGTCCGCGATCCGGGCGACGGGTCCGGCGACGCGCGAGATCGAACCGAAGGCAGGTGTAAGCACGTGGGTATCCACCCAGTCACCCAGTGCTGCGAGACCCCCACCCATCGACCGGATAGCAGCGATGACCAGTTCGTCCAGTACGCCGTCGCCGACTACGAGCGCACGGCCCAGCCAGACAAGCCCCTTGAAAGCCCACTGGTACAACCCGCCGACGTGGAGCGCGTTGCGCAACAGATCGTAGAGCCAGCCCAGCCACATCGCCCGCATCGCCGAGCCGACTCTGTCGGCCTCGCCGACCTGCACAGGCCACCACGCATACACGATAAAACCGACGAGGAGGCTGACAGCACCCAGGCCACTCCACAGGCACAGGGCCACCGGTTCCCACACGAACTCGTGGGTTACATCACCGGCCCCGAGGAACGTCTCAAACAGGTTCACACCCAGACCGATGGGAAAGTCGGTGGGGGTGCCAGCCCAACCCATCACTGCGACGATAAGCGCGAGAAAGATCAGCGGCAGGGTGATTGAAGATCTACTTTCGATCACACGCTGGGCGGTCCGACTACGCGGCATTCCGGCAAAGATCAAGACGAGCTGACGCATCACGCCAAAGGCAGTAACGGCGGCAATCAGGGCCAGGACCCAGAACAAGGTGCGCTGATTCGCCCAAGCCTGAGCCAAGATCGCGTCCCTCGACCAGAAAGCGCCGGTGATGAGGGGCGAGCCAGCAAGCGCTGCCCCGCCGACGAGGAAAAGAAGGAAGGTCAAGGGCTGCCGCTCGCCCAGCCCGCCCATGTTGAACATATCGTTGGGATCGACCTGTTCACCCGCCCGGCCGCTCGCCATCCCCTGGGTCACCGACCCGGCAGCCAGGAAGAGCAGCGTGTTGAAGAATATGCCGGCGACAAGGTGAAAAACACCCGCCGTCACAGCGCCCATCCCCAGCGCGACAAAGACGTGGCCCAGTTGACCAATAGCGAAGAAGGACAGCGCGCGCCGGACGTCGCGCTGCGTCACGGCGAAGAGCGTCGCGAGGACAGCGGTGACGACACCGACAAGGGTCACGCCGCTCAAGCCAAGGCCGGGGATAGATAAGCCACCCGCTGCCTCCAGAAGCGGGAAGATACGCAGCAGCAGAAAGGCCGCGGCGGAGGTCGCTGTCACGTGGATGAGAGCCGACGCCGGCGCCGGGGCCTCAGTCGCCTCCGGCAGCCAGGTGTGGAACGGAAATTGGCCGCCCTTGACCATCACCCCTGCCAGAAACAACGCTGCGATCACGGCCACGACCTGGGGGTCCAGGTGACCGAGTCCCGCGAGCGCACCGAGTGTCTCAGCGCCAAAAGACAACGAGCCGGTTTCCCCGTAGAGCAACGCTGTCCCCAGCAGGAGAAACAGGTCACCCGCCTTGGTCGTCAAGAACACCTTGAGAGCAGCCTGGCGGGCAGATGATCGCTCGTGCCGGAGGCCGGTCAGCAGGTAGGCGCAGACGTCCATCACCTCCCAGCAGGCAAAGACGAGCAGCAAATTATCAAAGATGAATAGCCCCAGTGCGCCGGCCGCCAGGAGGGAAAGGAACGCATAAAGACGATTCCGGTCTATGTCCTCCCCGACCGCGCTCAGGCTGTAGATGAAGACAATCGTGCAGGCCAGCGCCACCGCCGCGAGCATAAGCGCGCTGAGCGGATCGATGTGGACCCTGATGGGGCACCACCCGCCGATCAACGTGGCGGCAAAGCCCTGCTCGCCTTCGAGTAGCATCAGCATCTCCGCCAGGAAAGCGAACAGTGCCAGTACGGTGGCGATGGCGATGCCACCCAGAGCCAAAGGGCGGCCCAGCGCGCGGCCACGCCAGGCGAACAGGGCGATGGCGACAAAGACGAGCAAGGGGATCAGAGGGATCAACCAGGCGAGGTGAAAGATGATGGCAGAAGACATCAGGCCCCCTCTCGCTCCCCCAGGGAATCGACGTCATCCAGGACGGCTGTGCCGTGGCTGCGCCACAGCGCGATGAAGAGCGCCAGCCCCACCAGCGCCTCCGCCACAGCGACGAAGGCGACCGCCAGCGCGAACACCTGCCCGCTCACCGTCCCCAGCTCCCCGTAGCGCCAGAAGGCGGCTAGGTTGATCAGGACAGCATCGAGCATCAGCACGATGCCCATCAGGATGGTGACCCCGTTGCGCCGCGCCAGGACGGCGTACAGGCCGACGCAGAACAGGGCCGCCGAGAACACGAGGACCCACGCCAGTGGGACCACCGTCACCGTCTCCTCACGAGCCTGGCCGCGCCAACGAACGCGACCAGGAGCAAGATGACTGTGGATGCAAAGGGCAGGACGAAGCCCGCCGGATCGATCAATGTCGTGCCCATGGCCTGGATGCTTCCGGAGGGGATCAGTCCTGATTCGGGCTCCAGCCCCCAATCGTGGCTAAAGGCCGCCCAGCCCAGCGCCGCGCACAGCGCGACCGCCACGGCCACGCCCATCCACCACCAGCGGCTGTGGCCGAGGCTGCCGGGCCGTGTCATGTCCCGCAGGGACGCCGGGCCGAACTTGATCAGGGCAGCGATGCCGCCTGCGAAGACGAGCGCCTGGACCCCGGCGAGGATAGGTGCGCCCAACGAAACCAGCACCCCGGCCACGCCCAGGCAGGAACCGGCCAGGGCCAGCGCGGAATGGAACGCATTGCGCAGGACGACGGCCGCCACGGCGGCCCCCAGCGCAACGGCACCAAATACAATGAAGAGGATGGTCTGAAGCCCCATAGGTGAAGAAAAGGATGAGCGGTTTCTCAGCGCCGTATTATAGTATGAATGAGGCTAAAGCACCAGAGGGCAAACGAAAAGACTTCCGGGGGTTCAAGCGAACAGGGGGTTCGCCGACCTCGGAAGTCTTAACCGGGAAGTCGAAACGGTGCGTTGCCTATTTGTCCTCCGCATCAGGCTCGGCAGTCCGACGGCGCAGCCTCCGCGCCACCAGCCAGACCACCAGCGCTACGACGAGCAGCGGCGGCAGGACGAGGGGCGCGAAGGCCAGCGCCCACAGCAGGGCCGTGGCGATCTCTTCCAGAGTGTGCACCACTTCCTTCCAGGCATCGCTCAGCACCCGCCCGGCATCGAAGCCGGGCGGCGGCGGCGCGACTTCCTCGGGAATCAGCGCCACATCGATGCGCGCCATGGCGGCAGAGTGCTCAAGCAGGTTCATCTGCCCCTTGAGTTGCTCGATCTGCTGCCGAATCCCGACGAGCTCGTCGTAGATGCTCAGGATCCCCTGGGCCTTCTCTCCCCGCTCCCGCGCGGCCTCCAGGAGCTCCTGCAGCTCCTGCTCTGCCAGCTCCAGATTGCGCGCGCGGGCGTCCAGGTCCACATAGTCCGCCGTGACATCTTGGCTGGTGATGCGCTCGGAGAGCAACTCCGCATCCATCGCCTTGAGCTGCGCCAGCATCTGGTTGAAAGCCTCGACAGGCACCTGGATGGAGACGGAGGTCTGCAAGCTGCCCTGTACCGTCTGACCGGTCTCCAGGCTGGAGATCCACCCACCCTGATCGGCGGTGATCTCTTGCAGGCGGCGGAAGCTGGCTTCGGTATCCTGCACGATAAGAGCGAGGGAAGCCCGCCGCACGATCATGCGATCGCTGCTGCCATCAGAGGTTTCACCGTCCTCGGCTTGCCCGGGCAGTAGGTAGTTTGTTGGCCCTTGCTCACCAGCAAAGTCGTCAGCAGGGTATCTATAGACACGAAGTGCTTGCTCAGTTTCCCAAACCCAGCCGGGCGTCACAGACGAGGCAGCGCCAGAGGATCGCGCATCCTCCGCGGTCACAGAGTATAGTACACCGGTATCATCGCGCTGGGTTAGCTCCCTGTCCAATCCATAATGCTCGTACACACCGCCAGCCGGTGATCCAAGCCTTCCCCCCAAGAGCAACATCACCGGCACCAGCAACACCGCGATCAGCAACAGAGCTGCCGCCCCCGACAGCGCCGGATACCAGCGCCGATCCACCTTGGGCAGCCAGCGCGACCAGAGCGCATTCAGTCCCCTGGGTGCTTCCTTCTCGCTCCCGTGCCGTCTGACCCACTGCCTCACCCGCTTCTGGAGTTTCTGGGTGGGCTCCTCCACTGCGCGCTCCAGGCAAGCGTAGGCTGACAGCAACTCTCTCAACTCGGCGCTGTCCCCGTCCATCGGCTCCAACAGCCCATCATCCAAACGGCTGACCAGCTCGCTGACCAGATCTTCTTTATCCCGTTTTCCCTGTCTTTTCATGCCTCACACTCCATGCGCTTCCGCAGCCGTTTCAGCGCCCGCAGGCAGGCCATTCCTGCCGTCTCTTTTTCCACCCCAAGCGCCTTGGCGATCTCTTTGTTGGAAAGGCCCGCCAGCCGGAGAGACAATACGTCCTGATCACGTTCGGACAGGCTGGCCAACGCTGCACGGGCCGCCAATATGCTCAGGTGATCCTCTGTTCCGGGGTTGCCCCTCCGATCACGCACCTCCACCTCGTCCAGCCCTACGGTCGAGCGGCGGCCCTCGGCGCGGTAGTGATCGACGATCACATTGCGCGCGATCCGGAACACCCAGGCCTTGGGCGTGCTGCCGTTGGTCTTTCGAGGCGGCCACTTGCGCCACGCTTTGAGGAACGTCTCTGCCGTGAGGTCCTCCGCCGTTGCTGTGTCGTGGACGCGGGCAAAGACGTAGCGGTACACCCCCCGGAAGCACTCGTCGTAGAGCGCTTCGAAATGAGGGTTTGCTCTCTTGTCATCCTGAAGCTGCGCTCTATTCATAAAACGTCCTTTTTTGAGAAACAGGCCTGTTCAATATATAAGACGATCCAGGACACAGAAAAGCAACACCCTGCTGGAACACTATTTCCACCGGCTTGCACACTGGCAGCATGACGACCTCCACCGGAGGCGAGAGCTTGCGCACCGCCTCGACAAACGGCGCGACATCCACCGCCTGCGAGAGCGGCGGGTAAAAGTCGTCGTGGTGATGCGGAATCACGACCCGTGGCCGGAGCCGCTCTACGACGCGCGTCGCGATCTCGCAGATGTGCGTGTGCCCCTGCAGAGGAAACATGAGCACATCCGGTGCGCCCAAATCCGCCAGCCGGGCCAGCTTCTCCTCTGTACAACCGGCGCTCCCCAAGTGTTGCACCACGTGACCTCCCTCCGCCTCGAGCGTGAAGCGCCAAGTCAACACCTGTCCCCGCGGCCAGCGACGCAGCCTCGGCAGCAGCCACACCTTAGTGGGAACCGCCGAGATGGAACGAAGGAACGTCGCCGCGATCAGTGGGAAGTCAAAGCGAATGTGTGTGCCAGCGAAGCGCTGGGCCCGGTACGCCCCAAACTCGAAGACATCACCGTCGCAGGCCACGACGAGTTGCGCGTCCGCCACTCCCTGCCGACGCAGTGCCTCTGCTGCCACCTCAGAGCAATACACCGTCGCACCGGTCTGGCGGGCGATCCGCGGCACGTCAGCCATATGGTCAAAGTGGCCGTGCGAAAGGTAAATCTCGCTTCCATCAACTACGGCCTCGGGGCCAATAGGAAGCCTTGGCCGGGCTTCCTCGTTGCGGCTCAGGTAGGGGTCGATCAGGAAGACGTGCCCGCTGGTCTCAATGCGAAACCCCGCTGTACCGTACCAGGTTACAAACAAGCAGCACCCTCCTCAAGAAAAAAGGTCGATCGCCCTGCCAGCGTCTTGGCAGACAGGCAGGCGGAAATCACGTTGCTCATTGTTTCCTCACAGCCTCATCATACACCGGACAAGAATCGAGGTCAAACACTCTACCGATCACGATGGCCGCGCAGGTTCTTCCAGTGGGAAAAAAACCTCGAATCTGTTGACAACCGATCATTTCTTGTGGTATAATGTTACCGGTTTCAGAAACCGGTTTCTGGAACCGGTAACAGAGAGGATTGCCACGGTAGTATAAGAAGGGACCATGCCACGCACGACAATAGCCGACGTTGCTCACACCGCAGGTGTTTCCAAGGCCACGGTAAGCCGTGTCCTCGCCGGGCAAACCAAGTACTTGCGCGAAGAGACGCGCCAGCGTGTCCTGAAAGCCATAGAAAGATTGGCGTATCACCCCAGCAACGCAGCGCGCAGCCTGAAATCCAAACGCAGCTTTACCCTGGGAATCGTCGGTTATGGACTGGAATATTATGGCCCATCCTGCACACTTTCCGGCGTCGAGCAGGAAGCCAGCGAGCTAGGCTATACCATTCTCTTGCACCTGATTCGCCAGCCCGAGACAAACAACGTCGAGGAATTGCTGAGAAAGATGCACTCCCGTTACGTCGATGGAATCATCTGGGCCGTGCCCGAGATCGGCGACAACCGTTTCTGGCTGAAAAGCAAGACCTATCGACCCTCCATTCCTATCGTCTTCTTGAGCATGGAACCGCAATCTGACCAGTTTGTCGTCTCAGTGGACAACTACGGCGGCGGACTGATGGCGACGAGACACCTGATCGCCCAAGGGTGTCAAGGCATTGGGGTGATCACCGGGCCACTGGATTGGTGGGAAGCACGCGAGCGCAAGCGTGGGTGGCAGGAAGCGCTTGAGAGTGTGGGATTGTTCAAGGATAGCTTCGTCACAGAGGGAAACTGGTCAGTTACCAGCGGAGAGCTTGGTTTGAACCAGCTCTTGACGAGACATCCGGAGATCGACGGCGTGTTTGCCTGCAACGATCGGATGGCTTTGGGCGCGCTGAAAACAGCGCGACAACTGGGACGACAGGTGCCAGGAGATCTGGCCATAATCGGCTTCGATGACACCCAGGATGCTGCCTATTACTACCCGCCGCTGTCCACTGTGCGACAGGACATGGTCGAGTTGGGACGTCGCGCCGTAAGGAAACTGGGCAAAGTGATAGAGACAGAACGAAGTGGCGATTCTGCTGCCCCTGAGAACATTCTACTCCAGCCGGAGTTGATTGTGCGAGAGAGCTCGCTCTTGGCCGAGTTGGATACCCAATCCTAATTGCGGCGAGAACCAAGGTGGGATTTCTGAGCAAGGCCGCTGATGCCTTGAGGTAAACCGACAGTACTGTTGGCAAAAGCAAAGGGAGATACCGGCTCACTTGGCGGTAAGAGGTATCTCCCAGTGTAACGGTGCACAGCGTTCTCATGGCGCTTCGCGCACATACCCGCGCTGTTCACCAGTCCTTTGCATTATACACCACATGTGTTGAAGTGACCATCCTGGGCAGCACTTGATCGTGTGGCACTTTTCTACTGGGGCTTCGCCCATTTTTCCTCCTCTCTTTCCTGTTCCTCCTTCCCCTGGAGAAGGAGGAACAGGAAAGGGCAAAGGACTTTCTACGAGCTGTGGTGCCATTACTATCGGGCTCAACCGGTGCAAGGCTGAATTCTCGAATGGTCACCCATACCAATTGCCACTCGAAACACCGTGTTTGTCCCAGATCGCATCGGCCCGGAAGGGACGGTGCAAAAAGGTCTCTCCCCTTCGCGGCAGCGCGGACTCGACGAAATATGGCCTTTGGGTGGCACAAGTGGTGTCACTTTGATTCTTTATAAGGAGACGATGGAAGATGCAAAAAACGACGCTAGGCATCATTGTTGGCAATCGAGGTTTCTTCCCTAATCATCTGTGCAAAACAGGACGGGAAGAGATGCTGCGCGTGCTGGAGGAAGAAGGAATCGGAGCCGTGATCGTCGGACCAGAAGATACCTCCTTCGGCTCGGTCGAGACGCTGGAGGAGGCCAAGAAGTGTGCGGCGCTGTTCAAGGCACACGCCGACGAGATCGATGGCATCTTGGTCACCCTGCCCAATTTTGGCGAAGAGCGAGGCATAGCCGACGCAGTGCGTCTTTCTAGGTTGGACGTGCCGGTGCTGGTGCAGGCCACCCCAGACGAGACGGACAAGATGACGATTGCCGACCGGCGAGACAGCTTCTGCGGCAAGATGTCGGCGTGCAACAACCTGAGACAGTATGGCATCCCCTACACACTCACCACGCTGCACACAGTATCGCCTGAATCCGAGGGCTTTCGCCAGGACCTGCGCCAGTTCGCCGCGACCTGCCGGGTGGTTCGCGGGCTGCGCGGGATGCGCATCGGCGTCCTGGGCGCGCGCCCGGCGGCTTTCATCACCGTGCGCTACAGCGAGAAATTACTGGAGAAGACGGGCATAAGCGTCGAAAGCCTGGACCTCTCCGAAGCCTTCGGTCGCGCAAGTAAATTGAGCGATGGTGATGCCAGGGTGAAGGCCAAGTTGGACGAGATCAAGGCGTACGTGCCCACCAAAGGCATCCCCAGCGGCGCGCTGACCAAGATGGCCAGATTCGCCCTGGTGATGGGGGACTGGATCGCCGAGCAAGAGTTGACGGCCACGGCGGTGCAGTGCTGGACGTCGATGGAGGAGTTTTTTGGCGTCGTGCCGTGCACGGTGATGAGCATGCTTAGCAACACGCTCAGTCCCTCCGCCTGTGAGGCCGACATCACCGGTGCGATCGGGATGACCGCCATGGCCCTGGCTTCCGGCGAACCCAGCGCGCTGTTGGACTGGAACAACAACTATGGCGACGATCCGGACAAGGGCGTCATCTTTCACTGTAGCAACCTGCCCAAGGCCTTCTTTACCAACATCAAGATGGACTATCAGGAGATCATCGCCGGGTCGGTGGGCAAGGAGAACACCTACGGCACCATCGTGGGGCACATCAAGGCCGGGCCGTTCACCTACTGCCGCGTGTCCACCGACGACGAGCGGGGCGTCATCCGCGCCTACCTAGGCGAAGGGCGGGTGACCGATGATCCATTGGAGACCTTTGGCGGCTATGGCGTGATCGAGATACCGGGCTTTCAAAAGTTGCTGCACCACATCTGCGAAAACGGCTTCGAGCACCACGTGGCGGCCAACCTATCTCGGTGCGCCGGGGCAGTGAACGAAGCGCTGGGCAAGTACATGGGATGGGACGTGTACTGCCACCGTGGGTAATGGCAAGTTGACAAACAAGCTTGACGCATTGGGGACGACAAGGAGGTTTCCATGAGTGAAAGGAAGTACGCCATCGGTGTGGACTATGGCACCGAGTCTGGGCGGGCGGTTTTGGTGGATGTAGCCACTGGCGAGGAAGTCGCCACCGCCGTCCACCCCTACGCCGACGGCGTGATCGACGAGCACCTGCCTGGCAGCGACAAGCCATTGCCCCCCGATTTTGCCCTGCAGAACCCGCAGGACTATATCGAGGTATTGAAAGAAACCATCCCCGCCGTGCTGCGGGAGGGTGGCGTTGCCGCTGAGGACGTCATCGGCATCGGCACCGACTTTACCGCCTGCACCATGCTGCCCATCGACGAAGCGGGGACGCCGCTGTGCATGAAGCCGGAGTGGCGCGATAACCCTTATGCCTGGGTCAAGATTTGGAAGCATCACGCCGCCCAGCCGGAGGCCACCCGGCTGAACGAGATCGCCCGCCAGCGCGGCGAAAAGTGGCTTGACCTCTACGGTGGCAAGATCTCTTCCGAATGGCTCATTCCCAAGATCTGGGAGACACTGAACAAGGCCCCCGAGGTATACGAGGCGGCCGACCGGTACATCGAGGGAGCGGACTGGATCGTGCTTCAACTCGCCGGGGAGGAGAAGCGCAACTCGTGCACGGCCGGATACAAGGCCATCTGGAACAAGCGCAAGGGATACCCCAGCGACGATTTCTTCGCTGCGCTCGACCCCCGGCTGCGGAACGTGGTGGACAAAAAGCTCTCGCGCGACATCTACCCGCTGGGTCAGCGGGCCGGGGGCCTCACCAAAGAGATGGCCAGGCTGACCGGCCTCAAGCCCGGCATCGCCGTACCAGTAGGCAACGTGGATGCCCACGTCGCCGTGCCGGCGTCCACGGTGGTGGAGCCAGGGCGACTGGTGGCCATCATGGGCACATCGACGTGCATCATGGTGCTGGGTGAGGAGGAGCACGTCGTCGAGGGGATGTGTGGCGTGGTGGAGGATGGCATCATCCCCGGTTTCTTTGGCTACGAGGCAGGGCAATCGTGTGTGGGCGACCATTTTGCCTGGTTCGTCGATAATTGCGTGCCCCCGGCGTACCACGAGGAAGCGGCGAGCCGCGGGCTGAATACGCATCAGTTGCTGGAGGAAAAAGCCGCTCTGCAAAAGCCAGGCGAACACGGCTTGGTGGCGCTGGACTGGTGGAACGGTAACCGCTCCATTCTCGTCGACGTGGATCTGACCGGTATGCTGCTGGGCGCGACGCTGCTGACCAAACCGGAGGACATCTACCGGGCGCTGATCGAGGCCACGGCTTACGGCGCGCGTGTCATCGTCGAGGCACTCGACGGCCATGGTGTGGCGGTGAACGAGATCGTCGCCTGCGGTGGACTGCCGGGACGCAACAAGCTGCTGATGCAAATCTATGCCGACGTGACCGGGCGCGAGATCAAGGTTGCCGGTACGGATCAGTCGGGCGCCTTCGGCTCAGCGATGTTCGCAGCGGTGGCAGCAGGCGATGCAGCCGGGGGCTATGATACCATCTTTGAAGCGGCCAGGCACATGGCCCATTTGCAGGATGTGATCTACAAGCCCATGCCGGCTCACAAGGCGCTCTACGATCAGATCTATGCCGAGTACATCACACTACACGACACCTTTGGCCGAGGGGCAAACGGCGTGATGAAGCGGCTGAAGGCGCTGCGGCAGCAAATCTTGGCGAATGGGTAGAACCCTATGCTGGAACGCTTGAAAGAAGAGTTGTATCATTTGCACCTCGAACTTCCCGGAAACGAACTGGTCAGGTGGACGGGCGGCAACGTCAGCGCGCGGGATCAAGAGACGGGACTGGTGGCGATCAAACCCAGCGGCGTGCGGTACGAGGCCCTGCGCCCGGAGGATCACGTCGTGGTGAACCTGGATGGTGAGGTGGTCGAGGGAGACCTCAAGCCCTCGTCCGATACGGCAAGTCACCTCTACATTTACCGTCACAGGGAAGACGTCAACGGGGTGGTGCACACGCATTCCCCGTATGCCACCGCTTTTGCGGCGGTGGGCAAGCCGATTCCCTGCTGCCTGACCGCCATTGCCGACGAATTCGGCGGGCCGATTCCTTGCGCCGACTTTGCTCTGATCGGCGGCGAGGCCATCGGCAAGCAAGTAGTCGAGCACATCGGTTCATCGAAGGCGGTGCTGCTCAAGCAGCACGGTGTATTCACCATTGGGGAGACGGCCACAGCGGCCGTCAAAGCTGCGGTGATGGTAGAGGATGTGGCAAAGGCCGTGTGGCTGGCGCTCCAAATCGGGGAGGTGATGCCAATAGACTCAGAATCAATCGAGAAGCTACACAATCGTTACACGCACGTTTACGGCCAGTGAAATGACCTGGCACCATCAACCGGGATAAGTGTTTGTTCAGGGAACTGGCATTTCATCCCGGAGAAATGCTTGTAGTCCAAAGCTAAGTACGAATTTCAAACCTTTAAGGAGGATCGAAATGAAGTCACGAGTTCTGTACTCAGTTGTGATCTTGGGGCTAGTCCTGGGATTGACGGCCTGCCAATGTGGCGGAAAGCCCGCTGTTCAGCCCACCACCGAGCCGGAGAAGCCCGCCGGTTGCGCGCCCAATTGCACCTATGCAGACATGACATTGTGCTACCCTCAGCTCGGCGCCGAAAGTGACTGGCGCACAGCCAATACGGCTTCATTCAAGGAGACTGCTGAGGAGCTGGGTTTCAAGTTGGTATTCTCGGATGCACAGCAGAAGCAGGAGAACCAGATCTCGGCTATACGCGCCTGCATCCAGCAAAAAGTGGATGTGATTGCTCTGCCCCCTCTGGTTGAAGACGGTTTTGAGCAAGTCCTCACTGAAGCCAAGAATGCCGGAATTCCCGTCATCATCGTGGACCGCAGTGTGAGCGCCGACCCTGACTTGTATGCCTCTCACATTGGTTCCGATATGGTGTTGGAAGGCGAGCGGGCTGCTGAAGAATTCAACAAGCTGATGCCCGATGGCGGCGCCGTTCTTGAACTGTCTGGGACCACAGGCTCTGGCGCGGCGGTCGGCCGGGCCAAAGGTTTCCGCAATAAACTCAACGACAACATCGAGATTCTGGACTCGCAGACCGGCAACTTTACCCGTGCCGAAGCCAAGCCCGTCATGGAAGCCTTCCTGAAGAAATACGAGGCGGGTACGGACTTCCAGGGCATCTTCATTCACAATGACGATATGGGCATCGGCGCCATCGAGTCCCTGAAGGCGGCGGGTGTCAAACCCGGCGATCTCGTGATCGTGTCTGTGGATGGCACACGCGGCGGTTTCCAGGCCATGGTGGATGGCTGGTTCCAGGCAGACGTCGAATGCAACCCCCTGCTTGGCCCGCAGGTCGCTGAGATGGCTTTGAAGCTCATGAATGGCCAGTCGGTTGATCGGGAAGTCCTCACCAACGAAACCGTGTACTATCCCGACAATGCTGCAGAATTACTGCCGACTCGTAAGTACTAAGTCATTCTTGCGCGCTGAGATTTCCCGGGAATCGCGCAAGCAAGATTAAGCTGAAAAGAGACAAGGGAGTGTCTAAGACAGTGGGTTTGCGATTTGAATTTGGCATCCCATATAGAGGGGATCTCACGGCTTGATTCTGGACCAAACCTTCGACTTTAGACACTCCCCCTTTTCAAACCTTACTAGACTTACATACTAATCTATGCTATAATTTCTGTGCTATAATTACGGGTGTTTGGCAAATCGCCAGTGTGCGGCCTGCCGGCCACCACATCTGGCAGTTTGGGCTAAAGCCTGTATTCCAACCACAAATGTGAATATATAAGTCCAGCCAAAATAAAGGCAGGTCATAACTTATGGTAGAGACTCAGAACCTTCTAAATATGAAAGGAATCACAAAATCCTTCCCTGGCGTCATCGCTCTGGAGGATGTTGACTTTTCCCTGAGTAGGGGGGAGGTTCACAGCTTGGTAGGTGAGAATGGGGCTGGAAAATCCACCTTAATCAAAGTGCTAACTGGAGTGGAACACCTTGAGGCAGGCTCAATTGAACTGGAGGGTGAACTCGTTCAAGTACGATCTCCTCAGCACTCTCTGGAACTGGGCATCAGTACGGTTTATCAAGAGGTTAATCTGTGCACGAACATTTCCGTCGCCGAAAATATTGTGCTGGGTCACGAGCCACATCGTTTCGGCAGTATTGATTGGCGCAAGATGAATCGATTAGCCAGTCAGGCGCTGAAAAGACTGGAAATTGATATTGATGTATCCCGCCCGTTAGGGAACTATTCACTTGCCATCCAACAAATGGTGGCCATTGCACGCTCGCTTGAATTTACCTCCGCTAAAATTCTGATCCTCGATGAACCCACATCCAGCCTGGCCGTCCATGAAACCAACCTGCTCTTTGACGTGATGCGGAAATTGAAAAGCGAAGGCATCGGCATCATCTTTATTACCCATTTCCTGGATCAGGTTTACCGGATTGCCGACCGGATCACGGTGCTCCGCAATGGTAAGCTGGTGGGCACCTATGAAACTGCGTCTCTCCCGCTCGTTGGATTGATTGGCAAAATGCTCGGACGCAGCATAACCGATCTGGATGCGGTGATAAAATCCAAAGTCGAGCACGAACAAAAGGAAAGGGAAGAGCGTGTGCTCGAAGCAAAAGGACTGGGTCGCACTGGGTCGCTTGAGCCGGTAGATTTGGAGCTAGGGGTTAACGAGGTGCTTGGACTGGCTGGCCTATTAGGGTCAGGCCGGACGGAAGTGGCGAATCTGCTCTTTGGGATCGACAAGCCGGATAGCGGTTGGCTCACGCTGAAAGGTAAGGAGATCAAAAGATTTTCGCCTCTAGAATCCCTCAAAAATGGGCTCGCCTTGTGTCCCGAAGACCGGAAAGCGGAAGGGATTGTCGGGGATTTGACGATTCGCGAAAACATTATCCTGGCTTTGCAGGCGCGCTATGGCTGGTTCAAATTCCTAAGCCCCGAGAAGCAAAGTAAAATTGCCCAAAAGTTCATCCAGCTTTTGGGAATCGTCACCCCGTCCCCGGAGCAATTGGCTAAGAATTTGAGCGGCGGGAACCAGCAAAAGCTCATCCTGGCTCGCTGGCTTGCCACCAATCCGCAGGTATTGATCCTGGATGAGCCCACGCGAGGCATTGACGTGGGAGCTAAAGCCGAGATTCAAAAACTGGTGCTGGATCTGGCCGATGAGGGCAAGTCTTGCGTCTTCATTTCCTCAGAGTTGGAAGAAGTCCTCCGCATCAGCGACCGCGTCGTCGTGATGCGTGATCATAAGAAGGCAGCCGAATATTCGGGCGACGTGAACGATCAGACCATCATACAGACTATGGCAGGGAATCTATGAAAAACTCTTCTCTACTCAATCGAATTCGTGAAAGTCGGTTGTTCTTGCCTCTCGGGGCGTTGGCGTTGATCTTGGCTTTTGACGCATTGTTCTTGCCTGGATTCTTCAAGCTAGGCATCATAGAGGATCCCGTATACGGGAATCATCTATACGGGAATCTGATTGACGTACTCAATGATGGCGCTCCCTTGGCGTTAATAGCCATTGGAATGACGCTGGTCATTGCCACCGGAGGGATTGATCTTTCGGTTGGCGCGGTGATCGCCATTTCCGGGGCCATGGGCGCGGTGCTGATTAATCCAATTCTGGGCAATCAACTGAGCCTTAATGTTGAGGCAGCTCGGAATGCTACGAATACCCCCTTGCCCATCATCGTTCTAGCCGATCTGGCGGCGGGCACCCTGTGTGGTCTGTGGAATGGACTCTTGGTTACGAAGGCTAAAATCCAGCCCATCGTGGCCACTCTGGTTCTGATGGTGGCCGGTCGTGGAATTGCCCAACTCATCACGAATGGGCAGATCATGACCATTTATTACACCCCCTACTTTTGGTTTGGAAACGGGTTCATCTTGGGACTGCCTGTTTCAATTTATATCGTGCTAGCGGTCGCCATATTGGTTTGGGTGGCGGTGCGTAAAACCTCGATCGGGCTGTTCATCGAATCGGTTGGGACCAATGCAAAAGCATCCTATTACAGCGGTATTAATGAGCAAAACGTCAAGCTGTTGGCCTATACCCTCTGCGGCCTTTGCGGCGCCATCGCCGGCTTGATCCTCAGTTCCTACGTCCATAGCGCAGATGCCAACAACATCGGCCTGAACTATGAATTGGATGCTATCTTGGCTGTCGTGATGGGGGGAACGTTATTGACTGGCGGGCGGTTTTCCATATTCGCCAGTGTAGTTGGCGCGATGGTCATTTGGGCCTTCACCCTGACGGTGTATACCCTGGGAGTGCCGGCGAATGCGCTGTTGGCGGCTAAAGCCGTGTTGGTCATGGTGGTCATTCTCCTCTATTCGGATTACTTCCGTCGCTTCTTGAATAGACTTTCCGAGCGGAAAGCGGTCCAACCTGAAGTGGAAAAAGGAGCCGAACGTGGCACAGCGAATTAAACTCTTCCTGTTCAGTCATGGTCCCCTGCTGACGACCATAACGGTATTCATCCTGGCTTTCCTCATTGGCGGCTGGTTGTATCCCGCCATGAAAAACCCGCAGGTGTTTTTTAATCTGTTTATTAACGGGGGCAGCCTATTGCTGGTGTCCATTGGGATGACTCTCGTGATCCTGACTAAGGGAATCGATCTTTCTGTGGGTGGGGTGATCGCCCTGACCTCGGCTGCCTCGGCGGCACTGCTAAGGGCCGGTGTAAGCCCCTTTGTCGTGATGCCCTTGATGGTCATCATGGGCGTCGTGTTCGGGTCTACGCTAGGTTGCATTATTCAATTTCTCAAGGTGCAGCCTTTCATCGCAACCCTGATGGGCCTCTTTTTCGCACGCGGGATGGCTTACATCATTAGCCTGGAATCCGTTACCATTAGGGACAGTTTCTACAAGTCTCTGGCACTCACTCCCCTCCACCTTCCACTTGTCGATGCGTACGTCTATATTCCTACCCTAGTTGGCCCGTTCATGCTGCTGGTAGCCATTTACCTGACGTACTTCACCCGCTTTGGTCGCACGATCTATGCTATAGGGAATAATGAGCAATCGGCTTTGTTGATGGGTTTACCGGTAGCTCGCACGAAAATCGCCGTCTATGCTTTCAGCGGCCTCTGTTCTGCTCTGGCCGGCATTGTATTCAGTATTTCGTTGCTCGCAGGCTATGGGCAATTTGCGACCGGGATGGAACTGGACGCCATCGCCTCTGTGGTGATAGGGGGTACAGCGTTATCCGGTGGCGTTGGTGGTGTGATCGGCGTTCCATTTGGTGTCTTGATCAATCAAACCATCGTGTCCATCCTCCAGTTCAATGGCACTTTGAGTTCGTGGTGGACTCGCATTGGCGTGGGCGCTCTCACGTTGATCTTTATCGGAATTCAAAGTGTGTTCTATGCAAGAAGAAAATATGGGTAGTGGTTAAATACTGTATCTGTGGGTTTTTCTGGGCCATTTTTCAACTTGTTTTCCGTAGTAAAAAAGTGCCACCCAATATGGGCTTGGCAGGCGACGGCTGCCACTGGCGATGAAGAAGCGGGCTGCCCGTGTCGCTTCCCTCGCTGCGCCGGCGGCGAATTTGTGCTATAGCCGACGAATGTGCTATAATTGAAGGCAATTCCGGCGGCTACGCTCGGAGCGTCTAGAACGCTTGCCACTTGGCAATAAAGACAAATAAGCATGTGACACGCTTAAGATGTCACCGGTGGCGCCCGTCCAAGCGGAGGAGAACAATGACACAAAAAAAATCAATTTCGATAGGTGTTCTATTAATACTGGTTCTTCTTGCCTTCGCAGGTTCTGGATGTACTTCAAAGGAGTGTCCAATAGATGGAGAATGGGCAACCGGAGAAGAATCGGGAGTAACAAGTTTTGTTGTTAAGAATTGTGCTATAACGTATGTGTATTATACAATAACAGTTTCGGGGGTCCAATCTTCTGGAACCATTTCACTATTGGACACCTGTCAAATGGGTGATGATCAGCAATTTAATTGCCAAGAGCAAGGATATGCAGAGCCTAGATACACATTTTCCGGGAAATTTACGGCAAATAACGCCGCGGAAGGCCAATTGATTTTAGCGAAAGGATTCCAGGGATTAGATTTAACTCAAGATATGACATTTGATTGGAAGGCGTCGCCATCACAATAATTAAGGGGGATGTGCCTCGACCTACCGCTGAGGCGGAAGGTTGCCGCACCAGAAATATCATGAAAAGAATATGCATCATTTCAATGTTCATCCTCCTGGCCAGCTGCATCTCGGCATGCTGTTCGACCGGGGCGCAAACCGCAAAACCCACAAGACAGCCGGGAGAGCTTTCGCTGGATATGCCGCCCGAATGCAGAACCCTGACAGAAGGGCTTTGCCTTGTGTCCGAACCCGGCGAGTGGTTGGGAGAAGGAAAGACAACAATCATTAACCAAAAGCCAGAGGCTGTCTATCTGGAGCCAAGCACCGCTATCCAGATAAAAATTGAGGATTGGACTCTCATATTTGACCCGGGAGAAAACAAGCCGTTTTCCGTCGGCATGACTTTCCCGGATGCCAAGTTGTATCCACAAGGCAAGAACGTCGGCATGACGATAGAACAAGGCGATAAAAAATGCGATGTTGTGGAGGGGGCATTCACGGATGACATATTGCAGAGCGCTGAAAAAGGAGGTTTTGGCATAAATCCTATCTCGGCGTTTGACATTCGCTTTACGATGCGGTGCAATGAACAGCCCCAGGTAATCCATGGGCGAGCAAAGCTTCCTTTGTAGATGAGGTCCAGCGCGCCGACCCCGGCTTGCAGTTTGCATGACAGACCTCCGCCCCCGGCGAGTACCCCGCCTACGTTCATATAGGCACCCCGCCTGTTATCGGTGAAGATGGCATCCTTTATGGTTTTTATGAGACCCCGGATATTGTGTCCGTACCGATAACCCCTGCAGGCGGTGAAACGGAATGGATGACCGAGGTCACGGTCTCGCAGGATGCCAAAGGTCTCTACATCTTGCTGAGTGTAGAGACAGGAAAGGCACGGCTATTTGCGAACTATGCTGTCGATATCACTGACAAATGGACACGCTTTCCAGCAAATGCCAAAAGCACAGCCGCCCCGGCCAACGAGTCGGGGCGGTTTGCTGCCCCATCGGCAATCACGGCATAGCGTCCAAGCAGCGGGCCGGCCTGCACGACTGCCCAATCCGGTCCGAAATCTCCGTGCGCCCTGCCAGATCACCCAAAACGAATCTCTCCCAAGCTGTGAGACGGCAGTCTGCCAGAAAGCGAATCCATATTGACCTCAGCAAGAATCCGGGCTATACTGAAAACGCCTGGGATTCCCAGGCCATCCCTTCGTCGGGAGGTATGGCGATGAGACCGACGCTTTTCTCAAGCACGCGCTGTGCCGGCTCCACGCGCCGGCTGTTTCCGCTCGCCATGGTCGTCGCGCTGCTCCTTCTTCCCAGCACCATCGTCCGCGCCGACATCGGCCGGAAACCGACGATGGAGTTCACTTTCGAGTACCAGATCGACGCCGTCTCCATCATCGAAGGACAACTGATCGAATGCGAGGATAAAGACTGTGCGACGGGCGAGCCACTGGAGCAGGTTGGCCCGCAGGACTTTACGTGCGGCCAGGACTCGTGCTCCTCCATGGCGTATGGCTACGCCGATTACCACAAACTGGTCATCACCTTCACCGATAGGGTGCGGGAGAGCAACGTCTTCACTCACCAAGGCATGGAGTCCAACTTCAAAGTGATCGTGTTGGAGTCGGAGCTGGTGGTCGAGCAAGTCCAACGTGGGGTTGGCGGGCTTGGTTGCTGCTCCGGCTTGGGAGCCACCATTGCCATCGAGGTCCTGGTCGCAATGGCCTATCTGACCATCCTCCGCCTGCCCAGAACTGCGCTGGGCTGGGTGGGACTGTCAAGCGTTTTCACGCTACCTGTGGTCTGGTTCGTCTTCCCCAACCTGGGACTCCCGTCCGGCTGGTCCACGGGGCTGGCCGAGGGTTTTGCCGTGCTGTTCGAAGCGGGGCTCATCCGCGTAGCCACCCGCAGGACAATGCCGCTCAAACACGCCGCCGCACTGAGCCTGGTGATGAACGGCGTCAGCTTCCTGGTCGGCTTGCTGTTGGCCCTGTGAGACCGACCCGTCAAGCTATGCCGATTCCGTTTCCCATGCTATAATGACACTGGTTATGTGAATCAGGGAGAGACTCGATGGAGCTAGGTCCGGTTCTTGAGCAACGGGTGACGATAACACCCCAGATGATCCTGGCCAACACGCTCCTCCATCTCTCGTCAAACGAGCTGGAACAGACCGTCGCGCAGGAATTGGCCGAGAATCCGGCATTGGAACTGATCGAGGTGCAGCGCTGCCCCAGGTGTGGGCTGCCCATAACCGATGGGCGCTGTCCCTCCTGCAGCAAACGCGAGTCCCGTGCCGAGGTGGAGAAGCCGGGTTACTCAGATGACGGTGCTCCCTCCGCCGACTACCGCACGACCGACGATGCGGATGACCCCATCTCCCGGCTGACCTCCAGCACGACGCTGTCCGAGCACCTGTTGCAACAGGCACGCCTGAGCCTCCTGCCGCGAGACCTGCCCATCGCTGTCTGCGTGGTGGAGAACCTGGATAGCCATGGGTTTCTGGCCTGTGAGATGGACGAAGTGGCTGATCTGTGCGGCGTCGATCTCGCCCGGGTCGAGAAGGTCGTATCCGCCATCCAACAACTGGACCCCGTAGGCATCGCCGCCCGGAGTGGACGCGAGTGCCTGCTGATCCAGATCGAGCACCTGAGCCGCGAGGGAATCGAACACCCGCTGGTCAAAACGCTCATCCAAGATCACTGGGAGGCACTGAGCAGACAGTCGTTCGTCGAGATAGCCCAGTCGCTGGAAACGGCTGTTGACGAAATCGAAGAGGCGCTTCAGTTCATCAGACACAACCTCAACCCATACCCGGCTCACGCCGACTGGGCTGATCTGCACGAATCACCGCCCGAACAGGAGGTCACTTACCCCCTCCCCGACATCATCATCAGCAGGCGGACCGATGGGGAAGGGTACGACGTGGAGCTGCCCGGAGCGCAGCTATATCAGCTACACATCAGCGCCTCGTACCGCGACGCGACCAGGCGTCTGACGGCCTCCTCCGACAGAGAGACCTGGGAAGCGCTTTACGACAGGGCGCGCTTGTTCATCAAGAGTGTCGAACAGCGCTGGCAGACGCTCTCCCGCCTGGCCTGTTGCCTCGTTGACCACCAGCGGGATTTCCTGGATCGGGGTGACAAACACTTGAGGCCGCTGACCCGTGCGCAAGTCGCCCAGGCAATAGGCGTACACGAATCAACCATCAGCCGGGCCGTGGCCGAAAAGTACGTCCAACTGCCCGGCGGGCGCATCGTCCCGCTGGCCAGATTTTTCGACAGCGCCGCCCCGGTCAAAGAGACCATCAAGGAGCTGGTGGCCCAGGAAAGCAGGCCGCTGAGCGATAGGGAGATTGCCGAAGAGCTGGCGCAGCGAGGGCACCCTATCGCACGGCGGACGGTGGCCAAGTACCGCAATGCGTTGAACATCCTGCCATCCTCGCTGCGCTGACAGTCAGAAGAGCAAACCAACCAAACAATCCTCACGCAGTCAGAAGGGCGGGGCACAACCTTCTCACTGGATGCCCACATAGGGTCAAGGAGGTGCAAATGGCTGCTACCGTTATGGTCGTCGATGACGACAAGATGATCAGTTCCTTCTTGAGCAGCATCCTCGAAGAGGACAGGCACGAGGTGCTGCTGGCCGCCACAGGCGCGGAGGGGGAGGCCTTGCTGGCGGAGAAACCCGTGGACATCGTCCTCCTCGACCTCAAGCTGCCGGACGAAGACGGCATCTCCATCCTGCGAAAAATAAAGCAACAAGATCCCCACGTGCAGGTCATCGTCCTCACCGCCTTTGGCGCGGTGGAGAGCGCGGTGGAGGCAATGAAGCTGGGTGCCTACGACTACGTAGACAAGCCGTCCGACGTATCGAAGCTCAAGCTGATCATCCAGAGGGCCCTGGAAGAGCTGACGATGCGGCGCGAGATAGAGCGGTTGCGCCAGGGCGGATACACCCACGGCTGGATCGTCGGTGAGAGCAGGGAGATGCAACAGATCGCCCAGTTGGTGACCAGGCTGGCCCGGGGGAGCGCGACCGTCCTGCTCCAGGGAGAAAGCGGCACGGGCAAGGAAGTCGTGGCGAACGCCATCCACAAGCAGAGCCCGCGCGCGGACAAGCCCTTCGTGGTCATCAACTGTGCGGCTATCCCCGAAAACCTGCTGGAGAGCGAACTGTTCGGCTTCGAGGCGGGCGCCTTCACCAGCGCCAAGCGCCGGAAGAAAGGGCTGCTGGAGGTGGCCGACGGCGGCACGCTGTTCCTCGACGAGATCGGCGAGATGCCGCAGCAGATGCAGTCCAAGATCCTGCGCGTCCTGGAGACGAAAACCCTGCGCCGCATCGGCGGGACGGCCGACATCAGGGCAGACGTGCGGTTCATCGCTGCCACCAACCAAGACCTGCGGGCCGCCGTTCGGGAAGGCGCGTTTCGAGAGGACCTGTACTACCGCCTCGGCGTGATGGTGCTCGACCTGCCCCCCCTGCGCGAGCGCATGCAAGACCTGGAGCGCTTTACCGTCGCCTTCATCGACGAGTTCAACCAGGCGATGGGCAAGACCGTGGCAAGCATCTCCGGCGAGGCGCTCCAACTGATGAGGCACTATCACTGGCCGGGCAACATCCGGGAGCTGCGAAACGTCATCGAGCGGGCCATGCTCCTTTGCGACGGTCAAGAGATCCACCCATCCCACCTGCCTGCCGAACTCAACGGCAGAGCCACGTCGCCGAGCGGGCACCCTTCGGGAACACAGGTGGAGCTTCCGCCCGGAGGGATAAATTTGGAAGATGTGGTATCTCAGATGGAACTGCGCCTGATCAAGGACGCGCTGGCCAGAACCGGCGGCAATCAGGTTGAGGCGGCCGAGCTGCTCTCCATCTCGCGGGATCAACTGCGCTACCGTTTGCAGAAACACGGACTGGGCTGATCTGACCGACGCTGCGCCAACTGCGTGCCTCACACCACCCCTCTTTTTGGACGGAAGCTCCGTGTTTGACCGCGCCCTCGCGATGCCACGGAACACTTGCCGGCTCCGTCTGCCGAAGTGGCCCTCAGGGAAATCGGTGTGAGCCCGCCCGACCACCCACCCATCCGCTCCATTCCCCATCCGGTTGGATGGTTGTTGTCCGCGTCGTGATTTGCTTGTGTGTGGGGGGAAATCCGTGGTACAATTCGTACAGCGAGGAGGCGCGAAGCGAGAGATGGCGGGTAGCCGCTCCCCAAGAACCGCACCACGCCACTCCTGCGCTTTCCAGTTGCGCCCACTCGCGCACGTAGACCTGCCGGAGGTATCCCGATGAATCCGAGAACCCGCTTGACAGCCGTGGTAGCTGCCATAGTTTTTGTGGTGGCCATCCTGGCCGTAGCGCTGACGCAGTGCGGCCAACAGCCCGCACCCGGCACGGGGACGCCGGGGGCGACGCTGCACGGCGGCGCGACGGCAGAACCCGGCATGCTGGTTCCCACGCTTGGTCCCACGCCGACGCCGACGGAAGGAGAAAAAGCGGCGGCGGCCCTGCTGGGGGTGCTGCTGATGATGGCGGGCCTTGCGCTATACACCCAGCACTGACCCAGACGCGACCCTAGCATCGCTCGGCGGTTTGCCTCAGATGATCCAGCCCGCATACGATGCGTTGTCCGACTCCTCAATGTGGCTGCGTTTTGTTGAGGCTGTGCCAGTTGAGAACGCCCACCCATTCGAAGTGGGATTTCAAACTATTGATGTTCAAGCGGATAAAGGAACACTTCGCCTCAAAGACACGCTTGAATTTGGGGCAGAATGCTCCATTGTCAACGCGAGAATGAATAGGACCTGCGGGCTACGGACCTCAATCCCAGAATAGGCGAAAAAGGCACCCGCTTGGGTGCCTTTTTATTATAGCAGGGGTTGGATTCGAACCAACGACCTCCGGGTTATGAGCTGTAATCCTATTTCGTGCACTCTGGCTCGCCGGGCCACCTGGTTAGGGGTAGCCTGGCGATATTCGATTCTCAAGAGCCTGATGTGACTGGATGGCCCGATCAGTGTACCATCGTCTGCTTGGATTATACCTGTGTTGCCGGGAGTGTCAAACTGCGTTTCCGTTGATGGGTTGCGGGAGGCACTGGTAGGGCATAACCCTCAAAGCCGTCGCGGTTTTCTCTGCTGACCTTGGCGGATGGGACAAGTAGCCAGGACAGGTTGCCGCCGTCTTCAAACGGATGAGGATTTTTGACCATGACACCCGGGCAAAGATCCTCAGCCAGATGTTCCACCCTCACACCTACTAAACCCGAACAGACACGATTCCGTGGCTGGGGCTGTTAGGAAAAGTTGAAAAGTGGACAGTTTTGGCGATGTTTAAAGTTCAAAGGTGGACTCTGAATCCGTGCAGAGGCAGCGAGACAGAGTGGACCATCTTGTCGTTCCACCAG
>Ga0315544_1000858_pt1 | contig 25849 bp, 22 predicted proteins | sample SalMarSW160130MG_2_FD_202543 | JGI IMG/M metagenome (GOLD analysis project Ga0315544, IMG submission 202543) | Salt marsh sediment microbial communities from the Plum Island Ecosystem LTER, Massachusetts, United States - Salt Marsh Sediment SW1601-130 ... | reverse complement strand
GGCCAACGAGCAAACTGGTTCTTCCCGTGGTAAGTGGCATACTCCGTGCTCGGAGGAAAGAACACCTGGTACTCTGGGTTTGCGTGGACCGCAACATTTGCCCAGCACAGAATAGAATTGACGAACGGTGTCCGGTTAATAATCTTAACGGTCGCTTCCATATAGGATTTTTCAGGATAGAGAGTTATACCCACCAGCCATCTCATTCGATGCCGCAGCTCTGTCTCACCTACCCACACAGTCTTGCTGCCGTCAGCGTTCTCCTCCAGCGTGTAGTCAACAGGCATAAAAGTTGTTGCTCTATGGTGGTGAGGGATGCACCATTCTATACCGCCGGATATCCATGCGCCAAGCATCCCGATAAGGGCCGGCTTGATTACGTGCTGGCGATAAAGAAAATCATAGTTGTTGGTTTTGTCCAACGCGGCAAAAACGCGACCGCCGATTTCCGGAAGGATACAAATCTTCACATACTCATTTTCAAGGTAAGCTGCCTTGTAAGCCTTGTCCTTCCGGCTGTCGGTCAGCACGTCCAGCATGGGATAAGGATATACCCGCCCTTGTGCTCCTTGATAAGTCCTGCCGGTATAGAACCTCGGGTTTGGGTCTGCTTTACCCACCTCGTAAGTAGGAATCACCAGCGGCTCTTCCCATATCTTCACCGTTGAATTTGCCAGAGTCGGGGTGATTAAAAAGAAAGTTAATGAGGTCACTAATAAAATCGACTTGGTAAAACGTTTTTTGCCTGCCATTTTGATTCTCCTCAGGGTTTCAAATCTTTAAAAGGTCGGCATATTTTACCATTAACGATTTTGTCTGTCCCGTATTAAATTTGACTATTACGACGCTGTTTTCGCCTATATCAATAAACTCTTTGACCCTGCCAAGGCCGAAAGATTTGTGCCGTATCAGCTGGCCTGGGTCAAAATGAGGTATAGCCTGGCTGATTTGGTGATTATCATCGTAACATTCGTCTTCTTCAGCTTGTTCAGTGATCTCCCGGCCGAGTTCAAAAAGAAACTGCGAGGGTATTGTTCGCAGCATCTGGCCCCGCACGGTTCGGTATCGGGCGTAACTAATATTCAAGCCGGTTTTGGCACGGGTTATACCGACAAAAAATAGTCTGCGTTCCTCTTCCAGCTCATCTTGGTCTTCGGCAGCGTTGCTCCGTTCGTGTGGTAGTATGCCGTCTTCGACGCCGACGATGAAGACATTTTCAAATTCGAGTCCCTTTGCGGCGTGCAGGGTCATCAGCGCAACGCGATCGGTGGAGGTGTCGTATGCATCGGTGTCGCTGAAGAGAGATATTTGCTGAAGATAATCGACCAACGAAGGCTCCTCTGTCGCCTGGTCATATTGCCCAACGGCGTTTATCAGCTCGTTGATGTTTTCCAGTGCGTTTTCGCCCTCGTGGCCGGCTGCTTGGAGAGATTTCTCTAATCCCGATTCGGCAAAGACACGTTCGGCAAGCGGTGCGACCCGGCCGGAGATGTCTTTTTTGAACTGTTCGAGCATATTGGCAAAGACAGCGAGCTTTGCCTTTGCGGCCTTGGAAAGAGATTCGATATGCTCTGTCTTCTTCAGGGCTTTAAAAAGATTGATTCCATTGTGGGCGGCGTAGGCACGAACTTTATCCGTTGTTACCTTTCCGATACCGCGGGCGGGTGTGTTTATGATACGCAATAGCGCGATTTCATCATCAGGATTAACAAGGACTTTCAAATAAGCAAGCAGGTCGCGGATTTCTTTTCTCCTGTAGAATTCCACACCCCGAACAACCTGGTATGGTATCTTGTTCCAGACAAACGACTCTTCGAGCACACGGCTCATAGCGTTAACACGATAGAACACGGCCATATCTTTGAGACAAACGCCTTTTTCAGTCAGCTCTTTTACCTGTCGGGCAACGGCCTGCGCCTCTTCGTCCTCATCCTCGAAGACACATACGGCAACGTCCCCGGCAGGCGGCTTTGTGGGGATAAGCTTTTTTTCTTTGCGATTTCGGTTAAATGCAATCAAATTGTCGGCCAAAGCGAGGATGTTTGCGGTACTGCGAAAATTCTCTTCGAGTTTGACAATTGTGGCGTTGGGCCAATCTTTTTCAAAGGCCAATATGTTGCGGATGTCAGCCCCCCGCCAGCGGTAGATGGACTGGTCCGGGTCGCCGGTTGCGCAAATATTGTTGTGCTGTGAAACGAGGGCTTTAGCGATTTTATACTGGGCGTGATTCGTGTCCTGGTATTCGTCGATTAACAGAAATTTGAAACGTTCGCCAAGCTCGCGGCAAACATCAGGACAGTCCCCCAATAAAAAAGCCGTCTTCATCAGCAGGTCGTCAAAATCCAGGCCGTTTCGTTCGCTCAGGATACGCTGATAGCCCAGATATATTCCAGCTAATGTCCTGGAGAAGAAATTATCGGCGGTGTTCTTAAAAGATTCGGCATCTATCAGCTTGTTTTTCAGGGTGGAAATAGCATCGAGCATTCGGGCGGGGGAAAAGTTCGTCGTATCAAGCTCACAACCTTTGATGGCCAGTTTTATACATCTGGTTTGGTCGGCAGCGTCATAGACACTAAAGTTGGAGTTTAAAGCGGCTTTGTCCGCGTATCGGCGAAGAATTCTGACACATAACGAGTGATAGGTGCTGATATGCGCACCGGCACTGGCACCAAGGGCAAATGCCCTTTGCCGCATCTCCTCGGCGGCCTTGTTCGTGAAGGTTATTGCGCAAATATTGTATGGCCGGATGCCTGAGTCTATAAGCGCTGCGATGCGATGTGTGATTACGCGGGTTTTGCCGCTGCCGGGGCCGGCAAGAACAAGCAAGGGCCCTTCAACGTGAAGTACAGCTTTTCTTTGTGAAGGGGTTAATTGTTGCAAAAGTGTATCATCCATAAGTCAACTACTACCGCTTGAAAGCGGTAGCTTGTAAGGCGAACTGTAAGCCCGCTAAAGCCAAGAAAATCCTAAGCACGAAATCCGAAATTCGAAACAATATCAAATGTTCAAAATACAAATTCCCAAAACAAAATCACCTCAGCGAACGAGACGCTGTTTTTTGAATTTCCGTAATTCGGATTTTGAATCCTTCGACTCTGCTCAGGACAGGTTTGTTTCGGATTTCGAGTTTATAATACTGGAGTATTAGCCTAAAGGCGAGGGATTTTCTCCCGTTCCCCGAAAGGGACATTAAGCTCGATGGGTGCCGGGTCATTTTGCTTGTTCTGCTTGTTTCCTGAGTTTTTCCTCCTCGGCCTCTAATTGCTTGAAAAGCTCCGGCCTTTCGATTCTTATCCGGCTAAGCAGGGTCTGTCTTAAGTAAGGTGGATATTGCTGGTCGTTAAGAAAATCAAACAACGCAAAGTATCGTAACAGCTTGAAGTCGGGCAGGTCAATCCTGTTTTCGTCACTATATTTCGATTGGTAGTAGTTATAAACCTCTTCCGCCATTTTTTCTCTGCCGGCTGCCGCGTTGTCATCGCGGATTGCGTATAAGTAGTAACTTTCCCTCAGAAGGAAGATTATCTGCTCTTTTGCATCATTTATGCCTATGGTTTCGAGCTCTTCCGCAAAACGCTGTCGTGCAAAAACTACGAGCGGGACCTTAAACTTCTCTAATGGGTACAGTTTCCTCAATTGATTATAAATTTTTTGTGCATGACCTTTATGTCCCGATTGATAGAAGCTAAGCACGGCATTTGTGAGCATATTCCGGTGGCCGTTCTGAAGGGTTTGATTGCGGCCTTCATCTCCCGCATCTTTATATTTTTTGAGAATTGCAAGCACTGAGCTGTTATATGGCTCGAACATCCTCAAATCCGGTCGTAAAAATACTTCCTTTAATATTTGCGTCTGAGGTTCCTGTGAGATATCCTGCGAAGATGCTGGAAGCGATAACTCATAAATGAATATTTTGCCGTTGCGGAAGAGGTTCTGCAGACTATGGGCTACGATACGGTCGGTGTTGACCTCACTCACCTCAATTTCACTCTTTTGCTCTTTCGCAGCTATTTTCAGACCCTTGACGGCCCAGTAAATTGCGTGACTGTCGGGGTGCCGCCAATCCAAAGGCAAATGTGTATTCGGGTCGCTCCAATCGATAGGGCCGTAAGTTCTATTTATCTCCCGCATTAAAACCGGGTCAAGTTTCCAGGCTTTACGTAACTGCCAGGCCTTGGCGAAAGTGTCAAACTTATCGAGTGCTTTTGTACCTCTGAAATCATCTATTGTCTTACCGTCGGCGGGATTGAACCTTCTGGAGTCTTGCCTTAAAGATAAATAATTGCTTACAAACTGATTATCATCTGAAAAAGCATTGTCGGCTGATTTCAGGGCCTTGATTAGCGGAGCCACATTCGGGTCTTTGTTGATTTCCCGCCAGCCGACCGGTGCTTCGGCAAGTAAATCGAAATATGTGTTGTCTGCGGGGCCAAGCAGCGGTTCCATCGCTAAAGCCAATTGCAGCTTGTAATATTTGTGTGCGTCGTCTGAGACGCCGCCTATTTTGTGCTGGAATATTCTGCCGAGCTCACGGTAAAGCGTAATGTTTTTGAGCTTATATTTATCGATGGCCTCGTCGCGAAGCAGCTCGTAACCGTTTTTGACCCATCGCCATCTTTGGTCCGGCTGGGTTGCGGGTATGGCAACGGAGATGTTATAAGCCATATTCCAGGCTTGGAACTCCCAGACCGATGCGAAACGAGGCTGTAAGATGGTTATCCATTCTGCAAGCTGCCTTGCATCGAAGAACTGGCCTTCCTCTTTTAGCTTATCCGCCCGCATCCATAAAATATCTACGACCAGCCCGCGAAAAGCGCCCGTTGCGACCGTTGCAAATGCCAGTGAAGGAGGAATATTCTCAGGCTTGTCGATTATCAGGTCCATATCCTCACGCCGGCGATTTATGGAATCAAGCTGCATACCCGCGCCGATAAGCAAACCAACCACCAGAATTATACAAACAAACAAGATTATTCTGTCACGCAAACGCATTCTCGATACTCGATTCGTGGCATGGCCTTTAAGGCCGTGATTCAATCACGGGCAAGATGCCCGTGCCACATTAGACTATAATTTTAGCAATTTCTCTATAACTGAAAATAACCAAGGCAATAACCAGCAGCAAAAATGCTTTGATACAAACCATAACGCCGGCGCATCTGGCCAATAAAGACCAGCTCAATAATCGCGCAGGAACCAGGAATTTTGTAGGATTAAATTTATCAAACTGCGGCAAAAGCTGGATTATCCACTTAATGGTGTAAGAGTAGATTATACCAATGTTTTCACTCAGGTAGCCGAAGGATTCGATAACAAAACCGCTGACGCTTGCCGTGGAAAAAAGAAAAAGACAAAGCAGTATAGCCACGGGGAACGAGAGGAAAGTCGAAGCTAATATGCCTAAGCAGGCTAAGAAAATCAAACGAGACAGGATTAGAAGAACGGCCCTTACGAAATTGCCGGTGAAGGTATCGGCTTTATAAAGCACCTCTATACCGTCCGGCGGAAATATTATGACCGTATTGTTTAGAGGGGCGTTCTGGAATGCGACAGCCAGATGGCCATGTTCGGGTACGACATCGGCGGGGATTTCTATTTCGTGAAAATTCCGGACAGAGTGTTTATGAATACGGTCATAAACTGGGGTTTTGCTTTCCGTGCCGTACCTGATGTATTGATAGTCACCTGCAAACCATCTGCCATAGACCTGCATATCCGGCGGGTTTACCGCAACATCGTATTTGAATTTTATAAACAAACTTTGGGCAAGAGGCTCAACGTTATCGAATTCCCAGACCAGCACCTGACCGACATCAGCAGCTCGTTTGGCAAGTTGTTGCTGCGTTGTAAGCTCGGCGATGATTTCATCATACGAGATATTTTCGGGCAATTCGCGGTTTCTTTTAAGCTGCTCGTATCTATCTTTTACCTCCTGGGAGACATCGACCGCCGGGACGGCTAAAGCGGCCCGCGCCGTGAAAAACTCATTGTTGGCCTGGATGCGCTCAGTCTCGGTTGTGTTGAAAAATTGCGGCGTGTAAATAGTAATCGTGTATATTATAGCTGCAAACAAACTGAGCAAAATCGCATCTAATAATACTACGCCGAGCAGTTTGCCTAAAAGAAACTGAAACCGGCGAATGGGTTTGGTGATAACTGTATATATCTGTCTTTGTTCAATGTCGTTGGTTACCGAATAAATTGAGATTATAATTGTGAGCAAACAGAGCAAAATACTGGTCAGCGAAAGACCGTAGCTTACGAAGGTCTGCAGCCTGCCTTTCAGTGTCCCGTCGCCTGTTGCGGAAAAACCCATAACGGGAAGCAGGACGAGCAGCAGGATTAGAAAAACAGCGGCGACTTTCATCCGCAAGGCCTGCTTTATAGTATTTGTGGCGACAGCCCAGATACTATGCATCGCCTACATCTCCTGCCTGTGATTTGTCGGTTTGCTCTTCGTCCCCGCCTTGAGGCCTTGAACGGCCTGTGAGCTGGTCCAAAATGCTTTTGTTGACCTGCTCCTGCTCGGCCTGTGGGGCTTCGGATTCGACCAGTTGTGTCGTAACTTTCTCGTCCAGCCCATCAGATGGGCGGGACTCGTCTCTAACAACGGGTTCAGGCTGTGACGGCTCAGCCGAGCCGGTCAGTTTACTAAGCAGCTGTTCATCGGGTTCGGGTGTGGGACTTTCAACGGGGACAACCTTCTCTGTTGTTGGTGATTCCGGCAAACTCTCTTTTGATACCGGCGCAGAGACGAGTATATCGAGTATATCTTCCGCAGCGGTTTGCCGTGTGAGAAAATCACCGATTTTAGTAGTGCTGACTGCGCCGCTTGTGGTCTGGGCCTGTTGTTGAGCGGCTGCCACGGTTTTGATGAAAAATGTCTCGAGTTTGTCCATCGGAGAAGTTACTACACAGTCGGCATCTTCGTCCTCAATTAGCTGCTTTATCTTCTCAATGGCGGTATCGCTTATGGCGTCGGTAGTAATTTGCCTCTTATTTGTCTGCTGTAAGAGGTCCCGAACGTGGCCCTGGCTCTGGATTTTACCGCCGTAGAGAATTGCGATTCTATCGCATACATCTTCGACGTCCGCAAGCAGGTGGCTACAAAGTAAAACTGTCTTGCCGCGTTCTACAAGCTTCAGGACTAAATCCTTTATCTGCCTTGTCCCGATAGGGTCGAGTCCGGTTGTCGGCTCATCCAATATAAGTAAGTCAGGGTCGTTTATCAGTGCCTGTGCCAGGCCGATCCTGCGTGCCATACCTTTCGAAAACGTCCCAACAGGTCTGTTTGCGACGGCCTTTAACCCGACCATATCGAGCAGAGCTTCGATACGCATTTTTCGCACCTTGGCAGGTAAGCCAAATAATCTGCCGTAGAAATCCAGCGTTTCGCGGGCGTTCAAGTACCTGTAAAGGTAGGACTCCTCAGGCAAAAAACCGATTCTGGAGTTGATTTTAGAGTCTGCTCCATCACCGCCAAGAACCAACGCCCTTCCCTTTGTCGGATAAAGTAAGCCCAACAGCATCTTCAGGGTGGTTGTTTTGCCTGAGCCGTTGGGGCCTAAAAGGCCGAAGACTTCGTTGTAACGAACCTGTAAATTCAGGTCGTCCACAGCATAAACCTTGGCCCGTCCCCACCAGTCGGAAAAAATCTTGGTCAAAGAGAAAGTTTCGACAGCGTATTCCATAAACAGTTCAAAAATTAAAAGTCAAAAATCAAAAATGACAATCCGGCACTGCCACAATGCCTCTTATGCTAAAGTGTCTAAATTTTGGAGTGCCTAATGTGACAGCGAAGCTGTCATTCTGAGCAAAGCGAAGAATCTCTTTTTCGTTGGCCAGATCCTTCGGCTGCGCCTCAGGATGACACGTAAGTGTCACTTTAGCTCACTTTAGTCACTTTAGCTCACTTTAGTCACTTTAGTCACTTTAGCTCACTTTACACTTTTTATAGTTCGTGGTCGAGCTCCTCACCGTAGCGTACGAGCCGAGCACTGTTGAAGACGACAATCAGTGAGCCGGCAAAATGCAAAGCCGCGGCGTAAACCGCCGGCAGCCACCCCGCCGCTCCTGCCGTATCGCCGAGAATGACAAATAATATTCCAAAGCCGAGATTCTGAGTAATAACTCCTCTTGTTTTTCGGGAAAGCCGGACAAGGAAAGGCAGCCGCTTCAAGTCGTCGCTCATCAGGGCAATCGAAGCAGAATTTATGGCCACGTCACTTCCGGCCGCACCCATAGCGATACCTAAATCACCTGCCGCTAAAGCGGGGGCATCGTTTATGCCGTCACCGACAACTACAACAATATGGCCGTCTTTTCTGATCTGCTCGACAATCGCTAATTTGTCCTGAGGCAAACAATGTGCCTTAAAATCGGTACAGTTCAGCTCAGCAGCAACACGGCTGGCCACTTCATTCCGGTCGCCGGTAAGCATAGTTACTCTTTTTATGCCGATATCAAGCAGTTCCTTAACAGCTTGTTGGGCTTCGGGTCTGGTTTTGTCCTGCAAACCAATCCAGCCCATGCACTTCGAATCTTTCGCCACATAAAGGGTGCTAAAGCCCTGCTCCTCGTGCAGAGCAGGGTCGGAAACGTTACTTATATCTACGTTTTTTTCCTTGAGGAAGGTATCTCTTCCGACGTAAATTGTAGCTGAATCGACCACTGCAGTTACCCCTTTACCCGGGGTTTCCTGGAAGTTGTCCGTTGCAGGTAAAGAAAGGTTTGCCTCCTTTGCCACCTCCCGCAGCGCCCTTGCGGCCGGGTGTTTACTCATCTGCTCGGCGGAAGCGGCGACGGCCAATAAATCAGCCGGCTCGACACCCTCGGCGGGCGTCAGTTTCGTGACATAAAGCCGACCGGTCGTTACCGTCCCCGTTTTGTCGAATACCATCGCTGTCATCTTACCTGCAATCTCAAGGTCGGCGACGTTCTTTATCAGAATACCGAGGCGGGCGGAGGCCGAAATCGCCGCCACCATTGCCGTCGGCGTCGCCAGAATCAACGCACAGGGACACGAGACAACAAGTATCGTAATAGCTCTATCGATATCACGGGTGAAAAACAAAACTATACCGGCAACCATTAAAATCGTTGGTGTGTACCACTTAACATAGCGGTCGATTATCCGCATAATCGGTATCTTTGTCTGCTCTGCCTGTATAATCAGCGACTGGACCTTGCCGAGAGTTGTATCTTTGCCGGCTTTGGTTACGGCGATATCCAGCACGCCGGTAAGATTGTTCGTGCCGGCAAAGACCTGCATCCCCGGGACCTTATCGACGGGCAGAGATTCTCCTGTTATTGTTGCTTCATTGACGGAGCTAAGACCTTTTACGACTTCGCCATCTGCCGGTATGTTATCGCCGGGACGAGCCCGGATACAATCGCCGGGCTTTAGACTGCTGACTTTCACTTCTCTTTCAGAGCCCTCACTGTCGATGAGGTTCGCCTTTGTAGGTGTAAGTTTTATCAGTGATTCGATTGAGGCACGGGCGCCGAGTGCTGTGCGCGTTTCAATAAGCTCGCTCAAAAGCATAAAGCCGGCAACGATACCTGCGGTGACATATTTCTGCGTTGCAAAGGCAGCGATTATGGCCAGAGCCACCAGCTCGTCCATGTGCATTTCTTTTTTGATAAGGCTTTTTATCGCGTGCAGAACAATGGGGGCACCGAGTAGTATTGCAGCTATCATAGCTAAAGACTCGGTCTGGAAGCTGGTGGAGCCATAAATGAGCCTGGCAATACCGCTGTTTATCAGTAGGGTTCCGCCGGCCAATGTTCCTATCAGAGCCATACTTACGCGAATTTGCTTGCCGTGAGTGTGCTCGGCGGCAATGTCATCTTTCAAATGTAAATGTTCGTGAGCCATATAAATGATTATTGATTATTGAAATATTTAACCTGCAAAAAAACTCTGTTTAGCCGTCGCCGGCACGGCGACGGGTTGTTTAGGTTTTAATCCACAAAATTAATAGTTGACAAAATACTAATTCTTAATTCTCCTGCGTCGTTTGCTCCTTGCTGGTTTTTGGTTTTAACGATGGGTCTCTGTTTACAACAATTCGCCATTCTGCGCCTGTAGGGATGATGAATTTTTCAACCGCATTATCGAAGATGTTTTCTATAGCGTCCTGATAGATTTTCTGAATAACAAGCTCCGGATGTTTGCGATATTCAGGCAGCAATTCCTGGAAATATTCGGCATTAGCCCTGGCATTGGCCACGACTTTCGTTCGATAGGCGCGTGCCTCAGTAATTTTCTCCTGTGCTTTACCTGCCAGTTGAGACCATAGCAATTCCTTTTCCTCCTCGCTGATGGTATCATCGTGTAAAGCCGCAAATAATTTATCAGCGACCGGGCCAGCAGCTTCATTCAGGGTGCTTTCAGCATAGGTTTGGGCCTCACTTATTGTCGTCTGTCGGTCCTGGCTGGCAGTTACTAAAGCCTGAAACGCCGCATCGACCTGCAGCGGCCAGGTCTTGTCTATCATCTGGATTCGAACAACTTTTAGGCCGCTTTCTATCGTGTCGAGTTTTTTCTGTAGCAATTTTCTCACGTCGTTTGTTAACCCTGCGACTTGCTCGTACATAACATCGTCGATAGTGTAATTCACCGTTGCAGTTACAATCGCATCCTCAAAGAGGCTCTGCAAGAGTGGCGTTATACTTTCTGTTATAACATCAAAGTAAATATCTCCAGGTTTTACCTCTTTGATGTAAACATTCGTAAAAAAGCGTTCGGGGTCATAAATTTGGTATGTTAGCTGCCACTTGCAATGGACGATGTTGTAGTCACTTCCGCCTGAATCGGATATTGGCTCATCCAGTTTTTCGCTTCGTGTAATACAATAACCATCTTTTATAGGATCCAACGTGGGCAGTACCCGCGTTTTTTCGATAGAACGTTCAGCGAGCATACGTTCTTGTGTCTGATAATACCAGAACGACCTTATGACTAAATCAACCTTTTTTTCTACCGGGATTTTTACCATTGTATCCACCGGATATGGGAACACCCAGTACGGCCAGGTCTTTGGTTTGAGAACTCTCTCTTCACCAACTCCGCGAATCTTCCCAAATCGTAAAACAAGAGCTTGCTCGTCGGAGCCGACCGTCTTAAAACCGGAGGCCAGAAAGGCAAGGATAAGTACCGCCATTATCACTTTCAGGATAATAAAGCTGATTCTCAGTGCTTCTGATAGTGACTTGCCGGCAGCGTCAAGGTCTTCGGCCGCAGACTTATCCGGTGCCTGTGGTTGTAAGTCGTTATTACTTTGTTTATCTTCTGCTGCCATACTCTTGCGCTATGTTTATTTCTTCTGGTACAATATGCTTAACGTTTTTCTTACTTACCCACTGAAGTCTTGTTATTCACTTTTTCGGTTCCAGAGACGGGATTTTCTTCAACAGTATAAAAGGCTCCGAATCTGCGGGTATAACGATAGTTGACCGTTCTTTTAGTATCTTTTTTAAACTTTCGATATCCCGCAGAAACATCGCGAAGTCAGGGTCTTCTTCCAGCTTTTTATAATGTTTCGCAGCTTCGGCGTCGCCCTTGCCTCGTATCGCCTCAGCTCTTGCCTCCGCGGCGGTAAGCAGCACCGAACTCTTAAGATTGGCATCACCTTTTATCTTGGTTGCCTGGCCCTGGCCCTCGGAAATAGTAACCTCGGTCCTACGACTTCTCGCGGCCTTCATCCGTTCAAATACCTTCTCCGTAACATCTTTACTGACCTTGAGCTGTTTTATACCGAGAGTCTTGATTTCAATCCCGTATTCATCGCTGACGGTTTGTTTAAGGTCGGCGAGCATGTTCTCTTCAATTTTCTCAAATATTATTTCCCCCGGATCGCTGTTTACAAACTCACCGAAGGAGTGCTGGCCGATAACTCTGTTTTGAGTGTCAGTAATCTGGCTGTACAGTTTTACTTCAGCTTCCTTGACAGTCCCAACTGCATTTAAGAATTTCAAAGGCTCGGCAATCCTCCATACAACATAAGTATTCACGATAATCGGCACAGCACCTTTAGTAGTAGTCTCGCCGAGGTCGGCCTCAAAAACCTGCATCCGAGAGTCAAACCTGTGCACACGCTCTATTGGTGCGGGCCATTTGATACAAAGACCTGGGTCTGTAATTTCACGCACAGGTTTACCAAATCTCGTTACTAAAGCCGATTCGGTTTCCCTGACCTGAAATGTGATAAGGTACAAACCTAAAACTACGACTACTAATGCCACAAAAATTGTGATAGCTATATTTTTCATTTTTCGCTCTGCTCCTCAAAACCACCTATGTCATATAGACTTGGAGTTAATTTTTCCTGAACATCGATTATAATAACCTGATGATCGTTAGGGTCGGCGGCCACGACATATTTTCGTATATTCTTCGTAGCCTCTTCGAGCGCCGCCAATAAAAGCTGGCGTTTATAAATCTCTTTTGCCGCTCTGTATGCTGTAAGCTGATCGGCAAAGCGGTCTCCGGCTGCTTTTGCAAGTGTCTCTCTTTCAAAGGCGTAACTTTGTGATTCTTTCAGGGTTCTGTAGATATCGCCTTTGGCTTGTTCAAGTGCTGAATCCAGCTCATGACCAAGCTTTTCTATATTCTCAGGGTTGTTTACATCTTCGGCCTGCTCATATTTTGCCGCAAGACCGTAGAGCTTATCGGCAGCTTCCACAGAACCTACAAGCACACTCAAAGTCTTGTTCCTTTCTGCCTGGGCTTCAAAGATAAGTGCCTGTTTCATTTGGACTGCGCCGTTAACTTCCTGGTAGTCTGCTGCGACCTCGGGTGGTGGGTGAATACCCTGTAGTCCCAGAAATACGATTTCAACACCTAAGCCCGCCTCGTCTGCAGCCTTCTGTATTTCATTTGTCAAAGTTTTTTTGGCATCGGACCTGCCTGCTCCAAGCAGACTCTGCTTAAGGTCGGCTTCATCATCAACTTCTATCTTGGCGCTGGCCGCGAATTTTGTCAACTCGCGATAACAAATGGCCTCGAGCCGTTTTTCCGGTTCGTTATGATTATAGATAAAAGAATACAAATCCCTCACCTTGTATTGAACAGGAACGGCAGCCATAACAAGGCTCACCGGCACGGCTGAGGCATCGGAGGACGCACTTGTTTGTTTGCTCGCTACGAGCAAATGATATTCTTCTTCATAGTGCTGCTTACCCCACAATAACGGGCCGTAGCTGGCTTTATTCTGTTCCGCCTTAAAGCCGATGTTAAGCTCCATAACTTTCTTCGTTGGATACTTATAAGCGATATCTATCGGCCAGGGCCATTTGAAAGCCAAACCGGGACCGGCAAGCCTGACATCATTCGCATCGTTTACCGGATTGCCGAAACGTTCTATTATTGCCTCCTCATTGGGTGCTACTACGACGATGCAGCTTAACAAATATAGCGTAACCGCGGCAAACAAAACCAAAGGTGCTATCGCTTTTTCGAGCAGTTTATAAAACCAGGTTTGAGAGACCTTAAAGCCAAACTGATAATCAATGGCACCTGCGGCGCTGCGGAATATTCCGCCCGGTTCATTTATAACCCCCAATAGTCTGCTGTCGAAAGCACTTCTGCTGTATCGGCCTTTCAGTCTCGGACGGTATATGTCAAAGATGAGATTCAAAGCGGTTTCTACACCAACAACAACAAGCAGAATCGGAACTATCCAGTCGATTACATTTATCACGATGAAATACTTGAATTGTGCTAATGCCAAGCCTATTGCCAGAGCAAAACACAAGACAGCTATACCCAGCAGGAAGCTGCCCCCTGCCCTTAAGGGCTTCCACTCCGGCTGAGCTGACATACCCGTAGCATAGCGGGAGATTAAAAAGCTCATGAAAGCAATGGCCGTCATACCAATTGCACAAAGCAGCGGCTGTTTCGGTTCGCCTTCCAGACCGGCTATAATAGTCTTTAATAAATACAGCCCGAGACCTAATTGATAGGCGGCGATTAGTGCTGAGAATATGGGAATGAACAATTTTTCGAGTATTTTCAGGCGGCGCTGAGCGGCGGCAAATAAACCGGCACGTTCACCACTGGCCTGAAAGATTGCCGAGGCCTTTTCGTCCTTGCCCAGTTGGCTCATATCGAGTTTTTCCTGCTCGGCCAAAGCACGCTGATGGAACTGTAAGCATAAGATAAGCCAGATCAAGGCGGACGAGAGAATCAGCCAGCCAATCGCAGAGATCGCAAAAAAGCCGCTCCATCGGCCCAAGAAAAAGGCAATACCGAAAAAGACCACGCTCAAGATCAAAGATACCAGTGATATGTGTTCAGGGCGTTTGGATGATACTGTCATTTTTTATCCCGGTTATATAATCCGAACAAAAAAACCACAGGCACAGTATTCATTTAATATCTGTGTATGCTCTTTACAACTTTCAAGTTGCGTAATATAACAATAAACGTTATTTTGGTATAGGGACAATTGTAAAAAAAATTAAGCTTTGGTATAAAGCCAAAATCGCGATGTCTTGGTAGACCGCACAACCGGCGCGAGTTCGTAGTGGAAGATGAATAAGTTATTTACAATAGCGAAAAATACTTTCATAGAAACTCTGAGACAACCCGTTTATGCTATAATCATTGTTGCCGCCTTGTTTTTATTCTTTATAAGTCCTTCTTTGACGATGTACACAATGAGCGACGACAACAAACTCTTGCGCGAGATAGGGTTATCTACGCTTTTTTTGACCAGCTTGTTCATTGCAATATTTTCCGCTTCCGGGGCTGTGGCCCAGGAATTAGAGAATAAGACAATAACCACCGTCCTGAGCAAACCTGTCCAGCGTCCGATATTCATTATTGCGAAATTTTTCGGTGTAGCTGCCGCCGTGGTTCTGGCCCATTATATTTGCACCATCGCCCTGCTGATGGCGATTAGACACGGCGTCCTTGAAACTGTAAATGACCTGCACGACTGGACGGTTCTGGGCACAGCAGCGGCCGTCGTTCTTGCAGCATTCATACTAAGTGCTTTTTTCAACTACGCTTATGAGTGGAAATTCTCATCGACAGCTATTGTTTTAACCGGCATATTCGCTACATTTGGCATTGTGTTCCTGACTTTTATTGACCGCAACTGGCAGTTTAATCCCAAGGATAATGGCTTGAACGCCGTGGATATTTATGGCTCGGTGTTACTGCTGCTGGCGGCAATAATAATTGTGGCTTTGGCGGTGGCACTTTCCGCCAGGTTCAACATTGTGGTAACGCTCTCGGCCTGTATCGGGATTTTTTTGCTGGGTCTTGTAAGCGATTATGCGTTCGGCAGATTGAAGGGTTACGAAGTAAAAAATCTCCAATCCGGCCGGTATGAGTTCTTTGAAGCCAATAATTTACCCGAGGATAACGATAAGTACGACCTGGAAAATAAAGTGCCTCAGAGATATTTGTGGGGTCAAATAGGCAGGTTTCTGGTCCCGAATCTACAGATTTTCTGGATTAGCGACGCCATTTACGAAGGAAGCCAGGTCCCTGCAAAATATATCGTGATAACCGCTTCTTATGCCTTGTGCTACACAACAGCCATACTCGCATTGGCCATCGCTCTGTTCCAACGCCGACAGGTTGGCTAAGAGTCTCTGACAAAATCTAACTTGTCATTCCGAGCGGAGTCGAGGAATTTATTCAAATCAGATTGCGAAGCAGTTCCTAATAATCTTTCAGATATTTTCTTTTAACGTTTTTTTCCCAACAGGACAATGCGACTGCGCCCTATGCGACTGCGCCCTATCTGAGGGCTGTCGATTACTTCAAATCCATTCTGTTCTGCGATAGAAACGGTCGTCTCGAAATCCTTTTTCGATACATGTCCCTTCGGTTCTACGACCAAAAATATTCCAGCTGGTTTTATCGTTTTTTGTATCTCTGAGAAAAAACCGGAAGCATCAGAGACTTCATGTACGACAGCGGATGCAAGAGCAAAATCGATTTCTTCTTTAAAGTCATCCAGACCAAGAGAATTGTTCTTACAGAGGCGTGTTTCAATTCTATCGGACAACCCTGCTTTCTGTGCGCGTTTTTCGAGTGACCTGATCATCTTCTCCTGGATGTCCACACATATAACCCTGCCATTGCAACCGACCATCTCCGCAAGTGGCAAACTGAAGAAGCCCATTGCACTGCCGATATCCAGAACCTTCATACCTTCCCGGACGTATGGGCCTAATATCTTTTTGGGATTTTGGTACAATTTTCTTACCGGACTGGAAAGAAGATAACCGACCCATACTGGACAAACTTTTTCAGCCATATAATTTTGAAAATTTGAACATTAGAATTTTGAATTTGTTTCGAATTTAGGATTTAGAATTTCGAATTTCGTTCTTGTGTGTTCGCTTCACAATTCACGAGATACGTTTTTGATTACCGCTATCTCATCACAATTTTGCTGCTTCGGACACTTTGCACAATCGCTCCAGACCTTCATCGGCAGGGTCTCTTTTTCAACAACCTTAAAACCTAATTTTTCAAAAAAGTCCGGCTCTAAGGTAAGCGCAAAAACCCTCGGCACACCAAGCTGCCCGGCCTGTTCGAGGGCGACGGTTACCAGCATCTTGCCGATGCCCTTTTCCTTGTTTGCTCCATCGACCGCCAAAGATTTTATTTCCGCCAAATCCGACCAGATAATCTCCAGCGCGCAGCATCCGACCACGCTGCCATCGGCCTCTGCCACGATAAAGGTCTGAAGGTTCTCATAAATATCCGCCATCGAGCGAAAAAGCATCCTGTCCCGCTCCGCATAGGAACTAATAAGAGCGTTAATTCTCTTAACATCCGAAATTTTCGCACTGCGTATATTCATAAGGAAGAAGTATAGCTGCTAAGACACAAAGAAACAAAGACAAATTATATGTAGGTTTTAGAGAGCTTGTTTCTATAGCTTTTTGATATGATTATTGTAATCGTCAATAAGGCACAATTCGACCACTTCTTTGAGAAGTTTTTTGAAGCTCATCCAGTATAATTTTATCAAATTTGGTCTAATCCACCATCAAAAATGACTGTGGATTGTACAGATTGTACGGATTTATTTCATATGCAAACAAAAATAGCTGGACAGGCCAGGTCTAATTTAGTACAGTAGTATTATATTGAAAGCTGCTTAATATAGATTAAGAATGACATCTGGAGTTATTCAAGGACAGGAAGTTAGAATTATGTCCGTTCGATATCACCCGCACGCCCGCGAACGTATGGCTGAACGTGGTGCCAGTGAGCAGGAAATAGCGGCTGCTGTGGGAGAAGGAGAGCAGTTTAAAGCGAAATTCGGCAGAACCGGGTTTCGCAGAAACTTTGTGTTTGAAATGCAATGGCGAGGTAAATACTATAAAACGAAACAAGTTGAAGCTTATGCAGTTCGCGAAGGTGACGATTGGCTGGTTATTACAGTGATCGCTCGATACTTCTAAGCGAATTTGCTCTGGAGACAGCATTATGAAATTCACGTATGACCCACGATATAACATAGGCTATATCCGCTTCAGGGAAAAACAAGCTCAAGTTGAGACTATCAGGCTGAGCGACGAGCTTATGGTGGATATGGCGCCTGACGGGACGGTTTATGGGATAGAGCTTTTGAACGCTAACGAGCAATTACAGCGTGAGGATATGGGCGAGCTTATCGTAATCAATGAAGCAACCGGCGAACATACGGAATTGCCGCTTATTAAAAACAAGAAGGGCTGAAGGCCGATAGCGAATATCCGTGGTTTGTTTCACAGGCGAAAAAATTATTGACCGTAAGTTCGATTATTGGTGCTTATCCATAGGGTTTTCTGTAAGGATTTTCACGTTGGTGATATCCCCACCACTTAGCTGGCATCAATCCGTAAAGCTCGATATCCCTGTAGGCCTCAATACCTGTGTAATCCGCAAGCCAGATTTCGACAAAGCCGTAGCCAGCAAAATCGTCTTTCATATCATTAGTAAGGAATGGCTGCAAAGACAAGATTGAACAGTCGAGTAGCTGAAGCACCAAGATAGTATTATTCGCCCAATGAGCATAGTTGTTAGATCTTTTATTATCCTTGTCGTCCACCAAGCCGAATATCCTATCCAGAGTTTCCTGTGGTTCTGCTTGAAATTTCTTATCAACAATTCTGTCAAATTGGGCCTCTTCTGGGTCACGCATAACACGTACGAGTTCGACACCTACTTTCTCCCCTGTCGGACGAGCACAAATAAAATCAGGGCATTCAGCAGGGCCAAGTTCAGTAAGCTGTTCGCCCGTTACCCACTCATATGCGTCAATAAAATAGTCTAAAGCAGACCGTTCGACCTCTTTTTTACCTATATCTTGGTCTGACATTCCCATCAGCTAACTCCCAATTCATAAAGGCAAAATCATTCTCTTCGTAAACAGGAATCTATGAGCCTTTCTCTATGAAAGAAAGTATAGCCAAATCATATGAGGTTTTCCAATACTTAACATGAATTAGTTGGTACCAGAAACGATAAGGGTCAAAAAAAGCCAAAAAAGGCTGGAAAAACAATCGCATCTCGTATATCGTATCGCGAATAGCAAAATCTGTGAAATATGCAGTTATATAATCTGTGAAATCTGTGTATAAGAAATCTGTGGATGAGATTTATACTTATTGACAAGGTTATTTCGCTGGAAAATGGTAAGCAGATAAAGACCGTCAAGAGTGTTTCTTTAGCTGAGGAATACCTGGCTGACCATTTTCCAACGTTTCCGGTACTGCCCGGCGTGTTGATGCTGGAAGGACTAATCGAATCGGCATCGTGGCTGGTGCGCTGGACGGAAAATTTCGCCCATAGTATGATATTGCTTGAGCAGGCAAGAAATGTAAAATATAAAAGTTTTCTGGCACCGGGTTCTCAAATAGAATACACGGTTGAAGCTAAGACTATCGAAGAAAACGTCAGCAGCTTTACCGGCTTTGGCTTATCGCATGGTGAGCGAATTGTTGAAGCACGATTCGGTTTAAGGCATTTTAACTTAGCCGATGAGGATTCAGCGATGGCTGCGGTCGATGCCAAAGTAATTGAAAATATGAAAAAACGATGGGAGATATTGAGTTGCGAATAAATTCCTGCTTGGTACAGTAATAGCAATGCTAACATAAACACAATACGAAATACGAAATACGCAATACGAAATTTTATGCTGGAGGTAAAAAAGTATGGCAATGAGTCGGGACGAAATTATGCAGCAGGTTCAGGAAGTTCTGGTTGATGCTTTGGGCGTTGACGACGATGAAGTTACGACTGAAGCGACCTTGATGGGAGATTTGGGAGCTGAAAGCATAGACTTTTTAGACATAGTGTTTCGATTGGAGAAAGTGTTCGGAATAAAAATCCCACGGGAAGAGCTGTTTCCCGCTGAGAACCTGATGACCGATTCCGAATTTGTCCATAACGGCAAATTGACCGAAAAAGGACTGGCCGAACTGCGAGAGAAGATGCCGCATACCGACATAACGACGTTCGAGAGCGACCCTGATATTAACAAATTAGCCGACCTGTTCACCGTCAATGCGATTGTAAATTACGTTGAAGGTAAGCTGAATGCTGCTTAATAATGTACAGTTATTTAGGGTATTAGCGGCAGGATGGCTCAAAGTCAATCTGCCGCTAACTTTAATATGAGCGGAAAATGCGTTGGATTTGGATAGACAAATTTGTTGAGTTTCAAAGCGGCCGACGTGCTGTAGCGCTCAAGAATGTAACGCTTGCTGAAGAGCATTTGCACGACCATTTTCCCGGCTTTCCCGTTATGCCGGAGAGTTTAATGATTGAAGCGATGGCGCAGACGGCGGGGATACTCGTCGGCGAAGCGAAAAAGTTTCAGGAAAAAGTCATCCTCGCAAAGATAAAAAAAGCCGTCTTCTTCGACTACGTAAAACCGGGCGATACCATAAAATTAGATGCCAAAATTGATTCCATCATCTCTGAAGCTGCAAGCACAAGCGGCAAGATCACCTGTGAGGATAAGTTAATTGCAGAGATAGATTTGATGTTCAGCCATATAGACCAGAATCTTGCAGGCAAAGAATTCCCGGAGGAAAACTTCGTGTTTGATACAGGTACATCAGTATTCGAATCACTTCTGCGGGATGTGCTTTCAGCCGGTGCCGGCGCTGCCGATTCGGAGCAAGACCGATGAATTCGGCCCGCGTAGTAATAACCGGCCTTGGTGCGATAACCCCGCTCGGATTGACCGTCAGTGAAACGTGGGCCGGCCTCTGCTCCGGTACGTGTGGGATAGGTAAAATTACAGCATTTGACCCTGTGGGCTTTAGCTGCAAGTTAGCCGGCCAGGTCCCCGAATATAAAATACAAAAATATGTGCTGAAGACCTATCGCAAAGCCGTCAAGCTGATGTCCAGAGATATCGAGCTGGCGGTTATTGCCGCAAACGAAGCTTTTGTACACGCCGGCCTTATTACAAGGGGCATCGACCCGGAAAACGTCAATGTCAATCCAGAGCGTGTGGCAATCAATCTGGGGGCCGGTCTTATAAGCTGCGATCTAATTGAGCTGGCCCCCGCGGTGGCGGCAAGCGTTACCGGCGGCAAATTTGACATCCGCAAATGGGGTAAAGAAGGCCTTGAGCTGGTAACGCCTTTATGGCTGTTGAAATACCTGCCCAACATGCTCGCCTGCCATATAGGCATCATTCACGACATCCAGGGCCCGAGCAATACTATAACCTGTGCCGAAACCTCTGCTCATTTGTCGATAGCTGAAGCGGCCCAGATTATCGCCCGCGGCGGCAGTGACATCGCTCTGGCCGGCGGCGCAGAGGCAAAAGTAAATCCCATCGTTATGATTCGCCAATGCCTGCTTAAAAGAGCTACCCGTCAAAACAACGACGAGCCTGCTTCCGCCTGCAGGCCATTTGACGCCGATGCCAAAGGCTCGGTCTTTGGTGAAGCCGCCGGTGTAGTGATACTGGAAAGTCTGGAAAATGCCGAAAGGCGAGGTGCAAAGATTTACGCTGAAGTGGCTGGAATCGGTCACAGTAATAGTATAAATCCCGCGTATGAACATATTGAGCCTGATGGCAAAGGCATTGAGATAGCAATAAAAAAGGCAATAGCAGATGCACAGATAGAGCCGGAAGATTTAGACCTGATTATCCCCCACGGGACGGGGATAGCAGCCGATGATTTGGCTGAGGCAAAAGCAATCCGGTCTGCTCTTGGCGAAGCTGCTGCCGAAATCCCTGTTTGGCCGACCAAAAGTATGCTAAGTAACACCGGCGCTGCAAGCGGAGCAGTTGATGTTATCGCCGCAGTTTGCGCGATGGCTGACGGCAAAATACCCGCGGCGAAAAACTGCGACAGAAAAGCTGACGGCTGCGATTTGAATATTGCCGACAAGCTGCTGGAGAAAAAGATTCGTTATGCACTGTCCTGCAGCTACACTTACGGCGGTCAAACAGCAGCAGTGGTACTTAAACAAATAAATTGAATATCCAATATGCTCTGTAGGAAACCTTTGCAAAATGACATTGCGAGGCCCAAAGGGCCGTGTCAATCTCTTGCGTGATGGACAGAAAACCCGTCATCGCGTTTGAGATTGCTTCGCTCCGCTCGCAATGACGATCTCTGGTTTGATGTTTTCTACAAAGAAAATTGAATTTGGGATTTGTTTTTAACTTCGACATTCGATATTCCTTGTTGAATATTCATTATTCTAAATGGCGTATGAAAGGTATCTCAAAGGTCTAATAAATGACTGAGCGAGTAGTAATAACTGGAATGGGCGTTGTTTGTCCTTTAGGCAACGATGTAGAAACGCTCTGGCAGGCGATATTAGCGGGCAAGAGCGGAGTGGCCAAAACAACCATTTTCGATGCCTCAACCTTCCCTACCACATTCGATGCCGAGGTTAAGGATTACGACTTTGCAAAATACACAGAAAATCCACAGTTGCATAAACACGGCAATCGAGGCTCCGGCTTTGTCATCGGCGCAGCGAATCAGGCCTGCAAACAAGCGAAGATTGATGTTGAAACCGCTGAGCCGACCGATGGAATAGACCGAAGCAGATTAGGGATTTATTTGGGAGCAGGTGAGGGCTCTGTTGACAATGATGTATTTTTCGCTGCAATCGTTGAGGGATGGGACGTGGACAAAAACGAAATGGACTGGGGCCGGTGGGCCCAGGTCGCTTTCGGCAGAATGGACCCGATGCGAGAGCTTGAACAGGAGCCCAACATGCCCGCTGCTCATATCGCAGTGCTCACGGGCGCCCGCGGTCCGACAAGAAGCTGCCTTACCGCCTGCGCAGCCAGCACTCAGTCCGTCGGCGAGGCCACAATGCTAATCCGCAGAGGCGATGCTGACATAATGATTGCAGGCGGTGCCCATTCAATGATACATCCCTTGGGCCTTATGGGCTTTAATCGTCTCACCGCCCTATCGACGAGAAATAACAGCCCACAAACGGCATCAAGACCCTTCACAGCATCCAGAGACGGATTCATACTTGGTGAAGGTGCAGCGATAGTCATTCTCGAATCCTTGACCTCAGCGAAGAAGAGAGGAGTTGAAATTTTAGCTGAGGTAATCGGCTACGGCAGCAGCTCCGACGCATTCAGAATTACCGATATGCACGAACAAGGCAGAGGCGCAATACAGGCAATGACTGCGGCACTTTCCGACGCTGGTATTAGCTATAAGGACGTTGATTACATAAACACCCACGGCACAAGCACAACGGAAAACGACTCAGTAGAGACCAAAGCCATCAAAGCGGTTTTCAAAGAAGAAGCGAAAAACACCCCTGCCAGCAGTGTCAAGAGCATGCTTGGTCATCTAATCGGGGCAGCCGGTGCAGCCGAGTTGATTACCTGTGTCCTGGCCATACGAGACAATATACTACCGCCCACAATGAATCTGATAGACCCTGACCCCGAGCTTGACCTGGATTATGTGCCCAATAAGCCGCGGAAATGTCAGGTCGACGTGGCAATGAATGAGTCTTTCGGATTCGGCGGACAGAATAACGTTGTAATTATTAAACGTTTCTCGTAATCCGTGACCTGAGAACCGAGATACGAGTTACGAGCGACGAGCGACGAATTTCGATTGACGCCCGCTCAACGGGACGGTACACTTCACGAAATGTGACAGCCGGACGTTCCGGCTTGGTAATTAGAAGGATAACGGCAAACAGTGTTGTGCAAAATTGAGGTTAGGCATATATTATTTAAGAAAATCAGGTTTTTGATTTTGTTAAATAATCAAATAGATGCATGCTGGTCAATATTTTATTGTTTGAAAAGAAGAAATTAAAAGACAATTTCTTCTTTTCAAAGTATGCCTAACCTCGATTTTGCAGAAGACTTCAACAACAAAGTAAAAAGGAGAGAAAATATGAAAAAGTCAGTTATTCTAAACCTGAATCTGGCTGTTCTTGTAGCAATCCTGGTCTGTGGCTGCCAGACCGCGGGGCCTTCCAACGAGCAGCTCGTCAGCACTACAATGGCCGACTGGAAAGCATCTCTGATAGCCGAGGATTTAGATAAGCTAATGACTGTCTATTCTATGAACTACGTCTCCACCAGAGGGACCGGCAAGGACTCGATGCGCGAGTTTATGACCAAAGCCTTCGAAAGTGACTTTATGAACAACGTCGAAATCAATATCGAAGACGCTGAAATCGTAATTGAAGGTGACAAGGCTACATATGGTCCTGTTGAATTCATTTCCGATAGAGGCACGTTCGCGCTCGAATACAAACTCCAGAAAGAAGAAGAGGCCTGGCTCATTGTAGGCTCAACACGCCTGGAACAATAGCCTTGGAGCCAGCGCACTAAATCACGCGTAACTGTAGAAAAGTAGTTTAATGCAGAACGATCTCGGGGCAAATATAAGCGTTTGGGTGGCACCCTCAAACTTGTTTGGGGGTGGTGACTTCCGAGTTGAAAATAACATATTTGTACTCATCTAAAACATTATGATTGACATTAAACAAATACGCGAAAATCCTGAGAAGTTCAAGAAAGCCGCAAAGGATAAAAACTACGACGTCGATATCGACCATCTCCTCAATATAGATACCGCTCTTCTGGACAACAAAAATGAGTTGCAATATATCGCGACTGAAAAAAATAAACTCGGCAAATCGATCCCTACACTATCTGGGGACGAGAAGACCAATGCCATAGGCGAGCTGAGTATACATAAAAAGAAAGAAATAAAACTTCAAGAGAAAATCAAAAAACTCCAGCCGGAATTTAAAGAGCTTATGTTGCAGGTTCCCCAGCCGGCCGATGATGATGTGCCCATTGGTAAAGATGATACGGAAAATGTTGAGATAAGAAAAGAAGGCGAGATTCGGCATTTCGATTTCGAGCCTAAAGACCACGTACAATTGGGATTGGCCCTGGGCATTATAGATATCGAACGAGGCGTGAAATTAGCAGGGACAAGAAACTACATTCTCAAAGGTGATGGAGCGCTATTGCACTGGGCCGTTCTGCGGTTCGCAATGGACTTCATGGTCGATAAAGGATATGTCCCAATGTCGGTGCCGCTTCTTATGAAAGACCAGACAATGATAGGCACCGGTTTTTTCCCGGGCTCTGAAGACCAGACTTACCGAATGGAAAAGGACCAGCTCAATCTGGCAGGGACCGCAGAAGTTCCGCTGACGGCCTACCGTATGGGCGAGATATTAAGCGCCGAAGAGCTGCCGTTAAAGTACGTGGCACTATCAAGCTGCTTTCGACGCGAAGCCGGTGCCGCAGGCAAAGACACCTACGGCCTTTACAGAATCCACCAGTTCGACAAGGTCGAGCAGGTAGTAATCTGTGAGAACAGCGTCGAACAGAGTAATAAGTTCCACAATGAAATTTTAGCCAACGCCGAGGCTGTGATGCAGGCCCTGGAGCTGCCCTACCGGATTGCAAATGTCTGCACCGGCGACCTCGGCAGAGGCCAGGTGAAAAAATTCGACATAGAGGCCTGGATGCCCTCGCGCGGCAACTATTGCGAAACCCACAGCGCAAGCAAATTCTACGAATTCCAGGCCCGAAGAATGAACCTCCGGTACAGAAGTCAGAAGACAGAAGACGGAAGACAGAAGGAAAAATCGAAAATCAAATTCTGTCATACGTTGAACAATACCGTGATTGCCACACCAAGAATACTGATACCGATTTTAGAGCTTTACCAGCACGCCGACGGCTCGATAACAATACCAAAAGCACTCCGCCCATATATGAACGGCAAAGAAACAATCAATAAACATTCATGACATAAGGAAATTGACTATGACCAAAGAAGAGATTCTCGAATTCGCAACCAAAAATCCTGTTTGTAGTCTTGCTACGATTGACGGCAATCAACCTCGCGTTCGTACAATAATGTTGTATAAAGCCGACGAAAACGGAATTATTTTCTGTACCGGCCGGGACAAAGCCGTTCACAAGCAGCTGCAAGCCAATCCGGCTGCCGAGCTTTGCTTTTATAACGCCGAGCAGGGCCTCCAGGTCCGAATCGAAGGCACCGTTGAGATGCTCGACGATTTGGAATTGAAGAAGAAAGTTGTCGAAGCTTTCACCTTCTTAAAACCCTGGGTAGAGAGCCAGGGCTACGAAGTAATGATATGCTATCGCCTTAACAACGCCAGAGCCGTAACCTGGACAATGGAAACAAACTTCGAGCCAAAACAGTATATCCAGCTTTGAACTAAAAAGACTCTTGAAACCTCCTGATTAAAAAAGAAGAAACCTGAGATAAATCTTTTTTTTGTTGTTATAACAAAATATGAGCATTGACGCTTCATAGAGTAAGGTTATAATCCTTTTGTTGGAATACTGGGACAATAAGTAATGGCACTAAG